>Ga0247611_10000493_pt1 | contig 80585 bp, 90 predicted proteins | sample 177DNAGHGhighgp2_FD_192422 | JGI IMG/M metagenome (GOLD analysis project Ga0247611, IMG submission 192422) | Sheep rumen microbial communities from Palmerston North, Manawatu-Wanganui, New Zealand - 1770 DNA GHGhigh gp2 | ecosystem: Host-associated > Mammals > Digestive system > Stomach > Rumen... | reverse complement strand
TAAAATTATCTGTAATTATATAACATCTTTTATTCATAGTCCTAATTCCGCAATAGTATAAGGTTTATTTTCTTCTATACCTTTATACATAGTACCAGCTTCAAATAATGGTAAATCAGTATATTCTTCAAGTTGAGGATCACTTAAAGATTTAACTTTAATTGAAATATAATTATATCCTTTATTTTTACCTGTTGATTTTATCTTATATATTGCTATTACTCTTTCTTTGAAAGGTTTGATTATATTACTTAAATATTTATATTCTTCTTTATCAAGCATAGGTTCTTGATATTCTTCATAGTCCCAATGTCGAAGTTGTAATATATTATATATTTTTTCTCCTCCTTTTTTAATTATTTTTGTATCACTTGAATATTTAATTATAGGATTCCCATTAGTATTATCAATTTTAAAATAACCTATTTCTTTTTCAGTATTTGTTTTAAGACGGTAAATCTTATTATATTCTACCCCAAAAAAATCTAATAATTCTTTAATTGTTTTCATATTTTCTCCTTATCAATTTTTAAATAACCTATTTCTTATAAGCACATCCCATAATTTATTGTATTCAATATTATTTACTTTAAATAAGTCTACAATTTCAGCTGCTAAATAATTAAATTTATTTTTGTCATCATTGTTTAAATAACTTGTTATGTTTCTATAATAATATTTTGGTGGATCAACTCTCATTCCTTTTTTAATTTCAAATATTAAAAAGTTATCAATCAATCCACTACATACTAAATATTGTGGGTATAATGCTTGAACTAAATAAAATCCATCTTTTACTTTTAGTTCAGTTAAATCTTTAGATGCTATTTCTTGTATTTTTTCTTTTGTATAGTCAAAATAGGAATAACTTCTTCTTTCGGCTTCAGTTATTACTTTTTTATATTCTTCTTTAATTGTTAAATCTTTATTTAATTTTAATTCTTTAGTTAATTTTTTCATATTCTCTCCTTATATTATTTTTATAGACAGTTTTTAATTTATATGGCGCAGAACTATCGAAACTGTGCCTGTTATTTATATTTATAAAAAGGGATAGATGAATGGATGTCTATCCCTTTGGAATCTAGCAGGTAAAAGCCACTAAACCTGCTATAAGATGGTCCTTTAAGAGACTAGCAATACTCGGACCAAAGTATTGTGTAAGTCTTTTTAACTATTTTATTACTGTTTTTATTTATACATAGAACAGTATTCTAAACTATGTAGTATACAATAAAGAGGTATACTTCCTTTTAAAAAAAGTAAGGTAAAAACCTTACTTTCTTAATTGATTGACATACTTGTCAGCAGTTGCATCATCGGCAAAACCGACTGATACTAAAGATCCATCTATGCTAGGAATAGCAGTAATGGTCTTTCTTGTGGTTTCATCGGCAGTTTTAGTATGTTTGCCGTTTGTAGACCACTTTTTAGTTTTAGGATTGTAAGATCCTTCCCATTCTCCACTAATTAGTGATAATTTTTCAAGTTCTTCTTTTTTAAAAATTCTAAATACCATATTAAATTCTCCTTTTTGATTTTGCTGTACGGAAGAACACCAACGTGTAGTTATAGACGGAAAATGACAAAAGACGGAGACAGTGCGTGAGGAGTACGCAACTGAGAGGCGAAAGGTTGTGTGGTCAGGACCTAAGAGTAATCAATAAGAATACTTTAACAAAGATAAACAAAGAGAATATAAGTTGAGTCAAATCAGTGTGCTTATAGCTTGCGTCAGAGGTCATGCCAGATGTATATATACATCATGGTGCTACGCTCACGCTGCATCGGACACGCCGACGTAGACCTCCCTCGCATCCTAAATAATGCACACGTTCTTTGACATATAGATGTATAGGGGGTGGTTCTTAAAACGCTCTTGGTTTAAAGGGTATATATTCATATTCATTCATTAGTCCATATTTCTCCGTGTTCCTCTTACCATCTTCTCACTATACCTTACTTATATGTTCTTTATATGATAATTGTATGAAGTTATGCACACAGACCCACTGTGTCAGATTTAGTAGTATAACCTTAATATTTAGTAGTATGATTAGTAGTATGAAAACCCCTATTTAGTAGTATGATTAGTAGTATGATTATATATACAAAATACGTCTAAATCTAGGGATATTTTGTATATTATATATATGTTTTAGTAGTATCACATGTTAGAGAAAAAAAAATTTAAAACTAAGGCGACAAATTTTTTATATTAATATAGGACTGATACTACTAAATTTAAAATTTTTTTCCATTTCTCCGCTAGATCTGGGGCAATTTTGGCAATTTAAGGATACTACTAAACACCCACTAAACATACTACTAGATACTACTAAATGTAAATATTTCTACAATTTATTAACATTTTAGTTGCAATCTTTCTACATTCGTGGTATAATAATAGTAGATAAGGGAGGTATAGTATGATTGATAGTCTAAGTAATATGATGGAAAAAGAAGCACCGACACTAACGAGTACTACAGGTTTAGTAACAGGTATAAATGCTACCCCAAGTGGTGATATACATTCAACAATAAAAACTGCTGTAAGTGAGAAGGAGTATGAAAATACACTATGTAAGCTTGAGGATGCTTATAGAAAGATAGATGAACTTAAAGATGTAATAGTGGAACTGAATATACAGCTCGTAAGATTTAAAAAACAAAGTGAGGAAGAAGAATGACAGAAAGAAGAAAACTGATCAATGAATATGCTAAGAGAATCATGAAAAGACTTAAAGAAGAATACCCTAAGTTTGAATGGTATCTAACTTTAAGGAATGATAAAGAAGTTATGATAGGTACTTTAGAAGGTAGAGCTATAGTGATTGGTTCTACCTACGAAGACATTGTAAATAGTCTTGCTCTTAATGATAGCATTGAGTTATAATAAGTAAGGTTAATACATACATACATTTAGATAATTGTATAATAACATTTAGATAAGAGGACATGTAAATGAATAACAAAGTAACTGAGATTAATAATGTGATTAATGTTGATACTGAAGTAAAGCAAGAACAGACTGTAAATGTTGAAGACAATGCTTCAAGTATGCCAAGGACTAAAGATACACCTTTAGTTATGGATACCAAGATGACAAGCGATCGTATGGATGTTGCATATCTCTCATCCTTTAAAAGAGAGATCTATAAACACATAGATGAAGCATATGAGTTCAGAGATACAAGAAGTTATAGCAGACTTAACCTAAAAGAAGGTGCTGAAAGACTGCTAGATAGAGGAGTGCCTCTAAACACAGCAACAGTTGGTTGGCTTAACTCACTCGTTAAGTATATAGAAGATAAAGATGAGTGGCTTGTGTATGATAACACAACAGGTATCTGGAAGACCACAGAGAAAGGTGAACAGCTAAATGCACTCCTAGTGGACTTCTTCCAAGCACTTCATGATAAAGCAGATATGACTGGCGATGGTATATATAAGTTATATGCAAGCGAAATGTTAAAAGGTCCTGCTATAAGGGCACTCATAAATAACCTAAAGAGTGGTAATGCGTTCAGAATACCTACAGCACAGACAATCATCAATAGTAATGAGAACATTAGGTACTTCAAAACTGTAGACGGAAAGCGTGTCATACTCCATATGGATAAGGATGATATGGTGCTTGAACCTGTTAGGTTTAAAGATACACAGGATATGATGCTTCAGTCAATGGCTAGGATAGCGATAGATCCTATGTATGATCCAGATGATGAAGATGATCCAAAGATATGGACAGACCTCCTAAAGCAGTATATGATGAACGATCCTGTTAAGTATGAATACTTCTGTAAGGTGCTTGCATACATGATGTCACCATATAACTACAACCAAGTCTTGATTTACTGGATAGGTAAAGAAGGAAGAAACGGTAAGAGTACAGTGATTAAGGTTTTACAGGATATCTTAGGGCCTTATGCTACAAGGCTTAATAGTGACCTCATCAATGCACACCCATCAATATCGTTCAAGAAAGATGATGCTTTAGCGGCGACATCAGGTAAGAGCTTACTCATCTTTAACGAGATAGATGAAAGAATGGTTGCTTCCACTCAAAACATTAAGGATCTTACTGAAGGTGGTAGAGATGAGTATGGCAACAAGGTTATGACTACGATAAGACCAGCATATAAGGCTAACTACGATATCAATATCTGTGGTACTCCTGTTGTCATCGCTAACACACTCATCAATATGGGTGAGTGGACCAACCTAAGACCAATCTTCAGAAGACTGATCCTTGTGCCATTTGATTATGTCATCCCACATGAAGACCCAGATCTCTTAAACAAACTTGCTAAAGAATACCCTAAGATTGAACGTTGGCTCTATATGAACTACTTTAAATATAAAGGTGTGAGACTAAAGGATCTACCTGTACCACAAGACTGGCAAGATGTGTTCAATCAATACTATAAGGATTCTGATATCATCAAAGCCTTCTGGGAAGAATGTTTCGAGGTTACTATGAATCCTAGAGATAGGATTAAACGTGCTGATTTATATAAGTTCTATCAGAAATACTGCAACGCAAATGGTAGAAAGGCTATAAGAAACACAGGTAGTAATGGTTTCACTACACTCATTGCTACAGTTATAAAGGCTTGTGGATTAGATCCTAAACCAGTTAATATAAGTGGAACAGAATACATAAGAGGCTTAGTCATTAAACAGAACTACGAAGATATGGTAGCATTTGCTCCAGATATAAAGACATCAACAAGAACAGCGGATGATGATGGAGATGAATAGACATGTACAACAAGCTTCGTATGGCACTCTTAAATATAGGGTTCAAAGAGATCATAGGTAGCAATAGGTTTGAAAGCGAAGTCTGTACAGTTGAGTTAGATAAACTGACTTGCATGATATATAGAATAACTAGAGCTGATGGTAAAGAAGTGTTTACACCAATAAGCATCTATGAGTTAGAAAGTATGATGGATGCGTGGGAGGAAGGATATGACATTTAATAAATTCCTATCTCTCATAGATCCTATCTGCTTAAAGGTATCATTCACTGAAGATGAATACAACAAGGTGAAGGCATGCTCAACAGAGGTTAACTCAACAACACTTTACGCTTACTACAAACTCATCGCTGATAGACCTATGAGTTACACTGACTTCTACAAAGAGTTAAAGAAAAACTTTTACTACGATAAATATGTTTGTGCTCATGGCACAGAGTTCATATATTACATTAAAGGACAGGATGAACAGTTTAGTAAGTTCATTGAGTCAAAAAGATTTACAGATTTTAATGATTTGAAATACGTATGGAGAATGGTATGGAATGGTTAATATATGGTGCATCTGGTGTACTTATCCTAATCTTCATAATTGCTGCTTTAGTTAAAGGTAATAATGAAGATGATGATCATAAAAGACCACCATCAAGATGGGATTAATTCATTTGTGGGTATGTGCAGATAATCTTTGTTAGCACGCCATGTAACAAAGATTATCAAACATAGCCACTATTAAGAACACAGTAGAGGTAACAATATGAGAATAAGTTTAGTAAATACATATATAGATAAATACGTTAAAGTCCTTCTATATGATGGGACTATATTAAAAGGTATCCTCAAAGAAGGGTACATAGGATTAGGTAAAAAGAGATGGTACCATATAGAGTACGAGCACTTCCGTGCATCACACATAAGAAACATTATAGAGGTTAAATAAAATGTCTGAAGAAAAGAAGGTTAAAATATTTATACCAATAAATGAATACACTATGAGTAAAGTTACACATACTACAGTGGTAGATGGTGTTAAAACTAATTATATTACATTCAGCAATGGTTTTGTGTTTCTACCAGTAGCTATAGGGATAGAAGTTAAAGTACCTGAATGGGTTAAAAAGGCTGCTGAATATGGAGGATTGCTATGATTATACCTATAATAAGAAGATACTATGATGAGGAAGTATATCTCTATGCACACAAGTCCATAGACCTTAAACCTAATACTATAACTTACATCTGTGGGTGTAATGGTTATGGTAAATCAACATTGCTCTTACAGATAGAAGATTATGTAGATAGTAAAAAAGCAGTGAATATTGTCTCATATATGACAAACCCTATAGCAAGAGCGTTCAATAAAAACGCACTAGATGTTAATGTTGGCTACTTTAAGTTTGATGTAGATAGTAGATATTATGCTACAGAAGGTCAGTTCTTAAATTCTCATGCAATATCAATGTTACAATCAAACGGTGAAAGTATATCACATCGCTATGTCACAGGTTTGATTTATCTTAAAAAATGGATACAGGATAAAAACAATAGTGGTAAAACATTGTTTCTATTCATGGATGACCTAGATGCAGGTACTTCACTTGATATGATTAACGATCTAAAAAATGTTATATCTATGGTAGTTAAAGAATGTGAGGATAATAACATAACATTTTATGGTATAGCACCTATCAATAGTTATGAGTTTACATATAATAACCCATATAACTCTGTATGTATAGATGCTTGTACATTTAAATCTATGGTGTTTAAGTCATACACAAGATATAAAAACTATGTGTATAAAACAAGAAGCAAGAAAAACAAGAGGTACAAAGATGAATAACGAAACATACGAAAGACTTGATAAAGATTTAGAAAAAATTAGAAAAGCTATTCCTGGCTATATACAACACAGAGATGTAAATGATGCAAAACATGTGTTGTTAGATATACTTATGCATACATTATCTATAACTCCACTAGGTATACAAGGTTCAAAATATTTATCTATAAGTTATCCTTTAGATGCAAGATCAGTTACTGCACTTGTACGAGTAACTGATGCTGAATATAAAGATGCAGAAGCTGCATTAAATGAATACAAAGAAAATAATATATCTACATATACTGTAGGTGAGCCTGTGATATATCAGAATGGTGATAGATTTGAACTAGGTATAGTTAAATCTGTCTGTGGTTCTGATGAATACTTCATCAATTATCATACTGGTGATACAGCCGCTAGAACTCATGCTCGCAACCTGCACAAGATATCAAATGCTTATGCCTTCTTTATAAAAAGAATACATAGTGATGAGGAGATACAATGACAAGTAAAGGTTATTTTAAAAAGATTTGTAAAAATCTAAATAATTACAAATATAGTGATGAATTTAAAAAAGGCAAAAAAGTTATTGAAAAAGAACTCAAAGCATTAAAGATTATTAAAGAAAAACATATTGATTGTATGCTATTTATTGAAAAAGATTTTGATAGCTATGATGAATATATCGAATATATGGCTTTTCATAATTTTTGCACCAAAGAAAACATATTTGAAAAATGTTATGGTATATTAACCCAAGAAGAATTTGATTTGTTAAAAGAGGTATTTAGTAATGACAAGAGATGAGATAGCAGAAATATTAATTAAAAACGCAAAAGAATTTGTTGGTAAAGATTATAAAAAGAATGCTTTAAAGGAATTAGAAAACTTAGATAAAGATATATCTATTCCAAACATTAAATTCATTATTGATGATTATCCTGACTTTAATCACATTTTAGTTAGGTTAGAAATTCCCGATAAATGTATATTTAAAATTTGTATTAGTCCAGAGTTTATTTTAGAAAATGAAAAGATGACATATTCACTAGCAGATATGATGAAAACGTGGTTAGATGCAGGAGCAACTTATTATGAAAAATAAACCACTAGAAGCATATGAAAAAATAGATAATACTTTGTGTCTGAATTGTCAATCAATAAAGTTTAACATTGATAAAGAAGAAAATGATGATTGCAAAGATGTCTATGAAATGGTTAAATGTTTAGAAATTATCAAAAGAGAATTAAAAACTAATGAAATATTAAAATCACATATCGTAGAAATTGATAACAACCAAGATAATGGTGATGATTATTACTTCATAGTATTTGAAAAAACAAAAGAAGTAAGGGAACTATTAGAGAAGTTAAAAGAGGTATTAGAAAAATGATAGCAACAATAATATGTGGAGTTTTAATTTTATTATGTATTGCTGGGATAATAATATTTTTTGATAATGAAAAAATAACACGTCTTAGTTTAGGAGTAATAACAGTATTAGTTATGATTCTAGCAGTAGCTTTAGGGACGGGTAGGAGCATTAGTAAAGTCAATACAGAAAAATATTTTCTTGAAAAAGAACATATAGAATATATGCTAGAAAATAAACCTGATTTATACATTATTGAACAGGCTAAATCTTACAATCATAAAATACAAATAGGAAATAACTATTGGTGTAGATTTAATATAGAAGATAGAAGTGCTTATTTAATAGATATTGAAAAGTATATAAAAGGAGGAACTAAAAATGCTTAAAGCAGAAGAAAACTTTTATAATAATATAGAGCGTATCGCAAATGCTTTAGAAAGTATCGCAAATACTTTAAAGGAAGATGAAAAAAATTCTTTAGTGCTTACTGATATATGTAAGGACCTCTATGCAAATAAAAAAGAAAACGCAGAGATAGAAGTTAAAAAAGTAGAGGTATTAGAAAATGAGTGAATATGTTAGAACTAAAACAGGAATATACAAAGTTTTATATAGAGAGTCTATGCCAATTGGATTTATGTATCATATTGAAATAAATCCAAGAACAGGTAGCTGGAAAAAGATAACCGATAAAAGTGTTATTAAAGAAGCTGATAACATAAAAGAATTATGTGATAGATTTATAGTCTATGTTGAAGATTTAGATATTTATTCAATATTCGATTATTACGATGAAGCAGAAAGTTATTTTAATGCTTTGGTGGAGCATCCATGTATATTACATGGTGTATTAGAAACTGATAAAGGTTTAATCTATGCAGCAAAATTAAATGATGAAAGGGATCTAAAACAATTATGAATATTATAAAACCAGGAGCAGACAATTTAGTACTTACTACATCTTTATTTGATATGATAATATTCATGGATGAAAGATCTGGTAAGAGTAGAAAGCGTCATGCGATAGTACATAAAAGAAGATCACAAGTGTATGAAGATCAATGGACAGATGCAGGAGGACACCCTATATCTATAGTATCTGAACAAGTGTTCAATGATATTAAAGATGTATTAGCATCTACTGCAAGACAGATACAAGATCTTAAAAGAGATGTTGATAGTTACAAAACACAATGTGAAGCATATAAAACATCTATAGATGCTTTACGTAAGAATGGAGTAATAGACTAGATTATGGCAACAAAGACTTCAATAGAAAAATACTTAGAAAATAAATTTGTTAAATGGTGTAAAGAAAATAATATTCGTGCTTTTAAAGGTCCATCTTCTGTGTATGCAGGTATACCTGATAGGATAGTAATAGTACCAAATGGTGGTACTCTATGGGTAGAGTTTAAAGGTGGCAGTTATTATCAGTTAACACCAATACAATTAAAATGGAAAACATTTTTGGTTGCATCAGATCCTTATAGGTATTTCTGTGTCAATACCAAAGAAGAACTTGAAGAACTAATGAAGCTTTGTTTATATATTAAAAAAGGATTACCTATATATAGACCAACAATTTTTATAGAAACATAAGTGATATGTTTATTGACCTACTTAGATTTATTATGTTATAATTTTATTGATTGGAGGTACTTTAAATGTTTGAAGATTTAATTGCTACATTAGACGATTTAGGTGTAACTTACACAGAAGATTATGAAGGTGGTGTTCTTGATATTGATATTGCTGATATTGATAAAGATACTTTAGTTAGTGTTATCACAGCAATCAATGATGCAGGATATACATTTAGTATTACAGATAGTAACATTTCTGTCGAAGGCGGTACTGTGCCTGAAGAATCTGAAGGAGCATCAGAGGGATCTGAAGATTATATGGGCGAAGCATTAAATGAATATGGACAATAGAATACTACCAGTATCTGAAGTATCCCTAGAACAACTAGGGATACTTACTAAAGATACTATAAGAAGGTATCCTTTAAGATATACAAACCTTCAAGCAGTTATGAAGATGTATGCTGTTAATACTAACCAACCTTTTACTATGTCTATATATGGTAAAAAAGGTGTAAGCACAGAATATTACCTAACAGATTATGGGCTTGAATATGTATATGATTTTTTTAAAGGTAAAGATTTAACCTATGCTAAAGCATTATTTAATTATTTGTTTACACATTCTAAAGAAGACACTTTAGATCATTTAGATACATATTCTTTTTTTGATAACTTTAGAGGGACTAGAGGTACAAAAAGTAGAAGGGGATCTAAACAACCTGCTCTTATTATAAGGACTGTAGGTAGAGCTGAAAAAAGATATGAATTTAATTCTATAGCAGAAGCTAGAGACCAACTAAGATTATGGGTCGCTTTGTATCCTATAGAACAATTCACTTTATATAGAATTAAGACAGATAAAAAAGGATATAAATATAAGGAAAGGATTAAACTTTTTCCTAACTATTAAAGGTGTTAATATGATTTCATTAGATATGTTTAATAATTCTGAAAGTAAGTTACTTAATCTTGCTAGATTGTGGAATGCTGCAGAAGCGAATCCAATATTATATGACAAATTATTTGAATCGAATCCACATGAACTTGCTTCTTTAATAGGTCAGTATACTACATATACTGATTGGCAGGAGTTTATAGCAGACAGTAGAGTACAAGAATATATTGATAAAATTATATATACAAGAGCTGGTATTATTATTAACCAATCTTTAAACTTAGATGCTCATTTATCTCAAGCAGATTCTGCTAGACTTTCGGCTGCTATTAAATATAGAGATGATCATAAAGCAGACTTTGCTGTACCTGTACAATATATCTATATACAAACACCATTAACATATGATGAAAAACAGTTTTTACCTAACGTACCAGAGAACGCTAATAATTTATGAAAAAGAGTTTAATTAATAACACATCTATAGATGTGGATGAAGACGTAATAATTGATATACCTGAACAGAAACAAGAGCGTATCAATGAAGATATGTATATTTCTGATACACCTGTATCTGATGTTGACCTATCCCATATTGACCAACTTTGGATATGTCCTAGATGTAGAAAACCTTTAGTTGCTACATTAGCAATATCTGGAAATGAGAGTACCTGTTTTAGAGAGTGTCCTGCTTGTGGTACATTAGTTAATGCTTTTAAACCTTTACCTCATCAGGCAGATTTCTTTAAACATCCTGCTAGATTTAAATTAACAGCAGGTGGTTATGGTAGTGGTAAATCTACAGCAGATATACAATATGTAATAAAACATTTATTACTTATACCTTCTGCTCGTGTATGTGTTGCTGCTCGTACATATCCTGCACTAGAACCAACATTCCTTGAAGAATTTAAAGCTGCTTTCCCACAAAAACTACTTAAAGGTAAGAATGAACAAAAGCATGAGTTTTATATAACCAATGGTTCAGTTTTACTTTTGCGTAGTTTTGATGACCCTACAAAACTTAAATCTATGAACTTAACTCTTGCTGTTATAGTTGAAGCATCTGATGTACCTGAATCAGGATTTGATATGTTCAAATCACGTATAAGAAATGCAGCAGCTATGATACCTTACTATGATACTACAGGACATCCTTTGATGGAATATGATCCTGCAACAAATACATATAAGGTTAAGTATAGAGTAGATGCTAGACATATTCTTATGGAGACAAACCCTGCATCTAACTGGGTTAAAAAGTTTTTAACAGATTCTAAAGATGTAAGATATTATGGATCTGCAAAGAATGAAGGATATAAAATGTCTGAACATCCTGATCCAAATAAGTTTACACAAATAATACCTACAGATGCTAACCCATACTTACCTAATAACTATATAGCTGATTTATCTAAAGGTAAGTCACCTGCATGGGTAGCACAGTTTGTATATGGTAGTTTTAATTTTAATAACAATCTTGTATTTCCTAATGTAGGCTTATGTATAGTTAAAAATCATCCGCTCCCTAGAGAGTTTGATGAAACAGGTAAGAGAGTGTTATGGTTTGCTATAGGTCTTGACTATGGTATAGTTGACTATACACATATTGTTTATACGGCATTTTCTACAGAAACAAAGAAACTTTATGTGTATGATGAGCTTCGTATAAATAATGCCGATGTTAAAACAATAGCTAAAGAGTATCGTAAGAATACTGCTATAAATGGTACACACTTAAATGGTTTAATGATGTTACCACGCTTTGATGGTAAGTCATATAATAAAAGAGAATCTGATTTACATACAATAGGCGGTGCTTTTGAAGCATTAGGATTATTCTTTGAACCAGCATTTGCTAACCATGAGATTCGTATAATTAAGATGAACTCTTTAATTAACCATGGACAGATGGAAATATATTCTACTTGTGAATATTTAATAGAAGAATTACTAAATTATTCTTTTATTCTGGATAAGAATGGTGTTCCTACAAGGACACCTAAAGACGGTAAAGACCACGGTATAACTGCACTTGAATTTGTTGTAGTAGAATTACCTCATAATTTACAAGAAATAAACATGAGTGCTTATATAAAACCTGGTGTTAAGTTTGAGCATGATAAAGAATTAAATAAACCAAATATACAAAAACAAAAAATATATAATCCTTTGGAGGTAAATGATGGAAGTTCTAGGAATAATTTTAATGATAATAGATTCGGTCCTTTTGATGGCAGATACAATCCTGATAACTTATCTTATTCTACGATTGAAACCCCGACAAGTGACAAAGGCGGAGAAGCCGATGCATCGGATGAATTCACATTCGGGGCATACATCCCGGATGGATACTGATGATGTGTCTAATACATCACAAAGTATGTTCGATAATCAAGAAGAAGCGAATAAAGAAATTGCCAAACGAGATAAAGAAGAACAAGAAAAGATTAAAAAAGAAATAGAGCAAAATATTGAGAATAGTATCAATAAATATAATAATGCTTTAACAAACACTCTAAAAACAATTATGAATGGAGGGGGTGACGAATAATGCCAGATATGAATCAAACAGCACAAATGATGCAAGGTGCTGGACAAGATCGAATAGATCCTAGTGCTATGGCAGGTGCTGCTCAACAACAAGGACCTAAAGTGCTTAGTTTACCTCAACAAAATCCAATTCCTCCTGTAGATACTAAAGAACCTAAAGATGTTAAAAAAGAATATGATGTTGAAAAACTTATAAAAATCTTTAGTGAGTATAGATCTTTTAAACAAAAGATTCTCAAGAGTTGGAGATTAATTAGATCTTTATACAAAGGTGACTTCTGGCAAGTATTTAAGAAATATCTTAAAGATTATACATTAACACCTGATTGGAACTATCTTGAATATACTGTACAAGCATATCTTAATAGTATATATTCAGGGGCATTTATAGGAACACTTACTCCTGTGAGAGAAGAAGACACCGAATATATAGAACATTTAAACGCTTTTATATCATATAACTGGAATAAATGGGGTATGAAAAATAAGTTCTTACATATTGGTGAGAATGGTGAACTATATAACTTAGGTGCTGTAAGAGTAGATTGGAACCAAAACAAACTTTGTGTATCTATTAAAGCATTATCACCTGATGAAGTATATCTTGATCCTAATGTAGATGACTACAAAGAAGGACATTCAATATTTATAGAAAGATCTATAGATATTAATAAATTAAAAAATGATGAACGTTTTTCAAAAGAAGTAGAAAAATACATGAAGGGTAAGACTAGGTATGATGACAAGACTAAACAATATCGTATTGAAATCAATAATAATACAACATCAGATAACCAGATGGTATCACTACTTGAGTGCTTCGTAAGGAATGATGAAGGTACAATAGATCAGATATTTATTCTAGATGAAGCAGTTATTATCTATGGTATTCGTCTCGATCTTAAAGAATTCCCTATTGCTATATACACACCATCAAGACCTGAAGGATCTCCTTATGGTGATTCAAAACTGATTAAGATTTTAAATACAGTTATAACATTAAACTTACTTGATAGCATGGAAGCAACACAACCATATAGATTGCTTAATAGAGTAAGATTAGTTAATGTAGATGGTCGTATTAATATGAGGTCTTTCTCTAAATATGGTGCAACTCCTGGTGCTTCGTTTGAAGTTAAAGGTGATCCTAGAGACATAGTACATTATGTTGAAGTACCAACTATCCCTGATTTAACCCCTTTAAAGAATAGATTAGAAAACTCTATATTCCAAATTACTGGTGTGGATCCTTACTATAAAGGTAGAATGACTAACTCTATACAAACGACAGGAGCTACACAAGCATTCCAAGCAAGAGTTACAATGCTTACAGATAATTCTCGTATTACACTCCTTGAAGAATTCTGTGAGAATATCACTAAAATCATTATTGATTTCTACACAAACTTCTCAGGAGAACAAGAATATCAAGTACCAAAATTATCTGCTACAGGTACAAATGCAGTTATAAGTACTTATAAACTTAGATTTAATGAAGTACCATATAATTATATGATTAATGCATCAGTATTACTACCTATGAACCAGGCTAACTTATTTGAAAGTGCTAAAGCATTATATGAGATGCAAGGTCAATATAACTTTAAAACACAGATTATCTCTGAAGCAGATCTTGTTAGATACTCTGATTTCCCTCAAAAAGATTTATTATTACAACGTATTGAGAAAGATAAACAGAGTAGTACTGCAGAAGACTTAATTTCTGACTTAACTAACTTTGCATCAATATTCTCTAAACTATTAGCACAAGGATTATCTGAAGAACAAGCAGCACAAGAAGCAATCCAAATGCTTATAGAAGAAAAGAATGCTATGATGCAAGATCCTTCATTAGGTAGAGGATTTGAATAGAATTTATAAGATACACATAAGACGTAAATTATGTGTATCTTTTTATTTACAATGAGCTTATAAAGTGGTATAATATTAACAGAGGAGGACATTATGTTACAATCATACCCAAAAAAATTAGAAGACAAACTTGATGATTTTGAAAAAGGGTTTTTAAAAGCTGTTGATGATTTACACAATGAAGTAGATAATATGGCATCCTTATATAAAAATGATATAGATATGTCAGATGATATACAGTTCTTTAAAAAAGTTAAAAAGGAAATTTCTGAACAAATATTTGATTATGTTAAAACACATATTAAATGCTTTAGAGATGAACATCAAGTTGCATTTATTGAAAGTAACCATTATATGATCGATGAAAATGGTAACATCATCGATGAAAATGAAAATAAATAAGGAGGAAATAAAATGCAAAGTTATGAGTTTCAAGTTAAATGTAAGAATGCACTAATTAAAATCTTAAAAGAAAAGTACAATGAAGATTTCAAAATTAATGAATTACATCTAGTTTGGTATGCCAAAGAATTACAAAACCATAAGTGTGTTATTATTGATTTAGCAAATAATCAAAGATATTACGAATGCACATATAACGGAAACAAAGATGAACTCTATATTGATATTTATCAAAAAGAGTATAATATTTGTTTAAGTGGAAACGATTTAATAGATAAAGTTGATTTATAAGGAGAAAAAAAATGGAAGAAAAAGAAACAAAAAAACCTACTTATTCTGTAACATTTAATACTGATGCAGAAGGAAAAACTAAGTTTAGATTTAAGCCTGCTATAGAAGCACCTAATTTTAAATATCATTACAAGAACCTAATGGATAACTTTGTATCTGCTTATGCAGAATTATTCAGTGGTGTAAATATTATGCGTCCAGCAACAACAGAAGAAAAAGAAAAACATATTTATGTTTTTAAAACTGATAATAAAGATGATACTGAACACCAAATGTACAAAGCTAGAAAAATGTTATATGAAGATACATTAAAAGCATTTAATTTTATTTTAGCTCATGTATTTCCAGATATTCAATATATTGAACATTGTCAGCAATATCAACAAGAGTTTGCTTTTGCAGAAGATAAAACTCAAGATGAGATTGAAGATTATAAATACGATGTTGAGTATATTACACAACAGATCCGTGAGAACTATGACAATTTAATTAATATGATTAATGAATCTATTGCTAAAGAAATGAAAGAAGCAAATAAAAAATCTGATAAACAAAAGGAGGGTAAATAATGGATTCTACACGTGAATTAATTGATTTTGGTGTTGCTTGTTTTGATAGATGGGCTGTTAAAGGTTTAGCTACTGTTGATGTACCTGCAACTCCTGCAAGCGAACCATATTATGCTGTATGTATATATGTTGCAGATGTATCAAGTCCTATCATGATTCCTTATGAAACTAAAGAAGAACGTGACACTAAGTACGAAGAATTTAAAGGAATGTTATAATTATGTCTGTAGCAGAAGAAACAGTAACAAATATTATGCGTATTGCACGTGATAAGAATACTAGAAATGTTTTATTTTTAATCATTTCTATTCTTGCTGTACTTGCAATTAACTCATTACTTCCTGTTATTGAAGGTTCTGCCCATTATACTGAAGCTATAGAAGAAATGACATATGCAGAGTATCAAGAAAAAGTAAGTGCTAATCCTAACTACAATCTTACTTGGGCTTCTAATAAAGAGATAGATAAGTATATTGATGCTTATGCAGAAGAAAACGAAATCCCTTTATCACAGAAGTACAATATAATACCACCAGATAATTTTAAAGTAAAAGTGTACACTAAGTTTTTCTTTAAACATCCTTATTGGTGGGTATCAACTGCAACGCATGTTGTATCTGTATTGTTAATATATTATTCAGTGTTTAATTATATCTTATCTAAGCGTAAACAAAAATATGATAGATACTTATCACTTCTTAAAGAAGTTGATAGTGCTACTACAAATAAATTAGATCCTATAACTTTTGAACCTTGGATGATAAATGTATTTAATAGAAATCGTAAGATAGCACAACATAAAGCAAATATTAAATATAAATTAGATTTACTGAATAAACATACAAGTTATACAGTACGTAATGCTGATCCTACAGATAAGAGACGTATTAAATATGAAACAAAAAAGAAGAACCTAGAAGAACAATTAACTGATGAGTATATTAATAAATACATTACAGGTAAAAAAGTTAAAGGATTTGTATATATACATCCTACATTTGTTACTTCTGGTTATAATGTTATAGGTGTTTCTACCGATAGTTATTCATTATTAAATTCAGATGCAAGTAGATTAAGTAAAGACAGCTTTAAGAAAATAGCTATGTCTGTTCTAATTACTACTATGTTCGCTATACTACTTACATTTACTGTAGGATCTTCGGCAGATCAACCATGGTATTGGATATTGATTAATATTATAACTAAGATAGCACCTATGTCTCTACAGATACCTGCGGCCTATGATTATTGCGATTCATTCATGGATAATCATTTGATTACTAATTTAATATCTAGGCGTAATATAGCCCTTCTATATTTAGCTGATATGAATAAACATAGAGAGGTGAATACAAATGAAACCTAAGATACCATATGAAGTTGATCAAAAGATATTAATAGCATTAGCTTTAGGTGAATCTAATAAGTCTATAGCAAGACGTTTAGGTGTATCAACATCTTATATATCTAAAGTTAAAACAGGGAAGAAACTTCCTTCAATAAAATTAGAAGAATCTACAACAATAAAAACAGAATTTTTTAAAGCGGATTCTGTTAGTCTAACTGAGTTACTTATTGCTCTAGATAATTATGATCTCATTGCAGATGTAGATAATTCTATTATAGAGTATATAGAAACTCAAATGAAAAAATGCTTAATACAAGCAAAAGCATATCAAATCATATTAAATAAAATTAAGGAGAAAAAATGAAAAAAGTATTTTTATCAGTACCTATGAAAAATAGGACAAAAGAAAACATTGAAAAGTCTTTAGAAAAAATGAAGGCAATAGCTAAAGTAGCATTAGGAGATGATATTGAATTCATCAATACTATAGTTAAAGAAAAACCTCCATATACTACTCAAAATGAAGCTGTATGGTATTTAGGAAAATCTATACAATTATTAGCTCAAGCAGATATTCTTGTATGTGTCGATACACCATATTGGCTACAATCAAAAGGTTGTAAAACTGAAAAAGATGTATTTAGACGTTATAGTTATGTAGAAAATTATAAAGGATCTAATTATTTAGAACTTCCATGTAGTTGTGTTATAGATAAACAAGAAATGGATGAACTATATAAGAACTATCAAAAAGAATCATCTTGTTGCGCAGAAGCAAAAGCAATAGCAGTAGAATAATAGGAGGAAACAAATGGTTGAATTAAAAGATACTATAACATTAATGAATTCTGAATATTACAAAGATAGATTTGTAGCAGAGTATATACAATTAAAAACAAGATATGAAAAATTAAAAACATTTAATCAAAGAATTGAAGTAGCAAGATTAACAGGAATGGAAGAACCTAAACATGATTGTCCGTTAGACTTACTTAAACAACAACAATCAGTTATGGGAGAGTATTTACATTTGTTAGAATTAAGAGCAAAGATCGAACATATCAATCTTACTACAGCTATGGGTAGATTAGAAGTATCTAATAAACCTGTAGATACTAATATTGATCCTACTACTAGCACATCTTCTGGTGACACAGATGGTGATACTAAGGTTACTCTTAGTGATGCTAAAGTCACTCTTAAAGAAAAAAGAAATTATAAAAAACAAGCAACAAGTGAGGTGGTTGACTAATGTTTATAAGATTTAATAAGTTTTATGCACCTGAAGGTGACGGTGGTATTGGGTTAGATGCTTTGTTAAATGAAGCAGCTGGTGGAGATCCTGCACCTCAAACAGATCCAAATACACAAACAAATCCTGCTGCAACACAGACTGATCCTAACCAAACAGCAGACCCTAATCAAGCAACAGATCCAAACCAACAAACAGATCCTAATCAGCAACAAGATCCAAATCAAACAACTGATCCTAACCAAACTCAAACTCAAACTCAATCTACGGATCCTAATGCAAATAAACAAAACAAACCTAATCCTATGAAAGAGGTTAGAGATAAACTTAATGCTGAACAAAAATCTAGAGAAAGAATTGAATCTGCTATTCAAAGATTTACCAACGGAGATTACGATTTTAAATTAAAAGATTTTAAAACAGAGGATGGTAAAGTAGATTATGATGCTTTAATAGAAGCTATGGATAAAAAAGATACTGAACGTAAAGCATCTGAACGTGGTATTACTCCTGAAATCCAAGCAGAAATTGATCGTATCGAAAAAGAAAAAGTTGAATTACAGAAAGAAAGATTAAAAGTTGCTATGGATAGAGAAGTATCTAATATGCAAATTGATTTACAATTAGATAGAAATGCTGTTAATCAATTCTTTGCAGATTCACTTGCGGTTAAGAAAAATCCTTATCAATGGTTAGCACAAGGTGGGTCTTTACAAGATTTATATTATCTCATTTATAGAGAGAAATTAACTAAAGATACTGTAGATAAAGCAGTAGCAGATGCTAAAGCCGAATGGGAAAAGGCTAACTCAAAAGTAGCACCTATCTCAAACCCTGCTAAACCTGCAACTAGTACAAATAGTAATGATTCTTTATCATTAGACGCACTATTAAATGAAGCTGCATCAAGAAAGTAGACATTGTAATTATATAAAAACTATATTATAATATAACGGTATAAGAAAGATTGACCTCTCTTTCTATGCCATATGACATCGTACTAAGAATACGATGTCTTTTTATTATTTACATTATTTATAACATTATGTTATAATAAGGTGATTAGGAGGTATTTTTTATGACACGTGATGACATTGTTAATGAAGTCAACCGTTTATCTGTAGGCTATAATGTTACTTGGTTTGAAATACAAAATGACGCAGATGCTGCCATACATAAAATAAATTCTTATTTAGGTACAGAGTATCCATTAATGTCTCAGATTTTAACTGCACCTAATTCTATATATGCTCTTAAAAAAGATGGTATATATTATTCTATATTTGCAGATATATACATTCGTACTATAATTATACCTTATATTGCATCAGAGATTCTTGCACGTGATGAAGAATTTACAACAATATATAATAAATATGCTATGGATGTAGAGAACGGACTATTTACTATGTTCCAAAACGAGTTCAATAGAATACCAGATACATTTAAACAAGATGATACTACAGGTGTTTTCTTTGCAGATGATTTCTCACATGGTGAGACAAGCAAATATTTTGAACATAATAAGCATAATAAACATAATAAACATAATAAACATAATGCATCTAAAGGTTTAGATATGTTAACTGAATTTAAAATTAGATACCATATCAATAAAGATGATATTATATATACTGCTGACACATTAAGAGAATACGATGACTTTGAATATAATGATACTTATGTATTACAACAAGTAGACAGTAATCTTGAATTTGTATCTAGTGATGGTGTGCATTATTATACATTTGCAGGGTGGTATCAAGATGCTGGTTGCTCCGTACCTGCAAATTCAACAGGAACTATTATACAAGATATAGATGTTTATGCTTTGTGGAATGAGTATAACTCATGTGTTCCTTCACCATATGTAGTTAATAACAATAATTATACTGCTGTTAAATTTATTAAACTTATGGATAATAATTTAATTATACCTAAGTTTGTAAATGGTTTTAATATAGATGCACTAGTATATACTGGATGTTTTAATAATATTACAGTTTCAGAAATTACTAAAATATCTGTACCATATTATGGTATCAAATATATAGAGCCTAATTTCTTTACACATTTCCCTAATTTAGAAAAAATTGAATTCTATGGAAATGCAAGTGAATCTAAAGTACCTTATAACAATACTTTAACTAATAAAATTAATTTAATTACTAATGATAATATACATAATGTTGATATGTATCTAATAAATAATACACAACTTGATTGGAGTACAAAAGGTGTATTATCTTTACAAGGTACTAAAGTATCTGAAATAATCATACCTAATAGTGTGTTTAAGATTGGAAAGGATTCATTTATAAAGAATGAGGAAGGGTATGTTGTAGCAAATTATTCAACATATGCAGAAGCTAAAATGTTTATAACTCTTCATTCAGGCAGTACTTATAACCTTAGTAATGTAGAAGTTGTGTGTGACTGGGCTGATGAAATTAAACCAGAGACGTTTAATTTAACTAATGATGGATATATAGTAGAAAATAAAGGAATTTATTTTACTCTTTATCATATTACTTATAGAAAATTATCTGAATAACGGAGAACATTATGGCACGTAAAGGTTATTCAAGCAGCTATAAAGAAAAACTTATATATGATAATACAGTCTTTCGTGGTGTGTCTGCAACAACAGATCCTAATCCTGAAGGATATTTTAAGCAACTAATAAACTTCGATATATCAGATACAGGGCAATCTTTACAACCACGCAAAGGTTTTATGAATACTTCATTTCATATTCATGATGAAAGCACTGATACATACCCATATATAAATCTTAATTATGACACTACTATATATTATTTAGACCACGCTAATGGTTATTACTACTTTATAGATTTTAGTAAATACGCTGATGGCACTTTTGTGTATCGTGCAGATTTAACTAAAGTAGATGAACAAACAAAATATTTTATACTTGAACCTATAACTAATTATGTTTTTAATGCTGAACCAGAAGAAGATATTATCTATTTACATGATTATATTCCTGCAGAATACACAAATGCTATTAAACCTATCGGCACACATTTAGCACAATACGCTAAAGATGGTCTATTCGTAGATAGAAATATTATTAAAGTATTTTATAAAGATGACCAAGAGGTTAAACATATATTCTGGTTAGAATTTAAATATAATGAAACTAAAGAATCTATGCTATTCACTGTAGTCAATACTGACGATACTGTTAATATTGCAGATAGAAATATCGCTAGTGATAAATCAGTCGTACCAGAAGATAAACAAAAGATATATTTAACAGAACAAGACGCATTTAATGATAGTGTTACATATAATAAATTTCCAATTATATATAAGTATAAAATAGTTAATGGAGAATATAGATATTTTATTAACTATACAGATAATTTAGAGGATCTTGTAATAGAGCCTAGTTTTTATTTGCTTCCATTAAATACTAATTATTTATGGGTATACTCATATGATATATTATCAACATCCGATATAACTTCATTATACTATACTGAAGCTACACAAGATTCAGATAACAATACTAATTCTAAATATATATTATATTCATCTCCTCTATACGATTTAGAAGAAAACACATTGTTTAGATATCCTGCTAATTGTCTAGATTATTTTAAATATAAAGATCTTATATTTTTAAATAAAAATAATACTTATAATAGTACAAATAAAGATATATCATTTGTATATAACCAAAATAATTTAATTGGTTCTGATTCTAGTACTACTTATAATTTAAGATTTAAATTAAATACAAATACATATAAACTTAAAAATATAGAAAACTATACAACATTAACAAATAAATATACACAAAATGGTGAATTAACAAGGTGGCCTAAAGCATATGAGGATATAAAATTAATTTATATTGTTCCTAAAAAAGATAATACATATAGCCCATATACTTCAGATGCTGCTAGTACACATAAATCAACAACTATTAATAAGAATGTAATTACTCATGTTGATTTAATGGAAGAATTATACCATTTATTTATTAATGTTCATAATGATAATTTAGCCGATGTATTACATGCATCTTATAAAGTATCTAGTATAAGCTCTAAATATAATAGCAAATCAAATAAATATTTTAAAAATATTTTAAGCCGTATTAATACAATTCAAGATTTAATAAAGATAGGAGAACAATATAAAGAACAATTAGCTTACTATGTTTTAGATCTTAATGATGTTATTAATACTGATATTACTGCAGATGGAGCAACAACATACAATTCAGCACAATCTTCACTAAATTCTGGTGTTATTATATTTGATAAAGAGCCTATAACATACAATGATTTGTATAAAAATTATTTAAAAAAATATGATGATATACCTAATTGTTCTTTAAATAATTTATGCCCTATTATTATACGACCGCTCTATACAAAGTTAACTTATACAATCTCATGTAAAAACGCTCTAATATATAATATGATGTGTTCTTTTACAGCGTTTAACGGAACTAAATACCTAAATCAAGGTAAAAGCATAAATGATATTAGACAAAATATTAATTTCTTTTTTCCTAATTTAATTGTATCTGATGCTGAATCAAAAGAACAAGAAACATTAAATGACTATATATCTAACTTAGAGATAAATACATATGATTGGGACGAAGATGTTGTTGGTTCTCAAACAGAAGAAACAATATCTTATAAAAATACAGTACTTTTAAGTGATGCACCAAATGGAAAGACTTATAAAACTTATTATATTTACACTTCTTGTACTGATGATACAGTTACAACACCTATAGGTTTATTGAATAATAAAGGATATTATTATAATAATAATATGTTAGTGCGTGACACATTAGGCGACTCTGAAGATAGTAATATTAATATAAATATTATAAACGATATGCTGTTTGATTACATTCCTGTATGGACTACAGATAATAATAAAGCTACTTATTCTTTTTTAAATGAAAAAAATACACGTATATATAGTTATACATTATCTAAAGATAAAATAATTAATTTTGTTATAGATAAATATGATTTTAAGATTTCTAATATATGTATACCATTATATATTAAAAATGGATATGAGCATACAACAGAAGATGGTAAAGATACATATAATTCAATAGCAGATAATAATTATAAAGTACTATACGATACACCAATAGATTCTCTATTTATGACTAATACACAGGATTTTAATACATACAAAATACCGAATCTGCATTTTACTTACAATAGTAATAATGCTTTAATAACACAATTAAACAATTTACATTATTTTGAAAAAGGTCTTTCTATAGTAATATATATAATGAAATTACCTACTCTAGATTATATTAATAGCACTGAATTAGATTTTACATACATCTATCAACGCCAATATGCTATAGTATCTACAAATTTATTTACTAGTATGCAAATAACTTTAAAGGGTGGTGCAGATGCAGACAAAGAGAATATAATAGATCTTGCTTTAAATGGTCCTGATGAAGACCCTGCAATAATTAAAGAAGGAAAAGATTGGTGTGTATTCTATTCTGTTGAAGGATATCGTTTAGTTACATGGTCGAAAAACAATGTATATATGTCTGAAGCAGGAGATTATTATTACTTTAGAGAAGAAAATAAAAAATCTTTTGCTGAACCTGTAGTAAAAGTATTACCATTTAAAGATATGCTTCTTGTGTTTACAACACAAAATATGTACTCTATATTCCCATATGAACAAACAATACAGGTTCAAGATGGTGTAGATGACCAAGGTAATCCTAAATATGTTCAGCAAAAAACTATTATTTATAATTCATTACCAGTATTGTATAATCTATACACAGATGAAAAATATAAAGATGTTATACAAGTATATAATGGTATGATACTATTCTATTCTGCTGATGGACAACTATATTTAATTGCACCATCTGCTACAATAGATTCTGATACTGCATTTACTTTAAAATTTATTAATAAATCTGCTAACGATATATTATTAAATTATGATAAGTATATAAATGATAGGTTATCTGTTCATTATAATGTACCTGATTTTAATCCAATATTGAAAGAAAATAAAGATGACGTAATTATAACAGCATCAGTATCTATCTCGTACATAAAGATTTATTACACAGTACCAAAATATACATATACATATATACTTATATATGATATAACTAATAATAGATATACTATATATGACACTATAGCATATGGTACAGCACAGAGTATTGTACAAACTAATATGTATGATTTAGTTCTTACACGAAATTATAATAATGATTTATCTGCTGTTATACCTTATACTGAACCTAATGTACTAAATAATAACTGTGATCTTACTTCAGTTGATAACTATATATTTATTCAACATGATATATTAACTGAGATTGATACAGGTATCTTATATCTTAATAATCATTTAAAGAAAAGATTTAGATCTTTACAGACTATTTATAAGAACTTAGATGCACAGGATATATTATTTAATTTAGATGTTATAGTTGATGATATCTATATAAGTTCTACAATGGGAGACACTCTTGTTCTTAAAAATATAGACGCATCTAATAAAGAGGAACTATATTTTATTACAGAGCAGAAAGATGATAGATATAATCTTGCTAAGGATATACCTATTAATAGTTTAACTTCATCAGAATTATTAAGAAATAATACTAAATTATTTGATTTCAGTTCATTTAGTTCTAATAAAATTATTACACATAGCACTAATATTCCTTCCATGGGTAAGAATATTAATCTTAAATTAAGATTTAATTCTAAAGGTAAATACAAACTACAAGGATTTACACTAATATATAAGGAGCATTCAGTATGATATTACAATTAAAAAATAATAGTATAACAATTAAAAAACCTTATACACCTGAAAATATACATAACACAAAAGTATCATATGTATTTGAATTAAATACCAATCAATACACTCCTGTATTATATATAGATGGTGATAGCTATGTTGGTAATAATATTTTATTAGATTTAAGTAAGTATGTAAGTAACAGTATTACATTAAAAGTTTGTTTAATAGATGGTGTAGGACGTATTATGCGTACGTATGAAAATACATTCATAATGTATAATACGTTCTCACTAGGAACTAAAGAACAAATAGATGTGTATGAAGAACTAATTAAAGCACAAGAAAAAATAAAAAAACTAGAAGAACAAGGGGAGGTAATATAATTTATGGCTTGGACAAATTTTACATATAAAGATCCTGATGGTACAGAACATACCGTAGATATAAGTGAATATTATGGTGGTAATAGTAATCAACAAAATATCACAACCCGTGTCAATGGTAAACTAATAACATATAATGCCAGTGGTAAAATAGGTAATGATGCTAAAGTAGCGTATTTAGTTAACTATTATCTTCATAATGGTACTTTTGGTGATATACCAGCATATGATAGAACAAAAAATGCTGCCCGTGAAATAATAAGAAATATTGTTAATAATCAATTAGTGCCTTCAGGATCTAAAAAATTAAATGATGCACAAATATCTGATTTATTACAAAACCCAGATCGTCCTGAATATGCTAAATATTTTAATAATAATGCTGATACTATAATAGACCCTGACACAGGTGAAGAATTAGATCCTAATAGTGAGCGTGCTAAACAATTACGACTTGACGAAGCACAAGGTATAGCATATAATAATTATTGGAATAACCTGTTTGATAGGAACAGAGAAGGTTCATTAGGAAAAGAAGCATATGATCAGTTATTATTAGCAGAACAAAATAATGCTCAAGGTGCTATAGATTTAGCAAATGCACAAACACAACAACTTGCTATGGCACAGGCTCAAACTGTTAAAAATATAACTGATCAAGTTAGAGCCGAACGTATGGCAAGACTTCGTGCAGGCATGAGTGAATCACAAATAGCTTCACAAGATATGCAACAAATGATTGCTAATACTAATGCACTTAATGATCAAATTGCTGCATCTAATATGGGTGTACTTCAAGGACAACAACAACTTGCAGGTGCTCAACAAACAGCTTATCAAAACTGGCTTAATTCTATGAATCAAACAGGTACTACTGCTAGTGCTATGGCTGCAACAGACGCAGGTAACCCATATCAATTAGCAAAACAATATGGCACACTTACACCGCAACAACAAAATTATTGGAAAACTGTAATAGGTGCAGAACAAAATAAAAAATAAGGAGTAGAATTATGGAACCAATCTTACAATTTTTTGAACAATATTGGGGTTACACATTATTCGGTAGTGTAACTGTAGGAACATTAGTAGTATTTATTATTACAGCAATTAAGTTTCTTATGAGTAATTTGAAACTTAAAGATTCTAATGGTGAATTACAAAAAGGTAATGAAGTATTAAAAGGTAACATTAATACTTTACTTGCTAAATTATCTGAACAAGCAAATAAACTAGAAGAATCTAAAAAAGAAACTCAAAAAGTTTTAGCAGAAAAAGTAGCACAGAATGAATACTTTAATAAAGTTCAAGCTACTACTTTTGAAGCACTATCATATTTACTTATGGCATCTAAACTTCCTAGTGAAGATAAAGCATCTTTATTAAAGAAGTTTAATACTTTGACTAATACATCTGAACAACAAGTAGTTGAAGCTAGTGAAAGAGCACAAGATAAAATTACAAATGTTGTAGAACAAGTAAATACTGTAAGTAATAAAATTGATGAAACAAAACAAAAGGCAGAGGCTGCTGTAACTGAAGTTGTAGCATCTGTTGAAAAAGCACAATCTTTATTGGATAAATACAGCACAAATGAAACATCGCTATAGGAGGTGACCAAAATGAGTAATGAAAAGAAACGATACTTATTCTTTTGGTTATCTTTTCTTATAGGTTATGTATTTCCATTTGTATACTTTTTATGTAAATTAGGGATGACTAAAAAGTCTACATCTGTGGTAATACCTGTATTATTCTTAGCTATTGTAGGTGTTATTAAATTATGTTTAGCTATCCCTGGTTGGGTTGCTACATGGAAACCAAGTGTAACAAAAGGCATTATTAAATCTATTCCAATCTATTTAATCACAATATTACTTATTACTATTGGTTTAGTTCTTAAAGTAGTACTTGAAAAACAGATAAAAGTAGGTTTCCAAAATTACTTTGAATTTATATTAGTATTCTTTGGATCATTATGTATAGCATCTGTATTTAGTGCACTTCATGAAAAATATAGAGAACTAGATCTTATAGATAAAGGATATGTACTAGGAACGGTGAATAAACAATGAATATACCTAATATAAATAAACTTGGTTATAATACTGTTCCTAATCAAAACCTTACATATGCGAATCAACTTACAGTAAGAGATTGGAATATAATAATTAATTCATTAAGATTACAAGCTAATGCAACTGTAGATTATCTTAAACAATTGCACCAATGGTTTTTTACTGAAACTATCGGTTGGTGTAATGCAGTTAATTACGATCTAAGTTCTCTTATATCTGCTACTAATTCACTTAATTCTAGAGTAAATATTCTTGAGTCTAAAGTAAATAATAGTAATATATTTATAGAGTCTACTGATTATATAATACCTGAGGAGGATAAATAATGAGTGAATTGAACAGAAGATTATTAGATGAGAATAATAATATTATTTATCCTATTACTAAAGCGGAAAATATAATACACCTTCAAAAAACAGTTCTTCCTAAATTATCTGATGAAGAACCAGAAATAAAAGTTAAAGGTAAGGTATGGTTAACACCTACTGAAGAAAATGATGAAGAAATTGCAACACTATCTTTAACTAAAACTAATTCCGATTTGAATGGCATATCTTATCAAACAATTTCAAATAATGTTATTTATCAAACAGTACCTGAAATAACAACAGTTACAAATGATGATAATGATGAAAACAATACTTATGGAACATTAGAAAATAATGATTCAAACAATTATGAGGCTGTTATAGAATATTCAAATATACAATAAATATAAAAAAGGAGAATTATGAGTAAAATTCTAGTTAATTACAATTACAACAAATCAAAAGACAAGTACACACTTTTAGATAGTGGTGTAGTATTTGCAGATTTACCTGTTGCGGTTTTAGAAAGTGAACAGGAAATAATAGAACCTTTAATAGTTCCAATTAAAGGTACTATGACAGTAGTAGAAAAAGAACCATATACTACAATTCATAAGAAATTCAAACTTGCTTTAGATAATAAAGGCAATGTAGTTGAAAGTGAAAATGGAATGGAAATATGGCTTCCAAGAAAAACAGATATTTCTAAACTTGCTTATATTAATGGGCAGTTAGTTATGAAAGAAGAAACTATTTCTGAAGAAACAGAAGTTGAAGAAAAATCTAAACCAAAAAATAAAACAGGAGGTAAAAAATAATGGCAACTGAAAAAAAAGCTACTTATAAAATATATAATGGGACTGATTGGGATACCATATATTTTAAAACTAGGAGTGACCAAGTAACTAGTGCTCAATATACTAAAGATGGTACTACATACTATAAGACAATATTAGATACACAACATCACACAGTAAATAATAAACATTTTGGAAATCAAAGTGGTATTACATTAACTGCATCTGATATTAGTTATTTAGGTGATAATGACATAGTAGGAATAGATGATGATATACAAAGTGGAGATTCGATAAATTCTTGTATAGAAGTATTAGCAAGAGGTATTCAAGAAGCTAGAAATTCTATTCCATCAGGTGTATTAACTACAAGTAACTATGGTGCAACACTTAATTCAGTATATCAACCTAAACACGCAAATCTAACAAGTTTAGCAGGACTATCTACATCAAAAACTGGTTTAATTAAGATAACTAATGGTGTAGCAAGTATTGATGAATCAACATATCTTAAAACTGCTGTTACTAAATTAGGAACTAGAACAGGCGATATTTCTATTACAAACTTAAAATCAGATTTAGGTTTAGGTTCATTGGCATATGTATCTAGTTTAACAGCAGGGGATGTAGGAGCAGTTCCAACTACAAGAACTGTAAATGGAAAAGCATTATCAAGCAATATAACATTATATGGATCTGATCTTGCTATGTCTTCATCTGATTCTACAACAGTTCAGGAAGCTATTAACGATTTAGTAGGAGTTGCAGAAGGAAAGAACCAAGCCTATTCACTTGCTTATAATCCTGCTACTCCAGGAACATATAGTAATAGTGTGTTCAACAGTCAAGACAACTCTATTACAATTACAGATAGCGATACATTATATATTTCTGGCGGTAGATTAACAGGAGCTAAACTTGTTTCAGCAATGAATTTAAAAATTGGGGATGTTATTTATATTACAAATACAAACGTTCCTGATAGATGGGTTGGTGCTATAAATAGTGGTTCTTATATGCTTTATAAGATGGAAACAGCAAAAGTAGATTTAGCTAATTATGTCACAAGTACTTCATTATCTACAACATTAGCTGGTTATTCTACAACAAGTCATACACATACAACAACTTTAGCACAAGGAGGCGCTAATGATTCAAGTACAATAACTCTTGCTTACGCTGGTAAATATAAATTAACAGCAGGTGGAACAAGTGTTGTGTTTACTATGCCTACGTCTGAAAATGAATATCAAGTCGGTAGTTATAGTTCAGGACTACAGGTATCAACACATACTGGTGGACTAGATCCTATATATATTCCTGCACCTACTACAACTCATGGTGGAATAGTTCCAGCGATCAATACTGTATCATCTCAGACACAATCTACTAAATTCTTAAGAGAAGATGGTACTTGGGCAGCCCCTAGTTATACGACTAATACTGATAACGATACTAAAAATACTGCAGGATCTACAGATACTAATGCAAAAATATATTTAGTTGGTGCAGCTTCACAAGCCGCTAATGCACAAACATATTCACACGGCGAAGTATTTGTTCACACAGATCACTGTATATATAGTAACTCAGTAAGAGTAAGAACAATTTATTATGCTGATTCTGCACCATCAGGTATGGTGAATGGTGATATTTGGTTAGATACTAGTGCATAGGAGGTACTTAGCAGATGGCAACAAATGCTAAATATAAAGTATTCAATGGAACTAGCTGGGAGGAACTAATCTTCCCAGTTAGGTCTCATACACATAGTGAATACGTCCCTACAACAAGAACTGTAAATGGAAAAGCATTATCAAGCAATATTACTCTATCAGCAAGTGATGTTCAGGCATTACCAAGCACAACATCTTATGTTAAATCAGCTTCAGTTAGTGGAAATACTTTAACATTAACTACTACAGGATTACCTGTAACATTCACTCCAACATTTACTGATACTAACTATTATCCATCTCGTTCTTATTCAAGTGGTTTACAAATATCTACATCTCAAGGTGTAACAGATACTTGTAAATTATATGTTCCAAATGCAGCAAGCAATCAAGCAGGTGTAGTAACTACAGGTAATCAAACATTTGCAGGTCAAAAAACTTTCAATAATACAGTAAGTTTTAAGGATGGAATTATTCTCGCATATGCCAGTGAACCATATATATACTTTGAAAATTATGCAGGAAGTTCATTAGTATTTGGATTTAATGCAGCTAGTGGTACTGAGCTAGATGATGATTATTATGTCTTTTTACCAGATGAAGATATTATGAATTCAGGTGGTACTGCATATCTCGGACTTAAAGTATATAGACATGCTATTCAAATAACATCAGGTCAATGGAATACTTCTGCATCAGTAGGTACAACATCTAGAACTGTATCATTTGAAATTTATTCAACAAATCATTATAAAGCCACAAGCCTTTCAGCAGTTTTATCATTACTAGAGTCAATAGGTGCAACAACACAAGCAACTGCAACTTTAGCAAAAACTACTACTGCAATAAAGGAAGATGGTCAATGTGTTTATAGAAATTCATCAACAGCTATTGTAAATGCTTATAAAAATTCTACAACTGATACTTCATTTACAGTATATTATTTAACTACAAGTGCATCTGCTACTATAACAGATGTTGTATCTGCAATTTAAGGAGGTCATATGTGGTATTTATTAGAAAATAATAAAATAGTATCAATTAGTGAAACTAAAAGAAAAGGCTTTGAATACACTGATGAAGACATTGTATGTAAATATGATGGGTCTGAATTATTATTTGAAAGTCAAACGAAAACTCCTGAATATATTACTGAAGAAAAAGAATTTATTAAATTAAATACTATAAAAATAAATATAGATGAGCTTAAACTAAATCTTGCTAATACTGATTATAAAGCAATTAAGTATGCAGAAGGTCTAATTAGTGAAGAAGAATACACATCAATTAAAACCCAAAGACAATTTTGGCGTGATGAAATAAATAGATTAGAAGCTCAATTATGAAGAAACATACACTATTAGTTGTTATCATAACTTGTTGGATTGTTTTAATATTAGCTTTAATAGCAAAACTATTTGGAGCTAACTTCTATCCAACCTCTGACAACAATACATTCATAAATGTTTGTTCTTATATAGACGAACATCTCTGGTTAAAATATACACTTGCATGTATAATGAGTTTAATCTTAAACTCTCTATCTTTCTTAGCTATACTAGGACAAAGATTTTACACCAGAACTCAAGCAATGATTTTTATTCCCCTTATAATTGCTATGAGTTTAGTGAGTTGGTATAACCAATTAATAAATATAATTATTGGTGTAATTCTATATCTTCTTCCTATTATATGGCTTAAAAAGAAATGGTACAGAGTTTTAATAGGAGTAGTTGTAATATTAGTATTCCAATTAATATCTATTGTAGTAAAAGATATTGGTCATTGGTATTTGAATCAAGAATATACATTAGTATCTATATTATTACAAATAGATAGTATGATTATGACAATGCTATATTATCTTTATTCCAACTATATAATATTAAAAAAGGAGAATAAACAATGGGAGCATGGTGGGTTTTCTTCTTTGGAGAAAAAGATGAAGTATTAGTTGAAGAAATTGCTAAACTTCATAAAGTATCTAAAGACACAGTAGAAAAATACTATAAGGAAATGCTAGAAAAACTTGAAAAAGAATCTAAATAAATTGTTGTATAAGTTTAAAATAAAGTTTAAATTTATGTTATATACTTTACTTGGACTATTAACTCTAATAGCAGTACTATGTATTGCTTATACAAATCAAAAGTTGATAGAAACAAGTATAACAATAATACTATTCTTTATATTTCGTAATTTATATGTTAAACAATATCATGCAAAATCATTAATACTTTGTGCACTTATATCAATAATAGCATTTATATTTATTATTCTAATTGAATTAAGATTAAATACATCTATCTTATTCAGTGTACTAACAGCATTTATGATCACATTAATATCTTATTATGTTAAAGACTATTTAGATAATAAAGAATATATTAATACTGTGAAATTATTAAAACAGAAGTCTATACACAACTTAACTTTAAATGAGATGTATGATCTTATGCCTAACATAAACAAAGAAATACTAGATATTGTTTATGGTTATCTACATAAAGATAGAACAATAACTGCGTATGCATACGCAATGTCTAAAAATATAAGTGAACCTTTAATATATAAGTACGTAAAGAAAGTAAAAGATACTTACAAAAGTTTATAAGCATTCTATAAGAGTCTATAATTATAGACTCTTTTTATATATTATAGTATTTTATAGTAGTTATTTTATACAATCAAAATGTAATTAACATTAAAGGAGAATTGTATGCCTAACTACAACTATAATAATTATCAGAATCCTTATATGCCAGGATATCAACCTGCATATAATAAAGCACCAATTAATCAATACACTTTTGTTAATGGTATAGAAGGTGCTAAGTCGTATCAAGTGCTTTATCCTAATCAAACAATGCTTCTAATGGATAGTGATAATCCAATATGTTACATGAAACAAACTGATGAAGTTGGTAAAGCGTCTATAAGATATTTTAAACTTGAAGAAATTGATGAAGCAAAAACAAAAGAAATACTTTCTCTAAAAAATAATACTATGATTCCTGAATACGCTTTAAAAAGCGACATTGATAATATAAACAATAAGTTAGCAGAATTAACAAAGTTATTAAAAGGTGAAAGCAAAGGGGAATAATTATGGCTAATCCATTTAATACTACAGTTAATCCTATGCAAAACTATAATATGTCAGAGATTAGGAGTATGTATCAAACAATAATGAATAGTAAAAATCCTATGCAAATGTTTGAAAATCTTGCAAGTCGTAATCCTAATTTAAAACCTATTATATCTGCGCTTAAAAATGGTGCAGATCCTAAAAGTTTATTTGAATCGATGTGTAAACAACGTGGTATAAATCCAAACGCTTTCTTAAATAGTATTCAAGGAAAATATTAATAAGGAGAAAGTAAACTATGGAAAACGGAATTACTCCTGTAATGCCTGTTGGCGGAGGTTATGGTGATGGTTTCGGTATGAATGGTGGAGGCCTTTGGTTATTTGCTATCCTTGCTTTAATGTGGGGAGGTAATGGTTTCTTTGGAGGACGTGGCTATGATGGTTTAGGTTATAGACCTGCGACTGCTGAAGATGTAAACAATGGTTTCAATTTCAATGATTTACAAAACCAAAACAGAGACATTATTGGTGCTATAACTTCTGGTACAGCTCAGAGTGTTGCAACTACTAATCAAGTATATCATGATACAGTTGCAGCGTTTAATGACAAATATTCAGAACTTCAAAGAGATGTTGCAGGTTTAGCAGTAGGTCAAGCAAATTTACTTGCTAAAGAAAATGAATGTTGTTGTTCTACACTTAGAGCTATTGATGGCGTGAACTATAATACAACAGTTCAAATCCAAAAAGTATTAGATGCTCTAGCAGCTAACAAGATTGAAGCATTACAAGCTAAAGTTAATTCATTAGAATTAGCACAAGCAACTAGTGGTATCGTTAGATATCCTAGTGCTACAACATTCAGTGCTGGATACAATCCATTCTATGGACCTGTTCCACCATTTACACCTAACATTTAGTCATATTGACACGGCACATTTGCCAAAGATGGACCATTCAATATGATCCATCTTTTTAAAATTTAATAAGGAGGTATATAAATATGGCTTTAGTTGATAACTTAATTTATATGATTACACCTGCTACATCTAGCGTACCTGCAGATAGTATATTACCATTATCTACAATAGCTAGAAGAACAGGAAGAATACTTAAAAACAATTCTGATAGTATAGTTTTAGGTGCTCCAGGATACTATGCTGTTTCTGTTAATGTTACATTTACTGCACCTGCTGCAGGTGATGTTATTATAAATGTACAGAAAGCTAGTACAAATATTCCTGGACTTACAGCATCTTGTACTGTAACTACTGCTGATACAGAAGTACATACTTTAACAATTACAGGAATCATAAGAACAATGCCATTTGAGTGTGCATCAATTCTTTCTGTAATTAATAGTGGTGTTGCTATAAATACAACTAATATTTCAGTAGCAGTGGAATATTTAGGATAGGTACTACTATGCATAAAACATTAATTGAACATGCTAGTTACGAACAACTTAAATCTTTTATATGTGATACATTAAGTATGTTAAAAGAAACACATAGTGATTTATATGAAGATCTAGAAATTCATTTATATAAAGAGATTTATGGTAAACACTTTAGCGATTGGCTTTTAGAAAAAGCGACTAAATATATGGTTAATGAAGATGGTACTACAGGACCACATTGGACTATTGATGAAACTAACTCTGTTGCAAGAAATATGAATATAACTTTTAAAGAGTATAATGAATATGATTGGAACTACACTATGAATATGATCTACTCTGATTACTATGGAGCAGTATCTGATGATGTTAACACATACGCTAAAATATCTAAAAAATTCTTAACTGATAAAGATGCTAAAGAAGGAAAAGCACTCTGCTACTATCTAGCAATGAAATAGTATTCCAGACACCTATATAAATAGGTGTCTTTTTTTATTTATATGTTATAATTAGTATAGAGAAAGCGCATATGAAAAAACTAAAAATTTATTTGTTACCTTTTCTAAATTTAAAATTCTTGTTAAGCTTTGGCATTGCTTGGTTCATTACTAATGGGTGGGCATATATTTGTCTTGCTCTCAGTTTCCTTTACAAAATTTCCTGGTTAAAAGTAATTTCTTCCACATATGTCGCTTTTCTCTACCTACCTTTTACTGCAGAAAAATTAATTACAATACCTTTAGCTATATTTATACAAACTAAAATATTTCCTAATAATAAAAAACTTCATGTGCAGCTAGCTAATATGCACTATGAAGCATTTAAAGATAGTTATAAATTTTTAAAAGTATATTGGGAGAGAAAGTGGTTTAAACAACAGCATATAGGAAAAATTATTTGACAAACAATAATTATATGTTTTATAATTATTATAGGTACGGACTCCTTTAATGTCTAGATTACATTATAAACAACTTCGGCAACTGTTTATATAAATATTTTCGCCAGACTTTGAGAAAGTATAAATCTCGTGCGCACTGATAGCACAGATACCAGTAAAACAAAAAACAAAAAACAAAAAAAATAAAAAAGGAGAAAAGAAAAATTATTATGAAGTTCAGTTTACATGACCTCAAAAATGTAAATACCGTCCTTGGTATGCTTTATGATAAGGACGGAAATTATCGTCCTGGGTTTTCGCCTGAAGAATTCTATGATACAATCCTTTTAGATTCTTTAAAGTACGGCGAAGAAAATTATGTGCATTTAAAATATGCAGAAACAGTTAATATTAAGAAAGGTGCTAAAGTTGCTCGTTTCCGTAGATGGGCAGGTATGACACCTACACTTAGACCTTTACTTGAAGGTTTTCCACCAGCACCAGATAAACATGCTTATGAATATATTGAAGTAGGTAATGTTTATTCATTTGGTAGATGGAGTGAATATACAGACCAAATTGATATGTCTGTAATCTCTGAAATCGTAGCAGAAAGATCTGTTCAATATGGTGAAAATGCTAACCAAACTAAAGAGTTATATGCTCGTAAAACTTGGTTATCTTCACCAAACGAATTCTATGCTAACTTCAAAGGTGGTTTTGCAGATTTACAATTCGGTGATGCAATCACTATCGATGATTTAAGATTCTTAACTGCACGTATGAAACGTATGCAAGTTAAACCAGTTAGTGGTAAATTCAATTATATCTGTTCTCAAGAATTTATTAATGGTTTAATTGATGATCCAAGAGTTAAGATGTATATGGAGATTAATAATACTACTGGTAACTTATGGACCAGTGGTGAATGCTTCCCATTATTCGATCTTAACTTTATCCCTACTATGCTTGATGAATTTGCATATCCTGATACAGAATTCCCTGGTGTTTATGAAGACTCAACAGGAAAAGAAATTATCAGATTATACGCTGTTAAAGATAGTACAATTTACTATCTAGATGTACATCAAGACTTTGTAGTAGACACTACAAATAATATAACAGCTAAAAGTACTGGAGCAGAAGTCGAATATTTATCAGATGGTACAGCAGTAGAATATCCTACTAAATGGGAAGTTCCAACTAATACTGAAACATTTACAACAAGTAACGCTGATATCGTTGAAGCATCTTCTTCAAAAGTACGTATTGGCGCCGCTACAATTTCTCATACAACAGATTCATACGGTGTTAAACATACAGTATTTACACCTGTAACAATTACTACAACTGGTCAAGACGCTAATGTATCTACTTATCTAACTGCTATTAATGGTTTAATTGATGATGGTGCATTTATGCAATTACCAGTACATAGAGGAATCTTATTCGGTGATGAAGCTATGATTAAACTTAACTATGAAGGATTATCAGATGCTCCAAGAATCATTGTTAAACCAGTAGGTTCTTCTGGTGTTCTTGATCCATTAAATCAAAGACAATCAATTGGTTACAGAGTTGATGGTTTCGGACTTGCTATCAAACGTCCTGAAGCAATCTGTATCACTTATGGTATCCCTGTAAATGCAGAATTTGCAGCACTTACAACAGCTTATATGGTAGGACATCCAGTATTATTAGATAACAGTACTAACGCATCTACAGATGTTAACTCATTTGTAGCAGCTACTTCTACTAAAGATGCATACCAAAAGATGGAAGTTGCAGCAGTTAACCAATACAATGATGTTGTTGTAAATGCTCCTAATAGACTTCTAAAAGACTATCCAGCATTTAGCACATCTTCATCTTATGAACCAGGCGATCTTGTAGTTTATACAGATGGTAAAGTTTATGTATTTACAAAGAAACACGATGCAGGTGCTTGGGATGCTAAGCATGTTGTAGAAGTTAAAGGTTTATACACTAACTTACTAGATACTGCTAACGATAAAACTTCTAACGTTAAGTAGTTAAAATTAAATATTATTAAAAGGAGGCAGCACTCAGATGGCAAAAGACACATTTGACCTAACATCCAGTTTAGTAAAAGGCGTAGAGTCAAAAGAAAACCAGGCTAAGCAGAATGATATCAAGCTATACAAAACATCAAATATTAAATATAGTATTTCACCTTTGTATGCTAGATATGTAGGTAAAACAATTACTATTGCATTTAATGGTAATTTCAGAAAACTACCTGTTGATGGTTCTGAATTTGAAATCTCGCAAGGTCACTATAATGCTCTTAAGAAATATCTAAATCATATAGATAGACAAATTAAGATTGCACAACAAAATGCTAACTTTATGGGTGATCCAGTAAACGGTGATTTCAGAAGACTCTAATAAATTGACCATAGGGTATAACTCTATGGTCTTTTTACATAAATATATTAATATCCATAAATATATGTTAATATATTTATGTAAGAATAATTTTTATTAAGTGAGGTATAATATATGGCTACATATGTAAAGAAACCAATCCAACCTATTAACAATAGCAGGATTTATCCTGCACAATTTTATGCACGTCCTGCTATTGCTCCACTAGTTATAGGGCCTAGTGGTACTGTAGGACGTAATATACAAAACATACAAAATGCTTTCACTAACCAATATAAATATTCATTACAACAAATGGCACAATCTCCATTTGCTGTTAATAACGAACTTTATATGGAACGTATCCGTGATAAGTATGGTTATAATGATGAAGATTGGTATGAAGCAGCAGGTATTATAGGTGGTACAGTAGGTGCTGGTATAGGTGCTCTTGCAGGTGGTGGACTTATAACAAGTCCTTTTGAGTCTACAAATATATTCTCAAGAAAGTTTTGGAATAAAAATAATTTTCAAAATCCTTGGACAGGTAAATTTAGTTCTAAACGTTTAGATACTTCTAAAGCCTTTAGATCTACAGATTATGATAAAGTTAAAAATGTTATATATAATACCGCATCTAAAGAAATTACTGATTATAATGATAAAATTAATTTATTAAATAAAGCATCTAAAAAATATAATAAATTTATTAAAGGTCTCAATAAAAATGAAAAAGAATACATTGAGTTAAATAATCAAATTAAAGAATTAAGTAAAAAAATTAATCTTACTGATGATGAAAAGACCTTATTAGCAAATCTTAAAGCAAAACAAGCTACTATAACAAAGCCAGTAAATGCTGATGATTTAATTAAAACTGCTGATAATTTACTAGACACTGTAGATAAAGCACAAGATGCTGTAGATACAGCAAAATCCACAACTAAAGCAGCAATTAAAAAAGCATCTGATAGTGTAATAGATGCAGTCAAATCATCTAAAAATATTTCAAAATCTGCGGACACTATTAGTGATATTACAAAAATAGCAACTGAAGTAACTGATGATACAACTAAAATAGTTGAACAAGGCTCTAAAGCAGTTAGTAGAAGTGCTGGATTTGCACCAGTAGTCGGTATAGCTATGGATACAGTAGGTCTTGGTTTAGACATTGCAGGACTAGTACAATCTATCCAAGCAGATAATGATAATGAACTAATGAAAGGACTTAGTATAGGTCTTAATACTGCTTCTGTAGTAGGTGACGTAGTAGCACTTGTAGGTGATACTTTAGAGATTGCAGGTTCTGGTGCATCTTCTACAGGTATTGGTGCAGTTGTTGGTGCTCCTTTATTTGCTGTAGGTGAAGTACTTGATGTTATAGGTACTGTAATGTCTATGGCTGCTGGAGCAATAAATGGATTCTTAGTAGGTCAAACTGTAGGACACAGTTTAACACCATCAGGTCTTAAAGCACAACAATTATTTAATATGAACCTATATTCTTCTTGGATAAATAGACCTTTGACATCTATTGCTACAGTTGTTACTATGGCCGCAAGTACCTGGTCTATGGATAGACTAAGTATGTTATCTGATTCAAATAAAGGAATTGCTCGTGCAATTGGTTGGTTACCTAATAAATTAGTAAATACTTCTACAGGTAATTATTTCCGTAGTGGTGTAACCATGTTAGCTAATAAAGGTATAACAGCCTTAACTACAAAATTTGAGGATTCTTGGGAAAGACCTGATGATATAGATGATTTAAGTTTTGTATCTGCTTTATCTATATATGGAGATATTAACGATAATTTATTTGGAGCGTCACAACGTAAAGCCGCTCTTATTGGTATGGCTGAAGGAGATCCAAATGCATACGTTAAAGCTATGGCTCAAGCTTGGGGATATGGACCTGATATTTATAATTCACCTACTATAGCTGAAGCAAGACAAAAGGCAAATATAAACTTAGGTTCAATCGGTAATTCAATATTTGATACAATTGGTGAGATATTAATAGATCCACAAAATCTTACAGAAGTTGCTCAATCAATAAGTAGAAATAATTTCAAAAAAAGCTTCTATAAATATATGAAAAAAGATGCTACTGAAGCTTATATGAAAGTATTAAATGGCGCTACTTTAGACGATATTGATTCAAAGTTTATTTTTAAAACAACTACTGATAGTGATGGAAAAATTATTATATCAATGAAAGATGGTTTACCTGAATTAAGCTCTTTAGGTAGTTCTCTTATATATGGAAGTAATACTAATATTCCTAATACCTTCTCTCGTTATATAGATTCATGGCTAGAAGGTGGCAAAGAAGCTATAGCAGATACATATGCATCAATACAAACTTTATACAAAGGTACAAATGTAGAAGTAATTAAAATTATTGATGACTCAACATTAGATGTACCAGACATCATAAATAAATATTTCACTTCAAAAATACAACGTTCACAATCAGATATTAACGCACAAGAAGTAAACGTTGACTTTAAAAAAACTTTAGAAGAATATCACAGATTAAAAAATAAGAAAGAAGAACTAACACAGGAAGAAAAAGATATATTCACTAAAGCACAACATACATTTGAATCGCTATATTCATACTATGGTATAACTGATAATAATGATGATACAGATAATATTATAATAAACAAATTTATAGATGATCTAAAACTTACACCAAGAGACACACAAGTCTATAAATTATATAGTTTAAATGTTAATATGAAAAATCAAATGGATATGATTAATCAAGCAGGTCAAATAGTTAATAGCTTGTCTAATATACCTGTATTCACATTTAAACAAATTATTATGCCTTTATATCAAGCATGGAAAAATTCTTATAAAACTGTAACTAACTCTAAAAAATCTATAAGAATACTAAAAGTAAGTAAAATTCTTAAAGATAAATCAGACGCTTTTTTAACTAAAGAAGAAAAGGAAAAAATAGCTAAACCTGAAAGTGTATTCAACAGTGAGAAATTATTTAAAGAAAAAGAATCTAAATATATTCCTGACGAACAAATAGTACAAGTTAAAGATAGAGCTAAAAATATAAACGAAGAAACTATAAAAAAGGTTAACGAAACTAAAGAACGTTTAGATGAAGCTAAAAAACAACTTAAATATAGTGATGAAATAAAACTTAAATACTATATTAAAACTTCTAATGGCGAAGATACTATTAAAATTGAAACAGAAGAAGAAGCTAATAAAATAAGACAAGAAATAGAACAACTTGAAGGTGGTAGTGATTTAACAGATGCACAAATAAAAGCAAATATTAAATTATTATCTAAAGAACAAAAAGCTAGATATGATGCACTATGTATAATTTACGGTGAATACGCTGCTATTCATTCTGATAGTAATATATATGAAACAGCATTTAGTACAGTTAATGCATTAAGATATGCTATCACACACATTGGACAAGAACTATCTGATGATTACATTAAGACTGTATCTAAATATATAAGACTAAAAAAAGTATATACTTCTACACCTTTAACACTAAACTCATTAAAAAGATTAATATTTAACAATAAAAGTAAACTCACTGACACTGAGTCTTTTATGGATGTATTAACTTCTTGGTTGACTAAACAAGGCAAAAAAATAACAGACGATACAGCAAAAGAAATAAAAGATTATATTGAAAACAAAAAATACAATATTACCAAAAGTACGGGAATTAAAGAATTTTTAGACTTCCTTAATAAAGATGGATTCATTAGTAACAATACTGATGAATCAATACAAGACCTACTTTCAGAAAAAGGTGCATTAGAAGTATCCGCACTACTTAATGGACTACCTCTTGTAATTAAAAATGCTAATGGTGAATTCGAAGAAATATCTAAAACAGATTTAGGTATTGGTCTTAAATACATAGATAAGAAAACTAAAAAGTTAAGTGTGAAATTTACACATACTTTTAATTCTGCTTTAATAAATATTATAAACTCAGTTACTTACAAACTAGGTTATAAGACACCTTTAATAGATGATATTGAGTTATCAGACAACGACGCAATGACATTTGATAAGTGGAAAGAAACATCAAATCTTCCTATACAGAGACAAGAATATTTACGTACGATTATATATAATTATATAGTGTCACATGATCCAAATATATCTACAGATACTTTAGAAAAATTATGTTCTGAAGCATATTTAAATGACATAATAAGAAGTTTAGACAGACTTGCTAATTACCCTTCTAAAAGTTCTAATACAAGAGTACAATATATTCCTTTAAACGAACTCACACAAAATCAGATGCAATATCTTATTTATAAAAAAGCAATAAATGATGAAAATAGTGAAGTACATAAAGTTATAAAAGCGTATATAGAGAAATTTAATATACTCCTTAAGGATATTAATACTTCATTAGAATCTATGAATTTAAATAAAGATGAATTAAGACTAATGAGACAAGGTTTAGAGAATACAATTAACACTTGTATGGAACCTCTAAGAAACACCACTATATATTCGTTTATAAAAGCACACGCTACTGCAATGCATAGTTTAGATGAAGACACAGGATTGAAGTTCTTCGTAAATATGGATTCTTTATACGACCATATAGTCCTTAAATCAGAAGATAAGATAACATCTAAAGATTCAGGTACGGAAGTTTTAAGAAAAACTGCTTTAATGTATAACAGTGACTTTATAAAAGTTGCTGAAGAAAAATTAAATATTAGTAAAATATCTAAAGCGCTAAACGAAGAACATATACAAGAAAATGTTGAAACTAATTACGAACCTGATAGTGAAGCACAAGCTATTAAAGAAGAAACTAGAAAAAATCATAAAACTAATGAGAATATAAAAAATTATAAACGTAGCATTAAAGAAGAATTTGATGATGCCGCATATATTATAATGAAAAAAGATGAAGCAAAAAATATAAAAATAACTAAAGATATGCTTGATAAAATAAATAAAAAAGATCATATCAAAGTATATACTTTTTTAGACGACTTCAGCGGTAATAATAGAGCAGCAAGAGCATCTAGATATGAACTATTTAAAGAATTAAATAGTTATTACTTTGCTAATAAATATGAGCAACTAAATTATAATGGAAAAAGAGGAGCATATATCGAACTATCTCCTACTGTATTTACGCACATATCAGTAAACGGCAAAATAACATTTACTAACTACAGAGATACAATAGACTATGATTCTAATGAAGATGCGTATTTAAATAATGTACACAATGAAATGATATCTTTAGTGGACTATTGTTATAAATATAAATACAATATAGGATACTTTAATGAAAATAATGTATTTATAAACTTAAACACTAAAGATATATCACGTGAAGATTTAATAGAAACATTATGTAATAATTACGTAGACGGTAAAAATATCATTATACAATTACAACAAGTTAAAGACGGTGTGTATAAACAGTACAATGCAACACAAGGATATATTGCAAATCAGTTTAAAAATAAAGTATACCGTGCTATAGATTACTTACTAGATAATGATGATGATTTTAAAGACATCGCATCAAAGTACACTTCCCTTAAAAATCCTGATCATATATTAGAAGATATATTAAAACTAGAAAAATCAATAAGAAATAAATTATTAACTAAAATATATGATAATGCTATGTACATATTAAAACCAGAACTTGCTCATAAAACACCTATAACAGGTATAGCAGAAATAAGAAACATTTCTGATAGACTCAGTGAATTTGAAAAATCTATGGTTCGTAGTAGTCAAGATAAATCTTTAAGAATTGCAACAGATAGTATTAAAGATATTGTATACAGAGATAAAGATTTCCTAGATTATATAGATGATATTGTACATTTAACTGAATATGAAAATAACACAGATGCAAAAACATTAGTAGGTGCTTTACTTAAAGAAATGTCAGATGTATTTGAAGAAGACACAACAGGTAAGAAAAACTACTACAAGGGACTTGTAGATAGAATTGATAAAAATACTGAAACTGGAGAATTTACGTTAGTACTAGAAGACGGTACAATTATGTCTTTTGATGAATTCACTAAAACATATAGACTGAATTTATATGGATTTAGTTCATTATTGCATAGCAAACTAATCCAAAATAAAGATGAACGTACAGCAGTTAAAGATTTTATATCTGCATCTAATCAATACCGTATTGCTTTAAATAGAAATAGTGAAACATCAGCATTAGGTTATAGTGCACGTAGTAAAGATCTGTTTACAGCACAGGTTAAAAGTAAAGATGATTCATTAAGTGATAGAGAGATAGAAAAAATCTATAACACTCTAAACGATACCAGATTTATGAAATTTATAAATGACCATGAAACTGTATCGACTAGACTTAATTATATGGGTTCTTCAAAAGAATCTAAAGAAATGTTTAAAATTGTATTTAATACTGATGTTATCGAAGCATATAAAGCATCTGGTGGATATAACCAACAATTCTTTATTCAATGTCTTAATATGTATAAAAAATACAAAGACAATAATGAAAATACAGAACAAGCAGACTTACTTAAAAAACTTATTTGTAAAGTATTCTTAAGAAATATAAGAATATCTACAGGTAACTATAATGATCAACGTATCGAAAAATTAGAATCAGATGCAAAAATTAAAGAAGTTAAAATAAGTACAACAGAAGATGATTATTTAAAAAGAAAATATCAAGTAGAACTCAACCTACTTAACAAAGATATTGAAAGAGCAAAAAGTATATCTTCTAAAATACATGATATAGGTGACGTAAGATTATCTGAACAAATTTTAAATGATTATTGTTCAGGTAAAATTAATGAAGAAACAATAACAGATTATTATCTAAACACTAATTACACATATGATGCTAATAAATATGTTGTTGCTAAAAAAAGAAATACTGATGAATACCATTTAGTAGATAAAAATAAAACTGATATTAGTGGTAAAAAACTTGTAACTGAAACAAGTGCACTACCTAGAGTATGTTTAAATATTATAGAAAACATTTATAAATTTGATTTTAGTAAAGTACAAAAGGACCCAGACCATATTGAAGAACAATATAAAAAGATTGAAAAAGATTATGAATACTGTGGTGCTATTGTACAAAAGATCACAAACAATAATATTTTAATTATTGTGAACAACGATACAACAGACATAGATAAAAAAATAAAAAATATTAAAGCTCAGTACCATAACACAAATGTATATATATTAACAAAAGATCAATTTAATAAATTTGTAAAAAATTCTACAGTAGACTTTAACAATATTGACTGTTCGTATACTTATGAATATACTGATAGTTCTTGTGAAGTAAACGAGATTATAAATAAAACAGCTCAAGACACAATAGTGCCTATGTTTATGCATGATTTAAACAGCTTCCTAAAAGATTATAATTTATATGATAATGATAGACAAATTAAAAATAATCAAAATATTGTTGAAGCTATAAAAAAATTAGAAGAAGCAATCGACTTACACAACAAATATACATTATATGACCAAGCATTAGACAGTGGTAGAGATCTACTACACACATATACATTTGCAGGATTACAACGTATAGGTAAACTTATTTTAGCGCACCAAAAATTTATAGATTATTTTAGAGACACAAATGATGATTCTATAATAAGTATAAATATGATAAGTAGATTCTTTACAAATGAGTACATTAAAAATGATATAGATGATGCAGATATAATAAATACTCTACACCAAACAAAAGGATATAATGAAGTAAGTAATTTAAAAAATAAAAACGGCGATACTTTAGATCAGGCATTATTAAATGCTATTCATTATATGCGTAGTAATTATGCTGATGACATTGATAATTTCAAATATGAAGATATTCTAGAAGATAACTTTGTAGATCGTATCAATGAACTCATAGGTGGTTTAACTGAAGCATCTAATACATTCGCTAGTGAATGGAAAAAGAACTCAAAAAATTGGAAAAAAACTCTACAGAAATATTTAAATTTACTATCAACAAAAGAACGTACAAACTTATACACACAATCTAGCATGCGTTTAAAAACAATATTCGATATCGAAAAAGAATTACCTATAAATAAAAATGGAAAAGTCTCATTATTAGAACTAATGGACGCCATTAAAAAAGACTTTGAATATAATAAATATAAACGCACTACTGAAGCTTATAATCTAGATAAACTACAATCTGAATATATAAAAAATAAACAAACCGATAAATATAAAAAACACATACATTATAGTGTTGTAAATAAACTAGTTAAAGCCTGTGAAAAAATAGATGAAAAACTTTCTAAAAATAAATGTATAGTTAACTTCACAAATACTGAACTTAATACAGATCCAGATGTACGTAACTTAGTGGATTTTCTTGGTATCTCTGAAGACACATTAAATACAATATCTAAGAATTTACCAAAAAATAAAAGAAATATAAATATACATAAATTTATATATCTTAATATTGTAAAACCTTATATACAAAATATAGGTATGCGTACATTAAAACATACACAAACATATGAAAACGCAACCAATGAGTTTATGTACTTAGAAACTGCTACTATGTCATTTATGAGTGATCTAAATATAGCGAAACAATATGGTCTCATATCAGAAGAAGAATACAACAGATTATCTGATAAGTACATAAACAACACACTTAAAATAAATTCTATAAAATATTTAGATAGTAGTTACAGATTTAAATATAGCTATTTCTCACCATCGTATTATATTGACACTCCTGATAAACCTATATTGTATACTGAATCTAGTATGGGCTTACCTTTTGAAACAACAGATCCAGTTAAAGAAGGTTATATACCACAATTAGCTTTAGATGCTCTAGGTATTGATAAACATAAAACACTACAAAATGCATTCGATACAATTCTTGATAATGTTGAAGATGCTATAACTGGTGGTGTAGATGTTAAAAAAACACTAAGTATTAACTATGAAAATCTAGACAAAGAATTAAACGATAATAAATTATTAGAAAGCACATCAACTATTAAAGATTTATATAATTATATTATTAACAAAAATAATTTGTTATACACAGATTTAAATAAAGATTTACTAGTTGTTATTATGAGTGCTTATAAATTAAAAAGAGCAGAGTCATCAAATATATTTGATACAGTCGATAAGATTATCTCATATATTCTTTCTGATGGAAACAATAGCAACTTACAAGATATAAATGATCTAGCTAAACCGAGCAAAAATGGTGGTAATATATATGAACTTAAAGATAAAGGTATAGAATACATTAATGAAACTGTACGTTTATTTGAACAAAACTGGGATATAATTCAAAGATGGTATGAATTAAAGTCTAAAGACAAAGCACCTAATATTGAATTAAAAGATATGCCACATACATTTGGCAGAGATATTTTAAATAAAGACACCGAATTCTATAAATGGTTCATTAAGCACTTCAATAAAGATATTCTAAATAATAAAGAATTAAGAAATTTATTAGGCCTTACAAAAAAAGATGAAGTATCTAAATACTTTGGTATAACTGAAATTAAAAATAATGATGTATCCACTATAAATAATTACACATTAGAACAAGTATATAAAAACTTATTAAATAATGCTATATATAAAAATAAAACAAATTTAAATACAGATATAAATGAATTCTATACATTAATAATGTATATTGAAAAAAGAAAAAATGATTATATGAGTGAAACATTACATAACAAAAATATAGAACTTACACCAGAAAACGTTGTCGAATACTTTGAAGAACAACCTTTAATAAATAATATTACATTTATACAAGATTTTAATAATGTACACGCATTTGATAGAAAAACAAATAGCATTAGCATTAATATTACTGATGAGATAAGTAAACCTGTTAGGTTACTTAACAAAATGAGAAAAGATATTAAAGCAAAAAATGATATGTTTAACACTATACTTATTGATAATAGTGAAGACTACGTAACTAACGATACTCTTAAAAAATCTTATTTAGTTTGTACTGATAATAACATGAAAAAAATGGCACGTGATATAAATAGTTCACGACTTGGTGTATTATTCAAAGCTGATCAAAAAGGTAATGATTACACAAGTACACTACGTAACTTCAGAGAAGCACTAGATACATTTACTATGGAACTATTCCTAGAAATAGAAGCACCAAACTATAACAATGTCGGTTCTATGAATACAACATTCCCAGAAATACGTAAATATTTTACTGAAGCATATAAATTATTTATAGATCCTAAAAACTGGAAAGACAAAGATTTTATAAGAATAAACGAAATTATTACAGCTATACAAGATTTAAATAATAACAAAGATCCAATTTTAATTGAAAGATCTTTAGCAGCGTTTTCATTGATGCGTGAAGATATGATTAATAAAATAAATAATAACAAAGATATTACAGATAAAGAAACAGAACTTAGAAAATTAAATGATTCAATTAATAAATCATTAGAAGATATAGTAGACTTCTTTAATTCTAAAGGTTATCTAATTAATTTATCTGTAAATTATACTAAAGAAATTATTGGATATATCTGGTATAACAGACAACAATCCACTAAAGATATAGATAAACGTATTAACGAAAGTACAGAAGCATTTAAAAAAATGTGGAATGATATTTCTATATATAAAGATTATGTTAAACATGACCCAATAAATACTTTATATAATATATGCAACAGCAACAAAACTGAAGAAGAAAAAATAAATGAATTTTGTGATCTTGTCTTTGAATTTAGATTAACAGAAGAAGATAAAACTAATGGCGTCAAAGCATATGATAAACTCACTGAATATGAACAACAATATGTTAAAGACCTTATTGATATGTACACATATACAAAACATATTACTTTACCTGTTCGTGTTCTTTATGATACATATGAAGAAGCCCAAAGATATACGTCTGATGCAGCAACATTATATGGAGAACAAAGTTTAGCAACAATTACTGCTAAAAATACACTAACAAACATTAGAAACAAACTAACTAAAGTCGAAGAAGAATTACAAAAAGCTAAAGATGATATTACTAATGCATACAGAGAACACTATCTTAGAACTAGAAAAGAATCTTCTGATTTATCTTTCAATATGTTTATTAGTGGTAATTACGCTAGTGAAATGACTAAGGCTTACTATAAAAAACTCGAAGAATTAGATAATATAAATAATCAAATTCATTTAAATGAGCAGGGAAGACAAAAGAAAAAACTATACTTTGTATTATGGTTAGTCCAAAATTCTAATTTAAAAGAAGATTATCAAAATGGACTAAAAGAATATTTTAATGAAAACATAAAAGATAAAACCGATGAAATAGATAATTTATTACTACGTCTACATATTAAAGATAATTTAACTAAACTTAAAAAAGAAATTAGAAATTATGCTGAACTAACTAATAAATTAAAAACTAAAGAGTATGGCTTCTACAATTATTTAAGACAGCACTATGATGACTTACATAATGATGATCTCTACACAGAATTGTTTGCTATTAAATCAGACATGCAAACTGAACAAGGCAGAGAAAAATATAAAAGATTAAGTAAGTATTACATAGATCAATTACCAGGTTCTAAAAAAGAATTTGAAGAATTAATTAAAAGATATGACGACACTATACAACAAATAAACGCATACCAGTACAATAGTAGATATGGCTCTAACAACAGTATAACTAAAACAATATTAAATAAAGCTGGTTTAGAAACTAATAAAATCAGTACTGATAATATGAGCAAACTTATTGGTATGTATAAATATATTATTGCTAAAGAACATTCTATAGAAGTAATAGATAACGGCACTACTACATTTGATAAATTATTACAAGAAACTTCTAACCAATTTATAGATGCTTTAGGAACATCAGAAGATAAAGAAGAATATAGAGAATATCGTTATGTACTACATCGTGTTATTAATAAATTAGATAAAGAAATACAAGAATTCAAAAGAAATTCTAAAAATGATATAAAAGAAAAATTCAAAAAACGTTTAAACATTGATATAGATAATAATGAAATATACAAACAAGAGATATTACAACTTCTATATAAAGAAGAAAAACCTTATGAAGAACTATTCGGTAAAACTATAGCACAAGTTAATTACCGTTTAGGTTTATTGAGTAATTTAGATGACTTAGGAATAGGCTATCTTATAGATGATATACAATATGCTAATACTAAACCGGAAGCGTACACACTCGATATGCGTAATAGAAAATACAACACATATCATGGTATTATAGAAAGATGTAAAAATATAAAGACGGTACTAATTAGAGAAATAATTAATAAATTCTCTTACAGTGTAGAAGATAAAAAAGTTCTAAGCGCTTTAAAACCATCTTTAATATCTAATTGTTTTGAAATTAAAAATAAAAAAATAACTCTAAAACAAAACGGTCTAGAAAAATTACAAAAAGCTACAGGTTTAAAAGATTTAGATATAAATAAAGCATTAGGATTATACCACGATTATCAACTCAATCAAGCAAACGATATATTAAAATTAATAGATGCTGAACATATAGATGACATGGAAGTAGCTGCTAATCAATACCGTAATAACACATCTTACATAAGATCTATTTCAGGTCTAAATAACCTTAATACAATTAGTCCTAAATCTAAATATTATGATGCAGCAAAATATATTTTAGATTCATACTTAAATGACTTAGAAAATAATACTCTTGTTTTAAATGAAGATATTAATAATAAAGACTTTATAAATAATTACTATGATAGATTCAACACAGATCAAGATGAAAAACTTAAAAATGAAAAGAAAAAACTTGAAAAAGAATTTGAAATCTATCAACAATTTAAAGATGCTTATGGAGATAGCAGTGATAACAACATAGATAAAAAAGAAAAAGAAATAAAAGAGTTAAAAAATTTATTAGAAGTTGCTGAAAAGGAATATAAAGAAGCCAAAGAAAATTATATCGACAGTCAATATATTTATGATGAAGCGAAAGAAAAAGGTAAAAATACTAATATAGGTCTGTTTAAAACATATTATGGTTTAGATAAAAATGCTACAGAAGAAGAAGCAATCAACTTAGCGTACAATCTTATAGATAAATATAACTTAGATCCAAATAAAAAACTAACAACAAATACTGAAGATCCTGAACTTCATGATGCTGCAACAGACACTGTAATAACATTCCTTAATTATATATTCCAAAAAGGCCGTCAAATCAATAAACTTAACGGTGTAGAAAATAATATAGATAATATTATAAAAGCAATGAACACATCATCATATTACATCATGGATATGGAAACATTACCTAGTATAGATGAATATGATTCTACACCATACCAAATAACACTAATACAAGTAGAAAATGGTGTGGTTAAAAACATGATCAATACTTATTATAGTAATCCTGTAGTAAATGATATTATCAAAAATAATGACGGTAGTATTTCCTATGGTGATGATTTAATGAAGTTCTACAAACAGCAAAAAAATATATGGAGTAAATCTACTGAAACAGAAAAAGAAATAGAAAAAATTAAAACAACAGATTCATATAAAAATGCATCTAATCAAGAAGAATACCTAAATGATAAACTAGAAACTTACTATAAAAATAAATTTGAAAAATTACGTATTAAATTATCGGAAACTAAAAACACACTATATAGTACTAAAGTAATTTTACACGCATTAGTTTCTACAGACTGTCCTATAATTGCACATAATGGTAAACAATTTGATTTCCATAAATACAATGATTTTATACAATCTTACGTATCAAGATTAATTAGAAATGAATTCTATTTATGCTACCAAAAATATGAGCCTAAACAAATTATTGCTAAAATCACAAATAATGGAACTATAAATTACTCTAACGATGAACAAGTAAATGAATACTATAAAGCATTAGAAGATGCTATAGATGAATTAAGAATGAAAAAAGTATCTACTACTATAGGTCAAAGAAAGATAGAAGAAGCTGTACGTAATTTATATGTAGCAATAGTTAGAGCAAGAGTTACATCAGAATATAAAAAACAAATTGCACTTACAACAGGTATTATACTTAATGACACACAAGTAAATGATATGTTTAATAACCCTAACAGCCAATACAATATTATAAAAGATAAACTCTACAAGTCTTTTAATACTCCTACAGAATATCCTAAAGAAACATGTATTCAAGAAATGTACGACATTATTATTACTAATAAAGATAATGTTACAGAAACAGATAAATCTGATCTAAAAATATCTTTAGGTGTATTATATGACAAAGTATTTGAGGCATATGATAACAACATCAACGGTGCACTAAAAGTTATTAGTAGTCCTAAATATGAAACATGTGAAAAACTAACTAAAGAAATTGTTAAAGATTTATTTAATGATGATATATCCGACAATAAATTAAATAACACATCTTTACAAGATCGCATAATAGCTAAAAATAGAATCATTAAAAGTATTGATACTACTATTGATTTATTAGAAACTGACATGACTAAAGATGACATACTTAAGTTCACTAAAGAAAGAACTAAAGAATTAGATGAGCTGAAGGCACTAAATGAACAAATGTCTAAAGATATAGCAAGTACCGAACTGATGATAAAAGAAAATTCTAAAGCATATGATGAAATTGTAGAAAGGCTTACAAAACTAGAAACATATTATAATGGTGTAATAGAAAAACTTCGTGGTAAGGCTTTAGAAGATATTAATGCACAATTATCTTCACGTATAACAAATAAAAAATTAGAATTAAGAAGTACTACAAGTTATGTAAATGCCAAATACGCATTTGATCAATCAAGCCTTAGACTAAAACAATGTTTATCAAATTTAAAGACATTTGTTAAAGCACTTAAATCAGCTAAAGATAGTGATATCAGCGTAAAAGATCAAGACATAACCCGATACCTTAAAGATACACAGTCCTTAATAGATGTCAATAGTATAAAAACTAATAAAGATCGTGATAATACAATAAAATTACTTAAAAAATATATTAAGGAATACACAGAAAACAAAAAGAAAGCTGAAGAATTGAATGAAGAACTTCAAAAAGAAAATATAAAACAAGAAGTATTAGATGATATAAACAAGTATGTCAACACATATAAAGAAGGATTGATTACTAAGTATAATAATATAATCGAAGGATTACAAAAGAAGATTGACAACTTAGGAATATTCAAAGATGTTAAAAATAAATTTACAACAGTAGATTCTGTAGAAAAAATTAAAGATAATTTTGAATTAATATCAAAAATTATCGATAATAAAAATAAAACAAATACTAAAGTAGCAAATAACTTTGATTTAGAAGAAATAACTTCTATTATAATTAATAATTTAGAACCTCTTTATAATACATCTAAAGCTATGGAAGGTATAAATAATGTAAAACTATTCCAACCTATGTACGATACAATGATTTCATTCTTCGATAACGAAATAATAAAAACAAATAACATTATAGACTTTATAAGTAATCTAGACTTTGTACCACAATCTGAAAATGATACATCTACAATACTATACAAAGACATAACCAAAGCTATAGATACTTATATCAAAGAAACTCTTGATATAGTCGGTGACAGTAATGAAATAAGTAAAGCATTAACACGTCTAGACAGTGATCTACTATATAATAATAATGCAACTAAAACATATATAACTACAGACACAAATGAAATAAAAGAATACAACAAAGTTGCAAGTACTAGAATAGATCCTAATAGTGATGTTGCTAGAGAAGCATATAATTATTGTGGTTCAACATTTGTTTTACCTACACTAAGATCCAACAACGACCAATATGCTTGGAAACTAAGAGATGATACATTGTATGTCAATGCTGTAAATAGTTTAAGAGCAGAAGAAGATGAAGATAAATATGTTACATTCATTACAAGTGATTCGTACAATAACACATTATGTAAATGTTCAATGAAAGTTAATAAAGACGGTTCATATAAATTCCAAAATGTTGAAATAAATTACGCATACAATTTAAAAGGTGAAGAACTAGAGAAACCACAAATTAAAACTATTAAATTTAATAGTTTAGAAGATTTTGAAAACACATGTAACCAAAGTTATAATTTCTATAATTTCCTTAAAAATGATAGTAAACAAGGTATACATATTAATGCATCAAGATTAAAATTCAGTAATTATGGTTTCACTGATACAGGGTATGAAGCAGCTAATAAATTATTAAACTTTATTAAAGATCCAAATGCACTAACAAAGGCAACACCTGTAACTAATGTACCTATAAAGAAATTAAAATTAGTAAATATTACACAAGAATCTATAGACAAATTCCTAGATTGGACATCAGTTATAAATTATTCTAATCAGGGTGAAGGCGGATATAACAATCTATCAAATGTTTATTTAGGTATTATGAATAAACTCTTAGGAAAATACACAGCGTTAGATCCTGGAAAAATATTAAATGGTATACCTGATGAATTTGCAAATGGTTCTGAAATTATTACATATACTGCTGAGGATTTAAAAAATGTTGATGGTACAGGATTAGATATCGCAGCAACTGAGGCATCTGAAGGTAGTATGGGTAACGTATTTACAATTAAAGATATGTTAACACCTGAAGCATTATTTTCAGCAAACACAAACTCTGTACGTTTAGTCTTAATAAGTAAACTTATTACTGCTAGATACACACCTTTAAAAATTATTAATGATTTATATTTAGATGAACGTATTGGTGATTCTAATAACATTAACCTAACATCATATTTGCAACTACCAGATAATAGCAAAGAATATATTAACTGGAGAAGTAAATTAATAGAAAAAGAAAAAGAATCTATAAAAGAATTAAATCCAGACATAACAGATGAACAAATAAATAATTATTTAAAAGAACGTAAAAAAGAAATAGATGAAGAAACTAAAAAAAGGTATGATGAAATAGTTATAAAAGGTCACAATAAAGACAGAGATGCATTTACACCACATGTTGAAACACTCAACAACAGTAAAAATTATAATAATGGAACATACTCTAAACAAGGAGTTAATACTACTATAACCTATGTTAATGATCCACGTGCTTTTGAAGATACTATGCTCGTAGATGAAGATTACGCAATCCTTATGGGTATTGAAGAAGGTTCTAAAATATGGGCAGGTGCAGGTTATAAAGGCGCCGTAAAATATATTAAAGGATTAGCTAAACAATATGGTACAAATTTCGTAGCAACTGGTGAGTCCATTATAAAACGTGGAACATATGGAATGTTACTCGAACTTGCATTAAACAAGATGCTTGATTATAAACTAGGATATATTGATCAAAGTGAATTGTTCTCAAATACTATTAAAATAGATAACAAAACCAAAGAATCAATATTATCATTTATTGAAAATAATATACATAAATGTAATACTTATGAAGATGCTAAACAATATGATATAGCAATAGTAAATAATAAAATAGTAGTTAATCCAGAAACAGATATAGAAAACTATTTCAAAACAAATGGTATTGAAGACTATACAACTGTAATTAGAAAAACTTTAAATCTTACAAATGCGAATAACAATGCTATCGAAGATGTATATAGATACTATGATGATGGTACTGAATCTTCTAAAGCTATTGAATACATTGGTGGCGCATGGTCTGGTACAGCATATATAAGAATAGATACTGAGAACTATGCAAAACATAAACAAACAAATCCTACTTATAAAGGTGATGGAACACTAACATATGCAGAAAGAGATAATAAGGGTTCTATAGAATCTGGTGGTATGTTATCATATTCTTTAGATTTAATTCTTTCACAAAAGGTAGGATATAATTGGCGTAAATATGTATTAGAAAATGATGTCACTAAGAGACTAACTAACCTTGTAAATAGTCTAAGTATAAATGGATTAAAACAATATGATGAAGATATAAAAGAGTTTATTGAAAATAACATCGATGCAGCATTAAAAGAAGAAAAAATTACAGAACCTAATGAATTATCTGAAAGTGGAAAAGAAAATCTTGCAATAAAATTTATACAACAATTAAACAATAACCAATTAATATCTCAATATTATAATAAAGACTTTATAAATTACTTTAAATTTATGTTTGATTATTATAAAGACATAGACCAAGAATTCTCACAAATCAGAGCAATTAATATAGACAAAGCTATCCGTATTAAAGCAGCGAAAGAATTAATATCAGATAGAGGTCTAGGTTATAGATTACAGTATGCGAGACATATTGCATCACGAAGCCAAATAGTAGCAAATACATCATTAAAACTAGGTGAAATAAAACTACCTTATAACCAATTACAAGAACTGTTAAAAGATAAAAATATCCATCATACATTAGAACTTATACCATACAAAGAAGATATTAATTCTATAAATAATTTAAGTACAAATGAAAAAGTAGAAGCAATTAATCAACTAATAAATAGTGGTGTTTATCCTACTACTAAAGATAACAATGGTAATATATATACTAACTATGAATTAATACACCCTATTTATAAATCTATTGCTGGTATCAAAAAATTAGTATCTATTGATGGTATTAAAAATATAAATCATGATTTAAAACAAACAATAATGTCTGTATTCGCTATTCGTGTACCTGTCCAAGACTATAATGCAGTTCCTATTGTTAAAGTTGTTGGTGCTTCTTTACATCCTGCCACTGAATGTTATACATATTTATATAAAATGATAGGTGGTGACAATGATGGTGACACTGCAACGTTTATTCCTGTTGATAAATCATCTATAACTAAAGATGGATTACTACAAAAACTAGATGCATCTAAGCCAGAATATTATGATAAAGGATATTTTACAGATGTTAATGAAGATAGTTATAATATTAAAAAAGATACTAATAATAACTTAACTGATGTATTAGATTCATACGAAAGTTCTGATATGCGTCACGCTTTCTACGGTAAACTTGCAGCAAAAGGTGAAGGAGATAAAAAAATAAGAGGTAATAAAGCTCATTATGCTTGGTGTGAATTATTCCAATTAATAACTGATGAAGATCTATATACTAAACTAAGTAAAAACTTTAATAGTGACGATACAACTTTAACACAATTAGAGCATAAAGATACAACTACAGATATTGAAAATACTTACAGTTTCTGGATAAGTGCATACATACTTAAACAAACTGGTGGCGAAACAACCAATAGTGAATTTACAAATTATTCTTTAAAAAATAAAAAAGGTATGGAAGATTTCTATGAAAAACATAAAGATGAAATAGATAAGATGCGTATAGTTAATAATTATATAACTAGACAACTTAGTGAAAATGGAGATTCATCAGAACTAGCTAAAGCGTTTGGAGATAATAATATCGCAGCAACTAAACGTAAGATCATAAATGAGGCTACTGCTATAACTTTACAACGTGGTCGTTTATCTAAATTAGGTATTAATATGGTAGGTGGACAACGTAAAGATATAAATGGTGGTGCAGCTGAAAACATGTTCGATGAACTCAATGAAAATAATGGTAGAGATGCTGAAGGGAATAATAATTGGACAGTAAATTATAATATCGAAGCAGAACAAAATGGTATAGTTGTAGTAACACCATTAAAACTTATTGAGGCTGCAGCAAAGAAAGATAATATACAAAACTTAATACCGAATCTATTAAAAATCAAATATATTAAAAACAATGAAAAAGAATATATTAAAAAATTAGAAACAGAACTTAAAAAATTATCTGTATTTAATGATGCTAGTAAAGCACTAAATAAAAAAGAAGTATTACAATTTATTGAAGATTCATTCTTGGATTACAATAGAATAAAAATAGACATGTATACAGTAATAGACTTCTTAAACAATAGCGATGCAACATATAGTGATCTTAAAAATCTTTTAATAAATACTTCATTCATAAGTGACGATAATTCTGGAGACACGGATTTATATTTAACATCTCTTAAAAACACAATAAGAGATGACAATAATAATAAAGTAGCACCATTTATGAAAAAGATCCTTGCTGCTTCTATCTTTGGTTCTGACTTTAACACTCAGTTTAGATTAATAAACAATCTAAGCACAACCGAAGAAAAGAAAAATTATGTAGATAATCTTGCCGACCAATATTTAAATCAAGTTGTATTAACTAGACAATTATCTAAAATGTTATCTGATCTAGCACAAGGTCCAATATCTTTATCAAAACACGGAACTATAATATTTAATCCTGAATCTAAATTCTTAGAATATATTACAAGTACAAGAGACTTTAAAAAGAACTATGCTATCCGTAAAATTACTATAGGTGGTGGTATATCACAAGATAAAACAGTCGCAATGGGTTTAAGTAAAATACGTGATGATGATATTGATTTTAATTTTAATGATGACTATATTAGTACAATGAGAGACGCACATGCTTCAGAAAAATATAAAGTAGATAATTATAAAGAATCATTATTACATAATTCAGACGAGTACAACAATCTACAAAAATCTATAACTTATGGAATAAGAAAACAATTATTTAAAGAAGATTATTTAAGTAATAATACTCAAGCATATAGTAAGGTAGAAGATGCTATAAGTAATTTAGAAAATTTATTAACTGATGAAAATAATAAATTAATTAATTTCAATAACTTAAATAAAAACACTAAAGAAAATTTATACGAAAATATAATGGTACTACGTAAGTATGATATCCCATTATACAGAATTATATATGCTATAATAAATGGCTTTACTCATTTAAACGAAGCAAACAATGTCTTAAGAAATGCAGGCATTAATACATTCTATACTAAAACAAACATAAATATACCTATATTAAAACAAACTAAATGTTTAATGGAAATGTATCTTGGTAGTATCTACTTAGATAGAGATAGTTTTAGACGATTAAATTATGCCTTAATTAAAGATGGAGATGAAAAAGAAAAAGCTATAATAAATTACTTATTAGGTGTAGATGATGTTGACTCTGATTTATACTTATTATCAGGAGAACTTCGTGATATTAAAGAAGCATATGATTTAAATAAACAATATGATAATCTATGGGACCGTATCGAAAGTATCGCTAACGGTAATATGAAAGAAGACAGCAATGAGGTAAATAAATTAAGACCACAATTTGTTCACGATGTATTAAAATCATTAAATGATACACAATTATATTTATCTAATCAACAAATAACTTTAGCCGATAATTTAATTAATTTTATAAATGAAATAAAATTAGAAGAATCTATTTATAAAACTACAGCTAAACAAATTGAAGATCTTGTTAATACACCTACTAGACATAATGATTCATGGGAACAAATTATACATGAAATAATAGAAGATTATGCAGACACAAGATCTATATTCTTAAAACCTACAGAAAAGAACATAACAAAAGCATTCTTTGAATTAAGAAAACTAGAACAACAAAAGAACAAACTTATAAAAACAAGAGATAAACTAGAAAAATTACAATCAATAAAAGAATTTGAAATTAATAAATTAAATACATTCTTAAATAATAACGATAAAGATAAACTCAGGAAATCACTTAATCTAGAAAAAAATAATTATCTTGATGATATAGAAAAAGATAAACATATGGCTATAGATTGGGCTTTATCAGAAAACATCGGTGGATTATTATCATTCTTAAAAACATCTAAAGGTGAATTATTAAACGATGGTACAATAAATATGAATACTCATAAAGAATTAACTAATGAGGATATTCAAGATTTCTATAATTCTAAATTAATGCAATTAGATAATTACCAAGTCCCATTTATAAATCAATTATCTTTATTTATTAAAAAGAATTCTAAAGGAAATCAAGAACCTGACTTTGATGCATTCTGGAATTATCTAAAAGAAAATTATAGATCTTTAAGAGTAACTGTAATAAGAAAACCTGATAAATCTGAATCACAAGGACTATTAAAAGGCTTAAATGATTTCTTTAAAAAAGATGCTGATGATGTATTACATAACTGGGATGTAGAAAAACAAGGTAAAAAACCAAAAAGAAATTCATATAAATTAAACCAAGAATTAAGATTTAACACATTAGAAGAATTAACATCATTCTTAAAAACACACACTAAAGATAGTGATATTAAATTTACATTTAATGGTAAAACATATAACGGTATATCTGATAAATTAGATTTATCTGATAATGGAATATATGCTAAATATATGACACCTACTTTAACTGAATTACAGATAAGAGGACCTAAAGATCTTAAAGCTATCTATGATTTAATTATTGAAAATAAAGAGAATGCTCCAGAAATAGGTATTACAAATATAAACTATATTATGGAAGCAGATGAATTTTCATTTAAACCTTATAAATTAGATGGTAAATTCTCTCGTGTAATTGGTATACTTAATAGTATTCAAAAAGTATTACTTCGTATGTCTTCAGGATTCTTATTACGTAATATGGCTGATACTATATATCAATTAAAATCAGAAGAACTAAGGCAATTAGGTTATGCTTCTCAATTAAATATAAAACAATTACATAATTTATATCATTTATCAGATCAAATATATAACGTATATCAATATGTATATGATGAACGTATATTAACTTTATCTGAAGTTAATATGCATTATGAAGATATTATAAAATTAGCTAAAACAGAAAGTAATAAAGAATTAATAGAAACTAAAATGAACCTTATAAAAGATAAATTAATATCTTATATAAAAATAACTAATACATTAACTGATAATTCTAATACTACTAAAGCTATGCAGAATAACTTAGATTACATTGAAAAATTAATTAATGGTATTGATAAAAGTATTAATATTTTAAATAGTAAAGAACCTGAAAAATACATATTTAAAGCTGTACAAAATTCATATGATCTACAACAAGCAGTTAAATTTCTTATGAACATAAGTTTCGCAGAATACTATAGACTTTATGATAATATTATTGAACCAGATGGAACAATAATTAAAGGATTTAGAATAGATGCTTCTAAAGAATCTATGCAACCTCGAAAAGCATGTAGTAAAATTCAAAGATTTAAAGACAACCAAACGGATTTAAAAGGTGCAGAAGCAATGTTATTTGAAGTATCTGCTTTCATGAATACACAAGCTGAAAACGATTATCTTAAAGCACAACAATATGAAACATTATATAGAATGATGGATGAATATAGAAACACTAATCATACATTTAATAATGAAATATCTATTGAAGATATTCAAAAAATGTTAAAAGAAACTAAAAAACAATATTCTAAAAATTTAGCTGAATTTATAACTGAAGGTAATTTAATGACACCTTTATATAAATATCTTACAGAACGAACTGAAAACGTTGCACGTATTACATACTTTATATTTAATCGTACTATGTATGATAAAACATTTGATGAATCTGTTGCTATGTCGTTAAGAACTTGGTTCAATTACGGACAAAGAAGTCCATTTGAAAAACAACTTATGTTTGATATTCCTTATATATCATTCCCTATGAGAGCATTAGGAGACTGGTGTGATAGAATATTAGATCCACGATTTGCCGTATTTATGGATGATATTATTGATGGTATGTATGGACAATATCAAGACGAAGATGGTCAATATGATGAATGGACTAAATTTATGATAGCTAATGGTTGGTTACCTATTGGTAGACACATAGGTGTTCGTGCAGGTAATGGTATGTGGGATGTACAATCATTATTAAATAGTTCATCAGAATATATAACACAACGATACAATCCTATTCTTCGTGCAATTTCTAAAATGATAGATACTGGAGACTTTAAACAAGCAATACAACAACTTGCTACAGTTGGAGCATTAACCAAAGCAGCTAATGTTGTATCTCCAAAACATATATCTATTAAAAATGGTGAAGTACAATTAACACAAAAATCTTTAGGAAATTCAAATTCATTATTCTTTGAATATAATAATTATAATAACTATGATTCATATAATACTATAGGTAATTATAACTATACTAATGGTTATTCTAAATATACACCATATAATTATAGACGAACTAATAATGGACGTTGGACTAAATATGAAAATATTTATAAAGATTTATTTACTAAATACGGTAAACATAGATCTCAATCAAAGAATCCTTATGATATTGTTAAACAAATACAATGGGAAAGAATTGTAAGATCGATGCGTAGTAAATATCGTAAATAAAAATAAGGCGTAGAAATTAATCTACGCCTTTACTTTTATTCTTCTGAATTTTCTAACATAGCTAAGTAATCATCATCAGAACCAATCATAGTTTCTGCATAATCATCATCAGAACCAATCATAGTTTCTGCATAATCATTTTCCATATTTTCAAAATCTTGTTCGGTTAATTCATTAATAACCTTAATCTTTTTATCATCTGGATTATACATATTTTTCCTCCTTATATAATATTATATTAAACTTTAAAATATTTTTATAACAACCACAAGGTATATTTAATTCATTATCTAAATTTAAATTATTATATTCTAAAATATCTTCTTTTATTAGTTCTTTTGTTTTATAAGATATAATAATTTCTTTTATTAATTCTTTAGATCTTTCTTTTAAATCATACCAAGTGGTTAATTTATTATTTACATAATATTCTATACTTAATTCAGTATTAATATTAAATGTAAACTCTATAAAATCTTTTACTGTCATAGAAAAGGAGCCATAGATATCTATGGCTCTTACTCTACTATTTAGCTTGAGCCTTCTTTAATAGAGTAATAACCTCCTTTTCTAATGAAGTTAATGCGTCTATTTCAAGATCATCTAATTTACGTCCAGACAATTTTTGTCCTACAAAATTAATTAATTCTTGTGATTTTGCAGATAATGTTCTTATAGATTTACAAATATCATCTTTAGTTCTAACAGGTGCTACTGCTTTATCTGTAGCAAATTGATATAATAATTTACCGAGTTCAGGTGTAGCCATAGCATAAGTTGATTCCATACCAGGTAAACCTTTTTCTACTAAAAGGCTATGATCTTCTTTATCAATATTAAATGTAATATCACATTCAAAATCAAAGCCATCTCTTAGATCTGGTTTAAGACCAAATGTTTTAGGTACCATTTTACCTTTACTATCTGCTATTAATGCAGTATCAGATTTAGCTCTTGCTGTAATAAAATAATGTTTAGATGATTTAAGAATTAACTCAATAGTTGTATTAAGTTTTATTCCTATATTTAACCAGTTACTATAGCTGTTACCACCAGACATATCTACAATAGATTTCTGTTCTAGTAAACCACCTTCTTTACTCCAGAAATGTGTCATACTATCGATAATAATACAATCAATATCAGGCATAGTTTCTAAATCTTTTAGTACATTATCTAATTTTTCTGTAGTAAATGGTGCAGTAATAGGATAATAATTATATACACCGATATTAGAATATAGTGTACCTCTACCATATTCTGTATCAATTAATACAATATGTTTCCATGCTTCTGCTTCGTTACACTTACGTACTGATTGTACAACACCATTAGCCATAAATAGACTAGATAAAGTTTTGCCCGAAAATGTTGGGCCATAAATGAAAACTTTTAAAGGTTTTAAAAGTTTAGTTGCTTGTTGAAGTTTTATCATTTACTTCATCCTCCTTATTATCTTTTATTTAATTCTTCAAGATATTTATCTATATCTTTTATATATGGATATTTATCTCCAGTATATTTATTAACTATATCTAAATAATATTCATTAGTATTAAATTCTTTATGTACTAATCTATCATTTTTTCGTTTAAATTCAAGTATTATTTTTTCTTTATTTATTTCAAGAGTGAATAATTCTAATACTTTAATATTAGAAATATTTAAATCATTGGATTTAAAATCTAATGCATAAGTACTATAATATTTACCTATATCATCATTATTATATAAACCAAAAGTATTTGTTATTCTTATATAATATTTAATATCACCTGTTTCTTTAAAACAAATATAATAAATTAAATCTTCTTGTTGTGTTTCTTTAATATAATCTTCTTTAATTTTAAATTCATCAATGATTTTTAATAAATCATAAACTACTACATCACTTGTTGTAGTAATTTCTGTATCACTTATTGTAGTAGTTTTTGTATCAGTAGTTGCATTTCTTTTAGCTTCATTAACTGAACTAGTTTCTGTACAACCAATTAAACTGATACTTAATAATGTAATAATTAATAATAATAATTTTTTCATTTAAATAATATCTCCTTCTTTTGTTTATTATATTCTTCTATTGCTTTATCTTTTATATAGTATTCTTTAATACACAAATCAAGTTGTATATATACATCATCTAAATGAGTAACCATATTCCATTCTTTATTATGTGGTGTATTACATACACATGATACATTATATTCTTTAGTCAAGTCTGAAATAATATTAAAGAAAAATGCTTCTGCATCTTTACGTTGTTTAAATGACCATTGTTTAAAATGACAATTATGTTCATTTATAGTACTTAATTGTATTATATAATATTTATTCATAATTTTCTAACTCCTTATAATAATCATCATCATGAATAATACCTTCAGAGGTATCTAAATCTTTATAATAATCTGCACATTCATAACCTTCTTTAATAGCCCATTTACGAAAATCATCATTCATAGGAGCAAATGGTATATCTATATCTGAACCATCTGAATGTACTTCACCAGCAAAGCACATACCACATTCATAGTAAGTTGATTCTACTTTTATATTAGGATTATATTTTTGTAATTCTAATACAATAGGAATACAAGGGTTCCAAGCAGTAAAACAACTAATATATAAATCTGAAATATTATTTGTTAATATATTATCAATACTATTAATACTAAAAAATACATCATCTGAATCTACATTACGTCCAGTTCCCCAATATTTATGACCAGATTCTGTTCTAGGTTTTTTAATTATTTTATTAAAGTTTAATGTTAATTCACCTTTAGTACCACCATGTTTTAGAAAGTATTTTCTAACAAATTTAACTAATTCATTAGGTGTTGTTGCGTGTATTTTAATATTATTCTCACACGAGTTTGACATTATACTACCTCACTTGATACATTGTATTATTTTTACCATTATATTAATATTGTTTTATATTATCTTTAGGTATAATAGTAGAACCAAAGCCTTTAATTAGTTTTTCATTTAACCAATTAATATTTTCTTTTTTTGAAATCATTTCAGATATTAAATCTTTTAAAATATTTTTAGTTAAAAATTTTATATTATATTTTATAATAAATTCATCCCAATCATAATCAGGATGATCAATATATACTATCATAAAATCATACATATATTTCTCCTTTATATTTTATTTGGTAGATATTTAAAGTTACACTACCATCAACTAATAGAATGTGTTGATTAAGGCGGGAAGCACTATTATTATTTCCCATGCCGCTTCGTAACCTCTAAAGCTTCTTATTAAAGGGAAGATTATTTTAGGGGCTTGCAATCGAGTTATTAGAAACCTAATTTATTAAGTATTACTATTTAAATCAGTGATATCTTCAGCTACTGTTGTGTCAGGCTTTTTAGGTGTAGATGAATCCGTACACAATAGATTTGTTTTAGGTTTACCTATTTTTAAATACGGATCTATAGACCAACCGTTTTGTTTAAAAAATTCTTTTATCTTGTCTGTATCTAATGTTTTAGCACCAGCTCTTGTACTTAATTTAAAAGTTAAATTATCTACAGTGAATTGATGTGAATTTTGTGCTGTCATATTTTTAATAATACGTTCATCCATCTGAGCTAATTTTGTTTTTAATTTCTTTGCTTCTGCTTCATACATATTTAATTCAGACATAACTTGTCTATATAATACAACTTCACTAGGTGCAATAAGACGACTTACATCTGGTACATATGTATAAGGAGAATTAGTTAGATTAGCCTGTAAGAGTTTTTCAACTTCTTCAAATGGTACTAATGTAAGTTCACTAACATTAAAACTACCTTGATACATATGGAAAACCTGGGCACGTTTAGTGTAGTATTCTAATAAATCTCCATTATATTTTAAATATGTATAAATACTTAATTGCCATGTTACTGATTCCCAATGTACTTGAGATGTAGTTTTAAAATCTGCTATAAAAATATCATTACCATCTATATATTGAAAATCTATTGTACCTGCAATTTGGTATTGATCATTATATACCATTTCTTCTGAGATGGCTTTAGATAAATCAATACCTCTATTAGTTACATACATAATAAATGGTTGCAATATTGCTGTATCTATAATAGCACCAGTCTTTATATATTGTTCTAATACACTATGAACATAAGTACCACGAGAAGCTGCATTAGCAAGAACTTGTTGTGGAATACCATTATAATTTGGACTTAGATTATATTTTTTTAACAATGTGGTTACAGATGTATAAGGAATATTATTCCTTGAATATACATGTGTCGTCTCATCAAAGTTAATATTTTGATCTGATTTTATAATATCCATTTAATCCTCCTTAATGTTTATTTGGCGATTTATAATCAGGAGCATACTGCTCTAAGTTTAATCTAAATTTACTAAACACTTTTGTAAACTTAGTTATAAATCCACGTCTACAACAAATAGCCATATCACCTAGTAATGTACATTTATCTAAAAATATCGTTTGCAATTTATCAATTTGGACATAGCTATTTGTTTGTAGAAATGGATGTGAAGCTATTGTTAAAGAATAACTATATTCTTCATTTAAATCTTTTACTTGACTGGTTATTTTACAACCAGTTACTACATTATCACTAACATCTATAATTAAAAACAGACCTATTTTATTGTTACCATCAAGTGTAATATATTTTGAGGTAACAATATCAAATGGTTTAATATCAATCATTTAAAACACACTCCTTTTATTGCAAATCATCTTCAACATAGTCTTTCTTTTCACCCCAATTTGTTGTGGTGTATTCAATATCAGCAATAACATCTATTGCTTGAAGACTCTGTTTCATTGTTGCTTGTATTTCTTTTACTTCTTTTTTAAGTTGGTCAATAGGAATATCCTCACATGTAAATCCTATTTCATCATGAACAGTTATAATATATTGCCACCATGGGTGTGTTTTAATATATTCATATGTTTGCTGTAATTTAATTAATAATAAATCAGCACCACTACCTTGAACTAACCAGTTTTGTAATGAATGTTTATTAGTTGAATAGTATATTCTTTTAAATAAATTAGGGAATATATTTGTTTGATATGTTCTACGTTGAATCCATTTTCCAAAATCAATAACACCTTTAAAGGCTTGTTTATAACCATTAACTAACTTAACACCTGTATCCATATCAACATGTAAAGATTCTGCTATCTTTGCAGGAGATGCACCATAGTTAGCTGCAAAGTTACAACGCTTTCCTAACTTTCTATAGTGACTCCATTCAGGACTAGATTCATCTATATCAGGGAAAGCTAGTTTTGCAGTTAATGCATGTAAATCTGTAGGTTTCCATTCAACATCAGGTGTTTCTTCAAGATAATATTTACCGTTTTTATCAATACAACGATATGGCATAAATGCTCTTGCCATATTAATGTCTGGATAACCATTTACTAAATATGTCCATTCACATTGTAGTCTAAGTTCTAGTTGAGAATAATCAAAATAGAACATATACTTTTTTCCTTTAGGAACTTTAAACCAAGAGCGAACATCTATAACATCTCCAGTTTCTAACTCTAAAGATTCTTTAGGAAACTGTTGAAAATCTGAACTTAGTCTACCTGTTACTGTACCAGACATTTTGTATTGAGTGTAAACTTTATATTCACCATTGTCATAAGTTAGTTTCTCTAACATCCTAGTAACATATCCATCAAGATATTTACCTAATTTCTTTTTATAATCTACTATTCTAGCAGTAGGAGATAAATCCATAATAGATTCTCTTACTTCACTATCAGCAGAATTTAATTTTAAACCTGTTTCAAATTCATAAACTTCTTTAAGTTTTAGATTTTGATCTGCTGTTAGTTCTTCGCCATTAATAGGACTGATGATTTTAGTTTTAGCTAATTCACTTATTAGTAAATCTCTATCATGTAATAATCTCTTTAAATCTAAAGTCATACCTGCACGTTCCATCATTATTAATGGGAATGTTGCTGCACTAGTTCTTATTAATACACCATCTTGATGTAATTGTACTGCTTTAGGATACCATAATTTAAATAAACCACAAGTTAATACAGCATCTGTCATACCATATGTTTTAACATTAGAACAATCTTCATAAGATGGTCTAGGATTATTCTTAAAAAATTCTTTACGTGCTACAGCAAATTCTGGATATAAATGATAAACCTTTAACCATGTATCATGTCCTGTTGACGGATTACCATATAGTTTATTTAATAAATTTGTTTCCTTTATTTTACTTAAATTATCTGGCCATATACCTAGATCAATAAAATATTGTTTCATTTTATTTTTATGGTCTATACATAATCTAGATAATTCTCTTTTTAATTCTTGTTCCTCTTTATTAGAATCAATACCTAAATACTTTACTGCGAGTTTCTTTAATGCTACACTGAATGTATCATCTTTTTGTAAATCAGATTTAATAACTAAACGTGCTAATACTTGTATATCTATATAATGCTTATTCTCAAATAATGATTTATCATATCCTTTATTAAGGAGCATATGAACATCATATTTAATATTAGCACCTACAATAGTTATACATTCATTAAGATATTTTTTAAATATTTTTTCTATATTAATATCTTTAAATGTAAATAAACCTTCTGCAGTTTGTTCTAAATTTTCATCAAGTATAATATAACTGACCATAAAAGGTATATGATCATGTATATTAATATCTAATGACTCAGGATTTTTATTTTTAGTTTCTGTATCAAATATTAAATACTTATTCATATTACTCCTTAATTTGATAATTTCTTTAAGTTACTATACTGCATATTAAATTTATCTTGTACAAGATTAAAAGCATAATCATCAAATGATTCTTTTAATAATAATACACGTATAGTCACTTGTCGTGTTTGACCACGTCTACATACACGAGCATTTGTTTGTTGCCATTTCTCAGTGTCCCATATAGGGCTAAACCATATGATATCTTGACAATCACTATGTTGTAGATTTAATCCATGTGCTACACTAAATGGACTTAACACACCTATTTTAATTTTATTATTATTCCAGTCTTCAAACTTTTGAGGACTATCTAATAATACTGCACCTGGTAAAGTAAGTAATCTTTCTTTATCAAATACATATACATAAGTAATTAATACAGGTGTAGTTATTTTAGATAATAAATATTGTAATGCTTTAAATTTAGTATCATTGATATATTGTACTGTATTCTTATCATCATATACACAACCATTGGCAATTTGATTAATTTTTACCATTAGTTGATTCTTACTAAATGCTATAAGTTCATGTCCATTCACATCAATAATATTATCTCTTTTAAAATTTTGTAATAATTCCTGTGTTTTAGGATCTGAAGGAATTAATACTTTCTTTATAATCGGTTCTGGAAATAATGGTTTAGGTGGTTCAGGTATAGATATTACTATATCTTTAACAAGAGTTAATATATAATCAATTGATTTTTGAGTATATTCATATCTTGTTTGACCATTATACATAGGTATTGGAAGACCATAATTATCTCTAAATGCTGAAATGTTTTTACCTAATCTTTGACCACCATCTAATAAATATATTTGACTCCATAAATCTTCTATACTTTTAGGCGTTGGTGTTGCAGATAATATAAAAACATCTTCAATCTTTGAGCACCAATTTTTAATTGCTTTAAATCTATGAGATCTATATGATTTAAATAATGAAGATTCATCTATTATAATCATATCAAATCTATGTACCATCTCAGATGTTCTTTTACTTTTTACAGAGTTTGTTGTATTATTTAAATACCATTCAATCATCTCTGTATTCATTGCAAGAATATCAGTATCTTGTGCTAATATTTCTAATCGTTTCTTTGGTGTAAAATCACCAGTAATATAACGATAACTAATCATATTAGGATACCACTTATTTATTTCTGCTTGCCATGAAGTTTCAACAATACGTTTAGTACTTAATAATAATACACGAGGCTTAACTGGATAAGACATAATCTTATCCAGCATAAGTTTCGTTTTGCCATACCCTGTGTATAATAGGTATGCACATTTCATATTAATACCTAGAATGGTAATGTTAATTCTTCTTCTTCTACTGCTACTGTAGTAAGTAAAGGTTTAACATTGAATCTAATAGCGTGTTGTTCTTTACCAGCACTCTTTCCTGTCTTAGATACATATGTATATGTTTCTACTTCATAGCTGTGACCAATAGAACTATTAGTGATAGCTAAAAGTGGTGTAGCATCTGTTACTGGAATTGTTGATAAACCAATAATCCAATTAAAGACATCAGCATTATAATCATCTGAATCTTTTAAGAAGAAACTATAGAAGAAATTATAATTCTTTCCATCAATTTCTAATGTAACAAAACTATAATCTTGTTCTTCAGTGAAGCTAATAACTTTAGCTATATGATGTCCAGCTGGACATACTTGGAATTCTCCTGTACTAGTCTTAGCATTTGCTAAATCCTTTACTGTTAATGTGCTTAAATTTACGTTATTCATTTTTTTTCTCCTTATAATTTATTTTTATTTTTTTTTATTTAGAATAGTTTGGATAATAAGTAGTATCTAATAAAGGTAATATATCTTTAAGAATCTTTATATGATTCTTTCCTTCATTTTTATATTCAGTAGTTATTTCTTTATTAAGTTTATTTATTGTGTCATTAATTACACATAATCTTGTTCTTTTAGTTTTCAAATCTTTGACTTCAATAAATGCTTTAATAAATAAAGAATCATATTTATTATTATTCCAATAAGAAGATACTCTTTCAAAACAAGTAATACTTTTATTTAATTTTATTAAATTAAATCTTTTTTCATAACTAATATCTGCTATACCAGAATTATATTTTAATACAATAACATCTTCAAATATATTATAATAAAAATTATCTATAATAGTTGTTCGAGGATGTCCACAATTTGTTAAAAGTATAAATACTTCTGCTTCAAAATGTTTAAATATATCTGAAGATAGAATTAATTTATTTCTCTCATCATATATTTTTTCAAATTCATCTGTACTAATACTAATAAAGTTTTTCATAACTTTATTTTTTATATAATCTTTTTCTTCATTTGTTAAATTCATATATCCTTTCCTTTATTTTTCTATGTATATATCTGTTGGTTCTTTGAATTCTTTTTCATTAGATTCATCATAACCATTATTAAACATTGTAGATAAGCGTGTTGAAAGTCTATTCATTAATTCTGTTATCTCTTTATAATTTAAAGATAGACATTCTTTATATGCTTTATCTACAGGTGTTTCTAAATATTCTGGAGGTATAATAAATTCTCCAGTATTATTTATTAAATCATATAGATCTTGTAATGTATGATTGTACTTCATAAAGTAATCATTTAAATCTTCTTTATCATTTAATCCAAGATCTATTACTTTAACTGTACAATTACATTTAGTCATCAATTCAACAGCATCTTTTATAGCTCCTTTTCTACCTGCATCATCACAGTCATAAATGATTGCAACTCTCTTATCTTTAAATGATACTGCAGGTAATATAGGAGAATTTGCACCACCTATTTTAGATACACTTGCTTTATGTCCTTGAGACATTAATGTATAACAATCCTTCTCACCTTCACAAATAATAATAGCATTCATATTCTCTACTACATCCATAGGATGACATAGTCCAGATATAGTATTAGGACTATATTTATATTTTTCATATGATGCATTATATGATGGAAGGATAGGATTATTAAATATAGTATATCCTAAATAGCAACTATTCCAAGTATGCCAACTTATTAAACTATTATCTGATAATTTTCTTTTAAAATATTTATTAATAACATTATCATTAATACCAATACTATTTAAATATTTTCTTTGTTCGTCAGTAATAGCTCCTGTATTTGGAATATATTTCTTTTGTAACCCATTAAGTTTATTTTTTATATCAAATGCTCTACCCATAGTAGTATTAAAATATTTTTTTATAAATGTTTGATCATCATGAGCTTTAGCATCACAGCCGAAACAATGAAACATACCTTCTGGTGATATATATGCAGATGGTTCTGTTTCTTCATGGAAACAACATAATACTTTAGATTGATACCCTAACGGGGTGCCATATATTAATTCATATATATCCATTACATTGTATCCTCCTTAATGTTATATAACATATCGTTAATGTTTGGTATATCATTTTCATTATTAATATGAACATAATGGTCACCGAACGCTCCCATACTTTCATGGCATGTACTATCTTTATCTGTAGAAGTGTTAACTTCTATAACAGCAATATTATGTAATAATGCTTCAATATTATCTCTATTAAATAGAGCATATAAATCACCATCAGTTACAATAATATTTAACCATTTATCATTCATCTGTTCGGCCATTACATCAGCGATTGCATCACTGTTTGTACCTCCTCCCATCTGTTTATAAATAGGATCATTTGCATAAAGTTCTGGTGTATCTGATTCTTCACCCCATTCTTTATATTCAGTTTCCATTATAGAAATATCACCACTACTATAAAGATAAAAGTGTTTATCTATAGGAATATTTTTATCTAAGTAATTACATACCTTATCTATAAGATCAAAATATCCAGTAGTACTTCCACTTATATCTCTATAAATAGAAACATTAGTAAATGTTCTACCTGGTTGTTGGAATAATATCCTATCTTCTAATCTATTTGTATTGAAGAAATTAGGTATGATAGGTTTACCAATCATATTAGATTGTTCCATATCTGTAGTAAATACACCATATAAAGAATTTTTCTGAATATCATATCTATAACTATTTAATGTTCTAGTCATATATTGTTTCTCAGCTTTAAATTGTTTAATTAGTATTGGATCTAATTGTAGATTAGGATCTAGTTTAGGGAATTGTTGAACTGGTGTAGTTGGAACACTATTATTATGTCCACTATATGCTCCTGTTCCATATGGATCATTTCCTGTACCTCCACTTCCTGGAACACCATTTGCATTTGTGTTTCCATTTGGCGTTGAATTTACTATAACATTACTAGGTAATGATAAAGGTGGTAATGCTACATCTGGAAAGATTTGCATTTGTACACACCAGGCATGGAATCTTTTTAGTGTATCAATAAATTTCATATTCACATTATTTTTATTTAATAATGCTAATGGTCCTTTACCAAATGTACTACTTGCTCTAAGAGCTAATAAATCTAAAATAAATTTATTAAATACTGTACCTTCCTGTAAATTGAAACTAGGAGAAATTTGTTTTGTTTCATAATAATAATGAAATGCAAACTCTCTCTTTGTCGCATCATATTGATGTGGTAGTTTCTTTAGACAAGCTAATATATCTGTTAGATATGGATAGGTCTTTACCATTCTATTTTCAATATAATAATCTTCTATCCAATTTAATAGATATAAATATTTCTTATCATACATTGCACTAGTAAATGCATTAGATATATTTTTCCATTTCTCTATTAAATGAAATGCATCTTCACTATATAGAGCATGTCCTAATTCATGATAATATACACAAAACTTTGGTAAGTTATTCATATAGAATTGTAATACCATTTTTGGTGGAATAATAATTTGATTCTTTTCTGTGCAATATGCAGTATCTGCTTCTTTAAAATTCACAGTAACTGGATCACCATTTTTATTATAAAATCTAGATATAGTATCTAGGACATCTTTAAAGGATAGCAAATATCTGCTATCCTCTGGTGAGATGTCAAAAGAATCCATCAATTCTTTTTGTTGTTTTGCGTAATCATCATCTGAATTTGGATCTGCTACATTATCATATCTAAATTCCAACATTATGGACTCCTAGTAAACCTCCTAGTTTACTTTGAACTTCAGGAGTTTGCAGTAATTTAATATCTTTATTTCTTAAAGCAAGTAGTCCTTTAAGATGTTCTGTAATTTCATTAATATTATTCAATCCTGCTATTACTTGTAATTGTCTTGTTCCATAAACTGGCATTAAATCTAATAAATCAAAAATCTCTTTAGCAGTATTAATAAATAAAACATCTAATCCTGTCCATAAAGATAAGATATTTTCTTCAGGCTTATCATAATACTTAAGATAAGATCTAGAAAGAATTGCATCAGGTAGTATAGATATACCTTTGTCCTTATCATTCAATGTACAGATAAATTTACAATTCATATTCTTTGTATATACTTTACCTTTGAATTCAAAGGTTGTAGAAGTATTATCAAATAAAGGTTGGAATGTCTTTAATACACCAGTTCTTAATGTATTAAATTCATCTATAATGATAATGCATTTATCTGTACCACTTAGATATTGTAATGCTAAACTTTCTGTGTAAGCTGGTTTACCATCTATTAAAGTAAAATCTTCTAATAGAGTTTCTAATGTAAGATCTTCTCTACCCATAATTAATAGATATGGGATATTATTAATCTTACAATAGTTAATAGCACTATATGTTTTACCACTATCTGGTGGTCCTACATATATAGATACTCTTGGTAATGCATCAAAACCTGTTAATGTTTTACCTACATTTATTGTAGGTAATATAAATGTTTTATAATACGCTTCGGCTGTAGATTTAGCATCCGATAACATAATTTCTTTTGTACCATCTGTACATATACGATATGTATCTTTCGCTTCAATATGAACAATACCTTTCTTTATATCATCCTGCATTCTTTGGATAATCTCTTTATCTGTCATTTTCGTCTCCTCTTATAACTTTTATATTTTGTCCTGTACGTTCTGCAACAGATATTAACATTTCAAACATTTGTTCTTCTGTTGCATTTGTTCTTTTTTGATATTCTTCTACTACAGCGTTGAATAATATTTGATTCATTTTATGAATATTTGCCATAATTTCAATCTGCTGTCTATATTTAAATATCATTTTAGAAATAAAAAATATGCCTATAATTAATAGACATATTATTGATATTAATAAATAATTTATACTATTATTAAAAAACATTTTGTCACCTCAGTATATTATACCATATATTCTTATGGATATCTATGGTCTTTATTAAATTGTGACATTTTTCGGACATCTTCATGAACATCATAAATATCCATTGGATCTCCTTCAGTTTGATTATTAACATATACTTCTTTATTCTTAAATTGGATCTCCCACCAACCAAAATCTTTGATGTATTCATCTTGATTTAATAAGAGTAAAGTATATTTTAATAATGGTAAACTGTCTATTGCTTCTAATAGTTCCCACACCTGGTCTTTATTTTTAAGTGTGGGAATTATATTTTTAATTGTAATCTTATCTTTCATTTTCTTTATCCTTAATTAAATCTTCAGCTTCATATACCTTATAAAAAAATTCAGTTAATTCACCTGCTTTATGTAATTTATGATATGTTAATCTATTTATATATTTCTTTTTAACAGGAATATATTCTCCATTACCAATATTAGTTAACCTAATATCTTTAGAAAGTTTAATTTTATTTTCTTTTTCATATTGTCTTCTTCTAGAAATATTAGGAAAATTTTTATCTACACTAAAAGTCATTTTATTAAATGCTTTATCACTAAAATGTTTTCTAAATTCTTCTTTTGTTAACCCTGTATTCCAAGTAACATTACCTTTCTTATATTGATAATCGGATTGATTTTTAATATATCCTTTATGTATAGCATAACTTGCAATACCTTTTGCAGATCTATTTGAATTAAATTTTTGATTAAATTGTTTAGCTACTTCTTCTCTACTTAATATATACTTAGGATAATTTTCTTTAATCCATTCATCTTCTTCAGCTGTATAATAATCTACATCACTTATACAATACCAATGATATTTTTTACAAGTATTTCTTATTTGATCTCTTGTTTTATTTCTATCAAATAAAATATTAAACATATCTGTTAATTGTACATATGAAAAATTACTACAGTTATTTTTAATCCAATTTAATTCTTCATCAGTATAATAATTTTTAATACCACGAGATCTAATTAATCTAGATAAGCCTTCATTAGTATAAGTAAGACCATATTTTTCTTTTATTATTTTAACGCATTGTGATACAGTGTGTATCTTATATAATGAAGCAACATAATCTATTTGTTCTTCATTTAATATTTCTTTTTTAGCACACACATTTAAGCTTGCAGCTTTCTTTCTTAATCCATTAGATGTAACGCAACAGTTAAATATTTTATTAAATAGGTCTACATTTGATTTAATAGAACGAAGTGGATAATTATTTATTATCCACTTCACCATTTCCTGACTGTACTTCATTATTAATTACCACATCATCAACCAACCCTTCAGCTCTTAATGTATTAGCTAAGAATTGTGCAATAGTTTTAAACTTTCCAGTCTTAGTTGTTTCTTTAGCAATAAGTCTTTGGAAATCCTTATCACTTAACGCATCACTATTATTTAATACATCAATATCTTTTAATAGTGATTCAGTACATTTTTTGCTAATATTAGCAATATAATTATTTTTACCTGCTTTCATTTCTTCTCCTTTTTTATTTTATTTTATTTTATTTTTTATTATCTTTTTCTTGAAGCTTTTTTAAATTATCTAATTGTTCTTGAAGACGATTAATTTTTTGATTGATACGCTGTTCTTGAGTAGTTTCAACTACATCAATCATATTATCTTTAACAAGTTTTATAAATAAACATGCAATTTCCATATTAAATGGTAACGGTCCAAATTCAAAAACCATTTGGTTTTTTCTTGCTCCTTTATAATCTTTAGTTCGTACAGAAATTTTGTGTCTACCTGTTTTAGTTCTGTATTCATAATTAATTCTATTATATGAATAAGTTTCTTTAGTAAAACCATAATTTGTTAATAGGTTTAAATCTTTTATTACATATATATGAAATTCATCGTACTTCATTTTAATCCTTTTGCTAAAGCATATAACTCTTGTTTATCGTAAGCATTCATATGCTTTATCATTTCAAAATTATCTAATTTATACAGTGCCATAATAAATTCAGATGCTGTTTTATCTTTAGCCAGCTCTTTGAATTTATCTGGTGCTAAATTAAATATAACATGAACATCCATGTCACTTTCTGATTTAGTATTTTGGTAAGGCTTGCAAGAATATTTATATTTGCATTCTCTACAAATTATACCAAGTCTATGGTTACAGTTATCAACTAATCTTTTATCATCTTTTTCACTCATACTTGACACCTATCTTTCTAAGTAATTCTTCGATCTTAGGTATAACAGATTCTTTAAGGACTTTAAGTTCTTTCTTTAAAGCTCTGTTTTCTTTTACTAAATATTGGATTCTTTCTTGTGATTTTTGTCTTTGTTCATTATAAGATATAGGAAGATCATCAATACCTAAACCTAATAATATAGTTCTAATATCTTCTCTAGGTTTAATATTACCATTAGATACTTTAGAAAGATAAGATGTAGAGCAACCTAATTCTGTTGCTAATAATTCTAAAGTAATATGTTTAAGTTTAACATAATCTTTAATTGTCATTTGATGTATCCTCTGGAATTACAACAACAAATTCATCATCTACAATGTCTAAATATAATTGTTTCATGGTACCTCTTAGTCACAACTACCATTTGTGTCATATTCAATTGTATTTGGATTATCAGATATCTTACATCCATAAACACCATAACCACATACTGTAGCATCATCTAGATATTTTTCTTCAAAATCTGTAACCCATTCTTTTCTTTTACCTTCAGCTTCAAGGGCTTTATATTTTTCGTAATCTTCTTTAGATATATTTTGTTTCACTGTATATAAAGACATTATTTTTTACCTCCAAGATAATTGTTAAATAAAATATTTTCTGTTCTTTCGTTCTCAAAATTTTGAACGATTAAGTTTTCTTTACATGTTCCTTTGTATCTACATTGTGAACATTTTTGTCTGTTTACGAAAAAGCAATTCTGTGTTAAAGATTTTGCTTTCTCATATACTTCTCTAGTTACTTTCATTTTCTTTGTCCTCTCCTTTTTCTATAAATATTTTTAATAATTTTTCTTTTATAATTATTGATAAAAATTTATTTAATTTATCTTCAATTTCTATATTACTTTCATCACCATGAAACTCTAAAGAAATACTATTATATGAATTAAAATTGCAAACTATATATAATGAATTTTTATTTAATACTATTTTAATATCTAAATTATACCAATAGTTTGTATAGATATATTCATATTCATCTTCTTGTGAATAGTATGTATTAGATTCACGATATACATCATTAATTCCAGGATTTTTTGATGAAAAATATTGTTTTATTCCTTTAGTTAAAGATACTAAATCTTGATATATACACTTTAATGGTCGCATAATTTTCTCCTTATTATTACACGGGGTTTCACCGCCTAGGGTTTTTATTTCTACGTGTTATTCCTTCACGGGTTAGTCTTTCGTTTGACTGTTCTTCCTTCTACGCCGACACTTCAGTAGGGTGGGCCACCGCACAATGACTCTAGTGATTGTGCTAACTGCAGATGTTTTAATAAACTTATAAAAGTTTATCGAAGTCCTTACGTACTCCTCTATATTTATTGTCTAGACATATAGACATATTAAGGATTGCTTTTTATTATGGGAAATTTTTTTATTTGTAGGATAAGCAATCAGAACCTACATATTTAGGAGAGAATTAATGAGGGCATTAATGAACTGATCACCCTCATCAATTATTTCCTATTTATTCAGCAATGAAATCACCATTACTGAATTGTTTTAATACTTTTAATTGGATATTTTGTATTCCACAGATACAAATATACCTTAGGTTACTTAACTCTAAATCAGTAGTTTCATACATTTTATATGTATGTCTACCATTTCTTCTTTGGAAATAATACATATTATTCTTCCTTTAATTTTTCTTTTAGTGTTTTATTTTCTTTATATAAATCATTATTTTCTTTTCTTAAAGCTTCATTAGAATATTCTAAATTATTATATTCAGCTTCAACTATACCTAAACGTTTGTTTAGTATTATTATACAAGTTTTGTAAGCTTCATTGGTTTCTGTTAAACTTTCTATAAGTTTTTCTTCATTTGTTTTCATGTTATTCTCCTTTTACTTTTTTTCTTTTTAATACTTTTATAAAATGATGACCAAATATAGCTTCTGTTTGTATTATAATATAGCCTTTTTCTACAAATTCTTTTTGAATACTTAGTACATCACATTCATCAAATACTTCAATTAATAAAAAATTATTATCTTCATCACATTTCCATATTCTATAATTACTCATATTCATACCATTTTCTTTTTATTGTTAGTATACTTTTATTTTTTTTAATATAAACATCTTTTAATTGTTCTAAGGCTTTACGATCTATATAATATTTTTTAATTACTTTTTTATTTTCTTCTACTTCAATAGTAACTGAGTAAAAGGATGAATATTTATGTAGTTTGAACATTTGTTCTGCTTTTCTTAAAGCTTTTCTTAGTGAATAGTCAAGTCCTATTATTTCTTTACTAAAATTATCTGTAATTATATAACATCTTTTATTCATAGTCCTAATTCCTCAATAGTATAAGGTTTATTTTCTTCTATACCTTTATACATAGTACCAGCTTCAAATAATGGTAAATCAGTATATTCTTCAAGTTGAGGATCACTTAAAGATTTAACTTTAATTGAAATATAATTATA
>Ga0247611_10000491_pt1 | contig 80662 bp, 70 predicted proteins | sample 177DNAGHGhighgp2_FD_192422 | JGI IMG/M metagenome (GOLD analysis project Ga0247611, IMG submission 192422) | Sheep rumen microbial communities from Palmerston North, Manawatu-Wanganui, New Zealand - 1770 DNA GHGhigh gp2 | ecosystem: Host-associated > Mammals > Digestive system > Stomach > Rumen... | reverse complement strand
AGAAAAAGAATTTGTTAATTGTCTTATACATAATTTATTTACAATCTTAAGAGAAAGCAACAGTTAAACCTGCCATCACAATGGATACCATCGACATCAGTTTGATAAGGATGTTCAGCGAAGGACCAGACGTATCCTTGAAGGGATCACCGACGGTGTCGCCTACGATACAGGCCTTATGGGCAAACGAGCCCTTGCCACCGAAGGCGCCTTCCTCGATGTTCTTCTTGGCATTATCCCAGGCCCCACCGGCATTGGCCATGAATACGGCAAGCGTGAAGCCGCCTGCCAAACCTCCAACCAGCAGTCCGAGAACACCTGCCACACCAAGCACACAACCCACAACAATGGGGATGATGATGGCGAGTACCGACGGAATGATCATCTCATGCTGGGCAGCACGGGTAGAAATCTCCACGCAACGGCCATAGTCGGGAGTGCCCGTTCCTTCAAGGATACCGGCAATCTCCTTAAACTGACGACGTACTTCCTGCACCATCTTCTCTGCAGCACGACCTACAGCCTCCATCGTCATTCCGCAGAATAAGAAGGCAGCCATCGCACCGATAAATGCACCAACGAGCACCTTCGGGTTCATCAGGTTGATCTGGAAGTAGTTCATGAAGTCGGGGATGGTAGCGTTGGAAGCTTCGATCACATCACCAGCAACATTCGTGAGCGTCTGTCCGGCACGGGTCATCGCAATCTTGATTTCCTCGATATAGGATGCCAGCAGGGCGAGAGCTGTCAGAGCGGCAGAACCGATAGCAAAGCCCTTACCTGTAGCGGCAGTCGTGTTACCAAGGGCGTCGAGGGCATCGGTACGATGGCGTACCTCTTCACCCAACTGCGACATCTCGGCATTACCACCAGCATTATCAGCAATAGGTCCGTAAGCATCGGTAGCCAGCGTAATACCCAATGTAGAGAGCATACCAACGGCCGCAATACCGATACCATAAAGTCCGTGAGCCAGACTCTCAGAAGACATCGAGAGGTCGAAGCTATTGGCACACAGATAACTCAGCATGATAGCCACACCAATAGTGATCACAGGGATACAAGTGGAAATCATACCCGTACCTATACCTTTAATAATAACGGTAGCAGCACCAGTCTGTCCTGCCTCAGAGATCTTCTGGGTGGGCTTATAGGAATGAGAGGTGTAGTACTCTGTAGCCTGTCCGATGATGACACCTGCTGCCAGACCGGAGATGACAGAGAACGAAAGGCCTATCCAGTTCTCGATACCCAGGAAATAAAGTATGCCGAAGGTGGCAATGGCGATGAGCACAGCACTAACGTTCGTGCCAAGTGACAGCGAACGAAGCAGATCCTTCATCGTAGCACCTTCCTTCGTACGAACGAGGAAAATACCAAATAACGAGAGGAACACACCCACAGCGGCAATCAGCATCGGGGCAATAACAGCCTTGAGCTGAATGTCAAGGCCTGCCACACCAAATGCTGCAGCACCAAGGGCTGCCGTTGACAGCACGGATCCGCAATAGCTCTCATAGAGGTCGGCACCCATACCAGCCACATCGCCCACATTGTCACCTACGTTATCGGCAATGGTTGCAGGGTTGCGCGGGTCGTCCTCAGGGATATCAGCCTCAACCTTACCCACAATGTCGGCACCTACGTCGGCAGCCTTCGTATAGATACCACCACCGACACGGGCAAAGAGAGCCTGAGTAGAGGCACCCATTCCGAAGGTCAGCATGGTGGTCGTGATGGAAATCAGACCATCGGAATCGAAGTGATTCAGTACCACAAACCAGATGGCGATGTCGAGCAGGCCGAGACCTACCACCGTCAAACCCATCACGGCACCCGAACGGAAGGCAATCTTCAGACCGGCATCCAGACTCTGGCGTGCTGCATTAGCTGTACGGGCAGAAGCATACGTGGCGGTCTTCATGCCGAAGAAGCCAGCCAGACCAGAGAAGAAACCGCCTGTCAGGAAGGCAAACGGCACCCAGGGGTTCTGCACGTTCAGGCCATAAGCCATAAATGCGAAGAGGGCGCAGAGCACTACAAAGACGATACACACGACTTTGTACTGCTGCTTCAGATACGCCATAGCTCCCTTGCGCACATAAAGTGCAATCTCTTTCATACGAGGCGTACCTTCATCAGCCTTCATCATCTGGGTGAAGAAGAAATACGCCATTCCAAGTGCTACCACCGATGCGATGGGCACTAACCAAAATACGGATGGAATGTTCATGTTATAGGTTTTAGGTGTTAAACAATTATTCTTCTGAGAAATCAATCAGATTGGCGGCCTCGTCCTCCGGGTCTTCGCTGCCGAGATCCATCATCGTGGAGTAGTTGTCCTCGGTAATCTCGTCGTCATCGGGATCGCTGACCTCCTCGTCTTCTTCGTCATGAGAGCTGTAGTCGTCCTCAACTTCGTAGTCGTCATCCTCATTCTCTTCCTCTTCGCCCCCTTCATCAGGCTTGTCTGAGAACTTCATGCGGATCTTCTCCTGCTCGGGCTTCAACTTGGCAAAGATAGCCTCTACCCAGCCGCCTTTCTCTACTTCAAGCACCTCGAAACCGTCCTCAACTTTCTTCTCGTACATACCGCCTTTCTTGTGCAGACGGTCTTTGGGAAGGGTCGTCGTGGAGATGTCAAAGCCGCTGAGGATGATATCCTGGATAGACTGCGACAGCGAGTCCCAGCCTCCGCCGAAGTTGCGGTCGAGTACCTCTATCAGCTTGGCGGCAGAGATATGACGGATATTCTCGTAGGTCAGGTCGGTGACTCTCATGATGGGTCTTTTCTTGATGGCCCATGCGAAGCGCATGTTCTCATCAAACTTAATCTGAGCCACCTTATAGCCACGCTTCTCGTAGCTCTTCTTGACCATCGTGACATCTTCCTTGATCTCCTCAATCAGGAAGGCACTCTTGAAGATATCCAAGTAATGATTGACATTTTCCTTGACTTCTGCGTCCTTCGATGCAGCTTCCCACATACGGAACACATCGTTCTCCTGAATGTCCCAAACACTACTTTTCGTCACCGCCTTAATGGATAGTGACGGATTGCTTTCCGGCTGTTGTTGCTTTGTTCTTGCCATTGTTATTTTGTTTTTACTCTGCAAATTTATATACTTTATTTCTTATTAGCAAGTTTTTTGATGATATTTTTTGTGATTTTCACATTTTAGAGTAACTTTGCAGGCAAAATATGGCACAACCACTAGCTGAAAGACTCCGTCCTCGCACCTTAGACGATTACATCGGCCAGCAGCATCTGGTGGGCGAGGGGGCCGTCCTGCGGAAGATGATCGAGGCAGGACGTATTTCTTCGTTTATCCTCTGGGGCCCCCCAGGTGTCGGGAAAACCACGCTTGCGCAGATTATTGCCAACCGTTTGGAGACTCCTTTTTATACGCTCTCGGCTGTGACCAGCGGCGTGAAGGATGTGAGGGATGTCATCGAGAAGGCTCAAAAAGTGCGTTTCTTTAATGAGGCTTCTCCGATTCTTTTCATCGATGAAATCCATCGTTTCTCAAAGTCTCAGCAGGATTCCTTATTAGGGGCTGTGGAGAAGGGGATTGTGACGCTGATAGGTGCCACCACGGAGAATCCTTCTTTTGAGGTCATCCGTCCGCTCTTGTCTCGTTGTCAGCTTTACATCCTCAAGTCTCTTGAGAAGGATGATCTGCTGAAATTGCTTAACCGGGCCATCCATACTGATAGCATCCTGAAAGAGAAAAACATCCAATTACAAGAGACTGGCGCGCTCTTAAGATATAGTGGAGGTGACGCTCGTAAGCTATTGAATATCTTAGAGTTAGTCGTTGATTCTGAGGCATCGGATGAAGTCGTAATTACAGATGAAATCGTTGAGCAGCGTCTCCAGCAGAACCCCTTGGCCTACGATAAGGATGGAGAGATGCATTATGACATCATCTCGGCCTTTATCAAGAGTATCCGTGGTTCTGATCCGGATGCGGCCCTCTATTGGATGGCAAGGATGATAGAGGGTGGGGAAGACCCACAGTTCATCGCCCGTCGTCTGGTAATTAGTGCGGCAGAGGATATAGGACTGGCTAACCCCAACGCTCTGTTACTGGCTAATGCCGCCTTTGATGCTGTGATGAAGATCGGCTGGCCAGAGGGACGGATTCCCCTGGCGGAGGCAACGGTCTACTTGGCTACTTCACCCAAAAGCAATAGCGCCTATCTGGGTGTGGATGCCGCTTTGGATTTGGTCAGAAGGACGGGAAACCAGCCTGTACCGCTTCCTATACGTAATGCGCCGACCCAACTGATGAAAGAACTGGGATATCACGACGGATACAAGTATCCCCATGACTATCCAGGACATTTTACCGACCAGCAATACCTGCCTGATGCATTGGTGAACGAGCGTCTCTGGCACGGACAGCACAATCCGACAGAGGAGAAGATGTACCAGCGCATGGTGAACTATTGGGGAAAAAGATATGAAGATTAAAATGCAAAATAGTAAAACGAAATATGGCTGAACAAAACAATAACCAACGAAGATCCAGAAGACAACAACCAGTCGATAATACCTATGGCCATCTGCCCCCTCAGGCGTTGGAGGTGGAGAATGCCGTCCTGGGAGCCTTGATGATCGACAAGGATGCTTATGCGATTGTCTGCGAGCTCCTGTATCCGGAGAGTTTCTACGATCCGCGCCATCAGATGATCTATACGGCTATCCGCGACCTGAACATGGAGGAGAAGCCGGTGGATGTGCTGACCGTAACGGAACGCCTTGCGAAGTCAGGCAATCTGGAAGAAGTCGGCGGCCCCGGCTATGTGGCTGAGTTGAGTTCAAAGGTCGCTTCTTCGGCCAATATCGAGTACCACGCCCAGATCATTGCCCAGAAGTCGCTCGCCCGTCAGCTGATCTCTTTCTCAAGCGTCATCCAGACAAAGGCCTTCGACGAGACGGTCGATGTGGAGGAACTGATGCAGGAGGCGGAAGGTTCGCTCTTCGAGCTGTCGCAACGGAACATGAAGAAGGACTACACGCAGATCAATCCGGTGATTGAACAGGCGTTGAAGGTTATCCAAGCCGCTGCAGCCAATAGCGATGGTCTGACGGGTATCTCTACGGGCTATTACAAGCTTGACGACATGACCAGCGGCTGGCAGAACTCCGACCTTGTGATTATCGCAGGACGTCCGGCCATGGGTAAGACCTCTTTTGCCTTGTCTATGGCCAAGAACATTGCGGCAGACTCCCGAGTCCCGATGGCATTCTTCTCGTTGGAAATGTCAAACGTCCAACTGGTAAATCGCCTTATCTCGAATGCCTGTGAGATTCAGGGCTCGAAGATCCTCAACGGCCAGCTGCAACGCGATGAATGGGACCGTATCGACAAGCACATTAATAATCTGCTGGACGCTCCGCTTTATATCGACGATACACCAGGCTTGTCGGTTTTCGAGTTACGAACGAAGGCCCGAAGACTGGTGCGTGAACATGGTGTAAAACTGATCATGATCGACTATCTGCAGCTGATGAATGCTAACGGCATGCGTTTTGGCAGCCGACAGGAAGAGGTGTCTACCATCTCACGTTCGCTGAAGGGTCTGGCCAAGGAACTGGATATTCCTATCCTGGCATTAAGTCAGTTGAACCGTGGTGTCGAGGGTCGTGAGGGAATCGAAGGAAAGCGGCCTATGCTTTCCGACCTCCGTGAGTCAGGAGCCATCGAGCAGGATGCGGATATGGTGCTCTTCGTCCATCGTCCGGAATATTATCATATCTATCAGGATGAGAATGGACGTGACTTGCGTGGTATGGCGCAGATTATCATCGCCAAGCATCGTAAGGGTGCCACGGGCGATGTATTACTGACGTTCAGAGGTGAATTTACACGATTTGAGAATCTAGAAGACAGGAATCTGGATAATCGTGCCCCGATGGATGGTGGTGAGATCAGAGGATCGAGAGTTAATGGAGAGGATAATAATCCGATTCCTCCGATGGATAATGGACCCTTACCGTTCTGATAAGGGTCCATTTATTTTTTATTGGAATTTTTCTATCAACGCGTCAGCCTGCGGGTCTCCCAGTTCCTTGGCTTTCCTGAGGTTGTCAAGCCCGGATTGCTTGTCGCCTTTCATGCATTGAGCCAGTCCGAGGAACAGATAGCCGTCACTATTGTCGGGCTCTATCGAGATACACTCCTTGGCGGTTGCCTCTGCCTCATCGAAGAGCCCTACGCGTACTTGCAAAGAAGCCTTCTCCGCATAATAGAGTGTTTCTTTCGGGTTAATCCGGATGGCTTCATCGATATCATTAAGTGCCTGCTGATAGAGTCGGGCCTGTATGTCTGTCTGATGGCGAATATAGTAGAAGTTGTCGTTGATAGTGGCGCTCATCAGTTTCTCGTATTCATTCATGTCTGAAAGGGCGTCGCGGTATTTGCCGACCTCACGACGAGCGGAGGCACGTGCCCACAGATAGGGCGCAGCATCTTTCAAATATGGTTTGGAGAAAGTGTTGACACAACTGTCCAACAAGGCGATCATGGCTGTCGTGTCACGCAACATAGCCTTGCACTTAGCGGCTCCGAAGAAAACCTCCGCATTCCTCAATGGGGTACCGGTTAACTGGATATAAATGTCATAGGCTTCCTCATATTTTTTCTGGGCGAAGAGAATATTTGCTTCCAACTGACTGTAGGTAGGCTGAGGATTGATTCTGCTTGCCTCACGTATCTCAGATAGTGCCTTGTCGAGGCTCCAGTTCTCATAGGGTGGCTCTGGGATATAGACTTCCTTGTTATAGATCATCCGCGCTAGGTCGTAATGAGCCTCATCCTTCGCTTCAGACACCTTGATGGCCTTCTGCATGTCCTGATCGGCTGCGGCATAGTCATCACGGGCGGCAGCCAGCTGGGCACGATAGGTGTATCCGTCAGGTGCATCGGGGAACTTGCGGATCATCTCCTCGACCATTTCTGCATAAGCCAGCGTATCGTTCCTTGTGCTGGCCATATAAAGGGCAACATTCGCTTCTTTAAGATCGTCGGGCAGTTCCTTCCTGATATTGGTCTGTTGCAGTATCGCGTTGGTCAGGCTGAGACCTGTGATACGGAGCGAATCGGCAAAGACTGCGCTGATGGCATAGCTGAGCGAGTCCTGAGGATTAGCCGATGGCTGTGCAAGCGCAATCACTTCACCTTCTTCATTCAGTAGCGGACAACTCTCTGTATGTTGTGGAGAGGCCAATGCCAGGGTGTAATAGGCATAGTTCTGCATAAACAGTTCTGCCTTCTGTATGGGGCCGCATGGAATCTGCTTGGTCTCGTGATAGGGTAGCAGCCATACCATGCTGCCTGACGACATGACGTTTTGGCTGATAGGTAATGGTTGGCTCTTGTTGATGTCTACACGAAAGCGGGCCACGTCATAGATGTCGTTGGCCCCCAAGATACTGACAACGGCAGCCTCTTTGCCCTGGGCATCGATGATGATGGCGCGCGAGGCTCCCTTGAAAGGTGTAAAGCTGCTGACGGCCTCGCCGTTGCTGCCGGTAAAGAAGCCGTTGCTACTGGCAATAAGTGAGCCATCGGCGGCAAAGGTCTTGAGGGTGAATACCGATTTCGTCGCTTTCTTAACCCATGATGGTTGGGCGACAGAAGCGATGAAGGTGAATTGTAATGTGAAAAGTATCAGTATTAAACGTTTCATTATTCTTTGATTGTTTATGTTAATCTTAACAGTTGCTTGGCATTTTGTATGGCGGCTTCGCTGACGTCGCTGCCGCTCAGCATCTGGGCTATCTCGAGCACACGTTGTTCTGCGGTCAGTTCCGACATAGAGCTCGTTGTGCCAGTGGCGGTTTCTTTCTTCTCAACCTTATAGTGTGTACTGCCGAGGGCGGCAATCTGAGGCAGGTGGGTGATGCTGATCACCTGTCGGCCATGTTCGCCCATTTCCTGCATCATCTCCGCCATCTTTTCCGCCATCTTTCCGCTCACACCAGTATCGATTTCATCGAAGATAATCGTCGGCAGCTTGACGGCGCCGCTGATCATCGCTTTCAGCGAGAGCATCACGCGGGCGATCTCACCACCTGAGGCCACCTGCGAGACAGGCTGGAGTGGGGTAGAGGCGTTGGCACTAAACAGGAAGGCGACTTTATCCTGCCCGTTGATATCGAGATCGGCAGTCGTCATCTGGATGGCAAAACGCACGTTAGGCATACCCAGCGGAACAAGCTTGGAATTCATCTCTTTCTCTATCTTCTTGACTGATTTCGACCTGATATTTGTTAGTACAACAGCCTCTTTATCAGCACTTTCCTTCAACGCAATCAACTTTTGCTGTAAGTCATGGAGAGCTTCGTCACTATTCTCTATGCAATCCAGTTGTTTCCTTAACTCGTCACGTTTCTCTATCAGTTCCCCAATGCTGTCGGCGTGGTATTTCTTTTCCAGATCATAGAGTCGGTCAAGACGATTGACGACGGCTTCCATCTCTGAGGGATCGAAATCGATGTCTTCCAAATAGCCGGATATTTCTTCCGAGATGTCTTTCAGTTCGATATACGAGCTGTCCATGCGCTGTACCAGTTCTTCTGCGGCAGGATAGACCTTTTCTATCCGTTTCATCGATGAAAGGGCAGAGCGCAGGTTGGCAACGACACCTATCTGCTCAGCTCCCAGAGCGTTGTCGGCATCATAGAGTGCACTCTTGATCTCCTCAGAGTGACTCATCGTTTCGTTCTTCTGTTCCAACTCTTCCTGCTCTCCCTCCACGAGTCCAGCCTGCGTCAGCTCGTCACATTGAAACTGCAGGAAGTCGGCGTTCTGGCGGTCGCGCTCAATACTCTCTTTAAGTGCCTCCAGTTCCTGGCGCACTTGTTGGTACTGACGGAAGATTTCCTGGTATTTGGTCAGCTGCTGGCTGTCTTCGGCGATAATGTCGACTACTCCTAATTGGAAATCCTGCTTGTTGAGCAGCAGGTTCTGGTGCTGGGAGTGGACATCCACAAGCCGTTCGCCAAGTTCTTTCAGCATCGTCAGCTGCACGGGGGTGTCGTTGATGAACGCACGACTTTTGCCCGATGCCATCAGTTCGCGGCGAATGATACAGTCTTTAGGATCGTTCTCGATGTCGTTATCCTTGAAGAAATCGTCCATACCATAGCGCGAAAGGTCGAAATGGGCTTCGATAATGCACTTGTCGGCTCCATACTTGATGGTCTTGGGGTCAGCACGCTGCCCTAAAAGGAGTGCGATGGCTCCCAGCACGATACTCTTGCCGGCACCAGTCTCACCGGTGATGACAGAGAATCCCTGACGGAGTTCGATGTCCAACTCGTCGATCAGCGTGAAGTTCTTGATATAAAGATGCTTAAGCATGTCTTAGTTCTTGATTTCTTCCCATGTGTTGCTTTGCGAGGCATTGATGCTCATCAGCAGATCGTAGATGCGCTCTTTCTCTTTCTGGGTACCCTTGCCTTTATAGATGTTTTTCAGTTCGTCTTTCTTGTAGTCGGTCCAGATCTGCGGCAACAGACTGAGGGGCTTGTTTTCATGAGCTGCCTTCAGCCCGTTCTCGATGGCCTTGCTAATTTCCGTCCTGCCGCGTTCCACATTATTGGCCATTTCATCGAGGCCCTTGCGGTAGTAATCGTATTGCAGCTGCCGCAACGGTTTCATCGACTCGTCCATATAGTCGTTGATGATGGCAAAGCGGTTACGGCTGTCCTCAAATAGTTTCCAGCCAGGAAATCCCAGGTCCTGGGCGTTGTTTACCAGATAGACGCACTTCTGCAGAATGTCCGTCCCGCCGAGAGGTGAGAAGCTGTCCAGGTCGAGCCCGATAATCAGGTAGGCATAATATGCGAAAAGGGCTGTCAGCTGGTTGTCCACCATCTCATCGTTGTAGTTCAGCTGGTCGAACTGCGCGAAGACGAAGTGGAAGTTGTCGTCTCTATTATTATATAAGGTGGTGGTGTAAGCAGAATTATAGACCGGACGGTTGGCCTGAATGAGTGCGTTGCATTCAAACTTATTCTCCTCACGGACATATTTCGTAACCGTGATGTTGAAGTTGCATTGGATGCGCTCATTCTTCTGGAACTGGAGGTCGGTCCATTGGCGCTCATTAACAAACTGTTCGAGTGTCTGCTGCAGGTTCTCGAAGACGCTCACATCTGTACCCTGGATCTGGCTGTGGTTGATGTTGATCTTCGCCTGGAGCTCCTGGGCGTGTAATGGCGAAAAAGTGAAAAGGTGAAGAAGCGAAAGACTCCCCACCAATACACTTTTCTTGAAAAACCTCCAATTCTTCACCTTTTTACCCTTTTACCTTTTTACCTTTAAATCATCCATTCAGTTTTGCCTCGCGCAGACGGATGCGGGTGAGCACCTGCTTCGTGTTGTAGGTGAAGTCGCCCGACAGGATCCAACTATAGTAGCCTGGGTCGATATGCAGCACGTCGGCCACGGGAAGGCCCTTGTGCTTGCCGAAATTGAACACCTCGATCATGATGGGCTTGCCGTCGGAGTCGAGTAGGGGATTGCCCTTGGCATCCTTCTTCTCGGCCCAGATGATGCGGCCAGCAAAGTCCACGTTCTTGTTCTGCTTCGAGAACTCGTTCAGCTGGTCCATGTCGTTCTCCAGCACCTTCTCGGGATCCTCGTTGGCACCTGGGGCATACTTGTCAAGCTGTCCCATGAGCACGCGATAGGTGGCTTCTGTATCCTGGTCGGCGCGATGGGCCTCGAAGTCTTCTTCCATCTTCCGTCCGCAGTAGAACTTATAGGCGGCTGCAAGGTTACGGCGCTCCATCTTTCGGAAGATGGTACAGGCGTCGATCATGCGGCACTTCGAGAAGTCGAAGTCGATGCCCGCACGCAGGAACTCTTCAGCGAGTAGGGGAATGTCGAAGTTGTTCGAGTTGAAGCCCGCGAAGTCCGATCCGGCGAACTTCTCGGCCAGTTCCTTGGCCAGCACCTTGAAGGTCGGCTTGTCCTTCACGTCCTCGTTCGAGATGCCCGTCAGCTGGGTGATGATGGGCTCGATGGGCTTCTCTGGATTGATGAGATGGTCGCCACGCTCTTCGCGGCCGTCGGGATACACCTTAATATATGATATCTGTATCACTCGGTCCTTGACCAAGTCTAGACCCGTCGTCTCCAGATCGAAGATGACGAGTGGTTTCTGAAGATTCAGTTTCATATCTGTAAACTGTCAACTATAAACTGTCAACTATCAACTAATCATTGATCAGCATCGGCATCATCAGCATCAGCACATCCTGGTTCTCAGGCTGCTCTGAGGGGAGCACGAGACCGGCGCGGCTGGGGTCGGCCAACTGGATGATCACCTCCGGGCAATCGAAGTTGCTGAGCACCTCGATGAACGACGATCCCTTGAAACCGATCGACATCGGCTGACCATTATACTCACACGTCATGCGCTCGGTAGCGGTCTTTGAGAAGTCGTAGTCCTCGGCATCGAGCTGTAGGGTAGAGCCTTCCACGTGGAAGCGGATCAGGTTGCTGGAGTCGTTGGCGAAGGGCTGCACGCGGCGCAGGGCGGCCAGCAGACCGAGACGGTCTACACGCAGCTCGTTGGGGTTGTTCTGCGGGATCACGCTGTTATAGTTGGGGTAGCGGCCCTCAATCAGTCGGCACTGGATGATGCCGTCGCCATAGTTGATCTCTGCGTTGCGCTCATCGAAACGAACGATCACGTCGCCGCCGTCCTTGCCAAGCAGGTTGCGCAGCAGGTTGGCAGGTTTCTTAGGCAGAATGAAGGATGCGGGCTGTTCGCTCTTGATGGTGTACACCTTGTTGCGCACCAGTTTATGGCCGTCGCTGGCCACCACAGCCAGACAGTCGGGTGTCAGGTCGAAATAGATACCGTTCATCACGGGACGCAGTTCGTCCTGGGCCGTAGCGAAGACCGAACGGATGATATTCTCGGCCAGCGTCAGGTTGGGTATGGTGATCGTCGTGGCATAGTCGCTCACGGGCTGTGCCATCGGGAACTCATCGGCATTCTCTATCGGCAGCGAGAACAGACCGTTCTGATAGCTGATTTTCACGGAATTCTTCTCCTGGTCCACATCAAAGGTGATCGGCTGCTCCGAGAAGCCCTTCACAGCCTCCAGCAGGTCGTGGTTGCCGATGGCGAAGCGGCAGTAACCGTCACTCTCGGTCAGATCCAACTGGGTCTTCATCACGTTCTCCGAGTCCGAAGCGGTCAGATACAAGATGTTGTCCTTGATTTCGAACACGAAGTCGCCCAGGATGGGTAGGGCGTTTTTACTGTTAATCACTCTTGAGAGGGCAGAGAGCTTTCCGCTCAATGCGCTGCTTGATACTGTAAATCTCATAGTTGTTATAGTTTCTTGTTATTTATTACCTTTTAAATAATTGGGACAAAATTACAAAAAAACGTTGTATTCCACAAAAAAAAGCGGAGAAAATTGTGCAATTCAAACTATTTTTAGTAATTTCGCCACCTGAAAACGAAAAAATCAACAAATAAAAACAATTTAAGCAATGGAATTAACAGGTAGAATCATTGCCGTCTTACCCGCCCAGAGCGGTGTTTCGGCACGTACAGGTAACAACTGGATGTCGCAGGATTATGTCATCGAGGTTCCTGGTCAGTATCCCCGCAAGTGTCTTTTCCGTATCTTCGGCGAGGACCGCATCAAGCAGTTCAACATCCAGCAAGGTGAGGATCTCACGGTTCAGTTCGATATCGATGCCCATGAGTTCAATGGCCGTTGGTTCAATGATATCCGCGCTTATAATGTCATCCGTGGCCAGATGCCCGTGGCTGGTGCTCCCGTCGCAGGAGCCGTTCCCGGAGCTGCACCACAAGCTGCGCCGTTCCCGCCGGCAGGTGGTGCAACAGCACCGTTCCCGCCAGCACAGGAGCCCACAGGCGAAGGATCAGCCGACGATCTGCCTTTCTAGTCTTAAAGACAGAGTAACTTTTTAAAGACATAGTAACAGACTAACATATTTTTTTATACAAAAGAACATAAGAACATATCTGTTATTCTGTTACTATGTCTTTAATAGTTATTCTATCTATTTATCATAATGCCGATTCTAGCAAAAATAGGTAGCAGGGAGTTTAGGTAGCCTAAAGTGGGACTTTACTTAGCTTAAGCCCGGACTCTAGTCTAACTAAACTCTGTGTCCTCTACATCTCGAAACGAATAGCTTTGTTATCACCTTGAAGTTCGGGCGGCAGGTGCCGTCGTCCTGACGGGTGACGGGCGAGCAGAAGCGCTTCCAGAAGAAGACACCACTGGCCTATTACAGGATGTCGCGGTCGTCGAGAACCTTGAACTTTGTGCGCTGGTGGCGGAGGGCATCCAGATCGAGCCGGAAAGTGGCGGTTTCTTCGACGTTGGGACGGCAACTGGCGAGTGTCTTGCCGATGGGACTGATGATGGCACTCTGGCCACGATAATGGGAATACTGGTCGTCACCCACACGGTTGCAGCCGATGAGATAGGCCTGGTTCTCCATAGCTCGGGCTCGTGTGAGGATCTGCCAGGCGTTCTGACGACTCTCAGGCCAATTGGCTACGGCAATGATGGCATCGTATTGGAGGGCGTCAGAATAACGGCTCCAGACGGGGAAACGCAGGTCGTAGCATGTAAGCAACAGAATGCGGAAACCGCAGTATTCCACGATGGAATGGGCATCGCCAGACTGATAGTAACGGTCTTCATGGCCGTAAGTGAAGAGGTGGTGTTTATCATAATAGGTCTCGCTACCAGAACGGCCGTCGATGAAATAATGACGATTGACGAAGTCATGATTAGTTAATGCGATGGCGAGGCTGCCGGAGATGGCGCAGCTTAAGCGGCGGGCGGTGGTGCGCATCCATGACAAGGATACACTATCTGATTCAGATTCGGCGATTCCAACGGGTTCTGTGGCGAAGCCCGTACTCCACATCTCGGGCAGCACATAGAGGTCGCTTCCATGGGCCGCCTCGATGAGCCGCTCCACTCGCTCAATATTCTTCAGGGGACTCCCCCACTCGATGTCCAGTTGTATGACGGTTGTTTTCATTTGATATAAAAATCGTTGATAAGTTGTTGATACCAAGGACTTCTTTTCTGTGGTGACAACTCAATGATACCACATTCTGTATCTATCTCTTTAACAGGTTGTTTGCGAAATTCAATCATGTAACGCTTCGGGATCTTTTTAGGCGTGGTCTGGATGCTGCAGATGCGGCTGATGAAAAACCCCACAAGGTGGGCCTCGCTCTCCAGACGGGAACGGCAGTCAGACGGGATGATGACCGACAGCCGGCCGTCATCCTTCAGCAGTCTGAAGGCCGATTCCATCAGCTGGCGGTACGTGAGACTGACGGTATGGCGCGCTTCTGTACGTTGCTGGTCCGGACAGGTCAGGGAACGGTCGAAAAAGGGCGGATTGCAGACGATGGCGTCGAATCCATCGGTATCCTCCATCCTCGTCACGTCGCCCTCGCGGATCATGATGCGCTCCTTAAAGGGCGATTCCAACGCGTTTTCAGAAGTCTGGCCGACGGCATCGGTATCGATGTCTATGCCCGTGACTTGTGCCTCGGGGAAGCGCTGCGCCATCATCAGGGCTATCAGTCCCGTGCCTGTGCCGACATCGAGAATCCGGCAGGCTCCAGCTGGTGACGAGGCCCAGCTGCCGAGCAGGGTCCCGTCGGTGCCCACCTTCATGGCACAATGCTGCTGACGGACGATGAATTGCTTGAACTGGAAGAAATCGTTGGCCATATTCAGTCTGCAAAGGTAGCTAATTTATGTCATAGAATCCGCCGATTAACACAGATTAATAATAGAAATGGGTGGAATCTGTGGCTTTTTTCGTAACTTTGCAGCCAATTTGTATAAATAGTAAGGTAAAAAAGGAAAAATTAGAGGTAATTTGAAGTAATCAGAGTAATATGAGTGACCAGAATAAGAACCAGGCATTTCAGATGATAGCAGACATTGACGGTGATATCAACGACCTGTTCAATGTGAATGTCCCAAAGTCCGTTCCCATCTTGGCAGTACGTAATCTCGTACTGTTCCCAGGGGTTGTGTCGCCGATTCTCATCGGCAGGGACTCCAGTAAGAAACTTGTTCAGAAGGCAGAGAAAACAGGCCATATCATCGGTATTGTCTGTCAGCGCGACCCCGAGGTGGACCATCCCTTACAAGAGGATCTCTATGAGTATGGTGTCTATGCCCGGGTGATGAAGCAGTTGACGCTGCCCAACGGCAACCTGACGACTATCGTGCAGGCCCTTGGCCGTTTGAAGGTGGTGGACATTATGAAGACCGACCCCTATCTGGAAGGTATCGTAGAGCCCGTTCAAGATATCGAGCCGGAGAAGAAAGACCGCGAGTTCCGCACAGCCATGGAGGATCTCCGCAACATGGTGACCGAGTATATCAACGTCAGCGAAGAGATTCCCGACGAGGCGACATTTGCCATCAAGAACATCTCTAACAATATCATGGCCCTGAACTTCGTCTGTTCGAACATGCCGTTCAGCGTGAAGGAGAAGATGAACCTGCTGGAGATGGAACTGGTGAAAGAGCGGTTGTTCACGCTGATGAAGATCCTAAACCGTGAGATCAACCTCCAGAACCTTAGGGCCGATATCCGCAATAAGACCCGCGAGGACATCGACGAGCAGCAGCGCAACTACTTCCTGCAGCAGCAAATCAAGAACCTGCAGGCAGAGATGGGTAATGGTGAAACGGCTCCCGAAAAGCGTGAACTGCTTAAGAAGGCTGAAGACAAAAAGTGGTCGTATGAGGTGAGCAAGATCTTCTATAAGGAAGCTGACAAACTCGACAACCTGAATCCGCAGAGTCCCGAATTCAACGTACAGTTGAACTATCTGCAGACCTTTGTCAGTCTGCCCTGGGGAGAATACACACAAGACGATCTTAACCTGAAGCGTGCGCAGAAGATCCTGGATCAGGACCACTATGGCATGGAGAAGGTGAAGGAGCGTATTCTCGAATATATGGCTGTGCTCGCTCTCCGAGGCGACCTGAAGAGTCCTATCATCTGTCTCTACGGTCCTCCGGGAGTCGGTAAGACCTCGCTCGGAAAGTCGATTGCAGCAGCCATGAAACGTAAGTATGTGCGCGTATCGCTCGGCGGTCTGCATGACGAGGCAGAGATCCGTGGGCATCGCCGTACTTATGTCGGCGCTATGCCTGGACGTATCATCAAATCGATCCAGAAGGCTGGTTCCAGCAATCCTGTATTTATCCTCGATGAAATCGATAAGGTGACGCAGATGACCCATAACGGCGACCCCGCCTCGGCCATGCTTGAAGTGCTTGACCCTGAACAGAACAACGCCTTCCACGACAACTACCTCGACGTGGATTACGACCTCTCAAAGGTGCTCTTCATCGCTACGGCCAATAACCTCGGCACGATTCCAAAGCCCCTACTCGACCGTATGGAGATAATCGAGGTAAGTGGCTATATCACAGAGGAAAAGTATGAAATCGCAAAGCGTCACTTGATTCCTCGTGAACTGGAGAATACTGGTCTGAAGACTTCCAGTCTGAAGCCGTCATTCAACAAGGCAGCCATTGAGAAGATCATCGAGCAGTACACCCGTGAGAGTGGTGTGCGCCAGCTGGAGAAGCAAATCAACAAGGCCCTCCGTAAGATTGCCTACAAGCGCCAGCTGGAGGGTACCACCGACTATCAGAAGATTACCCCTGCAGAGATCGAGGATCTTCTGGGTAAACCGCCATTCTATCGCGATATCTATCAGGGCAACGACTATGCCGGTGTGGTCACGGGACTGGCCTGGACGAGTGTCGGCGGAGAGATCCTTTTCATCGAGACCTCACTCTCAAAGGGCAAAGGCTCGAAGCTCACGCTGACCGGAAACCTGGGCGACGTGATGAAGGAGAGTGCCATCCTCGCGTTAGAATATGTAAAGGCCCATGCTGAGACGCTGAACATCGACTATCGTATCTTCGACTATTGGAACATCCATATCCACGTGCCGGAAGGCGCTACACCCAAGGATGGCCCGTCGGCAGGTATCACCATTGCCACTTCCATCGCCTCGGCCCTCACCCAGCGCAAAGTCCGCAAGAACACAGCCATGACCGGTGAGATTACCCTTCGTGGAAAAGTGCTCCCCGTGGGCGGCATCAAGGAGAAGATCCTCGCTGCCAAGCGTGCCGGCATTACCGACATCGTGATGTGTCGTGAGAACGAGAAGGATATCAACGAGATTCCCGATGTCTACTTGAAGGGCGTTACATTCCACTATGTGGAGAACGTGCAGGATGTATGGGACTTCGCCCTCACCAACGAAATTGTGAAACATCCGCTCGATTTCACAATTCCTGAAGAAACTGAAAAGGACAAGAAATGACGTTTCAAGTACAGCATACAGATCCCAATAGTGATGCGAGGGCTGGATTGATCCAGACGGATCATGGGCCTATCCAGACACCTATCTTCATGCCCGTCGGTACGGCCGGCAGCGTGAAGGGGGTTCATTTCTCTGAACTGCGTGAACAGGTGAAGGCGCAAATCATTCTGGGCAACACCTACCACCTCTATCTGCGTCCTGGGCTTGATATTCTCCGTAATGCCGGTGGACTGCATCAGTTCAATACTTGGGACCGTCCGATTCTGACTGACTCTGGCGGCTTTCAGGTCTTCTCGTTGACAGGTATCCGTAAGTTGCGTGAGGAGGGCTGCGAGTTCCGTAGCCATATCGACGGCTCGAAGCATTTCTTCACTCCAGAGAATGTGATGGATACGGAGCGCGTGATCGGAGCCGACATTATGATGGCCTTCGACGAGTGTCCGCCGGGACAGAGCGACTACCAGTATGCAGAAAAGAGTCTTCGGCTGACGCAACATTGGCTGGAACGTTGCGTGAAACGATTCAACGAGACTGAGCCCCTCTATGGTTACAACCAGACGCTGTTCCCGATTGTGCAGGGCTGTACATACAAGGTTCTGCGCCAGGACGCAGCCAAGCATGTGTGTGATATACTGACAAAGCTGAACGAAGGAGGCGGAGCTTCGATCGGCGGTCTGGCCGTGGGTGAGCCTACCGAGGTGATGTACGAGATGATCGAGGTGGTCAACGACATCCTGCCCAAGGACCGTCCCCGTTATCTGATGGGGGTCGGGACACCGCAGAACATCCTCGAAGCCATCGAACGTGGCGTGGATATGTTCGACTGCGTGATGCCCACGCGCAATGGACGTAATGCCATGCTGTTCACCTACGAGGGAACGATGAACATGCGCAATAAGAAGTGGGAAGACGACTTCTCCCCTATCGATCCTGACGGCTGCGACATCGATCGCATCCACACCAAGGCCTATCTCCACCATCTCTTTAAAGCCCAGGAACTGTTGGCCTTGCAGATTGCCTCGATCCATAATCTCGCCTTCTACCTGAGGCTGGTCACCGATGCCAGACAACATATCGTGGCTGGAGATTTCGTACAATGGAAACGTTCGGTCATAGAACAACTTGGACGACGTAGATAGATGAAGAAGAGTAAATATATCAGAGTGTGGATCCGTAGAATGGGACGTCTCCTTCGGAAGTATTTCCGTTGGACGCGCCACATTAATCCTTGGCGGTTCCTGTCGCGCCTCGACAGGTATATCATCGCCAAGTTCATCGGCACTTATATTTACTCCATCATCCTTATCATCTCCATCGCCATCGTCTTTGATGTCAACGAGAACCTGTCGAAGTTCACGACCTATGGCGCGCCGTTGAAGGCCATCGTCTTTGACTACTACGCCAACTTCGTGCCCTACTTCTCCAACCTGTTCTCGCCGTTGTTCGTGTTTATCGCCGTCATCTTCTTCACCTCGAAGTTGGCCGGCAACTCCGAAATCATCGCCATGTTGGCAGCTGGCGTGAGCTTCAAGCGACTCATGCGTCCCTATTTCCTCTCCGCGGCTCTGATTGCGTTGGTCAACTTCTATCTGGGTGCCTATATCATCCCCCATGGTACGGTGGTGCGTCAGGACTTTGAAGCAAAGTACAAAAACAACCGGAAGGTCACCTCGGCCAGTAATGTGCAGCTGATGGTGGCCCCAGGCGTGATTGCCTATCTCCAGCAGTACGACAACAACAACAAGAGCGGATATGGTTTCTCACTCGACAAGTTCGAAAACAAGAAGTTGGTGAGTCACATGACCGCCTCTACTATCCGCTATGACTCCATCAGCGAGGACCGTTACCATTGGAAGGCCCAGAACTATAAGATCCGTACGTTGAAAGGGTTGCGTGAGGAGATCAAGACAGGAACGGTTATTGACACGCTGATCCAGATGGAACCTATGGACCTGGTGTACTCTAAGGGACAGCAGGAGACGCTGACATCCGACGAGTTGCGTGATTATATTGCCAAGCAGACGGAACGGGCATCGGGCAATGTCGTACAGTATGAGGTAGAGTACCACAAACGTATCGCTACCTCTTTTGCCTCATTTATTCTCACCGTCATCGGCGTGAGTCTCTCCAGCCGGAAACGCAAGGGTGGCATGGGTCTCTACCTTGGTATCGGACTGGCCCTCTCGTTCTCTTATATCCTGTTGCAGACCATCAGTTCGACGTTCGCCATCAATGCCGACACGCCGCCGATACTGGCTGCATGGATACCAAATATCCTCTATGCGCTTATCGCCTATTTCTGTTACCGACAGGCGCCGAATTAGTTTACAGTTTATAGTTTACAGTTTACAGAAGTGAAATTTGAAGAAACATATTTGAACGACAATATCCTCGATGCGCTTTATGACATGCGCTTCGACGAGATGACCCCTATCCAGGAACGCTGCATCCCCGAGATTCTCGACGGCTACGACGTGCTGGGTGTGGCACAGACAGGAACGGGCAAGACCGCTGCCTATCTGTTGCCGATCCTCTCTCAACTCGATGACGGCAACTATCCCAAGGATGCCATCAACTGTGTCGTCATGTCGCCCACACGTGAACTCGCCCAGCAGATCGATCAGGCCATGCAGGGCTTCGGCTATTATCTCGACGGCGTCAGCAGCGTGGCTGTCTATGGTGGCAACGACGGAGGCCGTTATGAACAGGAACTTCGTGGTATGCGCCTTGGAGCCGATGTGCTCATCGCCACACCAGGTCGCCTGCTCAGTCATCTGAAGGTCGGTAACCTCGACCTTTCCCGCTGTTCCTTTTTCGTGCTCGACGAGGCCGACCGCATGCTCGACATGGGCTTCATCGAAGATATCATGAAGATTGTGCAGCAGCTGCCGCAGTCATGTCAGCGCATCATGTTCTCCGCCACCATGCCCCCGAAGATCCGTGAGTTGGCCGTCCAGCTGCTCCACGACCCTGTGGAGGTGAAGATTGCCGTGTCGAAACCTGCTGAGAAGATCCATCAGAGTGCTTATGTGTGCTATGACCCGCAGAAGCTGAAGATCATCAACCACATCTTCAAACAGGGCAACTTGCAGCGTGTCATCATCTTCTCCGGCAAGAAGGAGAAGGTGAAGGAGATCACCCGCAGTCTGAAGCAGATGCACATCAACTGTGACCAGATGCACTCCGACCTCTCCCAACAAGAGCGCGACGAAGTGATGTACCGTTTCAAGTCAGGACAGACCGACGTGCTCGTGGCCACTGACATCGTAGCCCGTGGCATCGACATCGACGATATCCGTATCGTCATTAACTATGACGTGCCCCACGATGCTGAGGATTATGTGCACCGTATTGGTCGTACAGCCCGTGCTGATCGCGACGGAGAGGCCATCACCTTCATCAGCGAGGCCGACATCTACCGTTTCCAGCAGATTGAGCATTTCCTCGGCAAGGAGGTGGAGAAGACCCCGTTGCCGGAAGGCATCGGCGAAGGTCCTGAATACACCAAACGAGAAAAGAAACGCTCCAATACCCGTCGTCATGGTCGTTGGCATTCCCGTGGTAACGGCAGCAAGAACCAAGCAAAGCCCAAGGGTAGTCAGGAGGCTTCCCATAAGAAGCGCCATCGTCATCACCCCAAGAAAGACGAATCGTCATCCTAATGTTCAATGATCAATGTTCTATGATTACAAAACCTATCTGTAAGATCAACCTGGGGCTTAACGTCGTAGAGCGTCGCCCCGACGGTTACCACAACCTCGAGACCGTCTTTTATCCTGTGCCCATTTGCGACGTCTTGGAGGTGTTCCCAATGGACGAAGCCTTCCCTTCGTCCTACGACTGCGATTTGAAGGTGACCAATATCGCCATCGACGGCGATGAACAAAAGAACCTCGTGGTGCGTGCCTACAACCTCCTGAAGCAAGACTTCCCTACCCTGCCCCGCATCCATGCCCATCTTTATAAAGGTATCCCCACACAGGCTGGTATGGGTGGCGGCAGCAGCGACTGTGGTTTCATGATCACCCTGTTGAACCAAATGTTCGGCTTAGGACTCAGCGACGAGCAGATGATCAGTTATGCCGCCCGACTGGGTGCCGACTGCGCTTTTTTCATCTTGAACAAGCCCTGTTATGCTGAAGGCATTGGCGAAAAGTTGGAACCGATAGACTTGGATCTGAGTGGCTGGCATCTGGCCGTCGTGCGTCCGGCTATTCCCGTTCCAACGAAAGAGGCGTTCTCGCTCATCACGCCACAGCATCCCGCCGTCAATTGTCGTGACATCGTGATGCAGCCAGTGGAGACCTGGCGCGACACGCTCACGAACGATTTTGAGAAGAGTGTCTTCGCCCTCCATCCTGAGATCGGCGCCATCAAGGACCGTCTCTATGACTTAGGCGCTGTCTATGCCGCCATGTCAGGTTCCGGCTCCTCGCTCTTCGGCCTCTTCCGTGAACCCGTCAGCCTCGATGAGTTCAATGCCGAAGGTACATTTAAAACAATCATCCCGCTCGACTGAGCAGGATGATTGTTTTATTGGATGCCGTCTTCGCGGAGTTTCTCTTGCCACTTCCAGGCGCTCTTCAGCACCTCTTCCGTCGGGGTGTCAGCCTTCCAGCCTAACACCTTGTTGGCTTTGTCAACGTTACCCCACACCTGCTCGATGTCACCCTCACGACGTGGTGCATACGTCCAGTTCACCTTCACACCCGTAGCCTTCTCAAAGCCTTCAACCACCTCCAGTGTGGAGAGGCCCTTACCCGTACCGATGTTGAACACTTCCACAGCTTCAGTCTCAGGCTTGTCGAGCACACGCTCCATAGCCTTCACATGAGCCTTGGCGAGGTCCACCACATAGATATAGTCGCGGATACAGGTCTTGTCGGGTGTGTTGTAGTCGTTGCCGAAGATCTTCAGCTGCTGACGGATACCCATGGCCGTCTGAGTGACGAAGGGAATGAGATTCATGGGCACGCCGTTGGGCAGTTCGCCGATGAGTGCAGAGGGGTGTGCACCGATGGGGTTGAAGTATCTCAGGATGATGCTCTTGATGGGAGCCCCCGAGTGGATATAGTCCTGGATAATCTCCTCGTTGATCTGCTTCGTGTTACCATAGGGCGACATGGCCTTCTGGATGGGAGCATTCTCTGTGACAGGCAGGTTCTCCTGTGAGGGCTGTCCGTAGACGGTACAGCTCGATGAGAAGATGATGCCCTTCACGTCATACTTCGGCATCAGCTCCAACAGGTTGATGAGCGATGTCAGGTTGTTGCGATAGTAGAGCAGAGGTTTCTCCACACTCTCTCCCACAGCCTTTGAGGCAGCGAAGTGGATGATACCCTCGATCTTTGGGTACTTCTTGAACACCCCTTCCAGGGCCTCGAAGTCACAGCAGTCCACCTTTTCAAAGGCGGGACGGATGCCCGTAATCTTCTCTATGCCGTCCAGCACATTGACGTTCGAATTCGAGAGGTTGTCGATGATGACCACCTCATAGCCTGCTTCCTGCAGTTCGACGGTTGTATGACTTCCGATGAAGCCCGTACCGCCAGTTACTAAAATTGTCTGTTTCATTATCTTTATAAATAATTATCAATTGGGTAGCGGATTATCACCTGATTCAGGAACGAAGCTCTCGTCGTTCGACTTCGGTTGTATCACCGTCAGGTATTGCTCCACCGTATTCTTCTCGTTCTTAAACGTAACGGTTGCTCTTCTCTCACCATCCGTCTTGTTTGGTCCACCCTTCAGCGTGATCTTACCTTTATTCTCACCCGAGGCCGGATCGATGGTAATCCAGTCGACATCAGTCGTGGCAAACCACTTGCAGTTCGCCTTCACCGTGAGGCTATATTCTTCCTGGTCGTTTAATTTCACGATCTCGTCAACCACGATATACTCTTTGGTGTTGACAGGATCATCGTTGGAGTCATCACTACTGCAGGCCATCAGCGCTGCGATCATGATCAGATATATGGCAATTCTTTTCATATAGCGTACCTATTATATATATACTACTTGATGATGGTTTTCTTTCCGTTGATGACGTAGATGCCCCTCTCCAGACCCTGCTGGGCTTCCTTCATCGAAGAAGCCGTCCTGACGAGGACACCCCTCAGGTCGTAGACGCGGACAGTCTGTGTCTCATCCTTCATCTCAGCAACACCCTTGATGCCGGTCGTCATGTCATCGCCGACGCTGATGGAACGAGCCCCCGACGCACTGAGCATGTAGGCCTCGAAGGGATGTACAGAACGGAGTCCCTTGACGAACGTACTGCCCTTGTCATCCTGTCTGTAGGTGATGATGTCGTTGTTCACGTTGAGTGCCAGGAACGACTCGTTGGTCTGGTTGAGGAAATTCGGCACCAGCGTCCTATCACCATGTTTCGCGGTGTTCAGGTTGTCTGTCACCTTCACCTCGACATTCTCAGCCGAGAACGTCACCTTACCAGCCAACCTGTATTCTTTCTTATACAAGCTGTGGTTTGGCATACTGATCAGATAAGGTGTGTTGGCCTTGATGCCGTCAGCCTCCTGATAGCCGCCGGATGTCAGCTCGTAGAGCCAGAAGGGCTTCGCCTCGCTGTCACTGCTCCACTTCTTGAACGGAACGATCTCTCCCGCCGTGGCATGGGTGATCTTCTGTACGTCGAACGGCAGGGCGATGGTCTCCCATCCTCTTGACTCGACAAAGCCCGTCTCCATCTTATAGTTATGGGTGAAGGTGATGCTCTCAGCCTTGAAAGCCTTCGGACAGTGGAAGTCATTACCGTCTTGAGCTTCTGTCAGCACAATGCTCGGCGCTATTCCGTTGACCACCACGTTCGGGATGGCCCAGCGCACATACTTGGCATCCTTCACATAGAGCAGCACGTTCGGATTGTTGATCACCGCACTAAACGGCACTTCCGGATTCCAGATGACAGCCGTCAGCTGATCGCAAGTCTCCAGGGCATTCTCCTGAATACCGTCCACCTGCCATGTTTGATCGCCATACGTCACCGTGGCCGGCACCTCCAGCGTCTGTCCATAGTCACCCGGCGTCACCACCACCTTCTTGTCGCTCTGCGACGTCACGATGTAGTTGATGCCGCCTTGGGCAAAGGTCACGTCCGATGTCTCGAACGAGATATTGATATTCACGTCGGCCTTGATGTTGCTGACGGTATATTGGTTGTCCACGACAGCCGATGTCATGTCTGTACCGTTCACCCTCAGGCGTCTCAACGAGTAACCGTCATCCGGTAGGATGGTCAATACCGTATCCGTACCCTCCTTCAGGTAGTATTTCTTGCTGTTGTCCCTGATGACATCATCGCCCAGACGCACCTCGCCATTGCCCTGTGCATAGACAGCCAGGATGAAGAGCACGTCAGGTATCACCTCATACTCAGCCACCAGCTTCGTGTGGTGCTTGATATTCTTGATGGTGTAGGTGTATTTGGGTATCTCCGACGTGATGTCCGTGCTGTCAAGGGTTACACTCTTCACGCGCCAGTCTTCTCCCGGACTGAAGGTGACAGTCGCGTTCTGACCGTCCTCTATCCTGAAAACCATGGTCGTGTCCTCCACCATCTGGTTGTCGTAGCCCACATAACCCTGTCCGATGGAGACGATGGTCAGACGGTAGTGTATCTTCTCATACTCCACAGCCACTTTCATGTCCTGGTCGAGGTATTTGATGAAGTATTTGCTCTCGATGGGCTTCTCGGTGGCGAGCGTGTCCATCATCAGACTGTCAGAGAACAGACTGTCCGTAATCAGCGTATCGTTCACCGAGATGTCCTTGATCTGATAGCCCTTGTCTGCGGTGAAGGTAATCAGGATGGAATCACCCTCATAGTAGGTGGCAATGATCGAGTCGTTCCTCACGGTCAGCATCGAGTCGCGCTTGCTGTTCAGCGAGTCCTTCAGAGTAGAGAAGAGAGAGTCAGCCGGACACATGGCGATACCGAAGCCTTTCGATATGAGTGTCAGCTTGTATTCTCCACCGATAATCCGATAGAACTGCTTGACCCAGTTCAGAGACTTCAGGAACTTGGCCCTGGTACCCTTGGGCACCTTCAGCGTGGCCTTCGGATGAATGCCCTCAAACACGCTGAGGTCTATCTCGAACGGTTCCATGAATTCCACCTGCACCCACTTCAGACTGTCGCAATTCTTAAAGGCTGCCTTCTCTAACTTGTTCACGGTCTTGGGCAGAATCACCTTCGGCAGTTTCTTCAAGCCCTCGAAGGCCGACTCGCCGATGCTCTTCAGACTATCCGGCAAGTGCAGCGAGTCCACTTTCTCACAGTTCTTAAAGGTGGCCTTCGCAATGGCCGTGATACCCTTGGGCAGGGTGATTCTGGGCAGTTTCTTACAGCCGTAGAAGGCCGAGTCGCCAATCTCCTTCAGCCCCTCGCCCAACAGCAGCGAATCGATCTTCTCACAGTCCTTGAAGGCCGACTTGCCAATCTCCTCTACTTTATCAGGAATGACCAGCTGCTTCAGGACCTTACAGCCTCCGAAGGATGCCTTGCCGATCTTCTTCAACGTCTTGGGAAGCGTCAGTTCCTCAAGTTCCACACAACCCACGAAGGCCGAGTCGCCGATCTCTTCGACACCATCTTCAATCTTCACCTTCTTGAGTTTAAGACTGTTCTTAAAGGCCGATGCATTGATCACCTTCGTCGAGGCAGGGATGGTCATCTCCTCTAGGCTGCTGCCCTCGAACACCGACTCACCGATCTCCTTAACCGAGGCCGGGATGGTCACCATCTTCAGGTCACCGCAGCCTTCGAAAGCCGACTTACCGATATTCTCGACGCCCTCTTCCAGCTTCACTTCCTTCAGTTTGGTACAGTCCTTGAACGACTTCTCGCCCACCTTCTTCACCGAACCGGGGATGGTCACCTCCTCCAGACTGCTACAGCCCTCGAAGGCTGACTCGCCGATCTCCTTCACGCCCGTCTCTATCTCGAGCTTCTCCAGCTTCACACAGCCTTTGAAGGTCTTCTTCTCAATGATCTCCAGCGAACCGGGGATGAAAATCTCCTTCAGACTCTTACAGTTCTCGAAGGCCGACTCGCCGATCTTCTTCACCTCCTTATTTTTCTTGAACTCAAAGGTCTCCAGATTCTCACAATCCTTAAAGGCTTTCTTGCCGATCTCTTCCACGTTGCCGAGCAACTTGACCGTCTTCAGCTTCTCGTTACCCATAAAGACCGAGTCTTCCACCAGCTTCACGTCGCCCTCGATCTCAATCGTAGTCAGGCTCTCGCAGTCCTCGAAGAGTTCCTTGGTGATCTCGTCCAGATTACCCTTGATCAACAGTTCTTCCAGTTTCTTACAATCTTTGAGGACCGTTTTGCCCATTTCCTTGAATGATTTCGGCAGTGAGAGTTTCTTCAGCTCCGAGCATCCCTCAAAGACCGAGTCGCCTAAGGTCTTTAGGTCCGATTCGATCTCCACCTCTTCCAGTTTGCTACAGTCCTTAAAGGCATTCTTCTCTATCTCCTCCGGACCCTTCGTGAGCTTTAGCTTCGTCAGACTCTTACAATTCTCGAAGGCCGACTCGCCGATTTTCTTCGACACCGCTTCCATCTCCAGCTCTTCCAGCATGGTACAGTCCTTGAAGGCGTTCTTCTCAATCTCCTCCAGCGTGTCGGGCAGTTTGACTGTGGCCAGACTGGAGCCTCCCTCAAAGGCCGACTCAGCGATTTTCTGCAAGCCTGTTCCCACTTCAACGGAACTCAGGCTGGTACAGCTCTTGAACGCCGCCTCGTCGATACTCTTGAAGCCCTCGCCGATCTTGAGCGTGGTCAGCGTACAGCCCTCAAAGGCCTGTTTGGGAACGACCGTTCCACCGCCTTCGATGGTCACCGATTTCAGCGTCTTATTCTGATAGAAAGCCTTCTCAACGATAGAAGTCACCTTGTAGGTCTTTTTCTTATAGGTCACCTCCTTGGGAATGACGATCACGGTGGTGTCAGTCCCTTTGTCGTCGACTTCCACCTCGCCATCGGCCTTCACCCGGTAGTGAACGCCTTTGACCTTAAAGTCTTTCACCTCTTCTTCCTTCTCTTTGTCTTTGTCCTTATCGTCTGCCCTAGTTCCGTTAACCGTCTCCGAGTCGTCTCCGGCAAAGAACTGATAGTTATACGAAAGGCCGACACCGATAGAGAATGCCGACAGTGCCATAATGAACACAAGTACAAATAAAGCTGATTTCCTCATGACTTCTTTTATTACTTATTGATGTCTTCAGTCTGCAAAGATACGAATAAGTAATCAAACCACCAAAAATTATTGGCAAAAAACAAGAAAAAACCAGCAATCCCCTATTCCGTCACGTCTTTCATGAATGCATTCAGCCAAATCTTCAGCCTGTCGAGTGTGGACATCTCCTGTTCTTCATCCACCTCCTCCGGCTCTGTCTTAGGAGCCGATGCGACCGCAGGCTCTGGTTCTTTGGCCGGTTCCACCTCGAAGGGTAGTTCCTGCATAATCACCTCTTTAGGACTCTTGATCTTCTTCGGTTTATAGAGTCTGGGTATAAGATCTTCATACACCGCGTCATCCTGGTTATAGACGTTTTCCCCCATCTCAGCCTTCAGGTCATCCTCCAAGCCGGTGGCCAGGATGGTCACCTTGGCATCCTCGCCCAGCGAGTCATCAGTCGACGTACCCCATATCACGTCGATATTCGGATCCAACTGGTCGAAGAAATCGTCTATCTCCTGCATCTCACGGACGAAGATCGGGTGCTCGTCGCTGGCATAGATATTAAAGAGTATCCGCTTGGCCTTACCGATATCATTGCCATAGAGCAGTGGAGAGTCGAGCGCGTCGATGATGGCTTTTTCCACACGGTTTTCTCCCGAGGCACGCCCCATTGCCATGATGGCTCCGCCACCGTTCCTCATGGTACTCTCCACATCGCGGAAGTCCAGATTGATGGAACCGTTGCTGTGCACCGTGATCAGTTCAGCGATTCCTTTCACGGCATCCTTCAGGATGTTGTCAGCTCTTTGGAAGGCCTCTTTGATGGAAATATCTGAGTCGGCATACACGTCACAGAGCCTTTCGTTGTTCACGATGAGCATGGCGTCCACGTTCTTACGCAATTCATCCACACCCTTCAAGGCTTTGATGATCTTCCGCTTCTTCTCGAAATAGAAGGGAATCGTCACCACCCCCACGGTCAGGATGCCCATGTCCTTGGCTACTCCGGCCACCACAGGCGCAGCACCAGTACCCGTACCGCCTCCCATACCAGCCGTCACAAACACCATCTTTGTACCGTCCGAGAGCAGTTTCACAATATCATTGATATTGTTCTCGGCCTCCTTCCGCCCAAGTTCGGGATTCGCCCCAGCCCCCAGACCAGTATCACCCAACAGCATCTTCACGGGTACAGGCGAATCTTTCAGCGACTGGCTGTCCGTATTACAGACGGCATAGGTCACACCCTCCACGCCCTCATTATACATATTTCTGACGGCATTACAGCCACCGCCACCAACACCAATCACCTTAATGATACCCTTCATCGTGTCCTTAATCGGCCCAAAGTCAATAATATCCTCACCCATAACCTCTTATCTCTTAATTCTTAACTCTTAATTCGACCAATTCTCTCGGCAACGTAATCACCTTCAGCCTCTCATACCATATTCGCCCGGCGATATGCTTCTGTGTATGGCTGCTGATGAAATAGTAGCTCGCCCGATATTCGTCCATCAGATCGAGAAACACCTTCTTGATCCGCGAACACTTCTCGTTGATGGCATTGTCGAGCGGGTCCACCAGATGGTCCACGCTCTCCACGATCTTCTCCTTATCCATCATCCTCGCTGTTTTCAGATAATAGCCCAACAGCTCCTGTCGGTAGTCAGCCAGCCGTTTGAACTCGATCCCCTCCGGGTGAGCCAGGAACAACAGATACACCGCCTTATGCACGGGTTGCAGCTCCACCTCTTGATGATTGTAGTCTGCAAGCACGAACCTGTAGTCCTCTGTGATGACCAACCTCGACAACTCTCCCCTCGCCGCTTCGATGCGCAGCTCCTCCAGCAGCGGCACGCCGATAGCCTTCAGCAGCAGGTCTTTTCGTCCTGCCACCGCCAGCTGCTCTGTCAGTCTTTTCACCTCCAAAGCCACCTCTTCAGGTGTCATTTGCCTTTGGTCCATGATTCCGCCTGCAAAGTTACGAATCTTTCCTCATATCACCAAGCGTTCGCAAGCCTTGCGAAGAATTTTGTAGCAAATTAAGAAGATAATTGACGTAATACCCCAATCCCAAGACAGTTCATTCAAATAACTCATAATCCAGTAAAATCTCCATGAATGAAGAAACTGTGCAGGAATATCTACAGGTCTGTCATGTATAGCAAACATAAGAGGACCATAAATGCTGTTATTAAACAAGACAAAAACAGCCACTACAATGAGCCAAACCCCAACAATGACTTTTACCCATGTTGGCGTTCTTCTGAGCATTAATCCTACAATTGCAATTGGCGGAAACATCAACAATAAGAAAAACATTGGTATATAAATTATTGACAATACCAAAAGTATCAGATAAACCAAAATGACTGTACATCTCCTATCCATAGATATATTTTTATTCAATCTGCCATGTTCTTATACTCTATTAAAATTATCACCTATCTGATTCCAGAAGATTCGCGAGAAACTGTGGCCATTTACCTTAAGGATTCTACTTACTTTAAATGTCCTTGCCTCACCAATATCAGTACGATATGCTTGAATATAGCCGCCACCATAATATCGTGAGAACTCAATATTTGAAATCTGACACGAGAACACATTCCCACTACGAGTGCAATATTCTATCTCTATCGTCTGCTTTAATAGCACAGCTCTGTCTATTACCTCTTCAATCGCCATCCTTTAAGAATTGAATGTGTTAAAAGCGTCTGGTGGTGGGAAAGGTAGATTACCATTTCCGCCATTAATCTTTGAGCCTACAATCTCACCACCATCAATTGGCCCACGATTGCCAATAATGCTATCCTCTGGATTCTCAAAACGCGTATATTCTCCTCGAAATGTCAGCATCTTAATACCAACAGCCCCCTTGCGATGTTTTGCAATAATCACCTCTGCCATCCCCCGATAATCCTTAGTACCATCCTCACTCATCATGATACCATAATACTCCGGGCGATGCAAGAATACCACCATGTCAGCGTCCTGTTCTATGGCTCCAGACTCTCGAAGGTCAGATAGCATGGGGCGCTTCCCCTCTGCGCCATCTCGTCCCTCAACGCCTCTGTTCAACTGACTCAGCGCCAAAACTGGGATATTCAATTCTTTGGCGAGACCTTTCAGCGAGCGGGAAATCAGCGACACCTCTTCCTGACGGCTATTATATCTCATGCCGCTTGCAGTCATCAGTTGGAGATAATCCACCATAATCAGCTGAATCTTGTGCTCTCTCACTAATCGACGTGCCTTCGATCTCAGATCCATTACCGAGAGTCCTTCTGTATCGTCAATATACAATGGGGCATCTGCCAAAATATTCAGATTTTTATCCAGTCTGTTCCACTCTTCCCTATCCAACTGCCCGTTCATCAGTTTCTTTCCTTCTATCTCAAAGGCATTCGACATCAGACGGTTTGCAAGTTGTTCGCTTGACATTTCCAACGAAAAGAATGCCATAGGGATATTCTGATCTGCTGCTATGTTCTTTGCTAGCGAAAGAGCAAAGGCTGTCTTTCCCATTGCTGGTCTGCCTGCAATAATCACCAGATCCGACTTCTGCCATCCACAAGTGATGTCATCCAGTTTGTAGAAACCAGTGGAAATGCCTGTCACACCTCCTGTGTTCGAATGAGCCTGCTGAACAGCCTTGACAGCCCTTTCCAATATAGGAGCAAACACAGAATAGTCTTTTTTCATATTCTTCTGCGACAACTCAAACAGCCTGGCTTCCGCATCCTGCATCACCTCCTTGATGTCGTATGTCTCGTCGAAGGTTTTCTTCCCCACTTCTCCTACATAACTAATCATCTGTCGAGACAGAAATTTCTCTGCTATTACATTCGCATGATACTCTATATTGGCTGACGAGGCCACTCTTGAACTAAGGTCTGCAATATAGCCTGGACCACCCACCTCTTCAAGTTTCCCCATCTTCTGTAGTTTGTCTGTCACAGTCAGCACATCCACAGGACTCTCTTCCATACTGAGGTGTACGATAGCATCATACACCATCTGATTCTTCGGCTCATAGAAACTCTCTGGCCTCAACAGGTCGCACACCTCCAGATAGGCATCCTTGTCTATCATCAGCGCTCCCAGCACAGCCTTCTCCACCTCAGGAGCCTGAGGCATCACATGACCGTAAGCAAGTTCCAATGACTGCTGCGACGACTGTCTCCTATCACTTCTTGTCCCCATCCTCTGATTTCTTCTCCTGTTTGATAATCCACTGCAGGTCTTTCTTGTTCGATGCATTAAAAGCCTCAGCTATCAGATCCACATCACGCCCAGCCTCATAGCGAGCCTTCAGTTCTTCCCTGCAAAGTGACACATTTCCACCTTTCTTATCCTTGAACTCCGCAATCAGCGCCTCCGTATCAAGATTCCTGATACACTCTTCTCGCAGTCCTATCTTATCAGCAAACATAATGTTGAAGATAGCCTCCTTAAACACAGCATACTCCTTCATCCATTTACCTAAATAGAGCGCTGTCAATTCCTGACGCGACAAGTTAGGCAACCTGTCAATACAATCCCTCATCACTTTGTCATCCCATCCAGAGAAATGACACTTCTTCAATTGTGTAATAATGTACTCGTAATCTGTCATATTTCCAAATTTAATTTGGTTGCAAAGTTATGGCTTTGACCCCATGCTTCCAAGAAAAACACGAAGACAAGCCTTGCGGAAATCGCATTTTATTCCCAGACCACTAAGTCACGTGGTAAGGCAATCTTCTTGGCCTCGCCTCGCGTACCTTTAATATAATACTGCTCTGCGATACTGCTATCAAGCATGGCAACAAAGACCTTCTTGATTTTAGCACACTTCTCGTTGATAGAGTTCAACATGGGATTGGTGACATCTTCTATACTGTGCAAGGCTCTGTTTGTCAGTCCCCATGGCCTTACCTTGTTATAGATGTCAGCCAGTTCCTGTCGATAGTCAGGCAGGTCCTTAAATATGATCCCCTCCGGATGGCGAAGGAATAACAAATAGAGAGACTTCACTAACGGCTCCAGTTGTACCTCTCTGCGCTTATCACCAAGGAATATTCTGTAGCTTTTGCTAATAATCAACGGTATCAGCGACTGATCACCATGCAAGTGAGACAAGATTTCACTCTCGCTCATGCCATACTCTTTGAGTTGTTGCACTCTTTCCTTCACTTCTTCCAAAAGGATCGAACAACGAATCTTTCTTAACTCCTCGTTCTTTGTTGTGTCTTTCGTGTCTGTCATGGTTTTGTGTTTTTAGGTTAGTCAATGTGTTGTCAGAACTCGATGCTATACAGCAACGAGTTCTTCGGAGAACACCTGCTTCTTAATCAGTCGAAGCAGGTATTCTACTGCCTTTGGAGCCTTCTCACGAGCGGTTGCCAACTTCTGGGCAAACTCATCCTCAGTGATGTCCGAGTTAAAGTCGTCCACCAGCTCTCGAGGATCGTCAGACGTCTTCACAAGCACCAATCCCTTCCGCTTCATCAGATAACGAAGCGACAAGATGCCCTTGTCGTATTTCGGCTTGGCCTTGATGAGTTCCTGCATCAGGTTCAGGCCATTGTCACCAATGTGCAACTCATTGAGCATGGCAATCATGTAGAGCACCTTGCAGTCTGGCGTTGACATGTCGAACACATCACCCATCAGCACATTCACATCGTCTGCCTCCTCGTAGCGTTCGAGCTTGGCCAGACAGCGTGACTTCACATAGAGCGCCTCCTGACACTGATGCTGAGCCAACACGCCATCTGCATACTCCAAAGCCTGCTCATATTTGCCAGCATAGAGGCTCAACAGAGCCACAAGGAACTTAGGTGCCCAGTGGTCTGCCTCCATCAACGATGCTGGAACCTCTTCTACACACCCATAGAGATCTTCGTCACAGATTACAGTATCGAGGAATCGCTTGGTCTGCTGCATGGCCTCTTTGATGTCACCAGCCTCAGCCTTCTTCTGCACCAGCATCAGATACTGTTTGGCTGCTTCATCATAGTCATGATGCGCCAACAACTGATAGACAGCCTTTCCACTCTCTATCTCGCTGTTGATCACCTGCTCGTCGTTATAGCCGTTGGCATACGACAACACCTCACGACTCGTATGAGCATACTGAGGAATGATGGGACGCGAGAGGAACAATCCGCCCAACGAACGCACACGACTCAGTGCCACATAGAGTTGGCCAGCAGCGAACATGCCTCTGCTCAGATCGAGGTAGAGCTTATCAAAGGTCATGCCTTGACTCTTATGCACAGTGATGGCCCATGCCAATCGAAGCGGATACTGGGTGAAGGTACCCATCAGCTCCTTCTTCATCTTGCGCTCGTCCTTATCGTACTCATAGCTATACGACTCCCAAGAGCAGTTAGGCACCACGTAGGTTTCACCACCTTCCACAGTCACCTTTATCTCGTCCTTCGACAACTTGGTCACTTTGCCAATGGTGCCATTCACCCAACGCTTATGCGGATCGTTGCGAGTAAACATCACCTGAGCACCCACCTTCAGCTTCATGGTCTTATCCACAGGAAATCGTTTCTCCTCGAACTTTCCTGTGACAGTACCCTCGTAGGTGTACTCCTCAGCCTCAATCTCAGCCAATCGTTGCTGATTGATGTTGTCAGCAGTACTATTGTGAGAGGCCAGCGTAATCACCGCCCCATCCTCTTTCGTAGGCTGGCAGACGCGCTCATTCAGATGCATCAGAATCTCTGGGGTCGTCTTGTTCAGGCGAACACTCTCCAAGATGCGCAGGAAGTCCTCGTCCTCTTGGCGATACACCTTTTGGAACTCAATCTTCACCATCCGCATCCGCTTGATGACGTCTGCCTTGTAGAAGAAACAATCATCCGCATGATAGAGGTCGTGCATCAGATCGCTTTCTGCACCTTTCTTCAATACAGGTGGCAACTGGAACATATCACCCACGAAGATCACCTGCTTACCTCCGAAAGGCAACGAAGAGCGCAGTGTCTTGCGCATCGTATAGTCGATGGCATCAATGATGTCGCAGCGAACCATCGACACCTCATCTATAATGATGGTGTCCGTATGGATCAGTGTGAGAATTCTTGCTTCGCTCATCTTTCCCATCGTACCTGGTGTGCAGACATCCATAGGCAGTCCGAAGAATGAGTGGATAGTGTCGCCACCTGCAAGGATAGCAGCCACACCAGTTGGGGCCAGTGTGATAAACTGCTTATCCACCATCTTCTGCACATTGCGCAAGAAGGTTGTTTTACCAGTTCCTGCACGTCCTGTGAGGAAGAAACTACTGTTGGTGTTGGCAATCAGCTCGAAAGCCATCACCTGCTGCTTGTTCTCTGTGTCGATTTTGTTTTCCATGTTCATCTCTGTTCTAGTTTTGGAAGTATTTGGGTTAAACGTGTGTTGAAGTCTGGGTCAAGGAAGCTCTTGTAGCATCTGTTGATCAGTTCAGAGGCCTGCGCTGCAATCTGCTCTACAGGAGTGCAGATCCGCTGGATTTTCATTACGCCAGTCATATAGTCTCGTACCATTTGCTCCGACTCCTGACGGATAAACGCTTCATTACGAAACACCTTTTCATAGTCGCACTTCTGGATGAGTTCGATCTTAACGCCGTTAAATGCGTACAATTCGATACTGTCGATATAGGTCCAACTGTGATAAAGACCAACCTTCTCCAGAATAACGATTTGCTCGCAAAATCGAATCCCACGATAATGACGGTTTCCTTGGTCACTTTCCCATTCATCAAAGATGAACATCTTCTGACCGTTGTCCCACACTGGAATGTGAACACGAGGAGTTCCATATTTTGGCAGAATACTGTCAAAGAAACTCTGGTTGATTGCTTTGGTTAATGTTGCCATTGTCTTGTCGTTTTAATGGTTAAACATCTAGTTATCTTCTTCGCAGGCAGCAGCCCTTAGGCTAGCTGCTTGCGTTGTGTCTCCTCGATGAGATTGCGGGAGTACGCCATCACATCTTGTTCGCTGACGTAAGCACCTTGCAGTTTTGCCTGCGAGGTAAGGAAATCTCTCAGTATCAGGATGCTCTGCTCCTTGGCAAAGTACTCTGAGAAGTCTCGCCAGTTGTCACAGCCTCCCCAGAACTTCTGGCCAATGATCTTGGCTTTAGTTCCGTCCCAACAGAACAGCGTTATGCCATTCAAAAAGGTACGCGCATGGCCCTGTCCGATGTGATAGAACACGGCCAGCTTCTCAGAGAAGCGGATGGCTCTGTAATACATGTTACCTGACGGAGGTGTAAAACCTGGCGTGAGGTACACGTTCTTGGCTGCATTGTAGGTTAATGACTCGCCCGAGAGGGCCGGAAGGCTTTTCGCCACGATGGTCTGAATTGCTGTATTGTTCATAGCGTTCAGTTTTAAGGGTTAAACATTTAGTTTTTGAATCACGATGCAAAATTATAAACTTTTTGGTAATGCTCCAAGTCTTTTTCCTAATTTATTGGTTCCAAATCTCCAGGAACTATTACCTTACTCCTCCTGTGATTTGTCTGAGCATAACGTTTCTCGAAAATTCTACGAAGAATGCGCTCTTGTACACTGGCAGGCTTTACCTGGCTCTTCATGCTCAGGATGATGAGCGTACTTTCATTCACTTCTGCGTTGGTCGCATACATATTATTATTGGTTGTCTGATAATACTTCATGGTTTGATCGTTTTTAGGTTACCACCACCGAGTTTCTTATCAGCACCCACCCCTGTGGTGGCATCAGAGATGGGTGCCAAAAATGTGCTGGGCTCTTTATCAGAATGGTAAAGCCATTGCATTCTGACGTGCGAGATCTGCCATGAACAATGCGTCTGCAATGGCATTCTCCTCTGCCTCACGAGCAAGCTCAGCCTGATAAAAAGCATCGGCAATTGCTTCTTCCTCGGCCTCAGCAGCCAACTCTGCCATATAAAACGCATCAGCGATAGCGTCTTCTTCTGCCTCAGCAGCCAACTCAGCCAGAAAGAATGCATCTGCGATAGCATCCTGTTCTGCCTCGTAAGCCAACTCTTCCAGCATCATCTGGTCTAAGACAGCATCCTGCTCAGCTTGGTACGCGAGGTCTGCCTGGAGCATCTGCTCCTCAATGGTCTTCTGTTCCATCAGAGCTTCGATCTCAGCCATCTGCATGGCATATGAGAGGTTATTCACTTGGGCCTGTGCCCCTTCGTTTGTGTAGTTAATCTGATTTTTCATAGTTGTTCAGATTTTAGTTCCCGTCATTCAGCTTTTGCAGCATCAACCTCAAGACGTATCGAAGATTGACGCTGCAAAGATAAGACGAATTTTTGAACGGCAAAAAGATTATTTTCTTTTTAATTGTTCCATATCCCAGGAACAATTCCGCAACTCCGCAAAATGGCTTACTGATTGCCTTTTTTATACAGTTGAGCCATTTTTTCGACCCTTTCTTTGAAAATATCTCGGATTTCTTTCGGAGCTACGATTTCCAATCCATCTCCCATTTGCAATATGCGACCAATAAACTCGTTATTAACTTCCACATATACAGTGAACTCCCCATAACTCCCATCCTCATGGTCATCAAAAGGAAGAACGGTTTCCTGAGTTTCATGGAGTTTCTTAGTCTCCATCAGCCTATGTATATATAATGTACGCGCACGAATGTGGATTATTTCAGGAGAGTTGCCTTCATGATGACTTACACCAACCAGATTCTTGAAATATGATTCATAATACCGTTCTGGCGCACAAATAAACTCCTTATTGTACACCTCTCTTGGCTTCTTCGTAATTCTGTCAAGCGCAAGATCAACTCCCTCTTTCCCTTGCTCTTCTGCAAAGCCGAACAAATGCCAACGCCCATTATATTCCTTTAAATAATGAGGATGGATAGTAAGAGTTGTGGCATCCTCTTCATAAGGTTTGTAGTCAATTGAGAGGACTTGATGATTCTTGATAGACTCATATAGAATTGGAAGGTATTCAATATTAGTTTGATGTCTGTCTACATCAGAACTTATCACTTGCTCTCCCTTTTTTTTCTTCTCCTTTATATTTAGTAAGTCAACACAATCTTGAAAATAGTAATCTAACCATGATTGGGGGAAAAAACCAGCAGAATCCTGACAAAATTTCCAATACAGACGAAGGTTATTTATAACTTTGGCATTTCTCATATCTGCCAAAGGATCATCATCTGAACCAATATATCGATAATGTTTATTGCGAATATTCCCTGTAACTTCAATACATTCAACGCCTAATCTTTCCTTTATTGCCTTTCTAATATCAAAGAAAGTCTTTCTTAGTTCACCATACCCTTCACAGTTTGAAATGCCATTAGCCAAAGATTTATCAGACTTAGGTCCTAAATAATCAGCCATAATATCGGCATATGTAAACCATTCGCGACTAATGAGTCGTTTGTATATTAGCGATGCAAATGAAGAATGGTAATTTTCACCAAAGAACAGGTTATGTTTTAGCATACTCACTATTATTTTAACTGAATTTTTGCAGCATACCAATACGTCCTTTCCTTGTTCTTTTTGTCACATTTCTTTACTGCTACAAATGTTACGACATCTCCCACAATAAAATTATTTAATTTCCCCATAATTGGGAAACCACACGAAGGACTATTAATTCTCTTAAGCAATTCTCCTTTCTTATTTGGCACTTCAATAACAGTTCCTTCAAATGTTTCATTTTCAACAAGTTTATTAGGCTTCCTTTTTTCTTCGTTTTCCAATACAGAATTAACTAATCCCCATGAATACCAATAAATCGGAGCAAAACGATAAAAACGTCCTTTTGTCGTGGTCTTTTCTGCCATAATACCATTTGCAAATACTAGACGTTTTAAATCAACGGGAGATTTTACCACTTCACTATCTTCAATTTTTGAAAAAGTTCTAGAAATGAGTTCTTCAAATTGACTTTCTGATAAAGACTTATATCGAAACTCTTCTCCTTCAGAAGTGCGAATGACATCCTTCAACCTCAACAAATCCTTACTAAATGCGTCTTGAGTCAAATCAGCGAAATACTTTTCTGTCGTTTCGTCTCTAACTGCTTTTGATGCATATATTTCAGGGGAGATTATTCCATTTTTTACATATTTTTCTGTCCTAGAAAGAGCTATATCAACAGCATTCTTGTCTAGTGTATTAATAAATGGACGTAAGCTTATTGCAGTATGGTCAGCGTTTGCCAATTCTTTACTAAAATAGTCCCAAGGACTTCCCAATGATGCAGTTCCTACATTTACAGCCTTACCAAAAAAAATCTGTACTATTGGATCCATTCCTTCTCGATTGAGGATTTTGAACTGATTTTTGGGGAATACTTCAAAATCTTCTTTTGTTCTTTTCATATATTGGGCATCCATGCCAACTTTTTCTGCTATAGCCCAAAATGCCTTACTTGCCTTTGCATTAGAAAAAATTAATTTAAAGAAATACCCAAAAACTTCTCCAATTGACCACTCAATATGAGTAATGTTGCTTTCTAAACGAGCGGTATTTGTACCCTCGATCTGTCTGAACAGGTCTGTTCTGACAAATATTTTGGGGATGATATTTGTAAATGATTCACAATTATTCCTCCAATAATTAATAAGCGGAGAAACTGCCTTGTTCCATCGAAGAGGATTGATGCATGTATCTAATCTGTCATATAATACGAAAAGTCTTTTACCTGTTTTTTCCAAATGTTCATTCAGACGTACGAAATCTTTTTCTATTACAATAGAAGACTTGACTCCCATATTAATTAACTCATCTATTCTTACCAATGCTTCTTTTGCGAATCCTGTTCCCTCTATTGGCTTTATATATTCACGCAACTCACTGGATTCCTTAATTTCTTCAAATTCAGGTCTTAGCAACAAAACATTCCATGTGTATATCTGCCAGAATATATTGAAATAATATTCAGGCTCATCTATACCACCATATCGGATGTTGTCAAAGACCAAGGATGTTTCATTTGCGGGTAGAATATTGACAAATATTGAATCAAGCATACTTGAATCATTCATCCCCGCCCATTTTTGTATGTTAAGTGCAATTTCCTTGTCTCCCAAGGCTTTATATAAATAGGTCTTTCCTGTCCCTTTGTACCCTTGGATAAGAAATTTCTTTGAATCAAACAATTCCTTCATACATTCTCTGTAAAAGAATTGTTCCTCTTTTATCTGGGTGTCTTCAGCGAAATTAGCAACGTTCGCAAGAGCGTCTTTCAACTGTGTCAACACGGCATTTCTTAACTTAAGAGCAGGTGTATTGCTTGTGTACAACTCAGCATCCTTCTCTTTAAAGAATTGATCGTTTATCTGGTCAAATAATGCATTATAGTCTGCAAACTTTCTTTCTTTTACTAAAGTGACAAAATCTGAATCTGACTGCTCTTCGCCTGTTCCAATTCTTTCAAGAAGTGAATTCCTATGTAGATATAAAAAGGATGGGTAATCTTTATTCTCTGAACCTATAAAGTTAATGTATTCAAGCACATGGTCTTTGTGATGATTTATCCACTCTTCTGTAGCATTTTCAGGAAGAATAGAAAAAACTAACTGTAATTTGAAATTGTTGGTGGTTTTATAGTAATCTTTTAGCAAATTAATAAGTCCTGGCTGTGTCTGTCGACTGAAACCAAAAAATCCAACAACATACGATGAAAGATATAGGGCTGCAGTTCCAAAAATGTCATTAAAGCCAGTACGCGAATCTATTAGTATAATATCAGGATGAATGGTTTCATTGATTTTATCAAATAGAAGATTAAAGTATTTTATAACAGATGGGACACTTGACAAATTTATCTTTGCAAGGCCTTCCAAATAGTCATTTCTGTCAGAATTACTTTCCAAATCTGCATATCCTTCATTCAAATTACCAGCGGGTACCAGCCATATGTTGTTCAAATTATTATATGCAAAACTGTTTTTATTGTCTAAGCCTACATTAATAATATAGTCGTTTATATCCAAGTCTGAGGGATTCAAGGTTAGTTGTGCATCACAGATGAATTCAACGAACCCATTTTTCTTTCCACTCTTCAGACCGTTATGCTCAGATAAGTCAAAGAAGTTGAGATAGCCTGGTGCTTCTAAATCGCAGTCTATAATAACAACTTGTTTCCGTCTATTTACGTCTTTATTTGCGGCAAGACTCATTGCATATGCAACCATGGTTGTTGTACGTCCCATTCCACCTTTATAACTATAGAATGTAACTATAGGAGCCTTCTTCGCTGGCGTTTTGTTTGTGTTTTCTACAACATCATTCCGCAGCAGAGAATCAAACCTATAACGTGGTCCCCAGTCAATGACACCATCGCGAGTATTAAACATATTCGCATAGAAAGGATCCCCATCGGCATCTTCAAGGTTGACAATGTTAAAATTAATCCTTAAAGATTGATAATGACTCTTATAGTAATCGTCAACTACCATATCTTCATTAGCTGAAGTACATAAAGAATCAATAAACTCTTTTTGATAATCTTTAGCAATAGCAATATTAGGGGTTAAAACATATACATCTATATTGAAATTAATACGTACAAAAATCTTGAAACGTTCCTCGCCTTTATTTTCGAGAAACTTTTTAATCTTGTTTGCAATGTCAGATATGTGTATCATAATCAAATATGTTTAGCGTAAATATTGTTGCAAGTGTTTATAAGACGATGGATTACGTCTTGATTAAGTATAGACATTGGATTAAAGGTCTTTCCGAACATATTGTACCGAATTTCTGGCCTCCAATTGTCAATTAAATATTCAATATCAGCATCTATTGTCCCCATTCCAATATAAGGAGTGTCATTAAATGAGGGATCTTTCTTTAATAAAACTTTGACGATATCTTGGAAATGGTGTCCTTGTATACTTAGAGAATTAACAGTACGGTTAGGAAAGATTACGTTGCCACCAACTCTTCGCTCATAGTAGAAATCAAGTCCTGTTATTTGGGTAAAGACAGGATCCCAGTTTCTTTGAATATCTAAATTGGGATGCCAATTGTAAAGCTTATATGCAGAATAAACTGTAAGCCCTTCAATAATATACCCAGACAAATAGTATAATTCAAGCCAAACATGCAGGTCGTGAATTGAATCCGGCTTATATGAATATAACAAGGAAGAGCATCCTTTCAAATGCTTTTCCGCGCATGACAAATACTCGTAATACCTCATTTGTTATATTTCAAACTATTTTGTAATGTTGCAAAGATACGAAAAAAAACTGAACTTGTTGTATTAACTAAGAAAACAAGCCTTGATTATAACCTATTTTAATAATTTGCTTTCTTATTCAGATGAAAAAATGTACCTTTGCACAGCTTTTCGCAAGTTCATACTGGTCTGGAAGTAGGCACGACCATAATCTACCTACGTAATTTTAATATTAACACGAAATGAAAAAAATTGTTATAAACAATTGCAGTTTCAACAACTGCGTATTCAAGGACTGTTAGATTGAGGTTATAAACTAGAAGCCTCAATCTAACAAGATGACTCGATATGAGAAATGGTGCTTAGGTATCATGGTAATGAGTCTAGTTGCTCAAATCATACAGATAATTCTTTGATTGAGTAGATAGTTCTTGGAGGGCATCAAACCCTCCAAGTTTTTATACATATATAAAGTTAGGTAACACGTCTTTGCTGCGATAATTGACTACTTTACATTTTTAGGACGCAGTTGATCCCAATACGGCTGCAATTGAGTTCGGATAAGAGCACCAACATCTGTAAAGGACAATTGCTTGCTGTACTTGATTCGTTTGAGAAATCCTTTCCAATATAGTGAGCGATTACTATCAGTGAAGAAATCCTCACTGAATAGTGGGTGGTTCTCTTTATAATCAGTACCACGATTGGCAAATGTTGCCTTGATAGCTTCTGAAAGAGTTGCTGAATCTAATGTCTGCTTTGACAGAATCTGGTACACGTCGAAGAAGTCCTTCATACGACTGTTTCCAAGCGATAGTGAAATCATGGCCTGAAACTTCTCAGCAACAACAGTCTCCAACGAGTAAGCTAAGATGTTAGCGCCTGGAGCAGTGGCAATCAAAATTCCCTTACTGACCTTCAGTAGTTTTTGATCGTTTTTGCCATACTGTTAGATCATATATTTTACGAGTTCGTCCATACGCTTGCCCAATCGCATATCATTGGCGTAGGCATAAAGACGTGTGATGTCATTATCTTTTCGTGAAAGATAGTTGCGCAGAATCTCAGAACTGACATCTATTCCAATCCTGTTACGATACTTGACGGCATCGCAGACGGATTTTTCCATATCGTATATCTTAACTTGAAAGCCCTCGATGACGGTTTCTGAAATTCCAAGTTCGAAAACACTCTTACTCAAAAAGAAAAGTTCTATGGGTGGGTATTCAGGCAAGGTAACCCTTCGGCTTCGCTCAATAGCGATACAATAAGAAAGGGGGATCTGGGTAGTTAGTCCATAGTGTGACCATGCAGAATACGCACACAATACGCCACCAGGAACAAGTCGTTCTACGTCAACCATTGGTTTCGCCAATCCTTCATTGAGCGCATAGACGCCTTGGCGCACGCGAACAATAGTTCCCTTTTCAACCTCATACAAAAGTTGGTTGTAAAGGGATTTCTCCTTTGCTTCTGCTGAGGATATATATCCTCCGTTCTGGCTGATGTACTCCTTGATATTCATCTTTCATTAGAAATAATGCTGCAAATATACTGCATTTTTTTGAAAGTGCAGTAGTTTTGAAGGAAAATTTGCTATTTATTTTCAGAATATTGCTGCATTTGCCTTTTGAGAATCTCCTTAATCTGTTCTCGTAATGACTTCGAAATTCCCACAAACAAAAAGCTTTTTTGCATTTTCACAAGGCTTGTTATTGGTTTTTGCTTGGAGAGTGGAGGATTGTTCTCTATCTTTGCACCAAATTTTAAAAGATTGTAGATTATGAAGAAGAAACTTTTGGGAACAGCAATGATGTGTTTTGTGATGATGTCGGCTCAGGCACAAGTCTATGGTTACGATGACTATGTGAGAATGCCGACGATGGATCTGTATGACCCTGGAACGATGAACATGGCCATAAGAGCTCAGGCAGAGGCAGCTGCAAGACGTCAAGAGATGGCTGCAAGACGACAAGAGATGTTCAGGTTTTATGCTTCTCGGGCATTGGAAGCCCATAAGGCTCAGCGTTGGTATGATGTGATTGAAAACGCCACTCAAGCAATCAGTATTGAGCCAATAGGTCTCATATTTGTTACTCGAGGGGAAGCCTATGAGGCTTTAGGCTATTACAAGGAGGCCTTAAATGATTATAAAACAGGCAAGAAAGACAATTGCCCAGAGGCAGCAACTGCTTACAACGCCCTTAAAGCAAAAATGAAAGAAATGAAGAAACAGAAATAATATCATGGGTAACAATTAAAACATTAGAATTATGAAGAAGTTAATGATGACATTGATGGCTGTCACATTCGCCATCGCAGCAAACGCACAGGGTTATAACGTTGGTTCATCTTCAAGATATACTGACAGTTTCGGAAACAGCACAAGTACCCATAGGAATGCAAATGGGGGCATCACGGGTACATCGTCGTCCTATACGGACAGCTTTGGTAACACGACGACCACCCACAGAGATCAAAACGGTCGTGTTATCGGCACCTCTACTACCTCAACGGACTGTTTTGGTAACACGACAACGAGACACCAAAATGCCAATGGTGGTTACATTGGATCTTCAAACAGCTATACTGACAGTTTTGGGAATACCCATACAACTTATTCCAATGGCAATGGTGGATATACAGGATCTTCAGACAGCTATACAGATAGTTTTGGAAATACAACGACCACCTATAGTAATAACAATGGTCAGGTTATAGGGTCTTCGTCAAGCTATACGGATTCATTCGGAAACACAACCACAGAACAGCGTGGTACAGATTCGAATACCAGCATCTGGAGCTGGTAATGTATTTCCCACAATCGTAGAAGTGTAAAGGCATCCCAAATCGGATGCCTTTTTTAATTTATAACGAATCTGCCATCAGGTCCTTCCGACCAATAAGGCTGAAGATTGTGATTTCATTGTCTTCATTGAGAATCCGAAGTGTGTGTAGAACCTCATTGAGTTTAGAGCAATTAGTGGTTACATCGTCGATTACTATCAAATTTTGCTGGCGAATCCTTGATGAGAGCTCTTCGTCTATTGGCTTTGATAGCATCTAGTCTACACCCGTATTCCTCTCCATAAGAATTGTTACATTACTTATTTTATGAGGCAAAGATAGGAAGAATTCTTGAACTTTGCAAGTTTTTGGGAAAGAAAATGATAAAAAGCGTTTGCGGGGAGGTTCAATCGTAAGGGGGAGGGGCTGCCGAGACAGGTTGGGGTGCCCCTTCCCGCCCCCCCTCCTAACGGGGGGCTGACCGAGGGGCTACCTGTCTCGGCAGCCCCTCCCCCTTACGATTGAAAGCCGCAGCTTCGTGATAGCAAATTTACGAAATCGGTAGAAATCAATTGTCCTTTTCTGGCGTTTTTAATGCTTTTCTTTAACGTTCTTTTGCGTTTTTAACATTAAAGAGCTTGGTGAGTCGGTGTTATGGCTCAGAAGAGATAGACGACCAATGATATAAAGATACTGTCAGTTTATTTGTCAAATTTTCGATATAGATACTTTTCTCGAAGAAAGGTTGCTGGTTTCTCGGAGAAAGGTGGCATGAAAGTCGGAGTTTCCTTAGCCCAAACTCCGACTTTCCTTAGCCTTAAATCTGACTTACGTCAAACCATTGGTTATCAGATAGATATGAAATACTGATTCAACGATATGACTGTTATGAAATTATTTGACAAGAAAATTATGGATTTCTGTAAGTACGCTGGTTCTTACAAGAAGAACCTCTGGAATTCGCTTTCGAAATTCGGGGTGAGGATCTGTTGACCGATGGCGGCGCGTATCTCGTCAAGCGACCAGAAACGGCCGCCGTCGAGTTCTTCGGCAGAGGGACGGATGGGGCCGTCGTAGGTGGTGCGGTTGACATAGACGAGTTCTCGTTCCCGACGGCTGTCGAAGACGTACTGCCCTACCCGCTCAGGCTCGAAGTCGGTGATGCCGAGTTCTTCGCGAACCTCTCTGACCAGGGCCTGCTCGGGAGTCTCTCCATAGTCAAGGTGGCCGCCTACGGAGGTGTCCCACTTGCCGGGCTGGATGTCTTTCCAGGCGGGACGCTTCTGGAGGTAGACCTCACCCTGGGAGTTGAACACATGGAGATGGACGACGGGGTGCAGCAGTCGGGAGCCGTTGTGGCACTCGCCCCTTGTGGCTGCACCGATCACTCGGCCCTCTTCGTCGACAATCGGAAAACGTTCGGCTTTGTTGTCTTGCATTGATATCCTTATTGATTTGATGTCGTTTGTTGTGAGTTGAAAAGAGAGTCCGATGCACATGGCGCCGGGCTCTCTTCGGTTATAGTAGAAAGTAGTATCTTCGACCAGCGAAGCGGCATAGCCGAGCACGTCAGTTGTTCACGGAACCGCCCACAATGTCGAGCAGCTCGGAGGTGATGGCCTGCTGGCGGCTCTTGTTGTACTGGAGGTTCAGTTCGCGCAGCAGCTCGTCGGCATTGTCGGTGGCAGTCTGCATGGCCACCATGCGGGCGGCATGCTCTGAGGCGTTGCTGTCGAGCAGAGCCGTATAAAGCATCAGATGGGCCATCTTCGGCAAGAGCTGCGTGAGCACGGTGTTCATGTCGGGCTCGACGATGAAGTTATCGTTGAGCGGCTTCACATCATCCTTCTTCTGCTCTTTCTCACGCTCGCCGCGATTCTTCAGGTATTCCTGACTCTCTTTCGTGGCAATGATGGTCGTCAAGTCGCGCTCATGGTCAGCCTTCAGCTCCGACTCGATGTCGATGGGCAGGAAGGTCTTGCGGGTGAGAACCTGGGAGCCTGCGCTCTTGAAGTGGTGGTAGATGAGTTCGACCTTATCTACCTCACCCTCAGCGAATTTCTGACCGAGCTCCATGGCGATATCGATACACTGGGCGACGTTGGGTTTGTCGGCCAGTGCGGAGTATTCGCCCTGTATCTTGAGCCCCAGCTTCTGTGCCTTCTCATAGACCTTGCGGCCGATGGGATAGATCTCCACGTTGTCGCGCCCTATCTCCTTGGCATAGGCATCAACGGCCTGCGTCATCATCTTGATGGTGTTGGCGTTGAAGCCGCCGCAGAGCGAGGAGTTGGAGGTGAAGACCACGAGGGCCACGCGCTTGACGGGGCGCTGCTTGTCGTAGATGGTCTGGGCCTCGGCCTCGGCTGCGAGGAACGACTTGAGGATGTGCTCCAGCATCGTCTCGTAGGGCAGCATGTTCTGGATGGCCACCTGGGCATGATGCAGTTTCGAGGAGGCCACCATCTTCATCGCCGACGTGATCTTCCGCGTGGATTTGACAGAGGCTATGCGGCCTTTAATTTCTTTCAGGCTTGGCATAGGCTATCAGGCTTTATACGTTCCTGCGATGTCGGCCATGACGGCTTCAATCTTCTTGGTCGTATCGTCGTCGATCTTTCCACTGGCGAGGGTCTCGATGACCTCGGGGTTAGCACTGCGCAGCTTGTCGAGGAAGGCCGTCTGGCACTCACGCACCTTGGGGATGGGCACCTCGCGCATCAGTCCGTGCACACCGCAATAGAGGATGGCAATCTGTTCGCCTACGGGCATCGGGCTGTACTGCGGCTGGATGAGCAGCTGGTTGTTCTTACGTCCACGGTCGAGGGTCATCGCTGTCACGGCATCCATATCGCTGGAGAACTTCGAGAAGGCCTCGAGCTCACGATACTGTGCCTGGTCGATCTTCAGCGTACCGGCCACCTTCTTCATGGACTTGATCTGTGCCGAGCCACCCACACGGGATACGGAGATACCGACATTGATGGCAGGACGGAAGCCCTGGTTGAAGAGGTCTGATTCCAAGAAGATCTGACCGTCGGTGATGGAGATCACATTCGTCGGTATGTAAGCCGACACGTCACCAGCCTGTGTCTCGATAATAGGCAGGGCGGTGAGTGAGCCACCACCTTTCACATGACCCTTCATGCACTCGGGCAGGTCGTTCATCTGCTCGGCCACCTCCTGCTGCTCGTTCATCTTGGCTGCACGCTCAAGGAGACGGGAGTGGAGATAGAACACGTCGCCAGGATAGGCCTCACGTCCTGAGGGACGACGCAGAATCAGCGATACTTCACGGTAGGCTACAGCCTGCTTCGAGAGGTCGTCGTAGACCACGAGTGCAGGGAGACCACGATCGCGGAAGTATTCACCGATAGCAGCTCCTGCGAACGGTGCATAGTACTGCATGGCAGCAGGGTCGGCAGCAGTAGCAGCCACCACGATGGTGTAAGGCATGGCGCCGTGCTCCTGCAGCGTAGAGACGAGGGCAGCAACGGTAGAAGCCTTCTGGCCGATGGCGACATAGATACAATAGACAGGCTTGCCTGCCTCGTAGAAACTCTTCTGGTTGATGATGGTATCCACGGCAATGGCGGTCTTACCCGTCTGACGGTCGCCGATGATGAGCTCACGCTGTCCGCGGCCTATGGGGATCATCGAGTCGATGGCCTTCAGACCTGTCTGCAGCGGCTCCTTCACAGGCTGACGGTAGATCACACCGGGAGCCTTGCGGTCGAGCGGCATCTCAAAGGCGTCGCTCAGGTCGATGTCACCCTTGCCGTCGATAGCCTGTCCCAGAGGATTGATGACGCGGCCCAGCATGTTGTCGTTGACGCGGATAGAGGCGATACGCTTCGTACGCTTTACGACCATGCCCTCCTTGATGCCCGAGGTGGTGCCCAGAAGCACACAACCGACGTTGTCCTCCTCGAGGTTCATCACGATGGCCATCGTCCCGTTCTCAAACTCCAGCAGCTCGTTGGCCTCGGCGTTGCGCAGTCCGTAGATACGGGCCACACCGTCGCTGACGGTCAGCACGGTACCCACCTCGTCGAACTTCTCGACATTGGAGATACCCTTGAGCTGGTCGAGCAGAACCTGGGATACTTCGCTTGGTTTAATCTTATCTGACATTGTTGTTTATTTTTTTAGGGTGTTAAGAATAGAGTTGAGTTTCGTCTTGACACTCGCATCCATACGATATGTGTCATATTCGAGTATGAAGCCGCCGATGATATCGGGGTTCACCTCGGTCTCGAACTCCACAGTTCCATTAGTCTTACTCTCCACCATCTGTCGCATCTTCTGCTCTGTGGCAGACGTGACGGCGGCAGCGGTGATGAGACGTCCTCGGATGACATTCTTCTGTTGGCGGTAAAGCGTGACGTACGAATTGGCGATGAACTGCATCACACTCTCACGGTCCTCCTTCAGCACAAGCTGGATGAAGGTCTTGGTCAGTGCGGAGGGCTTATTGCCGACGGCCGTCAGCAGGAGCATCTCCTTCTTGTCCTTCGAGAGCATCGGATTGTCTATCGTAAACCGCAGCTGTGGCACTTCGACGTAGCTCTTGGCGAGCTGCTGCATCTCCGTGTAGACAGCATCCTCGATTTTCGCGTCAGTGGCACTTTTGAGAAGTGCACGGGCGTATCTTACCGATATGACTCCTATATCCATACGTTATCGCATTTATTTGTCAGTAGAAACCTCATCCAGCATACGTTCAATCAAATCCATCTGAGCCTTGTCGTCCTTCAGATTCTGGCGGAGCACCTTTCCGGCGATCTCCACACTGAGGGCAGCAACCTGCTGACGGATGTCGGCGATGGCAGCCCGCTTCTCCTGCTCGATGGCGACCTTCGCGTCGCCCAGGAGACGGGCGCCCTCCTCACGGGCCTTCTGCTGTGCCTGTTCCACGATGGCGTCGCGCGTCTCGGCAGCTTCTTTGAGAATCTGTGCCTGACGGTCACGAGCCTCCTGGAGAATCGCCTCGCCTTCCTGCTTGATGTTCTCAAGCCGCTCTGAAGCCTCATGGGCCTTAAGCAGACTCTCGTCGATGTACTTCTTACGCTCCTCTACCATATTGGTGATTGCGGGGAAGCCATACTTGGCAAGCACGAAGAATACGACGGCAAACGCCAGAAGCATCCAGAACAGGAGTCCCAGATCAGGGGTGAGGATTGCTGGCAGTTTACTGAAATCCATTCGCTAAAAACTTTAGTTTCTTACTTGGCGGAATGTCTCTTAGATCAGGAATGCACAAGCTGCGATAGCGAAGAGAGCACAACCCTCGACGAAGGCAGAGGTCAGAATCATGTTGGTCTGGATCTTACCCGTTGCCTCGGGCTGACGGGCGATGGCGTCCATAGCGCTGCCACCGATCTTACCAATACCTAAACCTGCACCAATTGTTGCAATACCTGCACCGATACCGCAGCCCAGCTGAGCCAGACCTTCTGCGGCCAAAAATAAAGCTGAAATCATAATGTTTAATTTTTAATTATTAATAAATGTTTGTACTTACTTTTATACCTTTTTTACCTTTACTCAGCATGGTGCTCCTTGTGGGCAAGCCCGATGAACACAGCACTCAGCATGGTGAAGACGTAAGCCTGAACAAAGGCCACCAGCAACTCAAGCAGGTTCATGAAGAGCAGCATGAGGATGCTGAAGGCATTCAGGCCGAGACCGAATCCGACACCCATTGACCAACCGAGGAAGATCACGCAGGTGAAACTGAGCATCACGGCGTGGCCTGCCATCATGTTGGCAAAGAGACGGATCATCAAGGCAAAGGGCTTCGTGAAGACACCGAAGAGCTCGATGAGCGGCATAACTGGCGCGGGATATGCCTTCAGGAAGAGGGGCACCTCGGGCCAGAAGATTTCCTTCCAGTACTCCTTATTGGCAAAGATGTTGATAGCCAACATTGTGCACAGGGCCAGGAAGAAGGTGATGTTGATGTTACCCGTCACATTGGCTCCACCTGGGAAGACTGGGATCAGTCCGATGAGGTTACACGTCAGGATGAAGAAGAACACCGTGAGCAGATAAGGTGCATACGGTTTGTAATGCTTCTCACCGATCGACGACTTGATGAGGTCGTCGTGGATGGTCATTACGATCATCTCCATGAAACCAACGAAACCACCAGGCGCAGCATCCTTCACGTCGTGCTTCTTATACCAGCGGGCACAGGAGAGGAAGATGATGATGAGCACGGCCACCACGATCCATATCTGCAGCACACTCTTCGTGATGCTCAGGTCGAGGGGGCGCTCCTCACTGCCGTCGGCCATACGCTCATAGATCTTCCCATGGTGCTCTTCGCTGAAGAAGAAACCATCGGGCAGACTGTGAGCCGTACAGAAATGCCATTCTCCGGTGTTCCCGCTACGGATGATGATAGGCAGGGGAATGCTGAGATGCTTACCCTGGTAAGAGGCGATGTGCCACTCGTAAGAGTCGGCCAGGTGCTCAAGAACGATCTCCGGGATGTTGATCTTCTCGCCCTCACCACCCTCTTCTGCCAAAGCGGGCATCGGCAGCAGGGCTACCATCATCAGGAGGATTATCGACTTTAGTTGTTTCATTATTATAAAATATGTGTAAGCAAACTTTTTCGTCAAGAGCGGTTCGACACTTTGGCGAAGAATATGGAATGGTGGATCAGTGATGCGAAATAGAACACCATGAACACCAGAAAGAAGGGAAGCATGGCACCACGTCCGCACACCAGATAGTAGACGAACATCACCGCCAGCGCCAACAGAAGACGGAAGCCAGACACGGCAGTAAAGAACGTGGGCAGGCTCTCCTGATGATTCTTTGCCACCCATCGCCAGACAAGACCGATGGTCCAGCAGACGACAAGCGAGAAGACTACACTGACGATGATCTCGCCCAACAAGTCAAACTGCCACACCTGCATCACCAGAAGGGTCAGGAGAGCCAGGGCGACGGTCAGAAACAGTCCTTGTTTCATATATGACTTGCTTAACTTGTCGACGTCGTTTACCATCTTTCTATCTTCAATTATTGCTTCTACGAAGAAAACCTAAGCTATTTCTACACAGAGGCTTACCACATTCTTCTGCACTTCCACAAACCCACCAAGGATGTTCAGGCTCACCTTACCTTCCTTCGTCGCATACTCCACTACTCCTTTCTGGAGCGTAGAGATGATGGGCGCATGGTCGTTGAGGATCTCGAACTGTCCAGCGGTACCAGGTACCAGAACACTCTCAACCGCTCCATCGTATTCAACCTTCTCGGGCGAAACTATTCTCAGTTGCAACATAATTGTCAATTATCAATTATCAATTGTCAATTTGCTTAGCCCTTGGCGGCTTCGAGCAGTTTCTTGGCCTTCTCCTTGGCGTCTTCGATCGTTCCCACGTTAAGGAAAGCCTGTTCGGGCAGATCATCCACCTCACCGTCGAGGATGGCGTTGAAGCCCTTGATGGTCTCTTCGATAGGCACCATCACACCAGGCAGACCAGTGAACTGTGAGGCCACCGAGAACGGCTGACTCAAGAAGCGCTGTACACGACGAGCGCGGTTCACCGTCAACTTATCCTCATCGGAGAGCTCATCCATACCGAGGATGGCGATGATGTCCTGCAGCTCCTTATAGCGCTGAAGGATCTCCTTCACACGCTGGGCACAGTCGTAGTGAGCCTTGCCGACAATCAGCGGATCAAGGATACGTGAGGTAGAGCCCAGAGGATCCACAGCCGGATAGATTCCGAGCTCGGCAATCTTACGGTCGAGCACCGTCGTAGCATCGAGGTGTGTGAACGTCGTGGCAGGAGCAGGGTCGGTCAAGTCGTCGGCAGGCACATACACAGCCTGTACAGATGTGATTGAACCCTTTTTCGTTGAGGTGATGCGTTCCTGCATCGTACCCATCTCAGAGGCCAGTGTCGGCTGATAACCCACGGCTGAAGGCATACGGCCAAGAAGGGCGGATACCTCAGAACCGGCCTGGGTGAAACGGAAGATGTTGTCGATGAAGAACAGGATATCGGCTGCACCGCCATCCTTACCACCACCATCACGGAAGCCCTCGGCCACCGTCAGTCCGGAAAGGGCCACAGAGGCACGTGCACCAGGAGGCTCGTTCATCTGTCCATACACCAGGGTGGCCTGCGATTTCTTCAACTCCTCGGGGTCGACGAGACTGAGGTCCCATTTGCCTTCGTCCATGGCCTTACGGAACTTCTCGCCATAACGGATAACGCCCGACTCAATCATCTCTCGGATAAGGTCATTACCCTCACGGGTACGCTCTCCCACTCCGGCAAAGACGGAGAAGCCATTGTGTCCCTTGGCAATGTTGTTAATAAGCTCCATGATAAGCACGGTCTTACCTACACCAGCACCTCCGAAGAGTCCGATCTTACCACCCTTCATGTAGGGCTCCAGCAGGTCGATCACCTTAATTCCCGTGGCCAGGATCTCCTTCTTCGTGGAGAGTTCCTCGAAGGTGGGAGCCTCGCGGTGGATGGGATAGGCACCGTCCATGTTGAGCTGTTTCATACCGTCGATAGGCTGACCGATCACGTTCAGCATTCGACCTTTAATCTGATCTCCCGCAGGCATCTGGATCGGTGAGCCGAGAGGGATGGCCTCCAGGCCACGCTGTAGGCCGTCAGTGTTGTCCATAGCCACGCAACGCACCGTGTCCTCGCCGATGTGCTGCTGCACCTCGACAATCAGGTCGCGCCCGTCGCCACGCTTGATCTGCAATGCCTCGTAGATCTTCGGCAACACCTTCTCTGCCTCCTGACCCTCTGTATCGAAGTAAACGTCGATGACAGGGCCGATGATCTGCGAAATGTGTCCAATTATTTGTGACATACGCTTAAATATTAGGTTATTTGTTTGTTTTTAGTTCACTATTTTTGTTTCTGTCGTTTGCAAAGATAATGCTATTTTTTGAATTGAGAAACTTTTTTCGTTGTTTTTTACGCAAATAGGCCACAATATGTGCCATTTAGGACTTCCTCAGGGCGATATTGTAGTTGTAATAGGTCTGATTGCCTGTTACCTCTTCAATCACCTTGACGAACGGCGGGAAGTTGATGGTCTCCTGTTCGGCCACGCCTTTGGTCTCCATCATCACCAGGTCGTTGACAGGAGCCAGGAAGGTGTCGATCTGGAAGAACTGTCCCTTCCAAATGAAACTCTGCCTACGCTTACGGATGGTCTGACGATAAGGGTCGGCCTGCTGCAGCATCTGTTCGTAGAGGTTGTTGTCGATATGACGCTCGGTCTCGATGACCTCCGTTTCTGAGATACGTTTCTTAGACCGGTGGACGTTGACCACCTTTCCCCCACTCCATTGCCGACGGCGCAATCTGACCTCACAGCCTGGCTCTGCCACCAGATAGGTCTGGGTGATCTCACTCTCCGAGCACTCGGGAATCTCGCCGGTGATCTCTACCCGATAGACGCGTTCCTCTTGCGGTGGCTGGGGCAGTCCGACGACCTTTGAGATCTCATTGAGTACACGGTTCAGCTTATTCTCGAAATCGAGGTGATTGTTGATGACCCGCAGATGGGGATGACCCGTCCAGGCCTTGATCACCTTCTTGTCGAGTTCCCTGGCAATGCGCAGTCCTTCCTCGTTGGCCTGTTCATAGCGGGTGGCGTTGGTGGCGGTGGTATAGTACTGTTCCGCACCGTCGGCAGCCGACACCAGATGCAGTACGGCATCATAGCGTTCCATCAAGGCGTTGGTGCTGGTACCTGCCATCGCAGTAATCTCCTCCCACTCCTCCGGCTTGATATAGGCAGAGATATCCATCGTACCACGGTCGCAGACGATGAGCACTGGTTTCGTACAGACCTCGGCCAGTCGCATGAACTGGTCCTCGAATGCCAACTGTGTCTCCAGGATAGCGCGTTCCCCCTGATAGTAGAGGTCACGGTTCGGCGTCAGGTAGTTCCATCCTGCCGTGCTATAGATGGTGGGCACCTCGGGCACATTGAATACTTTGTATCCGAATCCCGAGAAATACTCAGTAATCTTCACGAGGGCCGTGGTCTTACCGGCACACGGTCCTCCCGTCAGGACGATTTTCTTAATATCAGGCATTATATGCTCAGTTCGTCGAGGACTTTGATAAGACGCTTGTCAAAGCGCTTGTCGGTACGGATACACTCCGAGAAGGGCACATAGACCACCTCGTTGTTTCTGACACCCACCATGATATTACGCTGTCCCTGCTTGATGGCCTCGATGGCGCCAACTCCAGTGATAGATGCCAGGATACGGTCGCGCGCTGATGGACTACCACCACGCTGCAGGTGACCAAGGATCGACACACGCACGTCGAACTCGGGGAACTCCTTCTCTACACGGTCGGCATAGTACAGGGCGCCGCACTTGGGGCTCTCTGATACTATCACGATACACGATTTCTTCGACTTACGTATACCGCGGCTCATAAACTGTGCCAGCTGGTCCACGTCGGTTGTCTCCTCGGGCACGATGGCAGCCTCGGCACCGCAGGCGATAGCACAGTTCTGTGCCAGGAATCCTGCGTCGCGTCCCATCACCTCGACAAAGAAAATTCGCTCATGACTGTTGGCAGTATCGCGTATACGGTCCACACACTCCATGATGGTGTTCATCGTCGTATCGTAGCCGATGGTGTTGTCCGTGCCATACAGGTCGTTGTCGATGGTGCCCGGCAGACCGATACAGGGGAAGTCGAACTCCACGCCGAAGTTCCACGCACCCGTCAGCGAACCGTTACCACCGATCACGATCAGCGCATCAATCTCCTCTTTCTGGCAGGTCTCGTAAGCCTTCTGCATACCCTCAGGAGTCATGAACTCCTTGGAGCGGGCGGTCTTCAGGATGGTTCCGCCTCGGGTGATGATGCCCGACACATTTTCCGTGGTGAAAGTCTGTACCTCGTCATTGATCAGACCCTCGTAGCCACGATAGATACCTTTGATGTTAAAACCGTTGTAGATACCGGCACGTGTCACCGCACGAATGGCGGCATTCATACCTGGCGCATCACCTCCAGAGGTGAGTATACCAATCGTCTTGATTTTTGCCATACATTATTATATTTTAGTTATACATGTATATTTCGAACCACAGAACAGCCAGTCCCACGAGCCATCCAGCCAACACTTTGAGTGTCAGATGACGCAGATACCAGCCCAGTCGGATATGTTCCATCTTCATCAATGCCAGTCCGCTGACAGATCCCACAGAGAGCAGACATCCACCGACGGCCGTCGTATAGGCCACGATCATCCAGTAGGCTCCATTCTGTGTGAACTGGCTAAGATAAGCCGAGTCGGCAGCCTGACTGCTCATGACCGGATAGAGCGATATGTCGCTGATGGCGATGGTGAAGGTGTCGACAATACTGCTGAGCACGCCAGAGACAATGCCCACGATCCACACGTTATGGATCGTCTCGTCCATCCACTGTGCCACATCGGGGAAGATGCCCGTCTCGGTCACCACACCCATGCCCAACATGATACCCATGACGAAGAGTATCTGCTGGAGAGAACCGTATTGTAAGGCACGGGGAATCAGTCGCTGCGACATCTGGTCGGCGTTCATCAGCTTGCGGTTAAATAGTTCGTTCACCACCCACAGCACACTCAGCACACAGAGGGCGCCGAGGAAGGGAGACAATTTGGTGATGTTATGGAACGTCGGGATGAACCACAGTCCGCCGATGCCCACGAAGAGCATCACCACGCGCTGCCACGGACTCAGGTTCGTGTCGTCGCCACGATAAGGCATCGGCGACCACTGGGTGTCGAGGCGTTCGGGCAGTACCCTTCCGATAAGTACCGTCGGGATGACCCATGCCAGGATGGCAGGCAGAGCCATATATGACGAGAAATGTGTAGCCGTCACGGCCCCATCACCCCAGAGCAGCAGTCCCGTCGGATCACCAATCACGGTGAAGCATCCGCCACAGTTGGCCGCGATGACCACCGCACTGCCGATGAGCATGCGCTGCCGACGGCTCTGCACGATGCTATGCATGATGACCAGCATCATCGTGGCGGTCGTCAGGTTGTCGAGGTTGGCAGAGATGACGAACGTGGCGAAGGTGATGGTCCACAGCAGACGATTCGGATTGCGGGTCCTGATCCACTTCTGGATGAAGTCAAAGCAGCCGTTGTTGTTCAGGATCTCGATGATCGACATCGTGGCCAACAGGAACATCACGATGCTGGCGGCACGGCCTACATAGTAGAGGAACACGTTGTCGTGGATGAAATATTTCACCGCATCGCTCGTGGGTGTCGCCCCGTGCAGGAACTCCAGATAGTCGTCGGGATGACGGTCGGTCACGAAGTCAGTACCCCAGCATATGTAGACCACCCAGCCTACCGTACCTATAAACATGGCGATAGCTGCCTTGTTGACACCCGTCAGATGACCGGTGGCAATCAGCAGATAGCTCAGAATCAGCAGTATTACGATGATCAGCGTCATATCTTAATCTCCAATCTTCAATCAGTCAACAATCTCCACCGGCGCCCAGAACCACACGATCGTCCCTCTACCGTCCTCCTCGTTGTCGCGGGCACCGATACGACCACCCGCCTTGTCGATGATGGCCTTGCAGATGCTCAGACCGAGCCCTGGTGTATCTTCCTGGATATACGTATTCTTGTCCGACAACAGCGCGAAGATGTTCTCCTTCAGTTTTTCCGGCAGCCCGCTACCCGTGTCCTTCACCTCTACATAAATGCCGTCATCCTTGGCATAGTAGCTCAGGGTGATCTTCCCCTTCGTCGTATGCTGCCGTGCATTCTCCAACAAGTGTGTGACAATCAGCCGCAGCAGTTTGGGGTCAAGCAGGGCGCGCAGTCCTCCAACGGGTTCTATGACATCCAGTGTCACGGCATTCATCATCTGCATACGCGTCTCCGAGGCATAGGATGCCATCTCCGCATCGAGATCCGTCACATGAAGGTCGAAGAGCTGTGTGTTGCCCTCGATGTCCGACAACGACAACAGCTCGTTGATCAGGTGCAGCAGCTGCAAGCCGTTTTTATTGACGAGTTTCAACAGGTCCTGTCGCTCCTTTGCCGACATATTATCATTGGTGTCTTCGAGCATCAGTTCTGAGAATCCGATGATGGCGTTGAGCGGTGTGCGCAGGGCATGGCTGAGGTTGCTGAGGAAGATGTCCTTCAGCTCCTCACTCTTCCAGGCCCGTTCCATCTCTGCGAGGATATGCTTGCGGCTGATGCGCTGCTGGATGATGAAAACGAGGAGCGACACGATGATGAGCCCCGTAATCAGCAGCCACACCCACATCGGGATACGCATCCCGTCGAACGTCGTCTTGATGTCACCATAGACATCTTCAATCACCCCCTCTTTCTCCATGAGGTCCAGCTCGTTGTTAATGGCGTCGATCAGCCGCTTGTCATGGCTCACGTAGCAGTATTCTCGCGGCATCAGCGCCAGGTCCGACGAAGAGAGGTTCACCAAACCAAGTTCGTTGATCAGATATCGGGCCTGATAGCGGAAGCAGATTAGTCCGTCGTACTTTCCCTTGGAGAGTTCGTTCAAAGCCACCCTCAGGTCCTTGACGAGTACGGGCGTTGCCCCCACTTTCTGCAGGGTGTCGTTGATGGGGCGTGAGGCCATGAGGGCAATCTCCTTGCCACCCAGGTCACGCAGGCCATACGGCGCCTTGTCCTGTTTGCGGTACACCAGCTGGTAATAGAGCCGGAACACCCCTCGCGAGTAGTTCGTAAGATCCTTGCGGTAAGGAGAGTACACCATCATAGCCAGGTCAACCCTGCCTTTGATCACATCGTCAGCGATATTCTCCCACGAATTCGTCGAAAAAGTAAAGGGGATATCAAGGCGTTTCATCAGCCGTCTGGTGAACTCAATGTCCAGTCCGTTGGGTTTGCCGTGCTCATCGACAAACTCCATCGGGGCATAATCCATGTCGATACCAAACACCAGCTGATGGTTTTTCGTATAGCCGAGGTTATCAGCCCTGCACGTCATAGCAGTGCAGACAAGCAGTAGCAATAATATGCAGGTCTCTCTCAGTCTCATAACCCGGGCTTACGTCTGATTGGGCACAAAGTTACGAAGTTTTTCTGAAACCGCCAAATACTTCGTGCAAAAAATGTTGGAAAATGTAAAGCAGAGTCTTATGTTTGTCAGAATATTTCAGCAATAGTGCAGTCTTCTTTACTTTTTTGTATCTAATTGACTGTCAAGCCGTTACAAAACCAGGATTTTAAGCTATGTAAAAGGGGACTTTACAGGCAGTAAACTCGAAGTTTAGGCTAAGTAAACTCCGAGTTTAGTCTATCTAAAGTCCGACTTTGCCGGGCTGTATTTTTGATTGTAAAGTAATTTTACCAATAGTATATCTGTATCGTCAATCATGTTGTGATGTCACGCTCGTTAGGTATTTACTTGTACCCGCTCCAGGAGAAGGTGTCAGCGCCTCAGATCAGTGGTACGACTCCGTTTGCCGACACGACCACGGTGACCATCGCCACGTCGAGCAGCAATGCGAAGATCTACTACACTGACGACGGCTCGGAGCCCGACCAGCACGCGACGCTGTACAGCGGGCCCGATCACGCTGAGCGCCTCGAAGACCATCAAGGCCATTGCCTTCCGTGGCAACATTGCCTCGGCTGTCTCTTCGAAGAGCTTCGTGAAGCAGTAGGCTGAAAGTGAATCGTCATACGCAAAAAAGAAGGATTAGGAACCATCGCGATTCCTAATCCTTTATTCATTGATGTTACAATGTGACAATGCAACAATGCAACAGAAGACGGTCAGCCTCCGAAGTTGTCGTACATGATCGACTCGGGATCGACGCCGAGCGAGTCGAGCATCGAGACGACGGCCTTCGACATCGGGCCGGGACCACACATGTAGTACTCCACATCCTCGGGAGCCTCGTGGTCCTTCAGATAGGTGTTGAGCATCACCTGATGGACGAAGCCCGGGGTGTACTTCACGCCAGCGGCATCGGCTGCCGGATCGGGACGGTCGAGGGCCAGGTGGAAGTGGAAGTTCTTGAACTCCTTCTCCAGGCCGAGGAAGTCGTCGAGATAGAACACCTCGTTGAGGGCGCGGGCACCGTAGAAGTAGTGCATCTCGCGATCGGTGGTCTTGAGCGTCTTCGTCATGTGCATGATCTGTGCACGCAGCGGAGCCATACCGGCACCACCACCGACCCAGATCATCTCGCGCTTCGAGTCGAAGTGCGGGTGGAAGTCGCCGAACGGGCCACTCATCGTCACCTTGTCGCCGGGCTTCAGCGAGAAGATATAGGATGAAGCGATACCGGGGTTCACCTCCATGAAGCCGCTCTTGTCGGGCTTGAACGGCGGCGTGGCGATACGCACGGTGAGCATGAACACGTCACCCTCGGCCGGATAGTTGGCCATCGAGTAGGCACGGATGGTGGGCTCGGGGTTCTTACACTTGAGCGGGAACAGGCCGAACTTCTCCCACGACGGCAGGTACTCGTCGCCGATGAGCGACTTGTCGAAGTCCTTGTCGTAGTCGATGCAGTCGAAAGCCGGGATCTTGATCTGGGCGTAAGAGCCGGGCAGGAAGTCCATGTGCTCGCCCGGAGGCAGCTGCACCTTGAACTCCTTGATGAACGTGGCGACGTTCTTGTTGGAGATGACGGTGCACTCGTATTCCTTGACGCCGAGGATGGACTCGTCGACGTGGATCTTCAGGTCACCCTTCACCTTGCACTGACAGCCGAGGCGCCAGCCGGCCTTGATCTCCTTGCGCGAGAAGTGGGGCTTCTCAGAGTCGAGGATCTCCCCTCCCCCTTCGAGCACCTGCACCTTACACTGTCCGCAGGAGGCCTTTCCGCCGCAGGCAGAAGGCAGGAAGACGCCGTTCTCATTGAGCGTAGACATCAGCGAGTTACCCTGGGCCACAGAGATCGTACGGTCGCCGTTGATCACAATATTCACATTTCCTGAGGGCGACAGATACTTCTTCGCCACGAGCAGGATAATCACGAGCAGGAGTATGACAATGAGGAATACTCCGATACTATATGCTATAAACTGTGCCATATATTCATTGAACATTTAACATTGAACATTGACCATTATATATTTAGGCCGGAGAAACACATCATCGCCATAGCCATCAGGCCGACGGTGATAAACACGATGCCAAGGCCCTGCAGGGGCTTGGGAACGTCGCTGTACTGCATCTTCTCACGGATGGCACCCATGGCCACGATGGCCAGCGTCCAGCCGAGACCCGAGCCGAAGCCATAGACGACGGCATCGAGGATCGAGGTGATGGCCTGCGAGTTGCTGGGATCCATGAGGATGCGCTGCTGCATGAACAGCGAGGCACCCATGATGGCGCAGTTCACGGCGATCAGCGGCAGGAAGATACCCAGGGCGGCATAGAGCGAGGGCGAGTATTTCTCGACCGTCATCTCCACCAGCTGCACCATACCGGCAATCACGGCGATGAAGAGGATAAAGCTGAGATAGCTCAGGTCGACACCCTCGACCAGACAGCCGTCGCCCAGCACCTTGGTCTGCAGCAGATAGTTCACGGGAACGGTCACGGTGAGCACGAAGGTCACGGCGAGGCCCAGTCCCAAAGAGGTCTTCACGGTCTTCGACACGGCCAGATAGGAGCACATGCCGAGGAAGAAGGCGAAGATCATATTGTCCACAAAGATGGACCTAAAAAGTAATGATATTGCGTGTTCCATACTTTTACTCTTTTACTGTTTTACCTTTTTACTTTTCTTTGTAGAAGTATGCACGATGAACCCAAATCACACAGCCAACGAGGATGAGCGCCATGGCCGGCATCGTCATCATACCGTTGTTCATGTAGCCGAAGTCGTAGCAGGCATCGGGAACGATCTGGAAGCCCAGCAGCGAACCGCGGCCGAGCAGCTCACGGACGGCACCCACGATGACGAGGATCATGGCGTAGCCCAGACCGTTGCCCACACCGTCGAGGAACGAGGGCCAGGGCTTGTTCTGCATGGCGAACGCCTCGAGACGGCCCATGAGGATACAGTTGGTGATGATCAGTCCGACATACACAGAGAGCTGAACGCTGACGTCGTAGGCGAAAGCCTTCAGGATCTGAGAGACGATGGTCACGAGAGCAGCCACCACCACCAGCTGCACCACAATGCGGATGCGGTTAGGGATGGTGTTGCGGATAATCGAGATGATCACATTCGCAAAGGCGGTGATGACCGTCACAGCGAGACCCATCACGATGGCAGGCTTCAGCTGTGAGGTCACAGCCAAGGCCGAGCAGATACCGAGTACCTGGCCCAGGATGGGATGATCGAGGTTCAACGGATTGGTGAAAACCTCCTTATTTTGTTTACTGAATAATGCCATAATTTACTCCTCCTCTGCTTTAGGTTCTTCAGTGGCTGTAGAGTCAGCGGGCTCAGGTGTGCACATCATCTTTGAAAAGAGTTCGACGGCATTCTTTCCGGCGTTCTTCAGACCAGCCTTAATCATATCATTCACACCATTAGAGGTCAGCGTGGCACCCGTCACGACATCTACCTGAGTCGTGGGATCCTCCACCTTCTTCACAATCGAGATGGCGACATCCTGAGTACCATCGACGAAGACCTTCTTGCCGATGAACTTCTCCTGCCAGGCCTGAGAGTCCTTGATCTCAGCACCCAAACCAGCCGTCTCACTCTCATGATTGAAGTAGGCACCATAGACAGTCGGCGTCTCATCACCGTGGATGGAGACGTAACCGCTGATGCCACCCCAGAGACCCATACCCTTCAGGGCGACCACGAGGATATCCTCGCCGTCGATCTCACACAGGTAGTACTTCTGTCCGTCCTTCTCGGCTTCTTCCTTCACCACCTCGGCATACTTGGCTTCAGCTTCAGCGCCGTCGAGGCCACGGATGTTCAGCGAGTATAGGATCTGTTTCTTCACATCGAGGGCCACGTTAGCGTCCTGCATCGGCTTCAGGGCCTGATAGACGAATGCCAGCAGGAAGGCCACGATGACCACCAGAATCGCACTATATATAATAATGTACGTATTCGAATTCGTATTCAGTTTCATTTGGTACCTCCTCTCTTCAAACGTTTCGAAATGTTACGAGCCACCACAAAGTGGTCGATCGTAGGAGCAAACATATTACCAAAGAAGATGGCAAGCATCATACCCTCGGGATAGCCGGCATTCAGCACACGGATGATGATGGCCATCGCTCCGATGAGGAAGCCGTAGATGTACTGGCCTGTGGTGGTGCGGCAGGAGGTGACAGGGTCGGTAGCCATGAACACGGCACCGAAGGCGAAGCCACCCATCACGAAATGATGCCACCAAGTCATCGACTGGCCGGTAGACTCAAACAACAAGGCTAAGGCCGTACCGCCGACGAAGACACTCAGCATGGTGCGCCAAGAGGCGATGCCCGTCCACAAGAGGATGATGGCGCCGATGGCAATGGCATAGATGGATGTCTCACCGATGGAACCCGGGATGAATCCGCAGATCATATCGCAGATAGAGGCCTGCGGGTCGATACCCTGGCCAATCTGTCCGAGCGGTGTGGCAGCTGTAAAGCCGTCGGGCAGGTCGTTACCCAGTCCGAAGATCGAGTTCTGAGCCACCCAGACCGTGTCGCCAGTCATCTTTGAAGGATAGGCGAAGAAGAGGAACATACGGGCTGCGATGGCGGGGTTGAAGATGTTCATACCCGTGCCGCCGAAGATCTCCTTACAGAAGATCACCGAGAAGGCACAAGCCAGGGCCAGCATCCACAGCGGACAGCCGATGGGGATGATCAGCGGGATGATGATACCCGATACGAGATAACCCTCCTGGATCTCCTCACCGTTCCACTGTGCCCAGGCAAACTCGATGCCCAGACCAACGATGTAGCTGACGAGGATCTTAGGAAGAACAGCCAGGAAGCCAAAGCAGAACACCTCGAGGAAGCTGGCACTATCGAGTGTGCCTGCGGCGAGATAGTTCTGATAGCCGATATTATACATACCAAACAGCATGGCCGGCATCAGGGCGATGACCACCATACTCATAATGCGCTTCGAGTCGATGGCGTCGTGAATGTTGACGCCAGACTTTGACGTGTCGTTAGGCACAAGCGCAAACGTCTCAAAGCCGTCGAATACGCTGCGGAAAGCATGCAGCTTGCCGCCCTCTTCGAAGCTTGGCCTCATTTTGTCGAATAAGTTTCTTATAGCACTCATGTCTTTATGCGTTTTCTTTACGTAAAATATTCAGTCCTTCACGCACGATGCGCTGCAATTCAAGTTTCGATGAGTCCACGAACTCTGCCAGTGCAAAGTCCTCAGGACTAACCTCATAGATACCCAGAGCCTCCTGACGGTCGATATCGCCGGTGATGATGGCCTTGATGAGGTATTCGCCGTAGATGTCCATCGGCAGCACCTTGTCATACTCACCACTCATGATGATATGACGCTCGCCACCCTTGATACGGGCATCCAGCGCATATTCCTTCTTGCCACAGAGCCAGGAGAAATAACTGCGGTTGACGGAGAACTGCTTGAATCGCGGCAGGATCCAACCCAGCATCTCGTCGGCATCGTTACCCTCGGGGATGACGGTGATCTCAGAGGTGTGAGCCCCTAAGAAGCCTTCCTTCGTGGTGGGTTTGCCGGTCAGCACGTTGCCGTTGATGATGCGGACGCTCTTCGAGGCGTCGTAGCTGTTGGAGAGCAGCGTCGACAGTTCCTCACCAACGAGCATATCCACATAGGCAGGATTGTTGATCTCGCTGCCACAGAGGGCGACGGTACGAGTGAGGTTCACCTTTCCGGTATTGAACAGACGGCCGATGAAGAGCACTACTGTCGGATCGCCGATGGTCCACACCACTTCGCCCTTGTTCACAGGATCCAGATGATTCACCTGCACACCCACATTACCAGCGGGACATTTCCCTTTAAACACTGTCACCTCTACATCCTTCATGCCTTCGAGCGATGAACCTTCACCCACACCGAGATAGGTCTTGGCCATCTTCGACAGAGCTGTCAGACCTGTCTGGAAGTCCTGTTCCTGACCCTTCACCTCGTACTCGAAGCTGGCGGCCAGCGGCTTGTCTCTCAGGGCTGACACGAAAATTGCCTTAGGCTTGGTCTCCGGATTCGTAGACACAGCGTAAGGCAACTGGTTGATGTAGCCGAACAATCCCGCTTCGAGCAACGCTGCGATGACCTGCTCGCCATTCAGGCTGTTGACATCGCGCTTGCCAAAGTCCACAAACTCCTGCGTGGCATCAGCTTCAACCTTGATGCAGAGCACTTTACGGCGTTCGCCACGCACCACCTCACGGACTGTTCCGCTGACGGGCGAAGCAAACTTCACATCGGGATACTGCTTGTTGACAAACAGCGCATCCCCGGCCTTGACCTTGTCACCTTCACGGACAACGACTTTCGGAGTGACACCCTCGAAATCGTCAGGCACCAGTGCAAACTTGCCATTCGATTTCAGCTGGATCTTCTTCTCCTCAGCCCGTCCCTTCAGGTTGATGTCCAAGCCTTTTCGTAAACTAATTACATTTGCCATTTATTTTAGATTTGATAGAATAGTTGCACTAAACGTTGCAAAATTAAATAAAATATGTTAGATAATAAGCAAAAATCTGTAGAAAAATGTCTGATAGCCGATTTTTTATCGTAATTTTGCAAAAAAAATGATCCGAATGTTTTGATTTTTGCTATTTCGGACTGACAAATGATTAAGAATCTCAGGAAGAGAAGTGAAGATATTTAAGTGGACTATCAGTGTTCTCCTTTGGACGGTCATCGCGCTGAATGTACTGTTCTTGGGGCTCACACACCTGCCGGCAGCCCAGCAATACATCGGTTCGAAGGTTGCCGAATATGCCGGTGAGATGCTGGGGACACAAGTCAGCATCGGACGGGTGGACCTGGGAATCCTCAACCGCATCATCATCGACGATGTGGTGATTATGGACCAGTGTCAGCAGGAGATGCTCCGTGCGGCGAGAATGTCGGTGAACATGGATCTCCTGCCGTTGATGGACGGGAAAATCTCCATTTCATCGGTACAACTCTTTGGAGCCCGCTTCCGTCTGTACCGTCAGAATGCCGAAGCCCCATTGAACTGCCAGTTTATGATCGACTCGCTGGCATCCAACGACACCACCTCGAAGAAGCCCCTTAACCTGCGCATCAACTCGCTGATCGTACGCCATACCAATGTAGCTTTCGACCAGCACGACCAACCCCAGACTGAAGGACTCTTCAATCCCGCCCACCTGCGACTGAAGGATATCAGCGCACATATTAATCTGAAGACGCTGACCGACGACTCGCTGAATGTCAACATCAAGCGCTTCAGTTTCAGCGAGCAGTCTGGACTCGCCGTGAGCAGCCTCGACGGTCGTCTGGAGGTAGGACGGCAGCACGCCATGCTGAGAGACTTCAAGCTGCAGATGCCCAGTTCACGGTTGCAGATAGACACCTTGACAGCCGACTACCGCATGGATGGAAATCAACTTCAACCAGGCACACTGACCTTCACTGGAGAGATTAAAGATTCACATATAACACCCTCTGACCTAAGATGTTTTGAATCTTCACTCAAGGATTTCCAGAGACCCATCTTCTTGTTGGCAGCCTTTAATGGTACCGACCGCAAGGTCAATGTCCACGAGCTTCGGTTATCCACATCCGAGAATGATTTCGACGTACATGTGGACGGCTGGCTGGCGGATTGGCAGAACCAGCCTTCTTGGCATCTACAGATGCATCGCATCCTGCTGTCTGAGGCCAGCATCGACTTCCTGACGAAAGCTATTCCCGCCATTCCATCGGAAATCAAACGTCTGGGCAGTCTGATGATGAACGGCACGTTCGATCAAGATGTCGCTGGTCTTATGAGTCTGAAGGCCAATGTGCAGTCGGGAGCCGGCGACATGGATGTGCAGTTCAACATGAACCAGGAGAAGGTGTTCGATGGTCAGCTGCTGACAGAGGAGGTTAATCTCCGTCAACTGCTCGACGAAGAGGAGCTGGGTGGTCTCTCAGCACAACTCACCCTCCACGGACAGTTGAAAGACCGTCAGTATCCCGATGTCAAAGCCGAGGGATTCGTCAGAAGGTTCGACTATAAAGGCTACTCCTATCAGAACATCACCATCGATGGCGAATACGGGCAACACAACCTTTCAGGTACCATTAGTATAGACGATCCGAATGCCAAACTGGCTCTGGCAGGCCATTTGGCCGATGCCCAGCCCGTTGGAAACAACAAGCTGAAACGGGTGCTTCTCGACTGTGCCATTACCCATCTGGTGCCCTCTGCCCTCCATCTGGTCGACGACTGGGATGGGGCTGTCGTCTCAGCAGATATCCAGGCCGATTTCACCGCCAGCAGCCTGAACGATGCCCAGGGTAGTCTGCGCATCAGCAAGGGCAGCATCACCGGCACCCCGCAGCACCAACCCTATAAGCTTGACAACTTCGTCATCATGTCGGGCTATGAGGATGGCATCCATTACGTAAACCTGAAGAGCGACTTTGCCGATGCCACTCTGAAAGGAGATTTCGACTTCGAGACCCTGCCGAAGAGTCTCTCGGCCCTCGTCAGCCAGCGACTCCCCGACCTCCCCGGTCTGTTGGCCAAGACCGACGATGCCCACAACAACTTCAGTCTGCGGATGCTGTTGAGTAAGACCGATTGGCTGAAACGCTTCTTCGATGTCGACCTCGTGCTTAAGGAGCCCCTCATGGTCAACGCCCGGGTCAACGACAGCACCCACGACATCTGGTTGGACGGCAATCTCCCCTCGTTCGCCTACAACGGCAGCTGGTATGCCGACGGCAACATTCGCATTACCACCCCCAACGACACGCTCCACTGTGATATCGGCATCCTCAAACGCCTCGATGACGGGGGATCGATGCGTGCCGATGCCAACATCCGGGCAGCGAACAACCAACTGAACACCTCGCTCACCTGGGACAACCACCGGCAGGAGGAACGGATCAGCGGACAGATGAACGGCATCATCCAGCTCTATCACAATCTCGAGAACATACCCGAGGCCCATCTGCGCATCCTGCCTTCCCACATCGTTCTCCATGAGGGTACATGGGATGTGGAGCCCTCCGACATCATCTATCATGAGAACCGTCTGCTGGTCGACAACTTCCTGGTGAGACGTGGTCGGCAGCACATCCTCATCGATGGTGTCGCCTCCAAAGAAAGACACGACGCACTTACTGTCGACCTCAACGAGGTGGAAGTCGGCTATATTCTCGACCTCGTCGACTTCCATTCCGTTGAATTCAGCGGACAGGCCACCGGTAAGGCCAAAGGTTACGCCCTCCTCGACAAGTTCGCAGCATCAGCCAACCTGCGTGTCGACGACTTCAAGTTCGAGAAAGGTCGCATGGGAACGCTCTTTGCCGATGTTGAATGGAACGCCCAAGACGAGCAGATCGACATCGATGCCGTGGCCAAGGACGGGCCGGGCGTCAACACCCTCGTCAACGGCTTTATCTCCCCCGTCCATGAGACCATCGACCTCGCCATCCATGCCGACAGTACCTATATCGACTTCATGCACAACTTCACCCAAAGCTTCCTCAGTCAGGTGACGGGCCATGCCGACGGTGATGTACGGCTGGCAGGCACCCTCGACAATATCAACCTGACGGGCCAGCTCATCGTCGGTGGCAACCTTACCGTCGAGGCCCTCAACACCACCTATACACTTCAACGTGACACCGTCACCTTCATCCCCGACGACATTCTGCTTAGAAGGCTGCGTCTCCTCGACAGAGACGGTCACGAGGCTTTCCTTTCCGGTGGCGTGCATCATAAGCATCTGACGAGTCTCTCTTTCGACCTCGTGGCCGAGACCGAACATCTGCTGGCCTACGACTTCCCCAGTTTCTCCCGTCCTTCCAGCGATGGCCAGACTTCCGTTGAGAAAGACCCGTTCTACGGTACCGTCTATGCCTCAGGCACCGTCACTATTCAAGGGCGTCCTGGCGAAGTGACCATCGACTGCCAGGTGACACCACTCAAGAACTCGTTCTTCGTCTATAATGCCTCCAACCCCGATGCCATCTCCCGTCAGGAGTTCATCCAGTGGGAGGATGAAGAGCAGCTGGCGGATAGCAAATCAACGGTCAATCGTCAACCGTCAGCAGAAAACTCCTATAAGACCGACATCTACCTGAACTTCCTCATCAACGCCACGCCCGACGCCTCGCTCCGTCTGCTCATGGATGCCGCCACAGAAGACTATGTCACCCTCTTCGGCGATGGTGCCATACGCGCCACCTATCATAATAAGGGAGCATTCAACATGTTCGGCACCTATACCGTCGACCACGGCACCTACAACGTGACCATCCAGAACATCATCACCAAGAACTTCACCTTCAACCCTGGTGGTACGATCATCTTCGGTGGCGACCCTTATAAGGCTACCCTCAACCTCCAGGCGTGCAACACCGTGAGCAGCGTCAGCCTCTCAGACCTGAGCATCGGCAACTCGTTCTCCAGCAGCACCATCCGTGTGAACTGTCTGATGAACATCAGCGGACAGCCCTCGGCTCCCCTCGTGGACTTTGACATCGAGATGCCCACCGTCAATGCCGACGAACAGCAGATGGTGCGTTCTGTCATCAACGGCGAGGAGGAGATGAACCAGCAGGTGCTTTATCTGCTCAGCATAGGTCGCTTCTATCAGCCTGGTGTAAACAACTCTGCCAATACTCAGACCGACCAGACCTCACGCACCATGCAGAGTCTGTTGTCAGGTACGCTTACCGCCGAGATCAACAGCCTGCTCAGTCAGTTTGTGAAATCAGAGAACTGGAATTTCGGTGCCAATATCTCCACTGGAAACGAAGGCTGGCACAACGCAGAGTACGAGGGCACCATCAACGGCCGTATGTTCAACAACCGCCTGCTGCTCAACGGACAGTTCGGTTATCGCGACAATGCCAAGCAGGCTACCCCGTCGTTCATCGGCGACTTCGACCTGCAGTACCTCCTCTACCCCAACGGCAACCTTGCCCTGAAGGTCTACAACCAGACCAACGACCGTTACTTCACCAAGTCGTCGCTCAACACCCAGGGCCTCGGCATCATCATGAAGAAAGACTTCAACGGTCTCCGCGACCTCTTCGCCACCAAGAAGCGGAAAAAGAAGACAAAGAAGTAAGATGTAAGTGATGATGACAATGATAGACAACTTGCACCGAAGGCTGTCTTCATGGCACAGGCTATGGATCATGACCTTCATTCTACTTGCCGCACCCATTTCCGTCATAGCAGAAGACTTCATATACGACGGGATTGCCTATCAGATTCTACCCGACGAGCCTGCTACGGTAGAGGTGACGAGGAGTGAAGAGATCACTTATTCTGGCTCTATCGCCATTCCTGCAGAGATTACATACTCATCAGAGACTTACCTGGTGAAAGGCATCGGAGACGGTGCTTTCCTCTGTTGCGACGATCTTCTATCCGTGTCGTTGCCCGACAACTGCCTATGGATATCAGACCGGGCTTTTTACGGCTGTTCTTCGCTCAGGGAGATTCAGTTTGGCAGCAACCTTGAAACGATTGGCAACTATGCCTTCCATGACTGCAAGTCACTCACCACGATCACCCTCCCTAAGACCATACAGTCAATAGGTCGGGCATGTTTTAAAAATTGTACAGCACTTCGTCACATTTTTGTCGACGCCACCACCCCACCCGCTCTCTCAGAAACCGCCTTCCTGCATAGCTACAGCGGTACAATGAAAGACCAGATCGTTGTTCATGTCCCTCAGGGAAAGGCCGACGCATACAGGAATGCCGACGAATGGAACAGCTTTACCCACGTCATCGACCAGACGGACAGCCATCAAGTGTTGTTCTCCACAATCATCGAGGGCGATGGAATGATTGTTTACAATGGTCGTGACTATGACAGGACGGAAACATTTCCCCTCGTTTCCGGTTCGTCGGTGACCCTGCAGATCAAAGAAGGCCATGACTGTTCATTGTCCCGCCTCGACCTCAATGATGAAGATATTCTTCCTCAAGTTGAAGACCATACCATACAGATTGGTCCCATCCATCAAAACATGGTATTGAAGGCTGTTTTCGAGAAACGGAAGGCATACCTCACCCTCTGCCACAACAAGAACGGTAACCTGCAGATCGATATCAACGAAGGACAGACCGTCAATCTCAAGATCAATGCCAATGACGGTTGGCAGATCTTTTCCGTAACGATTGACAATGAGGACGTCACATCGCAAGTGGACAAGGACAACTGCATCAGGATTCCGAAGGCCAAAAGTGGCATGAGCATCCGGGTTGTACTGGAAAAGAACGGTCAGTTCTCCATTTGGAATGCCGACGGCGTACAAACCAGCTGTCCCATTGACAACCCGATCATGATTCCCGAGAATGCTCTTGCAGCAGACCTCACCGACATTCTGACGCCCATGGTCATTCCCAACTCTAACCCTAACACCATCTACATGGCAGACGCGGGAACCGTTATGGAGGAAAAACTGGAAGGAAACAATGTGGTGTGCGACGGTTATGCCAAAAGCATCCACCTCTACGACGGAAATGATGCCTATATTCCTGATGATATCCAAGCAGGGAACATAGAGTACAGTCGCTTTTCACCCCATGACAGAGGGCAGAAATACAGTTGGGAAACCATCTGTCTGCCGTTTTCTGTAGACTACATCACCGCCAGCGACGGTGAGGAAGAGATAGACTGGTTCAGGGACAAGAATGATCAGGAGAAGGATTTCTGGTTGTGCGAATGGGAAGGCGCAAACGATGAGGGGTTGCAGTTTACCTATGCCAGCCAGTGGAACGCCAATCAGCCCTATCTCATGGCCATTCCCTCCTCCCAATACGCGACACCCCATCATTTATTAGATAAGGAGTTGACCTTCCACGCTTTCAACAAGACCCTTTATCACACGGGAAAGGCCGTGCAGGAGATGTCGCCCTATGCGTTTTATGGCACGTCGGCCAAGGCAGAAAGGGATGACGTTTACACCCTCGATGCAGAAAAGGGCTTATTTGAACGACAAGCAAGAGCAGACATCGACGCCTTTCGCGCCTATTTCAAGAGCCTTCTGCCAGACCAACCCATAGCATTACCTATAGCTGGCATGACAGACGACATTGAGATGTTCAATCATGACAACACGTCCATCACAGACAGAAATGCCACTCAGCCCAACATCCGGCAGGTCTACAATCTCAAAGGTGAGAGAGTACCACAGGGAGCATCGTCATTACCCCATGGGATCGTCATCTATAACAAACAAAAACACGTTGTCAAATAACAACATAGCAATAGGCCCATCATGAAGAAACTGTTACTATTTCTCATCACATTATTAATAGCCGTTGTCTGCCATAGTCAATCGGCCAGACAGGATATTATCAACAACGTTTATTTGTCGGGCGGATTGCTGACCGCCTACCCAGGACCTCTACAGGATACGCTTTCGCCCGCGCCCTCAGGGAAAAAGCCCTTTTATATCAGCACTTACTGTAGACACGGTTCCCGTCATCTCATGAGCGCCAACCCCTACACGGCTCCCATTGATATTCTCAAGACAGCCCAAAATGCCGGAACACTGACGAATTTCGGCCAGCAGATCCTGGAGCGGTTGGAAATCCTGAACGACCACTCGCTCAACCGATATGGTGAATTAACCAAGATAGGTCTCAGCCAATGGCAAAGTATCGCCAAAAGAATGATCCGCAACTTCCCTGAGGTTTTCACAGATTCCTCATCGGTCGACGGACGCAGTTCTATTTATATCAGATGCATCTTGTCTATGGAGACTTTGCTACAGGAGTTGAAAGCCTTCAATCCACAACTGAAAATCTTTCATGATGCCTGCGAAAACGACATGTCCTTCATCCTACCAGGATATTCCTCCAGCAGAGCCGCTACAAGGAGTGAGGCTTCTGCTATCCCCTTGCCCACCATCAATGGCGACCGTATCGCTGAAGAGTTTTTCAGCAGGCCATACACGAAAGAGATAGATACAGAAGAATTCGCGTTATCTCTGTTTGAGCTGGCCTCACAGATTCAGAACACCGAACTTCGCGACAGTTTCTCGCTCTATGAGATCTTTAACGACGATGAACTATATGATATCTGGAAACTTCACAACGTGTCTGCATACAACATGTATCACAAGGGAGAAGACACGGAGGCATTGCTGGAAAGAATCGTCGACGATGCCGACCAAGCCATCGCCGACCATACGCCCTGTGCTCATTTCAGGTTCGGCCACGAATCGGTATTACTGCCGTTAGCCTATAGGATGAGCATCAACAATTATGATAAGGAATATAGCAGCGCAGAAGAACTCGAAGCGGCTGAATGGAAGACCTATCGCATCTATCCCATGGCAGCCAATATTCAGATCATCTTCTATCGCAGCAGTCCCTCCGACTCAGATATCTTAGTTAAGATCTTGCTCAACGAGGCCGAGGCCACTCTGCCTATCGATACCGACATAGCTCCCTACTATCATTGGAATGACGTGAGAGAATATTGGAACAGCAAGCAATAGGAATTCGATGAAAAATGCACAGGGTTCCTGGCCCCGCGTGATCCATGAAAATCATCATGAAGAAATAATGTCGTAAGGAATCTTACGACCGCAACTAATGATAAAGAGAGGCGACCAACTCGGCCACCTCTTTTTTCCGTAAACTGTAAACCGTAAACTAAACCCTAGAACGGCCCTGCACCCATACAACTCGTGGTGCTAATCGCCGTGAGGAATGCTGTGAGCGCGGCTACTATCACCTTCACCGCCAGCTCGATTACACGCTGCTTCTTCATATTTCACACTGATAATTTTTTTGTCTCACAGAAATCACAGAAATCACAGAAATTTTAACTTTGCTTACTCTGTGCGTAGCCTGTGCCATAGGCACTTTCCGTGATTTCCGTGGTTTCTGTGTGACCTTTTAACCGTTGCCCTGCTGATCGGCGGCGGGAGCCAGGACGTAGCTCAGCGGAGTCTTCTTCTGGAATCGCTTCTGCTTGCCGGAGACGGTGCGCACTTCGCTCTCCACGAGATAGCCGAAGGTGAAGATACAATCGTCCTTCAGAGCTCGCGAGGTCAGCTTCTCACCCTTCGTGTTCTCAGGGACGAAGTTGATGTGGATGCCGTTGATCATCGCCTCGGGGCCACCTGCCACAGCGGCGGCGAGGTTCGCCTTGCCCAGCTTCTGAGCATCCACAGAAGGAGAGAACGTACATAAGCCGTCCAGTTTCACGGGCTGTCCCTGCGTGAGCAGTTCCTTCATGCAGTCCACCACCTGTCCCAGCACCAGCACGCACATCTGGTAGTCGGCGATCTTGCCGTGCGAGGTCATGTGGGCAGCGAAGCCCTTTAGATTCAGAGGTTCCTTAGAGTCCACCTCTGCGAAATACTTTCCGTAAGCGGTGCTGTCGTCGTTCTTGTTCTGACGCAGGTTAATCACCATTGGAATTTCATTTCTTGCCATAATTTAAAATCCTTTCTTTTCTTCAGCACTGCAAAGGTACGAAGAAAATGGATAGCTCGCAAGTTTTTCCGGCACCCGAATCAGGTTCTTTCAAGTTACCAAAGGTTGTTTCTTTATAAGCATCAAACAAGGAGTTGTAAAGTGCTGCAATTCGCAACGCCTTACAACTCCCCGTAACGTGAGACCGATTTGAGTTGAATAGATTACCAGAGATTCACTCTATAGAGGTGGATTGGTCTTGGCTGATTCCTTGCATATGCAACACCAATGGCACGTGCAGCTGAAATGGACGCTTTACGCTCATCATGACGATAAGCCTGTTCTCTTTCCAAATACTTACGTTCCCATGCCTCCAGTGAAGCAACCTTGTTGCCAATCTGACCGACAAATGTTTTGGCCGCAGCAGAAGAAGAACACGAAGGAGGCATATCTGCAAGTATCTCTGCCACGCGTGCGGCACCTTCTGCATTGGGACTAGCAGCCCATGCTGCACGAGCTTCTGCCAACAGCTTCTCGCCGTAAAGGTCCATCTCCTGCTTGTAGTACTGCTGTATCAACGGAGCCACTTTTGAAGGATATGAAGGACACTCTTCAGGAATCTCACTCAAAATATAAATTGCTTCATCGAAATTCCTAGCCTTGGCTGCGTTCTGAGCTTTAGCTATGATAGCAGACATCTGTGACTCATAGTAACTGATGACCTTCCTCTTAGAATCATCGATAAAGTTTGCGAACTGAGCGTCGTTCAGTCTAATCTTTGAAACGCCAAGAGCAATAGCATTTGCCTTGTTGGCACCTGTGCTTTCGGCACTGCGAGTAAAGGTGGAGAACACCTTCCCACTGAAGATATCAGTCAAAGACAGAACTAAATCAAAATCAACATCACACTTGGGAGGAATAGTAGCCCTTGTCTGTTCGTTGTTGATGGCAATAGAAGGAACCATAGCAAAACGAGCCATTTCTGGGTCTGAGCTAATACCATGTTCGGCTAGTGCACGTTGAAGTTTTGATTTTACTTGAGTATCAAGCTTGTCAGGAACTTGATAGTCACATACCAGATGAGCAGGAGCAACAGTTAATTGCTGTGCAACACTCTGCAACGTAGTGAACGATAGTCCAAATACGATGGCTGCTATACCAAATTTATTGCTTGTTTTCATCGTTTATGTCTATTAAATTACTGAGAAATGAGAATATAGGCATCGCCTAACGTACCGCCGCCATCCGACTGACTGGTTTTTGAGCTGGTCTTCTGCGTAACGGTGTAACCAGGAAGTTTGGTCTTGAGTTCCTGAACCAAGGGACGATAGAAATTACGGGCATCCATACCACGACCGTTAGCATTGAAAAGCGGCATCATTGCCTGAGAAGCTCTCAGTGCTTCCTCATCAACCTCATCAATGCTGAAGCTACCGTTTACACAGTTTCTCTGAAGCCATAGATCAACGATATCTTCCACTTGTGAAGGTAGCTCAATGCCATTAGTCTCAATGGTCAGGCGTGATTCACGACCAACTTCTGCAAGACTAGTAAAATAATTTAATATATCATCGGCAAATTTTCTAAACTTGTCCTTGACAGCCTCCTGCAATAGGTTTACCTTTGTCTCGCCAATAGCGGGATTACTTTGACCACTTGAACCGGCAATCTGTTTTGAACTATAGGCGTCTAATCCCGTAAGCTCATAATAAAGAACATCTTTAGGGCCTTGTTTATTGATTTTGTAGTTTAACTCCAAACGTACATCAATAGGGATGGTAAGGTTCTTTCCCTGTACACGACGGAGCTCAGCTTCAAGCATCGTTAAGGGGAATCCATCATCCTGGAATAACTCGGATATTTTAGCAATACAAGCCTTCAAGTCTGTATCCAGAAATGCCTGTTTATAGTTCTGGACATAATTCACTTCTCCCATATCGTCAGTTCCTCCCAACAGATTCATCTGAACGAGCAAAGCATCTGAAGGAACAACGACTAGGCGTGGTTTCTTAGCCTGTCCAAATGATTCAACAGAAAAGATGGACAGAACAAATATTGCAATTAATAATATAGATTTTTGTTTCATTGTGTATATAGTGTTTAATTAAAACATATTTCTGAAACCCTTGATGATACCTTCGCTCTCCAAGTACCTACGCAGATCCGTCGTATTGACAGAGACAATGATGCCAATCTTGTATTCCTTTCCCACTTTCATGCGGTCTTGAGGGTCTACGACGCCATCGGAAGACAAGCTTACATAACGTTGATAGGTACCATTATCAAAAAAGTTCTCAAAGAAATCCTGATTATTCTCCTGTTCCTGGGGTTTCACCAGTGCAGGCTGTTTAGCGGTGCCGCTAGTGGCTGCGATTCCTTTGAACAGCACCCCATGCACTGCATTCATCTTTGCAAGCTCGACAGCATCCTTTTCCTTTTTTGCATAGCTGTAGACTTTAATCAGCGCAGTACCTTGAGAACCGGTTCCCATGGCCACAATCTCGTAACGGAATTCACGCTTTTCTTTTTTCTTTTCAGCAGATACGTTTAAAGAACCTACAAGAAGTGCAATCAGACTAAAAATAATAACTCTTTTCATAAATTGTACTATATTAAATTAGAAATAAATCTTTATACCTCCACCAATACGCAGTTTTCTTGGATCCTTGGCATCTTTGTGCTTTTCCTGAGCATACCAGTCACGCATATACTTAAACTCATCACCCAGAATATTGTAAGTATATCCTGCTTCGCCAAAGATCTGGATGTTTCTTGTGCACATATAGCCCAATTTGACGGCTCCTTCGATATAGTATGAATCAAGAGAGCTCTTATCGGAATCATAAGTATTGCTTTTTACGTCAATTTTCTTTGCACCGATTGGCCACAAAACGCCACCACCGATACTTGGAGTTAGCACAAAAGTTCTGGCGAAATTCAGTTCTTTTGCAAAACCAATACCGCCTCTCATCACACCTACATTTTCAACTTTGCCTTCCTTGCCGGTATGAGCTCTAACGTTCATCGGTTTTCCATCCTCATCATTGGCTACACCAATGTTGATATAAAAGAGGAAACCTGGCAGGGAATTCATGATACGACTCAAGCGGTAGCCAATAGCGCCTTCAATAGCACCCATATTATACTGAGCTTCAATAGAAATGCCAAAATCGGGATTTTCCACGATAGTCATTCCTTCGTGAGCGGGTCGTCCCTTTACATAATAGAATTTCGACAGGTCTTCCGTATTACCAGTTGCAATCGTGTTGTTGTCGGCTACTTTGCAAGCACGTACAGTTGCGATACGCTTGGCGTACTCCTTGCCTTCATTATCCTGTCTGTATTCCATGATAGCATAACGCTTGTCAATACGGACTCCCTCTTTCGTACCAATCTTTGCGCGAACGGGATTTGTAGAGGTGACAGGTGTCTTAACTTGGAAGTCGGCCACTTTCTTACCTATGATGGTCATCAAATCCTCGAATTTTGTTTGATCGATGTTTGAAGGGCTCGACGACACACCAGAATTGGCATTCATGACATAGAGAAGAGGGAAGTTGGTTTCATCGATACCTGTAGGAGTCATGTAGTGATTGTTATAGAAGTCATTGCGTACTTCTTCATTGAAATTCAGTTTGTACACATATGGAATCATCTTCACGAACTCATGATATTTTCCTTTCTTATCATAATAGGATGCGTCTTTAATCACGTAGAACACTGCATAGGAACGGTCGATCAGTTGCTCTCCAAGTTCGTTAAGCAACGTCTGACGATAACTAGCCTTAGCCCTCAATACGTCATTATCTGTAGCAGCGAACTGACCTCGAGATTCCAACATGTCAATCCCATAGCCTGTTTCTTTTGAAAAGTTCGGGAACCAGATCTTCATGATTTGGTTACCTATTTTATTTTTGGTAATCAATTTCTCGATCTCGGCCTTTACCTTTGCATCGCGCGATGCTTGATCGTCTGGAATACTACTGAGAACAAACACGTTGTTTTTGATGACATTCTGGTCGAATTTCAGATCAGGAATGGCAAGTAATCGTTCAACGGCAGCTTTTGATGTTGAAGAACCGTCAATAATGAACAGTTTAGACATTGACGGGCGCAGATACTTTCTGGAGAGAGCAGTTGCGCGAGTAGTAAGAAGATTAGTCTCTTCCTGAGCAAACATACCTAAAGACATAACGAGCATTAGGCAAGCAATTAATAGTTTTCTCATAATGATACTTGTTTTTAATTTGGTAATTATAATTGTATTAACATCACAGATTAATTAGTATAATTCACATCATAAAGCGTTTGTGCCGGGATGACTCCATCACTCATCAGTCGTTGCTGTAATTCATGTCTCAACACTCTAACCGTTACTCGTATCGTCTTCTCCAGCTTGTTCTTTTTCTTTTGGTTCGAACCCCTACGCTTGTCAATCATAGAGGTATATTTCAGATATTCTCCATTGTCCATAAAGAAAATGTCGAAATACTTGGCATATTTCTCGCGAGCATTGGGCTCATAGATGAGTGGTCGCATGTCACAACCAGCCTTGCCGCCTCTGACACCAGTAAAGATTACAGCCATCACGGCATTCTTCTTTGCCTGCTCCAAAGCGTCTCGCTTATTACGGCCAGAACCTGAGGCCCGAAGTGTCTGTGAACCATCATGCTCTACACCAAGACATTCAACATTCAGACCTTGTGTCGAGGCAAAGCCTTGAGCTGTCATCTCCTGTGACACCAAAGTAATTAATGACAATGCTAACAAAAATGCTTTTTTCATAATCTTTAAGTTTAGAATTCATAACCTATTTTTAATCCCACTTGGTGAATATAAGAGGGGAAAACATGAGGGATTGTCGTGTCTATTTCACCGATCGTATATGACAAGCCTATCAGGAAAGCTTTGCGCGGCTCGCCAATGCGCATTCCCAATGTCGGGGACAAGAAAAAGCCGTCTCCTAAATTGGCACCAACTTCTACTGACCAATATGGCACGATTTCACGCACATCCTGGGAAACGATGTTACCACGCATGTCGAAAAACACAGGCATGGTGAACATGTTATTGTTGCCACGCACACTCTTGTTACCGTTAATATAACAGTTACCACCAAGTCCGACGCCAAAACGCAAGAACTCACTTAAACGATAACCACACGCCACTGAAACTGTAGCACGCTGGAAATTGTGATGATTCATAATAACTGAGCTGGCGGCAGATCCCTCTACAGCAAGCCAGAAACCTCTGTCATCAAGAGAATACTCGTGGTATTTCTGTTGTTTTGCTTCTTGCGGCAAACGAACCACTTGGGCATACGAATTGGGTATCATGGTAAACAATACCGCAACTAAAAATAGTTTCTTTTTAATCATAACATACATATTTAATTAAACATATCATTGATTAGTCGAAGTAATAATAGTTATATTATGATACAAAATTAAAAAATAAATGGCTAAACAGATTATAATTACATCCAAATTAACATTTTATAATGGATGCACTAGGCGAATTAACAGATTGAAACAGTTGGGGTGGTTAAACGAGGACACAAGAGGGACAGTCCCTTTTGTGAGTAGTCCTGGGTCCAGAGGGGTGTCGAATTGCCATCGGTGCCATTGATGGTGCCGTTCTGCTGGTCGTTGAAGTGCTTGCTGCTGCTCCAGCCTTTCAGGAATCCACCGGCGGTCATGCCGTTGCAGGCGTCGCGTGAGAGGAGCAGCACATGCCCGCGCATCTCGCCTACAGTGAGACGGGGCGCAAAGTCGGCGAAGAGTCCGCTGAACTCGCTGTCGTTAACCAGGGCGGCGAACTGCTCTGCCCAGGCGTTCATGTCGGGGGTATCAGTCACATTGGAGGTCACGATGCAGAACTCCGTGGGATTCTCTCTCAGGAAGTCGCGCATCTTGATAAAGAAGTCTTTCACCAGCAGCTCGGTCTGCATGATGCCGTGACAGCAGCGCAGGTCGTAGGTGGCGTCATTAGTGCTCAGCACGCGCTCCGGGCGCAGGTCGAACACGCGTACTCCCACCTTCAGCTGCTCGTCGATGGTCAAGTCCTGAGTGGTTGCCGCCGACTTTCCGATCTGTGAGGCCAGATGCCAGCCCTCGCCGGTGCAGGCATCGTGGGTGCCAGGCAGTGAAAGGTCGGCCACGAGTCGGCTGTTATTCAGCTGTGCCATCCACTGGCTGTGGTCCACATGGGGTTTAAAGGCATCGCTGGGGGAGCCGCCTCTCGTCATGGCAACCTCTGAGTCGTCCGTCGCATACGGGTTGGTCATCAGGTCGTCGTCATCTGAGCAAGATGCGAATGAAATACTAACTGCGGTAAGCATGCTCATGAGCACTGTCTTTACCAGGAATGAATTCTTTTTCATTGTTCGTTTATATTTTTATTGTTTAGCCTGAATTATTCATAGACATAAAAAAGAGAACGCATTTCTTGCAGGATTGCAGGAAAATTTGTAACTTTGAATCGCCTAAAAATCAAATTGTTACATACGTTCTCATGTGCAAAGGTAATAC
>Ga0247611_10000490_pt1 | contig 80817 bp, 79 predicted proteins | sample 177DNAGHGhighgp2_FD_192422 | JGI IMG/M metagenome (GOLD analysis project Ga0247611, IMG submission 192422) | Sheep rumen microbial communities from Palmerston North, Manawatu-Wanganui, New Zealand - 1770 DNA GHGhigh gp2 | ecosystem: Host-associated > Mammals > Digestive system > Stomach > Rumen... | reverse complement strand
ATGCAATTATCAAAGCTACAAATGATCCTGTTGCTGGCAAGAATAACATTAGCTTCGAAAATGTGGTTATTTTTGATTCGACCAATAAAAACGAGGCTATAGAAAAGATAGCAAAATTGATTGATGGGAGCAAAGATGCTGTGAAAATTAGAAGTAAAATATATGGAGGAGCGGATTTATGGTAATAAATGTTAACAAGCAAGACATTGTTCATGTTGATGGGGTTATAACAGATATAACAGATATTAATGAAACTTTTTTAAACAAACTATTCCTATCTCTTTTAAAAAAAGAATCCTCAATAGAGGTGGAAGATGAAGAAAAATGCGGTTATATTGGAAAACTTTTTCTAGAGCTTAAATCTGCTTGCGATGAAAGTTCTGATTTTTATAAAGCATATAACGAAATTAGAAATCAGTACCAAGAAATTCAAGAAAATGAGAAAAAGTTAATAGACAAAAGCGAAAATCCATTCTAATCTGCTTATTCTATATCATTTTTATATTATTAACATATTACTTTATTTATTGTTTCTCGTGGCTAGTTCTCAAATATTTTTGGTGGTTATTCTAGACCGCAATATGTCGCGACTATAAAAATAATGGCAAAAATAATGATTTGGTTTTATTCAGTCGTGTCTAATCTAAAAAGATTGGTGTTATAAGTTTTCTTTTTTCGTCGTGCCATCATTTGTCTTTCGACTAAAAGGAAGAAAGATAAATAATGGAAAGAAGAAAAAGAAAACAAAACGATTGAAAGTATAAATGATTTTAAGTAATATATAGATGTCAGATAACTTGTGTGTCTGATTGAACTATGAAATCATTATCGGACCTGACTGGTAATGGTGGAGTTCCTCGCTGGGCTGGATATAGGTACCGCACTCAGGAGGTCGAAAGACTAGAAGATATCCATAAAATTGCCGCTTTATGTGGCATTTTTTATTCGTAAAATAGGAGGGTAAACAATGTTAGATTCTAACTTAACAGAAGATGAACGGTTAGTGTTAAAAGAGAATTTTATTGAAACACTAAATGAAGCGTTGGGAGCCTTCCGCGATTTGCTTAACATTCAATATAATATTGTTATCGCTAAGAAAGGCGTGGAACATTTGATTAATTAGTCTTTTTAGAAAGAAATTTTATTCATCTTGCCGGAATTGATAAGCTCGTTGATATTGCTTTGGTAAAGGAAACACCAAATTTATACAAAAAACTTATAACAAACAATTCAGAATCAGAGAAAGTTAAATCTGATTTAACAAGTTCCAATTATTTTGATGAAATAGTTAGTCGGTTGTATTGTTTAATTGAATTACAACAGAACTTCTATAATGCAAAAGATAATAGACACTATAAGTTTTTAAGCAAGCAATATGGGAATTACACCTCTATTAAATTTGATTATCTTATTAGAAGTGAGTATTGCTCTAATGTTTATTATTATTTTTTACGTCATGACGAAAAGTCCGAGAACCCAAATCAATTTGTTGTTGTTTCGCTTTTTATCGAGAATAAAAAAGATTATACAAATGGACAAACTTATATGTATCTACTCAGCAAAGAAGAGATTAATAAAACAACCGGTGAAAAGTTTGTAATTTTTAAAAAAACTAACAATTATTAAAATAGAAGGAATAGATCTTAAAAAAATGGTCATCATTCAAAAGAAGTTTATTTTAAACAATATTCGAAAGATCTATTTATTAGATATTTATAATCAAATTAAAAGAGTATTAATATAATTGTTGGTTATTATAAGACACAAGACAGAAATTGGTTTTGTAATATGATAGTGTTTATGGTATTTTCCATTATTTCACTAGTTTTAAATAGAATGATTAATCATCTTTTTAATGACTTTATTATGACGTTCAAGACTTTATATCTAGTTGATGAAATGATAATATTTTCAATTAATTATGAACGATATTGATTTGTTACACAGAGAAAAAGATATTAGAAATGTTGTAAATTTAATTGAATCTGCTTCGTTGAGAAAAGAGAAGCTATCTTTTGCGATTGATGGCAAATGGGGCTCAGGAAAGACATTTTTTATAAATTTGTTGTTAAAACAGTTGGAAGACAAATATTTTGTTTTCAAATATGATTCATGGGATAACGACTTTTACGAAGATCCGCTAATTGGTTTGATGGATACCATTAAAGATGAGCTTAATAAAATTAATTTTGAAAAAAGGATGCTTCATGAGGCCTCAAAAAAGATTATTAAAAATATAGTAAAGGCAATGGAGGCGTTTTTAGATAATATAATTACGAACAAAACAGGTATTTGTTTGAGCAGGGCAGTTAAACAAGTCAAATCATTTTGGAAGGAATGCGCTGAACAATCAATGATTAATGATGATTTTAATCCTTATAATAAAATAAAAACATCAAAGCAATTAATTATTGGTTCAATGAATGAACTTTCCAAAATAAAACCTGTTTTGTTTATTGTTGATGAAATCGATAGATGCCTCCCGACATATACCTTGAAGGTTATTGAGAGAATTCATCACATTTCAGAAAATGTTGATAATTGCATAACTATTTTTTCGGTTGACACACATCAATTACAAAGGATAATTGAGCTTGTTTATAACAAGGAAGACGATACCGTTAAAGGATACTTACGGAAGGTAATTGATTTTACATATTCAATAAATAATGGGCAATTGGACAATAATTTTTATAGTGAATTAGAAGATTATAGGAAGAGGTTTGGAGATCCTATTGATGGTATTACAGAGGAAGATTTAAAAACTTTTGTTCTTACACTTTTTAACGATGTGGAAATGAGAACAGTTTATAAAATATTAAAGAACGCAAAATACACGCACGATTTAGTTTTTTCTAATGAAAAATTGAGTGCTGAACTAATGTGTGCTGAACTGATGATGTCATGGGCCGTTAAGGAATATGGAGACGATATTGTAAATAAAATTAAGTTTAACATTTTAAATCCAAATCAGAATTCAAAACAATTTATTAAGTATATGGCTGAGCCAAAAAGAAACTATTATTTAACTTATTATGTGCATCAAATGGAACGAAGTTATGTAAATATTATTAACCTACAATCGCTTGTAGCATATTTCGTTATTAAGGATAATACATATTATCCGGCCTTAAATGGAAATATTAAAAATATCCCTTCTTATTTAAATAGATTCTTAAATGGTTATGTTAATAGTCTCAATATTATTAAACTATGAAGAAATCATTTTTTGTTAGAATACTTCCAACCATAGGACTTGCATTATTAATTCTTTTTGCCTATTTTTTGTATGTTGATTTTGATGTTGACAAGTTGTTGTATTTAATCAAAAACATTGTTTTCATCTTTTTACCATCATTCTTGATTTGCGAATTGTTTTCGAAGAGATTTATTAGCAGACGAATTGAAAATGATTACGAAGTTAATTTGTATAGGCATAAGATTTTGGCTTTGTATGAATTTATTGATGAAAATGAGGCCTTCAATGATTTTTTATATACATATTTATATGTAATGAGAAGAGAAGAAGTTTTATATAAGGTTAATGATGCAATATATGAATCCGGTTATAATAATTTTTTAAAGAGTTTAGGAAAATTTGATTTTAAAAGAAATGGAACTTGGTTTTTATCGGATGCAAATAAATTCAAAGAGTCCCGTTTATTTTCTTTGAAAGACAAAGCTACCATTGATATTGTTGCTTTCTCTTTTTCATTTGTTTCGCTTCTAATTGTGCTAGCAGGATTTGTGAACTTTACTTTTTCATGGTGGCAAATTATATATTTGTTGTTGCCAGTTGTTGTTGAAACTATTTCGTATTTTTGGAGTGGCGATTCATATGTTGTTATGGAGTCACATTTCTTATTGCTCAGAAAACAACGGTTAGATTTAATAAAAAGTCATTATGATGCCAATCCTAAAGCTTGGCATGAACATAAGGAAAGGGAAGACAAACTGGAAAAAGAAATTCGGAAGAATCAAATTTATTATTAGTGCCAACTTGGCACTTTTTTATTATATGGATATGAATGTCTTTCAAATTCATATCTCTAAAGAGTTAGAACAACTAGAAGCATCTTTAATTTATTCTTTTTCTTTAAGGACATATAAGCGTTTAGGGTTAGATCCAAAATATAAAGAAACAGACAAATGTAAAAGAGCCATTCAATCGCCTAATAAATATAAAAATACCAACAAATCTCGGTTAACTTTAAAAATTATTTAAGAATTAATAATTCACTATTTAAATGTAAATGCTTTGTTTTATTATACTAGCAGATAGGCGGAGAATTATACCGCTTGCGGGTTCGCCCGCTTTTTCTTTTAATTAAGAATATGATGCATCCAATCGAAAGAAATGATGGATGCATCTTTTCTTTCTTAACATAGTTAATCTCTTTTCGTATAATATAGACAAGTACAGAACTAATCTATAGCAAAGAAAAGAACATTCTTTAGATGTTAATGCGCAAAATATCTATTTAATTCATCCTTTCTTTCTTAGAAAAGTAATGTACGAAAGTTCATTACCTTTTTTGTGTATTTTAAGCACATCAAAGGAAAAGAAAGAAAGGAGAAAAAGATAATGAACAAAATTTTAACAAAGGTTGCCACACTAGCCCTTGGTGCAGCGATGGCAGTCGGCGTTGGAGTTGCTGTTGGTTCAAAGAAGGTATCTGCTGCACACGCATCAACTGATTTAGCAATTACATCTTTAACACCATCCGACGGAACCGTTAGTGTTTCTATTGTTAAAGGATCTGGGTCTTCTGCACCAATTACCGGTGATTATGGCGTGAGAATGTATACTAACAACACGATGACCGTAACTAGCTCAAGCACGATTACAGAAATATCTATTGAGTGGACGAAAAATTCAAAAAAAGATTTTGCGACTGTAACTGCCGATGTTGGTTCGTATACACACCCGAGTGCTGCAGGTACTGGTACATGGACTGGAAGTGCAAACACAATTGTTTTTACAGTTAGTTCAAGTGGCCAGATTCAAACCGCATTAATAAGTTACACTGTTGATGGTGGCGGTGGTTCTACTACTTACACTATTACGTATGATGCTAATGGTGGTTCAGGAACAGCGATGCCTGATTCAGTTGGATCAAATCCATCAGTTTCTGCATGTACATACACTGCTCCTGAAGGAAAAGTGTTTTCTGAATGGAATACTTCCGCAAATGGTTCTGGAACATCTTATGCTGTTGGTGCTAAACCTGCCGCTGATTTAGATTTGTATGCGATTTGGGTCAAAGCACCTTCCTATGTTGAATTTGTTGCTGGAACAGATGTTGGTCAAAGCAGTGCACAAGGTACTGGCAGCACCATTGTAAAAGGTGGTGTTTCTATGGTGACAACATCATCTAGAGACACTGATGCACCATATAGATTCTATGCTTCATCAACCGTTACATTTTCATGCTCGGAAAAAAATATTGTCGGCGTTGAATTTACGATGAATGGGTCATATAGTTCGAGTTTATTAAGTGCTGATGTTGGTTCATACGATAGTTCAGATTCTACCAAAGGTGTTTGGGACGGCGATGCTGCTACAGTTGTTTTTACAGCAAGCAGTCAAGCACGATGCGATTCTATTAAAGTCACATTAGCCGAAGATGAACCTATTGACCCAACACTAGATACATTGGTAATTTTACTGAATGATGCTACCCCATCTCCAGCAACTGTTTCCTATTCAACCACCGGATTGTTCTATGCGAACGATAAAGATGGTAACGACATTGATGCTGAATGGTCATCTAGTAATCCAAGCATCTTTACAGTTGGTGAAAATAGCAGCCACGTTGCTTATGTAACACCAGTTGCTCCTGGTACAGCTAACCTTATTGCTACAGCAGATGGATATAATGATGGTGTCTTTGTATTAACAATTAATGCCGGTGCTGTTGAAACTGTAACAGTCTCAGGCACAATGACCAAAACATCATATTCTGTTGGCGAAGCTTGGAGTCCTGCTGGATTAACAGTTACTGCTAATTATGAATATGGCTACCATGGCGATGTTACTTCAAGTGCCTCTTGGGATTATAGCCCAAAATCACCAGCAATAAATGTTACTAGTGTTGTTGCAACCGCAACTTATAACTCAGTTTCAGGTTCAAGCAGTGCTCAAACTGTTACTGTAACTGCTGCTCCACATAGTGGAACATCTCAAGATGATGCATTTACTGTAGCTGAAGCCCGTGCAAAAATCGACAATACTCCAGGTACAACAACTTGGTTTGCAACTGGTATTGTCTCACAAATTGTTACTCCATATAACACACAATACAGTAACATCACATTTAATTTCTCAGACGACGGAACAAAAAGTTCCCCTCAATTACAAGCCTATCGTTGTGGTGGATCAGAAGCAGCAAATATTGCTGTCGGGGATATTGTTATCGTTTCTGGTAAATTGAAAAAATATAATTCAACATATGAATTCGATACCGGATGTACAATCGTTAGCCGTACTGAACCTGCAGTAACAAAATTTACTGTTACAGGAAATATCGATAATGGTTCAATCAATGTTTCTGAAATTGCTCAAGGTGCAACATTAGAAGCTAGAGTTTGTGGAAATCTTGGTTATTTCTACCCAGATGCTTTGACTAGTGTTAAGGTTAATGGCTCAGATGTTCAATATACATACAATAATGGCGTCGTCACAATTACAAATGTTCAAGGAAACGTTGTTATTACTGGTGCCTGTGTTGCGTGTAGCGCACTGAAATCTGTTTATGCAATGGATAAAGGTGTTGAAACTGGCACATTCTATGCCTACTACGCTGGTTTCTTAACTGGTACTGGTCCAGTCTTTATGGATGGTGAATACGGTATTGTTGTTTATAACAAAGACTTCAATCCATCTGAACTTGTCGAGAAAGAAACAGTTTGTCAAATTTCTGGTACAACTGATAACTATAACGGTTTGTATCAGTTAAAAAGTGCAACTATCGTGAAGGCTTCTGGTGAATATCCAATGCCAGCTGCACCTGTTGTTTATGCGGTCCAAGGCGGAGAAACCGAATTGTTTGAAAGCCGTTTAACTACGGTTAGCGGAACAGTCAAATCTGTTGAGCCAAACAAATCAGGTCAAGCTTTGTGGACTAGTGATACAAAAGTCACTATGACAGTTGGCGCTCACGACATTCTTTGCTTTGCGAAAGCAAACGTCTTTACAACTGAAGAGGGCGCTGAAATTGAAGCTGCTGTTACCAGCGGTGATGCCATTACACTTAAAGGATTTACTGGTTGGCATAATGGTTTCCAAGTCACTGTTAATGGACGAATCCAAGCAGCAGATGATTATACCGCTGAAGAATTTGCCGCTGACTTGATACAACAAACCGATGCGATTTGTGTTAACTATGTTGATGGAAAATCATCATATAGTGAATTCAAAGTTGCTTTAGAAGCCGTTTGGTCTGACCTTGCAAGTGACGATAAATACCCATCATTGCCACAAGACCAAAAAGATCTTCTTACAGAAGCAGAAAGAGATGAATCTGGCACAGTTGTTGAACAAGCTATGGCTCGTTATGATTTCTTAACTGGTAAATACAGTTTAAGTAACTTCATTAACGGACGTACTCCTATTGTTCCAGCAGGTTCTTATTTACCTTCTTACGAAAACAATTTAAGTTCATCTTCTTCAATTACAATCATTGTGATTGTTGCTGTTGCAAGTATGACACTCCTTGGAGTTACACTTGTTATTCGTAAAAGAAAAATGAACTAATATTCTTTAAAAAGAATATATATTAAGACCTAGACGTAAGTTTAGGTCTTTTTATTTATTTCAAATCGAAATAAATTTCTAATTGAAGTAAAATATAAATAAACATGAAAAGAATATTCGACATGTAAGACGTCAGTTCTACATCCCCCCGGATATCTTTTCCTGTATTTGCTTATTTAAGCAGAAAGGAAAGAAAAAGATATATGAATAAACTCTTTTCTAAATTAGGTACACTCCTATTAGGAGCATCCCTAGTTGTTGCTGGTGGAGTTGCTGTATCTAGTAAGAAGGCTGGTGAAGCTAATGCTGCTCCTGGAACCATTATGACATTTGACTTCGAAGAAAACGATGCTCATAGGACAAGCGGGTCAAATAACTATACTTCTGAGAACACTTATTCTCAGCACGGAGTAACAATCAAATCTATGTATGCCGATTCCGTTACAAGCGGGTCACCTTTAGTTGATAGTGCGAATATTTTAGCTAGAGTTGCTAAAAACACAACAAACAGCCCATATCTTTTAATTGGTCCGGTCGATTTGTCTAGTTACAAAGTTACTGGGTTTAGTTATGTTGCAAAATCGCCAAAAGCATTTACTTTTACAGCAAGCTATTCAACAGATGGCAGCTCTTGGACACAAGCTGAAACTCATACAAACACTGCTGTCCAGGATACTTTCTCTAGTTCAGCACTTGAGATAATGGAACCATCTGCGTTTTATCTTAAGATCGTTATTTCGGTTGGAGCATCTACTGGATCTAATAGAGATGGTCAAATTGATGATGTGAAAATTATAGGAGAGTCAACCGGAACTACTCCGTTAACAAAAATTGAATGTGATGATGCTGCCGTTGGAGTAACCAGTAAAGCAAATTTAGCAAACGGCATTACATATACTCCTAACGATGCAGCAAATAAAAATGTTTCATTCGCCATTAAAAGTGGGAATGATTTGATTGATTTAACAGCTGAAGGTGTAGTTACTGGTAAAAAAGGTGGTAATGCTGTTGTCACGATTACGCCAGAAGATACCAATGCCTCCCCGATTGATGTTAATATAACAGTAAATTCAATTAGCGAACCAGCAATTACTGTTGGTGATCAATATGTTATTTATTCCATTGATGAAACTAATGGCAATTTTGAAATGACGGGTTTATCTGGAGGCCTTGGAACATCGGCTTCCTTTAACGGTGATACACCATCTTGTTTATATGTATTGGATACAGAAGAAGGCTATTACGAAAATACTGTTGCATTTAAAAATGGAACAAAATATTTAGCCCTTACTTCTGCGTCTAATAACATTCATCAAGAAACAAGCATTTCAGCAAATTCATCATGGATTGTTGAATATGACTCAGGAACTAATGCTGCAGTAATTAGAAATGCTGTTTTTGATGGTAGAACAATTCAACACAATTATAATTCTGGTTCTCCAAGATTTGCTTGTTATGCTACTGGTGGGCAAACCGCAATTTGCTTATATCACTTTGTTGATTCTCCTTTGGAGAACTTCACGTTTGATGAAGCCGAAATGAGCGTTTACGTTTCTGAAAAGGCAAACGTTGCTGTTACATATACACCAGCAAGTGCTTCAGACAAAGCTCTTTCTTGGCTTTCAGAAAACGATGCAATCGCTACTGTTGACGATTCTGGTAAAGTGACTGGTGTTGCTGTTGGCGATACGACAGTTACAGCAACCAAAGTTATTGACGAATTTAATGTTGAGAGAACCATTACAGTCCATGTCTTGAGCAATATTGCTGCGCACGAAGGTACACAAGCTGATCCATTTGATGTCGCGGATGCCGTTAATGTTGCCAAAGGAATCTTTACAAAAGTTCATAGTGGGGCGGCTGTTGATTTAACCAATGGCGAATATTATGTTTCTGGTATACTTACTAAATTACAAACTGGAACAACAAGCAATTTAAGTTTCTGGCTTGGAGATAATGCTTCTCAAATTAGTGCTGCCACTGGTGGTTTTGAAGTTTATAGAGCTGCAAGTGTTTATGGTACTGAGTTAGCAACAAAGTATGCTAGCGAGAATGAAGTTAAGGCTGATTTTGTTGTTGGAGCACACGTTTTGGTTAAAGGTAAACTTACGTTCTATACGAGCAGTTCTACTCCAGAAACCGTTCAAAACACAGCAGATGTTGTTTGGTCTTCTTATATTGAAGCTCGCACATATGCACAAGCATTTAATACAGCTATGGAGGCCGTTTGTTCCGATGAAGAACGAACCGTTTCTTCAATTGCTGCTGCCTGGGCAACTCAAGCGAGTAATTATCCAACCGACGCTTTAGTTAAAGCTCATTTTACTGAAGCTGAAGCTAAAACAACATCCGGTGCAACAGATGTTGAAAAATGCGTTGCAAAGTATGATTTTATTGCCGGTAAGTATCAAGATCAATTGGGTGAAAATTATGACTTTATGGGTCGTAATCCAGAACCAATTGCTAGTGGCGCATACATTCCAAATTATCAATCCAATATTGATTCCTCTTCCTCAATCACAATCATCGTGATTGTCGCTGTAACAAGCATGACTCTTTTAGGTGTCACACTCGTTTTACGTAAGAGAAAACATCAATAATTGATTAGTTAATCTAATAATTGGCTCTTTAGGCTCTATAACATCCGCAGGGTTTTATGGGGTCTGAGGTCAAAAACCTATTCTTAAAGTTCTAACATTTGTTGGGGCGTTGAGGGCCCGTTAGTCAATTTTGGCTAGCGGGTCTTCTTGCTATTTGAGATAAAAAGAACTCTCTTGCGCATTCTGTTAAAGGAGTCTTTTTTAATTAACTAAACTGAAATATTTTATTGATCATATTTTCAAATTGCTAATAGAATATGTGAATACCAAAAATGCCAGTATTTGACACAAAGGAATTTTTGTATTTGTATATAAATATGCGTGATTTGCAGATGATTTTTATTTTAAATAAGTCTGTTATCAAAGAATTTTTTGATGTTCTTTTGTTTCATTTTGCATAAAGGGTTTATTAAAATATTTGTGATGGATGGAAGAAAAATTTTTCGAATAATTCGTTCAAAAAATCAAAGCAAAATTAATGCTTTATTTGAACAAATTTATAACGAGTATTTTCGACTTTTATATTTTGTTGCATTTAGTTACATCAATAATGAACAAATCGTTGAAGATCTGGTTCAAAAGTCCTTTATCGATTTTTTCAATCAATGTTTGGACTCGGGCAAGATCAAAGACATTATAGATGTTAAATCGTATCTATGCTCAGTCGTTCAACACGAATCTTTAAAAGAGAAGAAAAGATTATTCTTAAACAACTCTCAAGTTGACGTGGATTCAATAGAGAATAATGAAGATGATTTGAGATATGAAACTGATTTAAGATATTTGTTAACAAAGTTAAATAAAGAAGAATTGAACATTTTAATAAACCACGTTTTTCTTGATCGAACATTCAAAGAGATTTCTAAAGACGAGAATATTCCGTTAAATACGATTAAAAGCAAATATCGTCGCGCGATTATGAAGCTAAAAGAGGTTTTGAAAAATGAGAAGTAAAAAAATTGAAGAGAAAATTTCTGAGAAGATTATTCAAAAAGGTGATTTTTCATCCGTTTTAAACCATCTTGATTATTCTAAAATTGAATCTGCCCCTTTAAGCGAAAATAAAAAATATACACTCTTAGGGATTTGCGCTTCACTTGCAGCGATTGGTATAATCATTGGTTCAGCATTCGCTTTTAATTCCGCGATTAATAATCATAAAACATCTGAAAATACAAGCGCTGAGACATCATCTTCTGATCCTTCAAGTCCTGACATTTCAATTGAAGTTCCATCTATAACCTATAATGAGGTTGTGTATTTTTACAATACCGACACACAGACAATTGATACTTCAAGACTTAATTTAAAATTGGATGAGTTTGACGTTGTTACTAAGATGACTCATCAAAATTTACATGTTGTGATATATAGTTTGAAAGATAGCGAAATTGATGAGGAAATTGCCGCATATTTCAACACTAAAAATACTTATTATTCGTATATAAAAAAATAATTTTTAAATTCTTGCACCAAAAACACATCAAATATTCCCTTATTTAATGTGAAAAGAATAAGGGGTGTTGTAAGATGGCTCATTTTGCACTTTTGATTGGATGTGTTTTTTCTTTAGGAACTGCTGAAGTAACTGGAATTAGCAACCTTGGAAGAATATCTATTGGAGATCTAACCATATTTGGCAGTGGGTTTGAAGTAACGTGCTAAGGAGATAAAAAAATGAAAATTCATAAATTATCATTGATCGGAATAATAATGATCGTCCTAGCTGGGTGTGCATCTAATCAAAAAACAAAATCTAAATATGAGAGATATGTTGTTAAACTTGTTTATAGAAATGAATGTGTACGATTAGGAGCCGATGGATTGGCAGACGAAGAGTTTGACGCAGTTATAAAAGGACAATCGGTTATTCCTGGCGATGTGATTCTCATTGAAAAAGATCAAGATCTATCGATCATCAAAAGTATTGTTGAAAAACAAGACATGTCCAAAAAGTATCTTGTACCTGTAATTAAAATTAATGACCCAACTGGTGTAGATTGGGAAAAATCGAAATATTTATATGATGTTTATATTACATCCGAATGGCAAAATTTGCATTTTGGTGAATACATTCTTAAATTTGATCGAAAAAATGACTGTGTAATAAACGTCGATTCATCAGTAAATTACCTGTGGGAAATTCCAACAAACAGCCAATTTTACGCTATCTTTGACTCCTCATGCTGCACAAAAGAAACGGCAATTATTGATAATAACGAAAATAGCGTTGTCGAACGATTTACCGTTACTCCAACTATGTTTTTGTTCCGAGATTAAAAAATGAGTAAGAATTTGGATGCAGAAAATATTACGCCAATTGATGTTGAGGCTAATTTTGTGACACCTCATGTCTGATAATTAATTATTTTTTTGATATTTGTAAAAATTTAAAAAAATTAGAAAAATAATATCGAATCCCCAATTATTTTCATATAAATTACGTTAATAGTTTCGCAACCGACTTTTGAGTTATGGTTCTTAAACCACTTTGTTTCGATAACTAAACAATTTCATTCAAATGAAGAACTAAGTGAATGCTTTATTGTAGTCTTGAATATAAGAAATGCCAATTTAATTAAAAGCAGAGTGGTTTATTAATAAAATGGCAAATCTATTATAAAAGCAAAAATTTAGAAAATTTTGCTTTTATTACATTCAAAATAATATTATAATGAAAACATGGAAAGAATGACTGATTCAAAACACGATATCTTCTCATTTGCATTTTGTGGGTCACGCGCAACAGTTTTTGAAGCAATCCATTTAAAACATTTATCTGAAATTGCCGAGCAGGAAAAATGGACCTCAGCAAATAATGGTGGGCATGACTTCGATATTTTGTTTTATTACATTGTTTAAACTTTCGAAGTAATTTCAAAACAAGAATTAATTAGTTATACGAAAGAGGATGATTTTGCAGTTTTTAATACAGGATTAATGACTGAAAACGGTGAAGACATCTATGGGTATTTTGAATTGAATACAAAAGAGAACGCACAAAAGTGGTATTTTAAGGGATTTGCTAAAGAAAGTGACCGCGTGTTTTCCAACCACGTTTTTGTAAAACCGTCTTTAGCAAAATATGATATGGATATTAATGAATTTTATTTTAATTCGACTGCCCCAATTGAGCTTAACGCTGATCATATTTTTGATGATCATTGGGATGACGAAAGTCGTTTTCCGAACGAAATTAAAAGTTTAGGCAAACCGCTCGCTATTGCATCTATTAAGTCTGCTTTCGAAGTTACAAAACGTAAAATTCGACGAAACCCACGTCTTGCTGTCCCACAATACTATCGTGGAAAAACAATGTTTTTGCTACCGATTAAAATTGAAACCATAAAAGGCCCTCAGACAATGGCTTTAGCCGTTGAAAAGATGTTAAATGGTAATTATAGAGCAAATACAATATTTGATTTACCTTCAGCATATAAAAAAGCTAGATTAATGACAAAACCAGAGTCAAATTGGCTTATAGAGTAATTTAAGTATTGATAGTTTGAATCTATTAATTATAATAATAATGTATCTTCGGATACCCGGTTTAACCGGAAACAATTATTTGTTAAACACGTAAAACAACCAGATGTGCTGGTTGTTTTCTTTTATAGGCGTTGTGGACCATCCACGATATCTATTTCTAAGATATCCGCATGTAACTCTGTTAAATTAAAATATTCATTCAAGACTTCTTCTCTAAACTTAGTAAAGGAGTCTTTTTTAATTAAAGCAATCGCACAACCTCCAAACCCTGCTCCTGTCATGCGTGCGCCATTAGCGCCCGCATGTATAGCAGCGAGTTGGATTGCATCTAAATAAGGACCACTCACTTCATAATCATCTTTTAAAGAGAGATGTGATTCATTAAGGATGTTTCCTAATAAGACAATATCTTTCTTCTTTAAAGCATCAACAAATAGGTGAACACGGTGTTGTTCACTAATCACGTGTTTAACACGTCGATAAATAATTTCATCTGAAATAAGGTCTCTTACTTCTCCTAGTTTTAAAACACTTATTTCACATAAGTTATTTACATTCATTTTCTTTCTTATTAACTCTAATCCCTTTTGACACTCTTCTACACGTTCGTTGTATTTCGAGGAGACAAGAGATCTCGGCACATTCGTTTTTAAAACAACGAACGTGTAGTCTCCTAAGTCTAAAGGGATTTGTTCATATTCATATTCTTGACAGTTAAGTAATAAGCAGTGGTTTTTCTTTCCTAAAGCAATCGCTGCTTCATCCATAATTCCAGATTTCAGTCCTAGATAGTCGTTTTCGACCCTCTGAGCGAGTTTTGCGACTTCTTTAAGGGAAATACCTAAAGAGAAAGTTTCGCTTGTTAAATAGACGATTAAGTCTAGTAAAGCTGCACTAGAAGATAAACCACTTCCTAAAGGAATCTCAGAATCAATTAAGATATTTAATCCCTTAGGAATAGTGTATCCTTCATCTAGAAGAATGGAAAAGACTCCAAAGACATAGTTTGCCCACGAATATTTGGAGTCTTTCCTAATTTCTTTTAGATCAATCTCAAAACCAGTTTTGGTGTTGAGTGAATACACTTTAATTTTCGAATCATTTCGAACGGAGATTGTGGCGGTAATATATAAAGAAATCGCCGCAGGTAAAACTAAACCTCCGTTATAATCAAGATGCTCTCCAATAAGATTAATTCGTGCTGGAGCACGATAAGTTGCAGTGGAGTCACATCCAAAATAGGTACGAAATGATTCTTTAATATTCATTTATCGTCCTTTGACAGCGAGTTTGACGCATTCATATGCGCCATCATAGTGACCAATCTTCTTTAAATAATCAATGCGGTCACATAAGTGTGGAATTAAGTCTTTATCTGAAATAACTCTGTCGAGCATTTCACAGACTTCCTTCTTTGTTGGACATTCCGGAGTGGAATCTCCATTTTCTTGTCCATTCACTGCGCCATAAACTTCATGTCCACCAATATGACGCATAAAGAGTTTTGGAATTGGGTAATATGCTAACTCACTTGGTTTGGTGACAAGTAAGTCACTAACAGGCATGAGTAAGTTCGTGGAGTAAACAGCTTCAAAGATATTCTTATTGTAAATACAATAGATCCCTTCACATTCTCCATCTCTAATCTCATTAGAGAACTTGACTAAGTCTTCATATTGGTTAAAGAAGTTATGTGATTCAATTCCATTAAGTTTCTTGACTAACTTATCATAGACCGCTAAGTGATCTCCAAAGTTAATAAAGAGAGCAACTTTCTTTTCTTTAACTAATGGAATTAAGTGCTTAACCATCGCTAGATACATATCAAATCCAGCTCCCGCACCTCCAACCGTCATTAAGATACGGATTGGTTTATTGTTATGAACTCTTTCTCTACGTTTCTTGTTATCTTCTTCAAGATTCACTAAGAGTTCATGATCAATAAAGCATCCGACCATCTTTAGATCACTTTCAGGAATACCTTTCAAAGGTTTCTTATCAAAACCACGTAAGGTTTTATATCCAAAGTAGGCAAATGGAGTTTGGACAGTATGGATGGCACCTTCAGAAAGGTGTAAACCCATTGGCCAGTTATCTGGGATAGCGTTAACCACATGAGTCATTCCAGAATGAATGGCTGCTTGGCTTGGCCAAACGTGAGTGGCGATATAAGGAATATCTTTATCAATGTGTTTAAAGATTGGGATTAATAATTCGGAGTTCTTTTGGTCTTTGGCGTTATAAGAGATCTTCTTAAATCCTTCAGAGTTAAGAGGCTCCCAAATAAGCTTATTAAAGAGCTTTGATTTTTGGGAGATTCTCGAAGCTAATGAATACATATCATTTTGCTTTCTAATCATCTTACTTCCAGTCGCATCAAAAGAAGCTAGATCTAACCAGTAAGGAGTATATCCTAAAGCTTTTGCGGCAGATGCCATCGCAATCGAGATTCGATAGTGACCAAATCCCATACGGATATTGCCAACAATCACTGGTTTACCCGTAAATTGCTGGTTATTTTCACTAAAGACGATGTTTTTCGCACCTAAGAAATCAAGTGTCGAGATGTCTTCAAAACCAATCTTATAATCAGCGTTTGAATCATCACCAAATTCTTTTATAAATTTACGTTTAGATTTCTCAGCTCCTTTAATGGTTTTCTTCGTCATTTCATTTCCGAAGATCACTGATGTTTTATCGTTCATTGAGGAGAATTCCTTTCTTGGTATGATAATCAAATGAGTGAACCTCATTATTTAAGTAGTAATCAACATGGATTTTATTTCCACGTCTTTCAAAGTTCTTTAATCTCGCGTTTTTAAATAAATCTAACGCGTGATTAAGGACTTCTTTTTGTTTCTCATGATATGTGGCGATATCGTCACTAGTCATCAGAAGTGAACCAAAGATCGCGTTAATGGTGGTTAATGCTCTTCTTTGTTCAAATGATAAGTGAATATTTTCATCTCTAAGAAGGAAGACATCAGGGTCATTTCCGAAGAGATGATCATTAAAGAAGTAACGATAGATGGTATTTTGTAAGGTTACTTTTGTGGAAATACGTTCGCGGTGGAACATTCTCATATATCTCACGTCATCAAAGATGAGTGAGACATCTGGTCCAATACGAAGGTAATCAAAGTTGGTGTAACTAGAGATGATATTGGCTCCACAACCAAGAATAATCTTATCTTTTAAGACTTCTCTTAAGAAGTTATAGGCTTCAAACTGGGCTTGGGCTCTTGTTTTACCTTCATGCTCACCTAATCCGGCAGTATAAAGGAAATCAAGTTTAAAGAAGTCAAAGCCTAAATCCATATAATGGGTTAAACATTTTCTAATGTATTCTTTTACTTCTTCTTTTTCTAAATCAAGAGCGTAGAAACCTGACCAGTTTCCACCAGCCTTAATTGGTTTACCTTTATTCTTTTTAAAGAATTCTGGATGTTCTTGATAGAGTTTAGATTTTGTTTCCGCGGCAAATGGAGCTAACCAGATACCAGCTTTATAACCTTTCTGATGGATTTTCTCCACGATTGGTTTTAAGCCATTCGGGAATTTCTTTTCATCTACATCTAACCAGTCTCCGACGAAAGTTTCATATCCGTCATCGATCTGGAAAACATCAAATCGATTATCTAGAGCCTCTAGGTCTCTAAGAATAATCTCCTCATTGATGTTTTGATAATAGTTATACCAACTCGAATATCCAAATAATTTTGGATGTGAGAGTTTTGGATAATATTCGCCAAAGCCTTCAAATCCTTCTTTATTGTCTTTATAAAAACAATAATCAAAGACAGTGAATTCTTGTCCGGCTGTTAAATTGATTCCACTAAGATCACTAGAGAGATGTAAGTCGTGGTTATCCTTAATTAGTTCAATAAGTAGATATGTGTTTCTGTAATTTAAATTAAAGAGGAAACACTCATCTTTTCCACGCGCATAAAAGACATCATATCCATGTGATTTACGGATGGAGTACTTATAGAAAGTTGAATCCCCATACATCTCCATCGCAAACATCTTGGAGATAATATGTGGAGACTTCTTAATATTACGAAGTCTTTCTTTGAGTTTAAATTCTTTGGTATCCGTCCAAGATTGGTAACCATTTAAAAAGTATGTATCCGAAAAGTTCACGTGGAATGGAATGGTTTCTTTTGCAAGCAAAAGAGACACATCCGTATTCGCCCGAACTTTAATGGTGGTTCTACGACCAACTTGAAGAGTATAGACATCAATGTCTTTGTTCCATTTTTTGGAACTGAGACGACGTCCATTTTTGGAATAAATGATTTCCATAGATATTAATTATTCTTTTTCTTCTTCAATGGCTTTCATAAAATCCTTGTCTTCTTCTTTGGCGATGGTCTCCATGACTTTCTTTTCACGGTAGAACATTAAGATAACAGCTCCACCAACACAGAAGGCGACAGCGACAAGAGCGACGATTAACATACCAAGTTTAGTCGCGGTGATGTCATTGCTATCTAAGTTTTGGGTGGCTCCGATAATCGCTAGTGATGTAAATAGTAGCATAGCTACTGATTGACCAAACTTCATCGCGAAAGTACGAGCAGCAAAGAACATACCTTCTCTATTTTGACCAGTGGTCTTGGCTTCTGCTTCAGCAACGTCAGCGACAATACTTTGTGGAATGATACCAAGAAGCGCCATTGGTAGAGCAGAGATAATCATGACGAGTCCACCAAAGAGCCAGCTCATAATATTGGCCTCTCCTTGATCTGGAAGCAATCCAGGAATCGAGGAGATGGCGGTGATGGCATAGCAAATCGCTAAACCTAAGAAACCAGCGATAACAAGTTTCTTCTTACCAAACTTCTTCACCATATTGGTGACAAATGGATAGAAGACCGCACTAAGGACAGTCATACCACCCATAAAGACCATGACCATTGATTCATCAAAGCCCATGGAGACTTTCACGAAGAATGGAAGACCGGTTTGGAACAAAGTTAATCCAACCCAGTACATAATGTCGCTTAATGAGAATGTACGGAAGTCTTTGTTTTTAAATGTTGAAGTCAAAGACTTAAAGACATTCTCATTGCTTGGTTTAGAATCAACGAATTCTTTCTCTTTGAGAAGGAATGTTGGAAGTAACATACAAACACAGGCAATCACAGCTAAAACAATAAAGCAGATACGATATGCCCAGGAGTTTCCAACGGCACCTCTAAGGAAGCCGGCGAAAACGAATGGAGTGTACGCTAAAAGCGTACCAGCAAAGTAAGTTAAGGAGATGTATGTGGAAATATTCATACGGTCTTCTTGGGTCTTACCAAATTCAGAGATGAGAGCATTGTATGGAGTACAATACATCGTCATGAATAAATAGAATAAGACAATGAAGATCGCGATCCACGCGATGTTCCATCCAGAAATCGCGTTCACTGGTGCACAGAATAAGAGCACTGTGACGACCGCGAATGGAATTGCCGCCCATTGCATAAATGGAATACGACGACCTCTCTTGTTTTTGCTTCTATCTGATAAGGAAGCAATAAGAGGGTCTGTGACCGCGTCAAAAACACGGCTTAAAGCGGTAATGAGACCTAAGACAGTTAGGAAACCTCCGATAATTAGACCTGGCACAATAAATTGTGTGGCTCCGTTATCAGAGATATCTTTCGCGGTTGGAAGATAGAAGGTCACTAACCAAGCGTTAATGATCCCACCTAACATGGACCAACCAAGTTGACCTAATGCGAAGATCCACATTTGTTTTTTAGATAATCTTTTCATCTAAGAATCCTTTCTAGTCGTCAATGAACATGAAAAAAAGACAAAAAACCAAGTTTGGCGGTTTAGTTTTTTGTTTTTTTTAGGATCATTGACTAACATTCGATAAGAAAAACAAATTTCTTTATCTGTTTAATAATATACGTGTATGCGAGAAAATTATCAAACTATTTGTTTGTTGTGACTAACTTTTATTCATTTTGTCCCATTTTTTAGATGAAGTGGCACACGATAAAAATTATATATGACAAAACGGCTTATTATTGTTGACAATGAATGACAAATTGCTATAATGAGGCCGAGGAAAAAAATATGGGTTTACGTGAAACCAGAACGATGTATCATTTGTCGCAATTACAAGGTGCTCAAATTGCCGGCATTCCACTTCGTACATATGTACGTTATGAGAATGACGAACAATATGGCAGCTCTTTAAAACGCGAAGCAATCATTAATCGCATCAATGATCATTGTGAAATTACCGAAACCAAAGGTATCTTGACCATCGACGACATCAAGAGTGCAGTTGCTCTTGTTGCAGATGGTAAATACAAAGACGGCATCGACTTTTGTTTCCTCTTTGGTAGTTATGCGAAAGGATATCCTACCGAGAAAAGCGATGTTGATTTATTTATTTCAACAAGTCTCAAAGGTTTACATTATATTGGTTTTTATGGTGCTTTAAGAGATGCTTTGCACAAAAATCTCGATCTGGTTCGCCTAGAAGAAATGGACAAAAATACTGAATTTTTAAAGGAGATACTTACAACAGGTATAAAAGTCTATGCAAAACCCGAAAACTGATCACTATTACTTCGAACATGCTTTAACAGAACTCGACATTCTTAATGATTACGTAAATGAAGTTGATGATTATCACGAATTTGCTTCAAATCGAACAATTCAAGATGCCATCTTCTTCCGATTCATTCAACTAATTGAATATGTCAAAAATATCTCAGACGATTTCAAAGATAAACATCCTGAAATTGAATGGGGCGAAATTGAAGGTTTCAGAAACGGAATCGTTCATGCGTATATTTATACTAAATTAGATTATGTATATGACACGATGAAGAATGATCTTATTCCACTTAAGGAACTTCTCGAAGCTCAATTAAAGTAAATTTGTTCAAAGGCACGTTGTCGTCTCACGTGCCTTTTTTATTGAGTTGTCCACAAATTGAAGACAACTGAAATATTAATATTTCTTTCTTTACATGTTCATTTTTCTATATATAATAATGTTCAGTTGAACGATAGGAGGTTCACAAAATGAACAAAATTACTAAACTAATTCCTCTTCTTGTTTTAGCAGGTTCTGGCCTTACTGGCTGCTCTAAGGATGATACTATTTATATCTTTACTGCCCATGAACCAAATCGTATTGAGTTATGGAATGAAGAACTCAATAAGAAGTTCCCAGACAAGAAAATCGAAATTGTTTATAAAGATACCGGTGCTCTGATGGCGGAATTCCAAGCTAACGGTGTTGATACCGAAGCTGATATCTTCGTTGGTATTGAAATCACCAACGCGGAAATCTTACTTTCTCAAAACGCTGACTTATTCGCTGATTTAAGCGATTATGATACTTCTAACTATGTTAATGAAGTCTTAGAGTACCAACACGATGTTGATCTTGCTAGTGGTGGAAAACACATCGGACACAAGAAATATCACATCCAAGATAAAGAAGCTGGATGCATTGTCTACTCTAAGAGTAAACTCGCAGAGCTCCATCAGGATGTTCCAACTTCTTATGAAGATTTAAAATCTTTACCAGCTAAATCCGTGATGATGCCTAACCCAAAGAGTAGTGGTACTGGTTACTACTTCTATAATGGTTATGCTTCTGTTTACGGAAAAGATGCTGCTGTGACCTATTTTAATAATTTAAAGGGTAGTTCCATTAAAGAATTCTCTTCCTCTGGTTCTGGTCCAGTCAAAGGAGTTAACTCCAAGGAAATCGCGGTTGGTTTAGGAATGCACTTCCAAGCCGTTGAATACGCCAATAAGAACGATGACATCGGTATCACATACTTCTCTGAAGGTTCCCCATATACTTTGTATACCATGGGAATGATCAATGGAAAACAGGAGAAGGAAGGTGTTAAAGAAGTTTATGATTACTTCTTCTCTTATGTTAATTATTTAGACAACTGTCAAATTGTTCCAGAAACAATCTATAAAGCAGATAAGGCTAAAGCAGTTACCGTTCCAAATTGGAAGTCTCCTTCTGATTACAGTGTTGATTACACAAATATGAAGAATCTTCTTGATCCAGCTTATAAACAAGAACTTCTCGATGCTTGGAAAATCTAACGATGAGTAAGTTATCTGTCCAAAACATTAATAAGAAATATAACGGACAAATCGTCCTCGAAGACATCTCTTTTGATGTCCAAGAGGGCGAATTTGTTTCTATTTTAGGTGCCTCTGGATGTGGCAAAACCACATTACTCAAGATTCTTGTTGGTATTGAAAAGGCTGATAGCGGAATGGTCCTTAAGGACAACGACAATATCACCTTAAAGAAGCCAAGTGAAAGAGGCATGGGACTTGTGTTCCAAAACTATGCCCTTTTCCCGAACATGTCCGTATTTTCTAATGTGGCTTATCCATTAAAGGCCCATCACGTTTCTAAAGAAGAAATTCAAAAACGTGTTGAAGAAACTTTAAACATTGTTGGTTTAAGCGAATTCGCGGATAAGAAACCAACAAAACTTTCTGGCGGTCAACAACAGCGTGTCGCGATTGCGCGTACACTTGTAATGAACCCAGACATCATTTTGTTTGATGAACCAATGGCTGCTCTTGACGCAGACATTCGTATGTCTTTAAGAAAAGAGTTAAAAGAACTTCAAAAACGACTCAATAAGACAATGATTTATGTTACCCACGATCAAGAGGAAGCTTTCTCAATGTCAAACCGTATTATCGTGATGAATGATAACCACATCGCGCAGTTTGATACACCAAACAACATTTACAAACATCCTGCTGATGATTTCGTCAAAAAATTCATCATCAAACACCTCGATGAAAAGGCTCAAGCCATCGTCGATTCCACAAAATAAAAAATGAAGAAAGAAAAGACAAACGAACCAAGAATTGCTGGTGGTTTTTCACGAATTGCTAGCTTTTTCAAAGGAATAAAACCATCATTCTACATTCAACTTGCGTTGATGGTTTTCCTGTTTGTTTTCTTATTCCTTCCATTAATTGTTTTACTCACTAAAGCGGATGGAAAATCATTTGAATATGTCTTCTCTAATCCAAAGTTAGGACCATCAATTTTAAACTCTTTAATCTATTCGCTTGTCGGTGCAGTTTTAGCAACAATTCTTGCTACAATTGCCGCCTATTTCTTGTCTCGTTCAAGAATTAAAGGAAAGAAGTGGTTAGTCTTATTACTCACTCTTCCAATGTTAATTCCAACATTATCCATCGGACTTGGAACCAAGTTCTTATTTAGTCCGTCTGGATTTGTGAATTCCATCTCTGGAGGAAACATGGATGGATCAGGCTTTTTTGATCTGATTTTTGGATCAGTTGTCTTCTCCTTCCCAATTTCTTTCTTGCTAATCTATGACGCTCTTCTTTATGAAGATAGAAGCATCTATGATGCTTCAAATACTCTAGGAGCAGGAAGATTTAGAAGCTTTATCTTTATTACTATTCCTTATCTTAGACGCGCGTTAATCTCGAGTTTCTTTGCGGCCTTCACATTAATCATTGCTGACTACGGTCTACCAATGGAAGTCGCTGGTAATGTCGATACCTTACCAATGTTCTTATATGAAGAAGCAAAAGCTGGAACAATGACTGGTTATGGACGTGGAGCGGTTATCGCTTTACTTCTTTTAGTTCCAGCCATTATCGCGTTCGTTTCCGACTTAATGATTAAAGATAGCGGTGAAGGTGTTGCTCGAGAAGAAACGATTAAACCAACCAAGTTATTTAACGCTATTTCATTAGTCGTCGTTATCTTAATCTCGCTAGTTTTACTCACTCCAACGATTACGTTTATATCCATCTCATTTATGAAGGATTTCCCACTTAATAAGTCCTTCAGTTTAGCCAACTATGAACTTGCTTTCTCAGGTAAATCAAGTTTCCCAATTCCAACATATATCCGTAATTCGCTGGTGATTTCTCTACTTGTTGGTGTAATTGGTACAATCCTCGCTTACATCATTGGCTACGTCTCAACGCGTTGTAAAGGTAAGCTCGGAAAACCTCTTCATTTATTCTCTATTGCGACACTTGCCGTACCAGGACTTGTCCTTGGTTTAGGCTACGTGTTCTTATTCAAATCTACCAAAGGCTTCTTCTATGGAACGATCATCATTTTGGTGGTGGTGAATATTATTCACTACTTCTCTTCTCCATACTTAATGTCTAAAAACGCCTTTGGAAAAATTAACCGTGACTACGAAACAGTTGCGGATACCTTGGGTATCGGACACGTTTCTTTATTCTTTAAAGTCATGATTCCAAATAGTATGGGAACGATTTTACAAATGTTCTCATACTTCTTTATTAACTCGATGATCACGATTTCTGCGGTCAGTTTCTTAGCTACAACAACTAAGTTAATGCCTTTAGCAGTGGCGATTACGCATTATGAACCACTTGAGAACTGGGCTATGGAATCAGTCATCTCCTCGTTCATTTTAATTATTAATATCACGGCTAAAATCGTGTTTGATTCAGTTAGCGACATTATTTCAAAAGCTCGTCGCAGAAAGGTGGAAGAACGTATGTCTCTTACTCGCTTTGAATTTAATGTGCTCGAATATTTATCTGAGCACAACAACTCTGTGTTAACACAACGTCAGATTGCTGACGCTGTCACACTCAGTTTAGGAACCACAAACAAGTTGATTAATCAATTTGTTGATGAAGATGTGATTGTCATTCATCAAAACCGTCAAATGGAACTAACAGAAAAAGGATTCAAATTACTTGAACCTTATAAAGTTAGAAAAGCCATTATTATCGCGGCTGGATTTGGATCTAGAATGGTTCCTGTTACTTTAGACACTCCAAAACCACTCGTGAAGGTAAATGGAGTTCGTATTATTGATACACTTCTTGATGCATTAGTTGCCCAAGACATTACCAATATTACAATTGTGGTTGGTTATAAGAAGGAACAATTTAAAGAACTTCTCAAGAAATATCCAACACTCAAGTTTATTGAGAACCCAATCTATAACGAATCCAACAATATCTCTTCGATTTACTACGCCAGAGACATTATTGATCGTTGCTACATTTGTGAAGCAGACTTAGTAATTTCTAATCCAAAAGTCATTACTAAGTATCAATACACATCCAATTATCTTGGCGCGTATGTTAGTGAAACAGATGACTGGTGTTTCTTCAAAAAAGGTAACTACATTAAGCATGTTGCCATCGGTGGAGAAAACTGCTGGCACATGATCGGAATCTCATATTGGAACGAAGAAGATTCCAAGAAATTACGTGAAGATATCGTCAAGGTATTTAACTCACGTGGAGGTAAGGAAAAATACTGGGATAATGTCCCACTTACTGTCTGTAAAAAAGACTTCAAAATTGAGGTTCGTGATTGCCCAAAATCTGATGTAACAGAAATCGATAATTTTAGTGAACTTTGCATCCTTGATCCAAGTTACAAAAATTATCCGCAAAAATAAAATATTTAACCAGGAATTGCTGGTAATTTTGCATCTTTTTGATGTTACTTATGAGGTGTAAAAATGAGTGTAAAAATATATGTCGATGTGGCGTCTAATTTGTACCCACAATTACTCAAAGAAAAAGGTCTCGATATTCACTTGCTGAAAATGCATCTAAGAATCGAGGATAAAGAATATATTTGGCCTGACGAAAGTATCGATTTTGCTTCCTTTTCTAAACAGTTCTATAAGGACTTAGAGGAAGGCAAAAAAGTTCAAACAAGTCTTGTTAATTCAGGCGACTATTATGAAGCCTTCCAAGACGATGTGAAGGCTGGAAATGAAATCTTTTGCTTAACCATGGCGAAAGGCATTTCTGGAACCTACCAAGCCGCTTGTATTGCTCGAGACATGGTGAATGAAGAACAAGGCAAAGAAGTTGTCTATGTTTTTGATACTGCGACTGCTGGATTTGGCGAAGGTTTACAAGCAATCAAAGCATTTGAATTAGCCAAAGAAGGGAAGTCACTAAAAGAAATTATTGAATTCATGGAGGACTTTAAATGGAAAGTTCGAAGCGAGTTCACAGTTGATACAATTAAGTATCTATTAAAGACTGGACGAGCGAACGCGATTCTCGCCAAGATTGTGTCCTTGATTTCTCTAAAAATTCTCCTCTTTGGAAACTATGAATCAAAGATTGAGATGTCATCTAAAGTGCTTGGGCGAGTGAAATCCATTCAACGTCTTGGACAACAATGCATCGATTTTATCGATGATAAATCATCAACGGTCTGGATTTCACATTGTAATTGTCTAGAAGATGCGAATAAACTGGCTGATCAAATTAGAAAAGCTGGGATTAATAATATTGAGCTTCATGATTATGATTTAATCACTGGGTCACATATTGGTCCAAGAGCATTAGCAATCTTCTATGTTGGAAAGAATCGAAAATTTAAAAAGTAAGCAAATGGGAAATTAAATTCCCATTTTCTTTTTTCTCGTATGTGTATGTTTATGAAGGATATGCTACAATAACTAGTTAATGAGCGATATGGCGGTAAAAACAGAAGAAAGCTTAGTCAAAGAGGACCTCTCTGACTTTTCTTCATATGAAGAACCAAAGACTCAAGAACCTGCGAAAAAGAAACGTAGTGTAACAAAGTTTTTAATTTACTTATTTATCATTACGGTTCTTACTGGTTTAGCTCTCTTTTTATCCTTAAAGGATAACTTTAACGCTGTTACCAAAACAATTGGCAAAGTTAATGTTGGATACCTTATCTTAATGATGGGTATCGTTTTGTTTAGTTATGTTTTAGATGGTGTAGCAATCTTTTTATTCTCGCGCCTGTACACACATAAGTATAAGGTATACCAAGGTATCGCTACGAGCTATATTGGTGCATTCTATACCTCTGTCTCACCTTCCAAGAGCGCTGGACAAGTCATGGAAGTCTACACGATGAATAAACAAGGTGTTGCGACCTCCAACGCGGCGTCCATCATGGTCATGTCGTTTATCGTTTACGAGTTATCAATTGTTATCTTGTCTGCGATTGGCTTATTCGTGAACAAGATTATTTTGATTGATGTAGGTGATCTCAACATCTTTGGATGGCATGTTTCATCTGTACCACTTATTATCATCGGATTCTTGGTTCACTTCCTGATTATCTTCGGTTTAATTACGATGAGTTATTCTCGTCGTTTCCATAACTTAATTTTGAACCATGGAATTGATTTCTTGGCCAAGATTAGGCTTCTTAAGAAGCCTGAAGAAAAGCGTGAATCTTTAAGAATTCAAGTTGAGAACTTTAAGATTGAACTACGACGTTTGTTGTCAAACGTTCCAATCTTTTTACTGATGATTATTATGTTCTCGTTAATCTTGATGCTTCGCTTCTCCATTCCTTACTTAACCGGTATTGCGCTTGATGGATTCGGCTTCAAACTCAATCCAGATGGATCTTTAGCCATCAAAGCCGTTGAAGGAGGACAAATTGTTGTACAAACTGTTGGCACAAACTCCTTTGAATCCTGTATGCAAGGTATTTTCTTAAGTAGTTTTACGCAATTACTCACAAGCATTATTCCAATCCCTGGAGGTGCTGGTATTTCGGAATACCTCTTCTCCAGTTTCTTTAAAAACTATTACAACTCCGAGGCGATGATTGTTGCGGCTCAAATCGTGTGGCGATTTACAACATTCATCTTTGTGATTGTTGTTTCTGGCCTAGTGACGGCGTTATATCGAGCGTCTCCAAAAGATCAGTTCCATCAAGCCAACAGAAAGAATTACGTTACTTTACAGTACGCAACTTTCAACGAACGTCAATACGATCCAAACCTTGGTGTGCAATCAGTTTTTACATTCAAAAAGCTTGGTGATAACTTCAAACAAATGATTAAACCAAAATCCCGTACAAAACATAAGGATATTGAGGAAGTTAACCAAGAATTGCTGGTGAAAAAGGAAGAACCTAAGGTTCCAAAACCACTCAAGAAAAAGCCACCTAAAAAGGTGAAAGAAAAGAAAGTTGAATGGAAGAAAATTACGATTGGTGATGATGAAGATTAAAGGAGAATTTGAATATGAAATGGATTAAAGAATTAGTTGATGGCGATCATGTTTATGGTCCACTCCTCGTTACAGGAGTTTCAAAAGGAACAACTGATAAAGGACTCAGTTATTTAAATATCACATTCCAAGATAAAACTGGCAACATTGAAGCCAAAAAATGGGATGTTTCACAAGATGATATTGAAACTGTTGTCCCCGGTGCAGTTGTTTATGTGGATGGAATTGTGAATCTTTATAAAAACCAACCACAAGTCAAAGTGACTGGTATTTCTCGTTGCTCAGACTTAAGTGAGATTGATTTAACCAATTTCCAAAAGGTTTCGCCAATTCCTCTTCCAGAAATGAAGAAGAAACTTGAGATGTACTTAAATTCTTTTAAGGACAAAGATGTTGAAAAGATTACAAAAGCAGTTATTTCTCATTTTTATGATAAATACACAACTTATCCAGCTGCTGTGAAAATCCATCATGAATTTGGTAGTGGTATTCTCCATCACTCCCTAGCGATGGCTGATTTAGCTGAAGCTGTATCTAAACTTTATCCAAATGTCGATCGCGACTTATTAGTCGCGGGGGCATTAATGCACGACATTGGTAAAACTGTTGAATACGAAAATCCATTAATGCCAGTTCAAACTGTTGAAGGTAAACTCATTGGACATATTTCCATTATGTATGCTGAATTTAGGAAGATTGTTGACGATCTTCACATTGAAAGTGAAGTTCCTGTTCTTTTAGAACATATGATTCTTGCTCACCATGGAAAATATGAATTTGGTTCTCCGGTTCTTCCATCAACAAGAGAAGCTCTGCTTCTATCAATGATTGACCTCCTTGATTCCAAGATGATGGTCCTAGATAAAGCTTATGATGCAACCAAAGAAGGAGATTGGACTCAAAATCTTTGGATGCTTGATAACATGAAATTTTATAAACCAAAAAAGAGATAATTTAAAATGCTTGAAAACAAAAACTTACCCGATTTAGAACACGAATTACAAACCTCTTTTAAAAACGGCTTAACTTCTGAAGAAGCAAAGCTTCGTTTAGCAAGAGATGGGGAAAATAAGCTGGAAGAAAAGAAGAAGAAATCGGTCTTCCGTATTTTCCTTGAACAGTTAAATAACCCGATGATTTTCGTTTTGTTTGCAGCGATTGCAATTACAATCGGTGTTTCAATCTATGAAACTGTCAAACAAGGTTTTGATTTCTTTAATGTTGGTGACTGGCCAGATGTCATCATCATTATTGCGGTTATTATTCTTAATGGAATAATTGGCACCGTTCAAGAAGTTAAAGCTCAGTCATCATTAGATGCTTTAAAGAAACTAGCGTCACCAGAATCAACAGTTATTCGAGATGGTCAACGTATTAAAATACGTTCATCTGAACTTGTTGTTGGTGATGTCGTTGTTTTAGAAGAAGGTGACACAATTGGAGCTGATCTAAGATTAATCGAAGCAATCAATTTAAAGACGAACGAATCTTCTCTTACAGGTGAGTCAGTTTCCATTGAAAAAGATGCCTCTGTTGTATTCTCGGATACAGTCGCGATTGGTGATCGTGTGAATTCTGCGTACATGTCCACACCTGTTGTATATGGACGTGGACAAGGCGTAGTTGTCGCGACTGGCATGAAAACTGAAATCGGTAAAATTGCGAAATCCTTAGATGATGAAGTTGAAGAACAAACTCCGCTTCAAAAAGTTTTGGCCAAGTTATCTAAGTTGCTTGGTATATTAACTTTGTTAATAGTTGTGGTTGTTTTACTCGCAGATGTCATCTGGATCTTCATCAGAGGACAAGGAAGCGATATTGAAGCCTGGATTGAAGCTGTATTGGCATCCATTGCTTTAGCAGTTGCGGCAATACCGGAAGGTCTTGCTGCTGTTGTAACGATTGTTCTTTCCCTTGGTGTGCAACGCATGGTTAAGGCTAATACAATTGTTAGAAAATTACCAAGTGTTGAGACACTTGGCGCAGTCTCTGTCGTCTGTTCTGATAAGACTGGAACACTCACCCAAAACAAGATGACTGTTATGGAAGCCTATGTTAATGACAAGGTTTTCACCTCAAAAGATATTAATGATAAGCAGAGCTTAAAAGAGCTTGTGTTACTTGGAAACGGGATGTCGTTATGTTCTAACGCCACTGTTGATGAAGGTCTTTATGGAGATCCAACAGAAATCGCGTTAGTCGACTTCTCCAATAGACTTGGTCGCCATAAAGGTGATTTAGAGAAAGAACAAGCTCGTATTGATGAGCTTCCATTTGATAGTGTTCGTAAGACGATGTCCACTCTCCATAAAGGTGGCATTCAATATACAAAAGGCGCTCTTGACAGCATTTTAAAATGCTGCGATAGGATCTTAGAGAACGGAAAAGTTCGCAAAATTACAAAAGAAGACTTAGAGAAGATCAATAAAGCAAACTCTGATTTCTCTGATCGTGCTTTAAGAGTTTTGGCGCTGGCTTACGATTTAAATCGTAAAGGTGTTGAAGAAAAGAACCTAATCTTTGTTGGATTAGTCGCAATGATCGACCCTTGCCGTGAAGAAGCTGGTCCAGCAGTGGCGAAGTTTAAACAAGCTGGTATTACAACAGTGATGATTACTGGCGATCATAAAGATACTGCTTTTGCTATTGCAAAAGAACTCGGCATCGCGGAGAGCAAAGACCAAGTATTAACTGGACAAGATGTCGATGGTCTTAGCTTCGAAGAACTCAGAAAGAAATGCGAAACTGTGCGTGTCTTTGCTCGTGTCTCTCCAGAAAACAAAGTTTCCATTGTTAAAGCCTTTAAGGCTAACGGAAACATTGCCGCGATGACTGGTGATGGCGTCAATGACGCTCCATCACTAAAAGCGGCCGATATTGGCATCGCGATGGGAATCACTGGAACTGATGTTGCAAAAGGCGCGGCAGATATGGTTCTGACGGATGATAACTTTGCCTCGATTGAGAAGGCTGTTGAAGAAGGACGTGGCATCTATGCCAACATTCGTAAAACAGTTCTATTCTTACTCTCGAGTAACATCGCGGAAGTACTTGGGATGTTTATCCTCATTTGTATTGGTTTACCAAGTCCATTTATCGCGATTCACTTACTCTGGGTGAATCTGATTACGGACTCCTTACCAGCAGTTGCATTGGGTGTTGATCCAAAAGATCCAAACAATATGAATGAGAAACCTCGTGATTCAAAGGAAAACTTCTTTGCTCATGGAGGTGCAAAAACACTTATTTTATACAGTGTTATTATCACACTAGGTGTCGTACTTGCTTACTTCTCCATTGGTTGGTTAAATGGCGCATTTAGCTACGCCGAGATTAAAAATCTCTACGAAGTAAATCCAGACCTCCTACATAAAGCAAGAAGTATGGCTTTTGCGACACTAGCAATTGCTGAACTTGTTCATATGGTGGGAATTAGTGCGGATAAGCATCATTTCCATATTGTCTTTACCCGTAAGAACTGGTTAATGCTCTTTGCATTTATCGCGGGCTTCTTACTCCAAGTTTTTGTGATTGAAGTTCCATTTGTTTCTAAAGTGTTTGATACACATGAACTCTCTGGTTGGGAATGGTTAATTGTGGTGGGACTTTCTCTCCTTCCATTAATCACCCACGAGATTGTGGTGTTCATAGAACAAATCAAAAGAAAGGTGAAAAAATAAATCACTTAAAAGTTGATTTATTACACATATGAGCGTATAATATTTACCACGAGGTGATAGATATGGTGACATTTGATCAAAAACTTATCGAAAAACTTAATGAGTGGCAACCAGGTGGCTGGCCAGTAGGAAACTTAATTGCCTGCTTAATTGCCTTAATCCTCTGTGTCTTTCTTGTCGGTATCGTTGGTATCGAAAGAGAAAGACGTGGACGTAGCGCAGGCTTAAGAACCCACTTACTAGTCGGTGTTGGTAGCACAATCATCATGATTATTTCCGTTTATGGATTCCCAGCAGCCTTTGGTAATCGTGATGTGGCTCGTTTAGCGGCCCAAATCATCACTGGTGTTGGTTTCCTTGGTGCCGGTGCAATTATGCACCGTGAAAGTGGTGTTAAGGGATTAACAACTGCCGGAACCATTTGGGTTTCGATGGCGATTGGTATTGCCTGTGGATCATTTAATTTCTTACTTGCGATCGCGGGAACACTTCTGATCTATGTTGTCCTGACAGGATTTAGAAAAGTGGAAACTCGCATCTCTAGAAAGAACCCAACCATCACCTTGATTTCAAACGAAGATGTTCCAGTTCTTGAAACAATCCTCAAAGTCTCCAACGAATTTGATTGCCGTGTTCACGGCATTTCCACTTCTTCTAGAGAAGATGGATCTGTCGAAGTCACATTCCAAGTCATCTTTGATGAAGGCGGAGAAAGACTTGATGATTATCTCACAGAGCTTGGTAAAGAAACCAAAGCTAAGAACGTTCATCTCTTGTCTCATCGTTAATGCTTATTAACTGAATTAGCCATCCGGTGGATGGCTTTTCTTTTATTTAATTAAGCACGTAATTCGCACATAATTTTACTTGCACTAATTTTTAGCTTTGCTATAATGAGGCTGAAATCAAAAGGATATTAAAATGAATAAAGTAAATGTGACTATCCGCATGGATAAAGATTTGAAGAAACAAGCTGATGAAGTTTTAGATGAATTAGGCATGTCTTTTACAACAGCTGTAACTTTATTTATTAAACAATGTGTAAGAGATAAGCAATTTCCTTTTGAGCCTCGTCTTGAACCAAATAAGAAAACGATTAAAGCATTACAAGAGTTAGATAGGATGATTAATCATCCGGAAGAATATAAACGTTATAATTCGTTCCAAGAGATTCTTGATGAGATTGACCAAGAAGAGAAAAAATAGGATTTACTAAATTCATAACAAAACGCGCCCGTACGGACGCGTTTTAATATAAATGGAGTAAATTATAATGCCTTCTTAATTTCGTCTGCTAGAGCCGGTAAAGAAAGGTCTTTGGCTTTTGGATTTTCTTTCATCTCTAAAGTAAAGCCACCTTTACGGTCATATCGTGGGATAACGTGGACATGGAAGTGGAAGACACTTTGTCCAGCTTCTTTATTGACATTTGAGAGGATATTAATGCCTTTCGCACCTAAAACCATGATTTCGGCTTGTCCAATACGTTGGGCCACATCCATGACTTTATGCATGACTTCCTTTGGAGTACTTAAGAAATTGTCATAATGTTCCTTTGGAACAACAAGAGTGTGTCCCTCGGTTGTTTGGGAAATATCTAAGAACGCGAGAACATCATCATCTTCATAGACTTTCGCGCTTGGAATCTTTCCTTCAATAATCTTACAAAAGATACAATCATCTTTTCTCATAAATGTTTATCTCCTTTGTTAAAAACAAAAGGAGGGCATGAACCCTCCTTTAAGTTTAAACTTAATCGTCTTCTCCGTAGAGATCTGGGTAAGTCGCGACGAAGTAGTCGTATAACTCTTGGTCAGAGAAGCTAAGGTTGTACTTCTCAAGATAATGTTGATAAGCATCAGTCTTGTAGCTTTCCTTGGTACCAAGGAGTTTCGCGATTTCACGAGCAGTATTCTCAGTGAAGAGTGGTTGATCAGCCTTTAAGGCAAAGTAGCCTTTAGCGTGGTCAACATTGAGTTTGGTGCTGTTAGCAGCGTCCTTAATATTGACGATGACATATGAACTATCTTCATCAAAGATGTAGGAGTAGTGGTCATCGGCATATTTTTGAGCGTCAGCTTTGTTTAAGTAATAGTGGTTGTTGATGTAACGAACATAAGAGTAAACACCAGATGTGGCGTAGTTACCAATTTGTTCGGCATTACCTGTTTCTATGTATTTTTCGTTGTCACCAGTGAAGTTATCAACGGTGTTAGCAACGTTAATGTTGAATAAACGTTCACGAGCAGAACTTGGAAGATCAGAGAATCCTCCGTTCTTTAAGCCCCATTCATCAACGGTGTAGTCTTCTAAGACTAACTTAGAGAGTTCGTCTTTGATGCCTTTAACACGGCTATGAGCATTTGTACCTGTGAAACTATCAAGTTCGGATTGATCCTTGCTTGCAGCAATGTGGCTGGCGCTATCAATGACAGCACGCATAGCTTTGAAGTATCTCTCCAAGAGAGCACCAACTTTGCTTTCCTTGATATATGGGTATTCAAGGACAACTAATTCTTCAGCCAATTCTGCAACAGTTGTATTAAGTACGGTTGCCAAACTAGCTTCTTGATCAGCAACACTGTCTCCAGTAATGTAGCCTTCGGCTTTTAATTTAGCGAGAACAGAAGTTTGTGGGAATGCTGCAGCAATCACAGAATCGTTGTTGTAGTGATTATCTTCAGTGTGTCCCAATTCTCCATTATTACCAGCATAAATAGCGGTAAGCTCGCCTTTGTCATTAAATGCTAGGTCTTCAAGACCTCTCCATGTATTAGCAACTTTTTCTTCGGCTGGTGGGTTACCAGCAACGATGACTAAGTCAGCATAACGACGGAGGAGTTTGCTAGCGAAGACTTTGTTTTCATTGCCATAGGCAAGTTTAACGTAGCTAGCGTGACGTGCATAGGCACGACCAAGTGTAGAATACTTGTTTTGAAGGACGTATTCTTCGATAAGTTTTTCGGAGTAAATGTCACGAAGAACTTTCTTATCTAAGTACTTTTCGTAGTTAGCGACGTGGACAACAGACTTAATATCATCTAAGTTATCTTTTTCAATATCTGATGTAATGTAACGTTTAGCCCATTTTTCAGCGGTTGGATTTCCTTCAGCATCATAGATGAATTCATCTGCAACACCATTCTTAAATCCAACACCGGTCACTTCATAACCAGAGAAGTAGTGAGCTAAAGCAAGCTTTAACTCAGAGAAACGACCTTGTTTGTCATTGTAGTTACCTGAAGTAACTTCACTATAGAGTTTTTCAGCTAAACGTTCTTCGATGTCGGCTTTGAAAGCTTCGAAGCGTGGCTTACGAACTTTCTCAAAAATTTCTTTTTCGTCCTCAGATTTAGCTAATTTAGCATCCCCTTCACGGACGAAGACGTTAGCGTGGGCGCTAATAAACGCCTTAATTTGTTCATCTTCATCTGTAGAAATGGAGGCTAAGCCACCTTCTCCAAAGTATGTACCAAATTGATCGACAGCCATTTGATAAACGATTTCGTTGTGAATGTATTCGGCTTTTCCGGATACAATCGCTTCCCAAATCTTACCGAGTTGGTTGTCTTTTAATGAGTATTCACCTTCACCAACACGACGAACGATTGGTTCTTCGTAGTTAGTTGGAAGAGCATTGACAGTGTCACATGCTGCGAGCACGAAGCCAGCAGACAATGCGAGTAATCCACAGAGGATCTTATTTGTGTGTTTCGCCATCGTTACATGCACCTCCAATTTGGTTGAATAATTGATCATATGAGTATGTCGATCCAGCGACAACTTCGCCAGCAGTGACATCCCATTTTAATGCGTCGACTTCAGCTTGGGTCTTCTTTGAAGAAGCAAGTTTGAAGGCAATACCACAACCTTTTTTAATCTTCTTGACAGATTGTTCTTTCTGCATGTCGAGCATATCAATATACTCGCCCCAGTAATCTTCCCAAGAATCAAAGGTTGAGTTAGATTTTTCTTGTTTCGAACGGGCAATCCAATCATTGATTACCTTTTCGACGGACTTACCAAGATCAGTAAATTCGATCTTTGCACCTTCGATGTTCATGTACTTTTCGTAAATGACACGTTCGATGTTGCTATCGAAGGATTTAATTTCTTCGGCAACCTTTTCGGCTCTTTCTTTGTACTTTGACGCGAGAGAGTCAATTGTATTGACGTATGTTTGAAGAGGATTTCCGCTTCCATCCTTTGGATAATCACTTTGTGAAGGATATTTGGTGGTGTAGTATTGAGAAAGTTTGACACCGTTAACGGTGTAATCTCTCATAACATCGCCTGTTCCTTCGAATGGTGAACGGTTAACAACAATGAAGTGAATTCCTTGATAGGAAGCACCAGCACGGGTGACAAGAATTGGGTTTGATGTGCCACGAGCACATAAAACGTCATGGTCGTGTCCAGCGATTTTTAACTTTTTAAAGTTATCATCAGCACTTTCAGCACCAGTGTTTTCAATTAATGAAACACCATGGTTGTTAAGTTCATGGTTGTAAACGATATTACGTGGATAGAAGTTAGCGGAAGATGAACCTAAAACAAGGCTTCCTTCGACTTCTCTATCATCGTAGAGTTCATCAAATACAGCAGAATCAATATAATTTGGCTCTGCATCTAATCCTGCGAGGATGCTTGCGCTTGGAGCAATGTTAGACGCGCTAACACGGCTCTTCACGGTAGCATCTGGGTTGTAAAGGTTATCGTAGGTATAAAGACCTAAGATGAATTCCTTCACGAATTTATCTGATTCTTCAGTTGCTTTGTCTTTATCAACAATTCCGAGATCACCGAATTGGGCTTTGGAGCCGTCATCGCTTTCTTCGGAAGCAACTGTACCGAATGATTTTGATGTATCCATCAAACCATCGACAACACGTTTGAGGTGCTCGACGTTATCTTGGGAAATTGTTCCGTTCCAATAGTTATTGGATGCTCCATCATCAACATTCACGAGAATGTGGGAGATGTGGTATGGAACCTTTGTTTCAAGATAACCGCTGTACTTCTCTGGGTTTTTAGCATCGGTATCGCTACTTGATGCATCTCTTAAGAAGTTGTAGCGTTCTTCAGGCCATTTTGTGTTGACTTCGTCAGCATAAATTTTGTAGAAGTTCTCTTTGAACTTTGTTTGTTGCTCCTCAAATACATAGTATTCACGGAGTTCATCTTCATCTTCACATCCTTTGGAAGCTAAAATAGCTTCAAATTCAGTTTTGTATGAAGTGTCATTTGTGTCGGCGTTCTTTTCGGCAGTATCTTTGTCGATTTGAACGTTTTTATCAGCGACACGGTTAATTTCATCCATCTGGTTCAAACCAGTGTTTGTACCTTCACCATCAGGATTAGAAATGGTGAAGTAGTTACGAACAACGAGTTTATAAACCTGATTGAACATTTCTTCAGCATGTTCCGGGTTAACGACAGTTTCACCGAATAGATCATCAGCGGTGTATTCAATCTTCTGACCGTTAACTTCGTAGGTCAATATGACGCCTTTGGAACTATATTCTGGGCCTGATTTCGAGCAAGCGGCAAGTGCGCCAACGGCTAGAAGACCAGTCATAATTCCAGCAGACAATTTCGATTTCTTCATAGAACCTTTCTTTCCTCCTTTTTCAAACATAGCGTGTTTATTCTATTCCTCTGATTGTATAAATACAACAAAAATTTCGCGTTCACTCATAAGTAAACTTATATGGTTAATGAAGGAAGAAATTAGACATAGATAAAATCTATGAACAAAAATTATCGTTTTAGTTGATAAGCAAATAAACAATCGTTAAAATAATGCTACTTTTGAGGAGGAGAAACGATGTCAATTCTAAGAATTAAAGATCTCCACGTTGCTGTCAAAGATAAGGAAATCCTAAGAGGATTAACTTTAGACATTGATACAACTAAAACGTTAGCTTTACTCGGTCCTAATGGAAATGGTAAATCTACTCTTTTGCAGACAATTATGGGTAATCCAAATTATACCGTCACAAAAGGACAAATTTTGTTTGATGATAAAGACATTACTTCACTTGAAGCTGATGAAAGAAGTAAATTAGGAATCTTCCTTGGTATGCAGTATCCAAGTGAAGTTCCAGGTGTAAACAACGTTGATTTCCTCAAAGCTAGTCTCAATGCACATCGTGAAAAACCTATTTCTTTATTTGAATTCTATAAAGTACTCAATAAAGCATACGATAAAGTTCACATTCCATTTGAAATGAGCAATCGTAACTTAAACGAAGGTTTTTCTGGTGGTGAAAAGAAGAAAAATGAGATTCTTCAAATGTTAATTATTGATCCAAAGTTAGTTTTGTTAGACGAAATTGACTCTGGACTTGATGTTGATGCGATTCAAACTGTCGCTCAAGTAATTAAAGAAGAACAAGAAAAACGTGGTTTCTTAATCGTCAGTCACTATGCTCGACTCTACGATTTAATTAATGTAGACCGCGTGATTATCTTAGTTAACGGACGTATTGCTGTTGATGGAGATAAGTCCCTAATTCAAAAAGTTGATACACAAGGTTATGAGTGGTTAAAACAAGAAGGAGTTGAATTTGATAATGAACGTCAAATGAACTCTGTTTCACTTGGAATTTGTGCCACAAAAGAGGCATTAAAAGGAGCCAAATGAGCACCAAAAAATTAGTGGTTAAGAATAACGAAAAAAGTGAGCTTGAACTCATAGATTTTTCTGATTTAGAAATCGATATTGAAAACGACTGTTCACTTGTTTTGAAACTTGCTAATTTTGGAAACGCTGAAAATTTAAAAATCACCGCAAATCTTGGACGAAATTCAAGTTTTGATGTGGTTTTTGCTGATTTTTCTGATTCAAATATTACGGTCAATTCTCAAGTAAATTTAAATCAAGAAGGAGCTAATTGTCGTTGGCATTTAGCCACTCTTTCTGGACACGAAAATCGCAAGAAATTTGATATCAGTTTTATCCATCATGTTGGACATACTTTTGCGTTAATGGATAACTATGGTGTGAGCCGCGAAAAATCCGAGATTATTTTCACTGGTGTGAACCATATTTTAGAAGGCGCGAAAGGTAGTGAGACTGCTCAAAATGCGAAGATTATTGTCTTTGATCCAGAAGCTCGCGGAACTGCTTCTCCAGTCCTAAGAATTGATGAAAATGATGTCAAAGCTTCCCATGGTGCAGTTGTCGGACAACTTAATGAAGACCACATGTTCTATCTCATGTCACGTGGACTTAGTAAGGAAGAAGCACGCGCACTTATTACACTCGGCTATTTAGCACCAATCTCCAAGCAGTTCTCTAAAAAGACCCAAGAACGAATTATGAATTTAATTCAGGAGGCAATGTAAGATGATTGATCCAAAACAAATTCGTAAAGATTTCCCAATGTATGTCAACCATATTAAGATGCAAGGTCATGATTTAGTATTTTTGGATAACGCTTCTACAACTTTCAAACCATTCCCCGTTTTGAAAGCCGAAGAAGAGTATCTTACTCGTTTTACGAGTAATACACATCGTGGAGATTATGATTTATGTTTTACAAACGATTCAAAAGTTGCTGAAGCAAGACACGTTATTGGACAATTTATCAACGCTGAAGATAAAGAAATTGTTTTAACAAGTGGAACTACAATGTCCATTAACTTTATTGCTCATGGATATGCCGAGAAGTTGTTAAAGAAAGATGATGAAATTCTTTTAACTGTTGCTGAACATGCTTCAAATATTCTTCCTTGGTTTGAAATTTCAAAGAAAATTGGATGTAAAGTTAGCTTTATTCCATTAGATAAAGAAGGAAGATTAACTCCTGAAAATGTTCGAAAAGTAATTTCAAACAAAACCAAAATCGTTGCCGTGGCACAAGTCACCAACGTTTTAGGTTTTGTGAATGATATTAAAAAAATCGCCAAGATTGCTCATGAATTTGGTGCAATCATCGCTTGCGATGGTGCGCAATCTGTTCCACACATGAAAGTTGATGTTAAAGATTTAGATGTCGACTTCTTATCCTTCTCTGGACATAAGCTTTGTGGCCCAACCGGAACAGGAGTTTTATATGCTAAATACGAACTCTTAGAAAAGATGGATCCAGTTTTAGTTGGTGGTGGAGATAATGTGAAGTTTGAGACTGATGCTTCAGCAAAATACTTACCAGCTCCAGCAAAGTTTGAAGCAGGAACATTAAACATCCAAGGTATTTATGGACTTGTTGCTGCGATTAAATATATCCAAGAAATTGGAATTGAAAATATCGAGGATTTGGAGAAAAATCTCCGCAAATACGCCATATCTCGATTAAAAGAGATTCCTGATTTAGTCATTTATAATGAGAATGCTGAAGCGGGAATTATTACATTTAATATGAAGGGAGTTTTCGCTCAAGACTTAGCGACCTACCTCAACTCAAGAGGTATTGCTTGTCGAAGTGGTCAACACTGTGCCAAACTTCTTCATCACTTTACACATGAACTCGCGACTGTGAGAATGTCGATGTACTTCTATACTACAAAAGAAGATATCGACGCTCTCGTCGAAGCTTTAAAGAATGGAGGTAATTTCTTAGATGCCTATTTCGCTTAGTCCAATGATGATGCGACAAATCATCATGGATCATTATGAAAATCCACAATATAAGCACGCTCCAGAGGGAGATGTTTCTAAATACGAACAAGTCCATATGGATAGTGCGAATTGCATTGACGATATTATCGTCTATGTTTTAGTCAAAGATAACCAAGTTATCGATGCTTGTTTTGATGGAGTAGCATGTACAATCTCAACTGCCTCCACAGACATTATGTGTGGCCTGATGATTGGTAAAACATTTGAAGAGGCCAAATACATCGTCGAACAATATAACAACATGATTCACGAAAAAGAGTACAACCCAGATGTGCTTGATGAAGCGATTGTGTTTATGAACACCGCGAAACAAGCAGCACGAATTCATTGTGCAACCATTGGTTGGGACGCTCTTGATGAAATCTTAGAACACCATCACCATGAAGAAAAATAGTTACGAAGTGAAAGACCAAAAGGATTATAAGTACGGGTTTAAAGACGCGGACCAATCCATCATCACGACCGGCAAAGGTTTAACTGAAGAAGTCGTTCGTGAGATTTCTCGACTCAAAAACGAGCCAGATTGGATGCTTGAGTTTCGTTTAAAATCATACGAAGCTTTCAAACGCCTTCCAATGCCATCCTTTGGACCAGATTTATCTTTCCTTGATTTTGATTCGTACACTTACTTCACTCGTACTTCAAAAAGAGTTGAGAAGAACTGGGATGAAGTTCCAGAAACAATTAAGAATACTTTCCAAAAACTTGGTATTCCTGAAGCTGAACAAAAGTATTTAAGTGGTGTTACGACTCAATATGAGTCCGAAGCTGTGTACCATAACATGCTTAAAGAAGTTGAAGACAAGGGAGTCATCTTCCTTTCAACTGACCAAGCTGTACAAATGTGTCCAGAAATTGTGAAGAAGTATTTTAATACTGTTGTTCCTTATGCTGATAACAAATTCTCCGCACTTAACGGAGCGGTTTGGTCTGGTGGATCATTTATCTATGTTCCAAAAGGCGTGAAACTTGATAAACCTCTTCAATCATATTTCCGCATTAATAACGAAAAAAGCGGACAATTTGAACGCACCTTAATCATTGTTGATGAAGGTGCTGACCTCCACTATGTGGAAGGTTGTACTGCGCCAATTTATTCACAAGACTCATTACATGCTGCGGTGGTTGAAATTGTCGTTTTAAAAGATGCCAAATGTCGATATTCAACAGTCCAAAACTGGTCCAATAACATAGTTAACTTAGTCACGAAACGTGCCAAAGTGATGGAAAATGGACAGATGGATTGGATTGATGGAAACATCGGTTCTCAAACAAATATGAAGTATCCAGCCTGTATCTTAGCTGGTGAAGGTGCAAAGGGTGTTTGTGTCTCTGTTGCTGTTGCTGGAAAAGGACAATACCAGGATGCTGGTGCAAGAATGATTCATTTAGCATCAAATACTTCATCCACGATTATTTCAAAATCCATCGTTAAAAATGGCGGAGTCGCGAACTATCGCGGATCAGTTAAGCATATGAAAAATGCGAAGAATTGTAAGTCTCACATTGGATGTGATACTTTAATTTTGGACGACATTTCTAAGTCGGATACCATTCCAACAAATCTCGTCCAAAATAACTCTTCATTTATTGAACATGAAGCAACAGTTTCAAAAATTAATGAAGATCAACTCTTCTATTTGATGTCGCGTGGTATTTCTAGAAAAGATGCGACTCAGATGATGATTATGGGATTTATTGAACCATTTAGTAAGGAACTTCCAATGGAATATGCTGTTGAACTTAATCAATTGATTAAGATGGACATGGAAGGCAGTGTCGGATAATGAAAGACTACGAAGTCATTGTTGTTGGTGGTGGACACGCTGGTGTGGAAGCATGTGCGGCAAGTGCGCACATGGGTTTAAAGACACTTTTAATCACCCTCAACAAGAAGATGATTTCAAATATGCCTTGTAATCCATCCATTGGTGGATCCGCAAAAGGTATTGTTGTTCGTGAAGTTGATGCTTTAGGTGGAATGATGGGTATTGCTGCGGACCATGAGTATCTGCAAATGAAGATGCTCAATACCGGAAAAGGTCCAGGAGTCCAATGTTTACGAGCCCAAGAAGATAAACATGCTTATCCAGCTTACATGCAACATCTTTTAGATGAGATTCCTAATTTAGATATCTTAGAGAAAGAAGTTGTCGCACTTTCCTATCATGATGATGTTGTTGATGGAGTCATCTTGAAAGATGGAGAAGTTATTAAAGCGAAAGCTGTTGTTATCTCCACAGGTACATATATGGATGGTGCAATCCTTAGAGGGCATAAATCTGTTAGTGGTGGACCAGATGGAGAAAACCCATCAATTGGTTTATCTGATTCATTACGTAAGATGGGTCTAGAAATTATTCGTTTAAAAACTGGCACTCCCCCACGTATTAAAAAGTCTTCAATTGATTTATCAAAAGCCGTCATTCAACCAGGAATGGCTGGTGATTTTGCGTTTTCTTATACAACAAAAGTATTCGTTCCTGTTGAAGAACAATTACCTTGCTATTTAATTTATACAAACGAAAAAACTCACAAATTAATTACTGATAATTTAGATCGAACTGCGACTTATAATGGACTTCAAACTGGTGTTGGGCCTCGTTATTGTCCATCCATCGAATCCAAAGTAATGACGTTTAAAGATAAATCTCGTCACCAATTATTCCTTGAACCTGAGTTTAGAAATGGTGAATCAATTTATCTACAAGGTTTCTCAACCGCGATGGATGAAGAGATGCAAGTCGAGATGGTTCACTCCATTGTAGGATTAGAACACGCTGAATTTTTAAAATACGCCTACGCGATTGAATATGATGCATTAGTGCCAACACAATTTGATTTAACTCTTAGAGTTAAAAAGTATAAAGGACTTTACGGAGCCGGACAAATCTGTGGAACTTCTGGATATGAGGAAGCCGCTGGTTTAGGTTTAGTCGCTGGTATTAACGCCGCAAACTATGTTTTAGGTAAAGAACCATTTATTCTTAAAAGAAATGAATCATATATTGGAGTCATGATTGATGACATCGTCACGAAAGGAACAAACGAACCATATCGTTTGCTTTCGTCTCGTGCCGAATATCGCTTACTCCTTCGTCACGATAACGCTGATTTAAGATTAACTCCTTATGGATATCAACTCGGATTAATCTCAAATGAACGTTATCAAGAGTTCTTAAAGAAGAACGAAAATATTGAAAAAGCCCGACAAATTTTGGATAAAACCCACTTAGGAACATCTAAATTCACAACAGAATATTTGAAATCCCAAGGCATTGAACCATTAACAAGTGGTGTCTCCGCAGCTGAGTTTTTAAAGCGTCCAGGAGTAAAATATCGTCATCTTTTAGACCTCATTCCAGAACTGAAAGAAATTGATTTAGATTTCATTGGAGTTTCTCAACTTGAAATCATGGTCAAATATGAGGGTTATATTAAACGTGAAGAAAAAGAAGCTTTGTCATTCTCCAAATATGAGGATTACAAACTTCCTTCAGATATTGATTATCTTAATATGCATGGCCTAGCTTTAGAAGCTAGACAAAAACTAGATAAGATTCGCCCAATTAATATTGGACAAGCTGGTCGTATTAGTGGTGTTAATCCTAGCGATATTTCGATTCTTATCTTAAACTTAAAAAAGAAAGAAAAATGAGACTACAAGAATACTTCTCTTTAACTAACGAACAAGTCGCGAAATTTGAGAAATATCGTGATCTTCTTTTAGAATGGAACGAAAAATTTAATTTAACGGCGATTACTGATCCAGATGAAATTGAAGAAAAACATTTTATCGATTCCCTTTTAGCATCAAATTATCTCGACTTATCAAAGGGAAGACTTTTAGATATTGGTAGTGGTGCTGGATTCCCTGGTGTTCCATTAGCGATTGCTTTTCCAAAACTAAAAGTTACTCTTCTTGAATCGAACGGAAAGAAGGTTAGTTTTTTAAATGAAGTGAAGTCTCAACTCGGTTTAGAAAACGTGGCGGTTGTTAATGGCCGAGCAGAAGATTTAAAGCAACGCGATTACTTTGATTTTGTGACTGCTCGAGCGGTGAAACAACTCAATATTTTAGCTGAACTTTCTCTTCCATTTGTACGCGTTCATGGACTTCTTGTCGCTTATAAAGGAAGCAATGCTGAAGAAGAACTAGAAGAAGCAAAATCAGCACTGAGAAAACTGAATTCATCAGTAAAATTTATTAAATCTTACGAACTACCAATTTCAAAAGATAACCGTAAATTGCTGGTGATTTCCAAGACAAAACCTTGCCAAAAGAAGTATCCAAGAAATTATTCAGAAATAGTTAAACAACCTTTATAAAAGTTGTGGTATACTATTTACGTTTCAGGGCAGGGCGAAATTCCCGACCGGCGGTAAACTCCGCGAGCCAATCGGCTGAACTGGTGAGATTCCAGTAGCGACAGTAAAGTCTGGATGAAAGAAACCTTTATTCTTTTGTGAGTATTTGCCCTGAGGAGGCAAATTTTTTTTATGGTAAAAGGTATCATTCTAGGTTTATTCTTGATCGCATTTGTTTTCTGTGTTGCTAAACACTACTTTGATTTGAAGGGACGTGTCGAAAAGCAAAACAGAACACGCTTTTTAGTTCGTGTTGCTGTCTTTGGTGGATTCTCCGCGATTCTTTATTGCGTGCCTTTCCTAAAATTCCCTGTTCCATTTTTCCCATCATTCTTAGAATTCCATTTTGATGAAATTCCAGCATTTATTGCCGCGTTCGCATATGGACCAATGACGGGTTTATACATTCTTCTCGTGAAGACATTTATTAAACTTCCATTAACGACAACACTTTGTGTTGGTGAAATCGCTGACCTTATTTATAGCGTCGCATTTATTATTCCTGCTGCAGTCTATTATGAAAGACATCGCACCTTTAAAGGTGCGTTAAAGTCATTAATTCTTGGACTAGTGTGCCAACTTGTTGTTTCACTCGTCGCGAATGTTTACGTGATGTTCCCATTCTATATGCAAATGTTTGGTATTTCTGAAGCAGGATTATTAGGAATTTGCCAAGTCGCCAACCCAGCGATTAAAGATATTCGTTGGTCTGTCGGCTTCATCGCCGTCTTACCGTTTAACGCACTGAAAGATGCGATGATAATTGTTGTGACGATGCTAGTTTATAAATCGACTCACACATTGTTTGATAAAATTCAAAAGTAAGAAAAAGCGTCCAACTTGGACGCTTTTTAATTAATAGATTAATTATTCAACTTCAATTGCACCGAATGGGCATTCAAAGCCAAGATCGCCATCAACTTCTTCGACGACTGCTTTAGCATGTCCGTCATCATCGAATTCGAAGACGTCTGGACGGGAGCCAACGCAGAGGCCACATGATGCGCAAACTTCAGAATTAACTTTTACTTTTGGCATTCCTAAATCCTCCGTTGTTGTTGTGATAATTATAACGAAATTAAATGTAAGTTTCAACGAGTGAAAAATAATCAAAAATACGTATGGAGTAATGATGAATATATGATAATATATCAACATTAGGTGGAAGTATTATGTCCCGTGTCGAAAAATATCGTGAATATCGAAATGAGATTGCCTCACTTCCTGACCAACCTAAACAAACAAAAAAGAGACAAAGTTCTCAGAGAGTAGAGAAGATTCTTAAACAAAACAAAAACAAAACAAAACTAGCTTTTGAGGATGTTTATGAAGGATTGGACATTTATAATGTCCCTTCTACTGTGGAGAGAACTCATCCAAACTATAAGAGGAGAAATTTAATTCTCTTTTATGTGGTGATGCTTGTGATTATTGTGGCACTGATTGTTGGAGTTGTTTTAGTTGGAAAAGAGGCATTTGGAGGAAAATAAATGAAACATTATGTTGTTGCAGTCGATGGACCAGCTGCTGCTGGTAAATCAACTATTTCAAAACGCTTGGCTAAAATCCTAGGTTTTACCTACATTGATACTGGAGCGATGTATCGTGCTTTTACAGAATACGTTCTACGTAAAGGCGTTGATCCAAAGGATGAAAAAGCCTGTTGTGCTCTCATTCCAGAAGTTGAAATCGAACTTTTCCCAGATGGAAAGGTCATGTGCTCTGGAAAAGATGTCACCCGCGAAATTAGAGAACCACATGTTTCCGGTAACGTTTCCTACATTGCTTCCTATAAGGAAATCCGTCTTGCGTTAGTTGAATTACAACGCAAAATGGGTGAAAAATCCTCCGTCATTATGGATGGAAGAGACATCGGAACATATGTCTTTCCAAATGCTGACGTGAAGATTTTCCAAGTCGCCTCTGTCGAAGAAAGGGCCAAACGCCGCTACATTGAAAACCAAGAAAAAGGTATTCCTTGCACCTATGAAGATATTGTTGCGGACGTGGAAAAACGTGACCGTATCGATTCCAGTAGAGCTTTTGCTCCACTTAAACCAGCGGAAGATTCCATTCTTTTAGATACTTCCAAACTTAATATCGAAGAATCTGTTGAAGCCGCTCTTAAAATTATCAAAGATAAAATCGGAGAATAATTAATGTCGCTTGGTGTTGTTGCCATTATTGGAAGTCCAAACGTTGGTAAATCAACGATTTTTAATCGTATTATCGGACGCCGTCGTTCGATTATTGATGACCAACCAGGTGTAACTCGTGATCGTCTCTATGAGACAGCATCATGGTTAGACCGTGATTTTCGTTTGGTCGATACCGGAGGTATTGAAATCGCGAATCGTCCATTCCAAGAACAAATTAGAATGCAGGCCCAACTAGCGATTGATGAAGCAGATGTTGTGATTTTTGTCACTGACGCGAAGAAAGGCGTCACAAATGATGATCGCCTCGTCGCAAAGATGCTTTATAAAACAAATAAGCCAGTTATCCTCGCGGTCAACAAAGTTGATAACCGCGATATGCTTTACAATGTGAATGACTTTTATTCGCTTGGACTAGGTGAACCAATCCCAACTTCCGGAGAACACGGAATCGGTATTGGAGACATCTTAGACAAGATTGTTAAGGTTCTTCCAAAGAAAGAAGATGTCGTCTATGACGACGCAATTACTTTCTCCATCATTGGACGTCCAAATGTCGGAAAGTCATCACTAATGAACGCGCTTCTAGGCGAATCGCGTTCCATTGTATCCAACATTGTTGGAACAACTCGGGACTCTGTTGACTCATCTTTTGAAAGAGATGGACAACAATACGTCGCAATTGATACTGCTGGGCTCAAGAAACGCGGAAAAGTTTATGAAGCGGTGGATAAATATTCCGTTTTACGTGCTTTGTCTGCGATTGATCGAAGTGAAATTGTTCTTTTCGTGATTGATGCGAAAGAAGGTATTATCGAGCAAGATAAGCACGTCGTTGGTTACGCTGTCGAAAAGAAGAAAGCAATTATTGTTATTGTCAATAAATGGGACCTGATTGAGAAAGGTCAGAACACGATGTCGGACTTCGAAAAGAAAGTCCGTAAGGAATTTAAATTCCTTGAGTATGCTCCAATCGTGTTCACTAGTGCTTTAACCAAATCGAGAGTTCACCTCATTTTTGATAAGTTAAATGAGGTTCATCTCGCTTATGATACGCATCTTTCCACATCATTACTCAATGACGTGATCCAAGATGCACAAACAATGAATGAAGCACCAGATTTTAATGGAGGACGATTAAAAATCTACTTTGTGAACCAAGCCAATTCATGCCCTCCAACATTTGTTTTGTTTGTGAATAATCCAAAATATGCTCATTTTTCTTATTTAAGATATATCGAAAATCGTTTAAGAGAGTCGTTTAATTTAAGCGGAACGCCAATTGATATTGTTTTACGCAAAAGAGTATAGAATATTCTATATTATAGTTATATAATTAGAGCACTCTTTTAAGGAGATACAAAAATGAATAAAGCCGAACTAATCGTAGAATTAGCCGAAAAATTAGATCTTCCACGTAATGATGTGGCTGCAGTCATTGATGAATTCTTGGAAATCGTTGAATCAAACGTTCAAAAAGGTGAAGTTGTTAAACTCTCAAACTTTGGAGTTTTCTATAAAAAAGACCGTCAAGCTCGTCGCGGAACAAATCCTGGAGACGGTAAGATCATTACCATTCCAGCGAATTCCACTCTTGGATTCCGTCCAAGTAAGATTGTCCGCGGAAAATTAAATTAAGTTCATTTAATTAACAAAAGAGATTCCTTTGGGAATCTTTTTTATTTGTCCAAAGAGAAGAAAAAGATTTATAATATTTTGTATGAATAAGAACACCTTCTTAAAACTGGCGCATTTATTTAATGCGAATGGTTTTCGTCTCTACATGGTTGGTGGAACAACACGTGATTATCTTTTAGATAAAGATGTTTTAGATTATGACTTTGTGACAGACGCCACACCAGAGGAGATGAAGAAATTTCTTCCAGATGCAAACTATCGATTCGCGAAGTTTGGAACAGTTCGTGTTAAAGATGATGATATTAAAGTTGATATCGCGACCATGCGCGTAGAAGGTGAATATTTAGATTACCGTCATCCAAGTAGTGTTACTTATGTAAAATCTCTTAAAGAAGATTATGTTCGTCGTGATTTTACGATTAACGCAATTTATATTGATGAGAAGTTCAACGTGATTGACTACTGTAATGGTTTAGATGATTTAGAGAACAAAGTTCTCCGCTTCATTGGTGATCCAGTGAAACGGATTAAAGAAGATCCACTTCGTATTCTAAGAGCAGAACGCTTCCAAAAGAAACTTGGATTCACAGTTGAAAAAGAAACCAAAGCTGCTCTTAAAAAATATCATTACCTTTTAGAGGAATTAAATCCTCAAAAGGTGATTGAAGAACTTCATAAATTAGAAATTGAATAAAAATTTTCTAAAAAATCTCCGACTCTTGCTGGGGATTTTTTATTTACTTAAAATTTTCTCTTTATTTTTTAAAATAAATAAGTAAAATTATGGACACTTATGTCAGGCGAACAAATGGAAGCCTTAGACTTCCGATACTTATTACTCGAATATTATAAGAAGCTCGGAATTAAAGAAAACGAACTCTCTGTTTTACTCATGCTTGACCACCTTCTTGGACAAAAGAACTACTTAGTTACTCCAGATTTAATCGCAACCAAGATGAATTTTAATGCGAAAGAACTTGATGCTTTGTATGTTTCTTTAATGTCTCGTGGTTTCATCACTTTGGAAACTGGAAGAAAAACGAAGATTTCATTAAAACCTCTTCGTAAAAAACTCTATGAAGCCTTTGAAGACGCTTTAGTGAAGGAAAATCAAATTTCTCGTAATCCAGAAAAGTCGAAAGAATTCAAAAGACTCAAAGAAGTTTATGAAGCCCAACTTGCTCGTCCACTTCTTCCAATCGAAACAAACATGATTGGCGAATGGATCTCCCAAGATATCCCAGAAGAAGAAATTGTCGAAGCTTTACGTGAGTGTCTTTCGAAAGGCAAAAAGACCTTCCCAGAAATTGATAAAGTTTTATTCCAATGGAAAGCCAAAAAAGATTTAGAAAATAATGGTGTTACCGGAAACAATAAAGACTGGGATGAAGACATCGAAAAAGCAATGAAAATTGCGAAAACAAAGTGGATCAATAACTAGTCACTTAACCAAGAATTGCTGGTGAAATCCTTAAGAATTGCGGTGGATTTCATCAACATATGACAAGTAATCTAAACGAGGCGAAAAGCCTCTTTTTATTTCTCTTCCAATCTCTTCAAAACAAGATACTGGAATCGATCTTCTTTCTTCGTTATTTTTAAACTCAATTACCTGCTTTGCCTCAACAATAAAAGTACGTTGAAGTTTCGCGAATTCCACGATGAAAAATGCAAGTCCTCCAAGTTTGATCACATTGGAAAGATGTTCGAATTGTTTCTTTGTAATATTACTCAATGGAAAAGATGTTTTGCTTTGAGTAGATTTAGCTTCGATGTCGATGTATCGACCTTGATAAACTCCATTAAAGTCAGTTGTTGATTTCTCTGAAAAGTAGGCCTCGGTAATCCTTGGACCTTTTTCATAATCAACTTTAACGACTTGAATTGGAGTTGGGCGTTTATAAATTAATGCCATATTGTTTCTTAAATAATACTCATTTGACTGAATGATATCTTCTTCAAGAGCCATTCCTCGGTTCGCTGAGGAAAAAGAAAAAGCAACTTTGTTGCTTGAAACTTTAGTTTGAGATTTTTTGTAAGTTAAACCGTTTGAATATTTGATCATTTTAGCGCTTCCTCAATCATTTTAGAAAAGTCTGCTGGGGAAACGGATTTTTCTTCTAATAATTGAAGAATAAGCTGATGAACTGGTTCTGGAAGATGCCTCATTTGTCCAAGAACCTTACGGTATTCACGTGACAAAATGTCACGATGTTTAATCATTGCGTCGTATAAATACACAAGATTAAGTGTGTCAGCGAGCGCGTTATGTTGCTGACCTCGGAAATCGATGTTGAAGACTTTAAGCATATTCGCGAGGGACAAAGTGTTACCATTTTCGTCTCGAACGTATTGAGACATAAATTCAGCAAAGTCGAAACTATGTTTAATCATAAATTGGACGTCTTCCTTATTAACGTCCATGTTGTAGGCGAGCGATTGAGCCATAATGCGTTGGTCATGGTTTCCGAATGTCACAAAAAGACATTTCGTGAAACTTCTTCCCATATAGCGCTTTAAGGTTTCAACAGCTTTACGGAAGCTTACGCCATCCTTCTTGACTTGAGCTTCAGTGATGCCGGTTAAATCAGTGACAACTTTACCAATTCTGTTTTTTGGTTTTACCAAAGTATAGTAACCCTTGTAGATTCGTTTGACCGTATGGTCTTTACGAATATCAACCTTAACCGCGCCGATAGCGATCATTTCATGCGAAAACTGTGTTCCCTCTAAGTCGAGGAAGCAGAGAGTTTTACGTTTTTGAAGAATCTTATCTAGCGCTTTCACAATTTGGTATTGTAGCAAATTATTTTGCTAATTAAAACAAAAACAAATTGAAAATACTTATCTCCTTTAATATAATTAAACCCGAGGTTTTTATGGCTCATACGTTGAATTATTCTTCGAAATCTTTACTTGATGTGAAGTTTGAACCTGGTCACAAAGGCTACGATGCCTTAGAAGTGGACCAAGTTCTCGATCAACTCATCGAAGATTTAAAGTTTTACGAAAAGTATTACAACGACTCGAAAAACTACATTCGTAAGTTAGAGAGTGAAGTCCAAAAACTCAAAGACAAGATTCACTCTCAAGAGATGGAAGTTGCTTCCGTGAAAAACAAATATTCTGGTATTAAACCAGGACAAAATGTCAGCGAAAACAACATCGAACTCTTGAAGAGAATCTCAAAACTGGAAGAAGCCCTTTATAAAAAGGGGGTTGACCCAGAAACAATCCGATAAAATATCCGGCCTGGATAATTGCTGCGAAAGTAGAGGAAAGTCCATGCTCGCACCATCTGTGACGATGGTAGTGATTGCGCTAACGGAAAAAATAACGTTAGGTATGGTGGAGACCATAACGGCGGAACAAAGTCTAAAACTTCGGTCATGATGGAGTTCCTTAACGTGCCACAGTGACGAAACCAATAGAAATATTGGAGTGAAACGTTGGTAAACCCCACAAGCGAGAAACCCAAATTTTGGTAGGGGAGGCTTCCAAGAAGAACTGAATTTAAGGAAGCACACTTCGGTGTAGATAAATTGTTATCCTAGACAGAACATGGCTTATAGGGTCGGATACTCACTAAGGAGAAATTATGAATTTACCAAACAAGATTACGATTAGTCGAATTGCCTTAATTGTTGTGATGATTATTGGCATTTTAGTTTTAGCCTGCATTCAGAATTTCCATGTTGAACCAATCGGAAATTCACCAGTAAATCCTGTATATTTAGTGATTTGTGTGGTGTTTATTATTGCTGCGTTAACAGATTTGTTAGACGGCAAAATTGCTCGTAAATATAACCTCGTTTCTGACTTTGGAAAATTCCTTGATCCAATCGCGGATAAACTCCTCAATGATGGCATCATGATTTTCCTTCTTGTCCCACAAGCTTATGCCTTGGAACAAAGAAGAGATCCACTCATGTTAACAATGTTATTGTTCTGTGTCGTTATTATGATAGGAAGAGACCTTGTTGTTGATGGCCTTAGACTCATTGCTGTTCGTAAAAATGTTGTCATTGCTGCGAACATTTATGGCAAGCTCAAAACCGTCTTCCAAATGGTTGCGATTCCAATGCTTTTACTCAACGATTGGCCATGGTCATATTTTGATTCTGGCTGGCCACAAACCCTGCAAATCTCCAATATTTGCTTCTATATTGCCACAATTATGTCCGTCATTTCTGGCGTAATTTATGTTGTTCAGAACCGTCGAGTTTTGTAAATAAATGAAAAAGCTCTTAGAACTTTTATCTAACAAAGGTTATAGCCTAGGCAGTGTCGAGTCGATGACTGCCGGTTTATTTGCGTCTACTTTCGCCGAGACTCCGGGAGCAAGCAAAGTTTTTAAAGGTGGCTTAGTCACCTATTCCGTTGAAGAAAAAGTTAAGCTTCTCGGCATTGAAGAAAACTTGATTAACTACTTTGGAGTCGTCTCAAAAGAAGTCGCTGGAGAGATGGCCTCGAAAGGTCAAAAAGTTCTTAATGTTGACGTCTGTGTTTCAATCACTGGAAACGCTGGACCAACTGTTGAACCAGGCGGCATGCCAGTTGGCAGAGCTTACGTTGGTGTGGCTTTAAAAGAGAAGAATTATGTTTTTGAACTCAACCTCAAAGGCAAAAGAAATAAAATTCGTCATGATGCCGTTCTTGCTATGCAAGAAAAGATTGTCGAATTGTTAAAAAAATAAAAAATTTGAAAAATTTACGAAAAATTTACGCATTTAAATAGTGAAAGGAGGAATTGTTAACATGAAAAAGGAAAACTCAGTCAATACACTTGAAGAAGCGTTGAAGCTAGTTGAAAAAACTTTTGGCAAAGGCTCTGTCATTAAACTTGGCGACCGTCCAAATGTTGACGTCAATGTTATTCCATCTGGTTCACTATTAATCGATAAGGTTCTTGGTGTCGGTGGATATCCAAGAGGCCGTATTATCGAAATCTTTGGTCCAGAAAGTTCTGGCAAAACAACTTTAGCATTACATGCGATCGCTGAATGCCAAAAACTAGGCGGACAAGCTGCATTTGTCGACGCTGAACACGCAATTGATCCAAATTACGCGAAGAATTTGGGAGTGAATATTGACGATTTAATTCTTTCTCAACCAGATTCCGGTGAGCAAGCTCTTGAAATTGTCGAGATGCTTGCGCAATCTGACGCGTTCGACATTATTGTCGTCGACTCTGTCGCCGCCCTTGTTCCACAAGCTGAGCTTGATGGAGAAATGGGTGATCAGACTGTTGGCTTACAAGCTCGCTTAATGTCGAAAGCTCTTCGTAAGATTGCGGGAATTTTAAATCACCACGAGTGTACAGTAATCTTTATTAACCAATTACGTGAAAAAGTTGGCGTAATTTATGGTAATCCTGAGACGACAACTGGTGGACGTGCTTTAAAATTCTATGCTTCTGTTCGAATTGATATTCGAAGAAGTGAAGCAATCAAAGACGGTTCTGATGTGGTTGGTAATACAGTCACAGTCAAAATTGTGAAGAATAAAGTTGCCCCACCATTTAAGAACTGTAAGGTTGATATCATCTATGGAAAAGGTATTTCTCAAACTGGTGAAATCCTTGACCTTGGTGTTGAACTAAACATCTTAAAACGTGTTGGAGCGTGGTACGAGTATGATGGAAACAGATTCGCGAATGGTCGTGAAAATGGAAAAATCTATCTCGAACAACATCCAGAACTTAAAAAAGAACTTTCCGATAAGATTAAATCTCAAATCGCTTAAGATCTATTTGGCCCTTCCAGTAGAGAAGGGCTTTTTTATGTTTAATTTTGAATAATCAAATGTTATAATGCGGTTGTATCTTTCTAGTGGAAGATACTTATTACCATATATCAATTTATATTCGGCTCCCGCTGATTAACATAGATAATTTATATCTTAAGTTGTTCGGTAATAATCACATTTATTGACTGGTGATTATTTTAAAATAATCAACTAGTCTTCATATAGTTATGGAGGATAAATAGAATGGAAACTCCTATTGCCATTCTCCTAATCGTCATTGCTCTGATTGTCGGAGTCGGAATAGCTCTTTTGCTATTCTATTTTGTGCCAGTCTTTAGACGTAAAGGCGCAGAAAAGAACGCACAAAAGATTATTCGTGATGCCGAAATTAGAGGTGAACAAATTAGGAAAAATGCTCAGCTTGACGGAAAACAACTCGTCGCTGAGATGAAACAAGAAGCAGAACGAGATATTCGTGAAAGAAAGCAAGAAATTGTTGGACTTGAAAACAAACTCAACCAACGTGAAGCGAATATTGATCGTCGTGATGCAAATATGCTCACAAAAGAGAATGCTCTTGAAGAAAAAAATCAACTCTTAAACCGTCGCCTAAAAGAATGCGACAAGAAGGATCAACTCCTTCAAAGTAAAATTGACTCAATTCTTGAAGAATTAGAAAAAGTCGCGCAACTTTCTGTAAACGAAGCCAGAGAAGAAATCTTTGCTCGTGTGGAAAGTAAATGTGCAAAAGAAATTGCTTCTTACATTAAAAGTAAGGAAGAAGAAGCCAAAGATGAAGCTGAGAAAAACGCTCGTAACATCCTTGCTTTGGCAATTTCCAAATATTCTCAAGAAGAAGTGCAAGAACACACAGTTTCAACTGTGGCTCTTCCAAGTGATGAAATGAAAGGAAGAATCATCGGACGTGAAGGTCGTAATATTCGTACCTTCGAACAACTCTTAGGAGTTGATCTTATTATCGATGATACTCCAGAAGTTATTACAGTTTCCTGTTTTAACCCAATTCGTCGTCACATTGCTGCAAAAGCCCTTGATTTATTAATCAAAGATGGACGTATTCAACCAGGACGTATTGAAGAAGTTGTCGCGAAAGTCCAAGAAGAAGTCGATGCTGACATCCAGAAAGCTGGTGAAGACGCCGCGTTTAAACTTGGTTTACCAAAGATTAACCGCGAACTCTTAACCTATGTTGGACGTCTTAAATATCGTACTTCCTATGGACAAAACGCTTATGATCACTCTATGGAAACAGCTTATCTTGCTGGAATCATGGCAAGTGAACTTGGCTTAGACGCTAACTTAGCTCGTAGAGCTGGTCTTCTCCACGATATCGGAAAATCCGTGGACTTTGAACAAGAAGGTAGCCACGTCGAACTCGGTGCTCACTTAGCGAAAAAATATGGTGAACCAGATGTCGTCATTAACGCCATCGAATCTCACCACGACGATGTTCCAAAAACATCTGTTATTTCACACCTCGTTCAAGCTGCGGATACTCTTAGCGCAGCTCGCCCAGGAAGTCGTAGCGAAACACTTGAAAGTTATATCAAGCGTATTGAACAACTTGAAACCATTTGTAAGGGTTTTGATGGTGTTTATCAATGTTACGCGATGCAATCTGGACGTGAAGTTCGTGTGATGGTTATTCCAGACAAGGTTGATGATTTAACCGCGTTTAAGATGGCTCGCGACATTCGTGAGAAGATTGAAAACGAAATGACTTATCCAGGACAAATCAAAGTCCAAGTTATTCGTGAATATCGTGCTGTTGAAACAGCAAAATAATTTATGCGAATCCTATTCTTTGGAGATATTGTTGGCGAAGTCGGCCGCAAGGCTGTTTTAAACAATGTCGAAAAACTCGTCAAAAAGTATCAAATTGACTTTGTCATTGCTAATGGCGAAAACGCTACACATGGCAAAGGGCTAATTGAAAGACATTATCTTGAACTGATTGATGGTGGTGTTGATTGCATTACCTTAGGTAATCACTACATGTCTAAAAATCAGATTCTTGATTATATTGACGATGCGACAGATCTAGTTCGTCCACTCAATCTCTCCAAAAGAATCGGTGGAGAAGGAAGTGTTCTCTTTGATGTTCATGGAGTTCAAATCCGTGTTACAAACATCTTAGGTGAAGCCTTTATGAATGAAGAAGTTTCTTCTCCTTATTACTCATTAAAACAACTTGTTGATTCTTGTGTTGATGAAGACTCAATCCACATTGTGGATTACCACGGAGAAGCAACAAGCGAAAAGATTGCGTTTGCCTACGCTTTTGATGGCGTAGTAAGCGCGGTCGTTGGCACACACACGCATGTCCAAACAAATGACGCCCGTATTTTAGAAAATGGTACAGGCTTTATCTCTGATATTGGCATGTGTGGTGATGCCAACGGAATCCTCGGATTTGAAAAACATTCAGTGATGAATAAAACACTTTTTGGAGAGAAGTCCAAATTTGAAATTGATGTCAATGGACAACAGATGATTAACGCGGTTGTTATTGATATAGATGAATTAACCAAAAAGTGTCGAGAGATTTTCCCAGTCAAAGTCTTAGGAGAGAAAAAGCATGGCTAATAAGTGCGAATTTCGTACATTACCTGATTTAAACTTGGCCCGTAATAGGACCCAGTCTTTTTCTTTTAACTATGATGGAGTGAGTTATCCAGAATCTTTAGTTAGATACGCTCAAGGAAAGTCCTATTTTATTCATACCTATGGATGTCAAGCTAACTACCGTGACGAAGAAGTCATGGCGGGTATGCTTGAACATCTTGGATTTAAACATGCTGATGATATTTCTAGTGCTGATGTGGTGATCTTAAATACTTGTGCAGTTCGTGAGAACGCTGAACAAAAAGTATTTGGACAAATTGGTGAATTAAAAAAATTTAAAATAACCGACAAATCACGGTTGTTTTGCGTCTCTGGATGCATGGTTCAACAAAAACACATCATCGATTTTATTATTGAAAAATATAAACATATTGACCTGATTTTTGGCACGCACAACATCACTAAACTTCCTCAAATGTTAGATGAGGTTGTTCGTAAGCGAATCCGTTTAGTGGACGTTGAATCCGCACCAAGCAAGATCGAAGAAAACCTTCCATCTAAACGTCTTTCTTCATTCAAAGCATTTATTAATATTTCTTATGGATGCGATAAATTCTGCACGTACTGCATCGTTCCATATACACGTGGAAAAGAACGCAGCCGTTTAATGAAAGACATTTTAGAGGAAGCTAAGGAACTGAAAGAACTTGGATATCAAGAAGTTACTTTACTTGGTCAAAACGTGAATGCTTATGGAAAAGATTTAAAGGATGGATCAACTTTCGCTAAACTCCTTGAAGAAGTCGCGAAAATTGGTATTCCAAGAGTTCGTTTTTTAACTTCACATCCATGGGATTTTACTGAGGATATTGTTGACGTCATCGCGAAGTACGATAACATCATGAAATACATTCATTTACCAGTCCAATCTGGATCAAGTGAGATTCTTCATCTGATGGGAAGAAGATACGATGCCAAAAAGTATCTTTCATTAGTAAAAATGATTCGTTCAAAAGTACCTGATGTAGCTCTTTCAACCGACATCATTGTTGGTTTCCCAAATGAAACATATGAACAATTTTTAGAGACTGTTGAACTATGCAAAAAAGTTCAATATGACTCTGCCTTTACATTCATTTATTCACCACGAAATGGTACGCCGGCAGCGAAGATTAAAGACAATGTTTCTAGCAAGGATAAATCTGAAAGATTTAGGGAACTTGTAAAAGCCTTAGAAGAAAGCATTTCGAAGAAGGCTTTTGAGATGGTTGGCAAGACCTATGATGTCCTTGTTGAAGGTGTTTCAGAAAAGAACCCAGAAATGCTCTCTGGATATACCGAGAAGAATAAACTTGTTCATTTTAAAGGTGATCAATCCTTGGTTGGTAAAATTGTTCCAGTTAAGATTATTGAATCACACACTTATTCAATGATTGGAGAACTCGTTAAATGAGTGAGTTTGAACGTCAATTAGATAAGTGTCAAAAACTCCTTTACGATGAATCAATCGTGAAGGAATATTTTCGTTTAAAAAAGATTGTTCAATCTGATGAAGAGCTCGTTCGATTAGATAAGGAAATTCATCAGCACCAAAACTTAATGTGCGTTCATAAAGACGATGACGCCATTTATCAAAACGAAAAGAAATTGTACGAAGAGCAATTAGCTCAATTTAAATCCAATCCATTAGTTGAAGATTACTTCCAAGTTCGTGAGGAAGTTTATGCATTATTAACCGAAGTGAAGGAAATTTTAGAATGATAATTGTCATCACCGGACCAACTGCACTCGGAAAAACAAAAAGTGCGATTAAAGTCGCACAAGCTTTTAATGCGGAAATCATTAATGGAGATGCCTTTCAAGCTTATAAAGAACTCAACATTGGAACAGCTAAACCAAGCGAAAAAGAACTCGCTAGTGTTCCTCATCATCTTTACTCAATTATTGAACCAACACATAATTATTCTATTGCTGAATATCAAGACAATTTACGAAAAAAAATCCAAGAATTGCTGGTGAAACATAAAAATATTGTTATCGTTGGAGGCTCTGGTTTATATATCAGAAGCGCTCTTTATGATTACGAGTTTTTACCTAACAAAGAACTTGATATGTCGAAGTTTGAGAAGATGAGCAACGAAGACTTGCACAAACACTTAGAAGAGATTGATCCAGAACAAGCAAAAATCATTCATTCCAACAATCGTAAAAGAGTTCTAAGAGCAATCGAAATCTACTATTCAACCGGTGAAACTAAGTCTGCTTTGATTAAGATGCAAGAACATAAGCCTCTATATGATGCTCGATTCTTTGTTCGTGATTTAGATCGCGATGAACTTTATGAAAGAATCAATAAACGCGTAGATAAAATGTTTGAACAAGGTCTTGTTGATGAGGTCAAATCTCTGATTTCCAAGTACAATTCCGACTTGCATTGTTTCCAAGCAATTGGATATAAAGAGATTATTGATTGTTTAAAAAACAATGGAGATCTTTCTAAAGCAAAAGAACTCATTAAACAACATACGAGAAATTATGCGAAACGTCAGATGACATTTATTCGTCATCAATTTGATGTTTGTTTCTATAAGAATGATGAAGAGTTATTAAAGGAGATTCAAAATGGCTAGTTACTTAGATCGCACGAGAACTCTCCTTGGAAAAGAAAAGTTAGAACGCATCCAAAACGCTCGAGTCATGATTATTGGACTCGGCGGTGTTGGCGGTACAGCTTTAAGTGCTCTTTATCGTAGCGGAGTTCGCCACTTTGTTTTAGTTGATAACGACAAGGTTGATGAAACCAATCTCAATCGTCAAATTTTGTATACAAGTAAGGACGTTGGAGAGCTTAAAACGAAAGTCTCTGAACGTAAATTAACCGAATTCTGCGGTGAAATTGATGTCAAAACCTACGAAATCTATGTTGATGAAACAAATATTCGCGACTTAATTAAAGACGTTGATTTCGTCGTTGACGCGATCGATTCTGTTCCAGGAAAAATCGGTATTATGAAAGAGTGTTTAGAGAAAAACATCCCATTTGTTTCTTCTTTAGGCATGGCAAAACGTCTTGACCCAGAACAAGTTGTTCTAACAACACTTAATAAAACCGAAAATGATCCTCTCGCGAAAAAGATTCGTTATGAATGCCGCCAAAGAGGATTAGATTTGAAGAAAATTCCAGTAGTTTTTTCAAAAGAAAATATCATCATTGATGGACCAGAACTTGGCTCAATGATGATGGTTCCTTCAACCGCTGGATTAATTATTTCAAATTTTGTTATTAAAAGTATTTAATAAGTAGTATACTTATCAACATACGAGGTATAGAGATATGATGCAAAAAATTGATCAGATCGCTTTTAAAGCAGGAATTAAAGAAGATTATTTAGACCAATATGGTCGATACAAAGCTAAAATCGATTTAAAGATTTTTGATGAACTTAAAGATAAAAAAGATGGTAAGTTAGTGCTTGTCACAGCCATCACTCCAACCAAGACTGGTGAAGGTAAGACAACAATGTCTATCGCCTTAACTGAAGGTTTTGGAAAAATCGGTGTGAAGTGTATGCTTGCCCTTCGTGAACCTTCCTTAGGTCCAGTTTTTGGACTAAAAGGCGGTGCGACTGGTGGCGGACTCGCTTCTGTTGAACCAAAGGATGATATTAATCTTCACTTCACAGGCGACATGCACGCTTTAACATCTTCGATTAACTTAATCTCAGCTGTTATCGATAACCATATTTTCCAAGGAAATGAACTTGGTATCGATCCAACCAAGATTGTTTGGAAGCGTGCACTTGACATGAACGATCGCGCACTTCGTAGCGTGACCGTTATGCAAGATGAAAAGAAAGGCACTCCACGTCATGACGAATTCGTCATTACTGTTGCTTCTGAAATGATGGCTATTCTTTGTTTAGCCACTGATCCAGAAGACTTCAGACGTCGTGTCAACAATATTATTGTTGCTTATACATTCGATGATAAGCCAGTTTATTTAAAGCAATTACGCATTTCTAACGCGATTATGAAACTTATGCGTGAAGCTTTAAAACCAAACCTTGTTCAAACTGTTGAAAACAACCCAGTACTTGTTCATGGTGGCCCATTCGCGAATATCGCGCATGGATGTAACTCAATCATTGCATTAAAACTCGCATTAAAACTTGGTGATGTCGCTGTTACTGAGGCTGGCTTCGGTGCTGACCTTGGTGCAGAGAAATTCTTAGACATTTGCTGTCCAACTGCAGGTAAGAAACCAGACGGTGTTGTCATGGTCGCGACCATCCGTGCTCTTAAAGAGCATGGTGGAGTACCATTTGAAAACTTAAAAGAACCAAATGTGGAAGCTTTAAAAGTTGGTATCGCAAACTTACAACTCCATCTTGAAAACATTCAAAAATACGGTTTACCAGTTGTCGTCGCGATTAACCACTTCGCTGAAGACTCTCAAGAAGAAATTGATGTTCTCACCAAATGGTGTGAAGAACACGGTTATACCGTTAGCTTTGTTGATGGCTTCCTTAAAGGTGGAGATGGCTCCATTGATTTAGCCAACAAAGTGAAAGAAATGCTTGAGACTAAGCCAAGCCACTATCACAAGCTCTATGACTACAAACTTCCAATCAAAGAAAAGATTGAAACTGTGTGTCATGAAATCTACCGTGCAAAAGAAGTTGTCTTTACTGAAAAGGCTCTTGCCCAAATCGAGAAGTACGCCAAACTTGGTTATGGAGAAACTGCTGTATGTATGGCGAAGACTCCATTATCAATTACTGATAATCCAAAGATCTATGGTGCACCTCTTGGATGCACGATTACTATTCGTGAAGTTAATTTATCTGCTGGGGCAAACTTCATTGTTGCCTTAACCGGTGCGGTTATGACTATGCCAGGACTTCCAAAAGTTCCAGCAGCCGTCAAAATGGAAGACGAATAATGAAAGACCTAAATTACAACGTCGGAGACATCGTTGAACTCAAAAAAGAGCACCCTTGTAGTGCCCGTTCGAAGCTCTTTGAAGTCGTTCGAATTGGTGCCGATATCAAGATTAAGTGCCTCGGATGTGGTAATTTGCTCATGTTGACTCGTGATAATTTCAATCACAGATTGAAAAAGATTGTTTCTAAGAAAAATTAAAAAAATTTGAAAAAATAAGACATTTTTATCGCATTTATAAGTGAGGTAAAAATGTTTTTATTTTCTCTCACAAACGTTACAAAAAAATTCAAGGTTAATAACACCTCTTTTTGTGCTGTAAACAATGTTACATTAAATCTACCTTCACGTGGATTGGTTAGCATTGTTGGAAAGTCAGGATGTGGCAAATCAACTTTGCTAAGTCTTTTAAGTGGAATTGAAAAAGCTAGTAATGGAACGATTCTGTTTAATAACAAACGACTTAGCAAGTTTAATAAGAAACAGCTATCAAAGTATCGATTACGTGATACTTCAATGGTTTATCAGCATTATAACCTTATCGATGATTTAACTGTGGTGGAGAATATTGCTTTGCCGCTACTAATTAAAAGAATCTCAAAAAGAAAAGCATATAAAAGGGCAGATGAATATCTCAATCAATTTCATTTATCATCATTATCAAAACAAAATGTCCGCACATTATCAGGCGGTGAAAAGCAAAGAGTTGCCATTTTACGTGCTTTGATTATCGATCCAAAAGTTATTTTGTGCGATGAACCAACCGGTGCATTAGACGAGAAGAATTCTCTTTTGATTATGGATGAACTGAAAAAGATTTCTCGTAGCAAACTAGTTTTGATGGTCTCGCATAATTTAAATCTTGTAAAACGATATTCTGATCGAATCATTGAAATGAAGGATGGCACGATTATTTCAGATAATGAGGTCAGTCATTTCGAAAACAATGAAGAAAAGCAAGAAAGTAATGTTCGTTATAGTAGTTCATGGACGGGCTTATTAACTAAAAAGCTTTTTAAAAACAATATATTGAAGTCTATTTTTTCATTTGTTTCTTTAACGGTTGGCTTCATTTCAATATTTATTGGTTTTGGTTTTATAAATGGATCGCAAAAATCACAAAGTAATGCATTAAAAAAGAATCTTTCAATTTGTTATTCGACAATATCAGAAACTAGTTATTATTCGCTTGCTAATTCTCCTCTTGAATTTAAGAAAAATATTCGACCAGATTCGTGGCTGATTGATGAGTATCTGCAAGACATTGATTACGTTGAAATTTGTCCGAATACAAATTACTTCTTTTCACCTTATCCAAACGGCTATTTTAACGATGAACAAATTCAAAATTTTGAGATGATTCCATTGAATGATAAATTCATTAATACTAACAGTGTTTATCCAAGAATTGCTGGTGATTTTATTGACAATTCCTTGACAAATGTAGTTGTAAATAAAGAGTTTTTAAAGGAAATAAATCTTGATGAAAATGAAGCTAAAAATCAAGAAATTTTAATCTCATATCAATCGTCAATTACTCTTTATACAAACGATGATGAACAACCGTTTATTAAGGATGATTTTTCATATAAATTAAACCTGAAAATTTGCGATGTCATTGATGAGTTTTCTTTTATGAACTCACCGAAGATTTATTATTCATATGAAGCACTTGTTTCAGTACTAAAAAATGAATACTTATCAAATATCAGTCAATATAAAGGAACAAGCGTCTCAGTCTATGATTACATTAATGATTCTAATGCTGATTCTCCTGAGAGTTCATACTCGTCATTCGCCTTCCTAAACTCAATTGACAAATGCGAAGAATATTTTTCACTTATTGAGCGCATTAGTGGCGGTGAAGAACGTATTCAAATTGAATCAAATGCCTACACAATTAGTGATTCATACAAAACGTTTATTTCATCTTTTAAAGACGCACTATTTTTCTTTCTAATCATTGGAGCACTTGGTGACGTTTTTATCTTAGGAATGATTTCACTCTCTAACTTTTTAGAGAATAAAAAACAGAGTGCGATTTTAACTTGTTTAGGAGCACGAAGTTCAAGTATTTCGTCTATCTATTTGACCTATAATTGTGTTATCACAACCATCGCTTTTATAAGTGGCTTTTTGTTTAGCTTTATTGCGCAGAGTTCCTTAAACTCTTTTATAGACAGCAAATTTGGATTAGACCATTTGATTCAGATTCCAACTGGTAATTTTTTGGGTCTCAAATTCGGATTTATGATCATTGTTTTATTGGCTTCGTTGATTTGCACATTTCTTTTTACTCTTTTACCAATCTTGGCATATAAAAATTTTTCTATTAGTAACGAATTGAGGGACGAATGATGATTAAAATTTCTAATTTAAACAAATCCTTTGGAAAGCACCAGGTAATTAATAATTTAAATGTTGATTTCCCAGACTATGGATTAGTGGCAATAGTTGGACCATCAGGATGTGGAAAAACAACCTTGTTAAACGTCATTGCAGGAATTGATACAAATGTAGAAGGAGAAATTTTGTTTGAAGGCGTTAACATAAGGTTGATGACCGAACAAGAAAAGTTTGATTATCGATTACATCAAGTTGGATATGTTTTCCAAAACTTCAATTTAATACCTCTTGAAACAGGAGAAAGAAATGTCTCCTTAGCCATTGAGAGTTCAACAAGTATTTCGAAGTCCTTCAAGAAGAGAAAGATTAAACGACTCTTCAAAACCTTTGATGTTGAATATTTAAGAAAGCAAAAAGTGATGAATATGTCTGGTGGAGAAAAACAAAGAATTGCCATTTTAAGAGCGATTGTGAATTCCCCAAAACTAATTTTATGCGATGAACCAACTGGTGCATTAGACGAGAAAAATTCGCATGAAATTATGAAAATTCTCCATCAAATTTCGGTTAATTCATTAGTTTTAGTTGTTTCGCATGATGAACAATTAGTTAAAAAATATGCAGATCAAATTATTTATATGAAGGACGGAAAAATAACGTCAAAAGTTGTTAACAAAGTAGAAAAAGCCGAGCTCGCACCAATCGAAACTAGTGGCAAAAAACTTAAACATGCTCATGTTCCATTTTCTTTTAAAACTAGATATTCAATTGGAAAGATGAGATCGAAAAAGATTCGAACATTGATTTCTAACATCATGATGTCTTTGTCTCTGACTGGCATTGGTGCTTCGTTTCTACTTACAAGTTTGGTTTCCAAGCAGATTAATAAAGCCTTTAGTGACCTAACAAACGGTAATCAAATTGTAATGCGTTTAAAAAACGAGTCGTTAAATCCATATGGGGATATTTTTAGCGCACCCGAAAAAGAAGTTTTGAAGATAGCTAATAAATATAAAGAAGATATTAATGGTGTGGGAGTAAGTTATTTAGTTAATTTTGAGGATTTCTTTAAAGATCGGAATGAAGTTTTCTTTATCGCGGATGGAAAACGATATTTATTAAATAACTACTCAGCTCGTAATTTTGATGAATACAAATGGTACGATAAATCATTTCCAACCTTTCCTTATTCGGTTGATACAGATCTAGATGACGTTGTTTTAGGTATGACATATGAAGAAATGTCAAACCTCTGTTATGAGTTTAAAATCCAGCGAAGTTTTAATGGTCTTGGACAATTTATTGCAAAAGCAACATGCCAATTAAATCTCATTGTTGAGAATGATGATTGGGAATACGACGATGAGCAAATTTTTAATATAGTCGGAATCATTCAAACATCTAGTCCAATGCTGTATCATTCCAACCATCTTTGGAACGAATATGTTTTTGAAGAACACATGCGTTTCCCAACCATTGAAGGCGGTGAACAATATGCAGTTTGGGAGATGACTAAAAACTACTATTTGGAGTCAAATTCTCCGATTGATGAGCTTCAAAACAAACTCCTTTTTGATAGTGAGTATTTCAATTATGTTTTTCAAAAAACTAATCATGAATTTAATAGCGTTTTGTGTCGTTTAACCGAGAATTGCGGTGAAAATCGACTTTATGTTTACTATTCAGATATCAATGCAATTCGTCGAAGTGACGTCTCATATTTGACTGAATTTTATCCTGGACTAAGCAACTATTACTTCACTTCTGAATACGGTTATTCGAGTTATGCATCAAACCTCTTAAATGGATTCTCGAAAAACTTCTTTGTCTCCTTAGAAAAAGAAAAACTCGATGACGCAATCGATGCCGATACTTCGCTTGGCAACCAAACGGATGTGACAATTGATCTCCCCTTTGGAATTAGCGGTGGTAATTATCTACAAAGCTTAGATGGGTCAATTAAGTTTTCAACGCTGCTGAGTAATTTAGAGTCTGGACGAGGGCCAAACAATAATTCGGAAATAGTTATTTCAAATGGATTAGCTAAAAAACTTTCAAAAGAAAATGTGCTTGGTCAAAGGCTTTATTTTGCCGCAGTAAAAAACGAATCGATTAATATTAACAATCAAATCGAGAAGAAATACGGTTTGGGAAGCGCTGTAATCGTTGGTCTTGTAAATGAAGAACAGGAATATCTTTACCATTCAAATCTTTGGACGATTTCTTTCTTCCGGGACAAACTAGAAATTAACCCATTCTCATTAATTCCAAACGGAGTTGTTTTCGAATTAGAAGATAAAGACGACACCAATAAATTAATTAAGAACATTCAAAGAATGTTTCCATCATATGATGTAAGCAGTCCTCAATCATCAATTCTTGATTCTGTCGGGAATGTTTTAGACTATGCGGAAATCATTTTGTTAGTCTTTTCAATTATTTCACTAATCATCTCATTTTTATTTCTCGGAACAATGGTTTTGCTTTCTATCAATGAGAGTAAAGAGGAGATAAAAATGTTTAATTACCTTGGAATTGGTCACGGACAAGTTCGATCAATGTTCCGAAATCAAACGCTAATTCGATGTTTAATTGCGTTTTTGATTTCTTCGATCGAACTTGTAGTTATCGAAAATGTGTTAACGATGGCGTTAAACAGAAGTTTACATGTTTCAAACTTTACATTTTCAATTACTTTATGGCCACTTATAGTTGTTCTAATTTGTGCAACAATTCTTCCAATCTTGATTACACAGATGATATTGCTTGTCGTTTCTAAAAGAAAAAAGATTGAATAGTAAAAGTAATTAAGTTATTGTTATGTTATGAAGAAAAGATGGTTATTGCTTCTGCCGTTAGTCGCTGTAACACTCTCTGGGTGTTCTTTTCTTAAGGGATTAATTTTCGGAGACGATACCACTTCTGAACCAATTCATTACGTTTATCCAGATCCAGTTATTCAAGATGATATTCCAGGACGTTCGATTTATAAATCGTTCTCTTATAATTTGAAAGATGTTTTAGAGACAACTGGTCAAAAAGTTCTTCCATCAACTGGAACACAACATCTATTGGTTGTCCCAGTTCAATTCCGTGGATCGACTTTAACTTGGACAGCATCAGATCGAACCGATATTGAAAAGTGTTTCTTTGGTGAATCAAGTGATACTGGTTGGGAATCAGTTAGCTCTTACTATAAGAAATCTTCCTATGGTAAGTTTATTTTGGAAGGTCAATTAACTGACACATTCACATCAAGCTATACAAAGGCTCAATTAAATGCTGAATCTCATCCAGATCGTAAGATTGTTGACGAATTTGAAAAGAGTTCCGTCTATAACACTTTAAGAAAACAATACGATACTAATGCGGATGGATTTATTGATTCAATTGCCTTCATTTATCGTGAGAAAATTCAAGTTACAAATGATGATATGAGATGGTGGGCATTTGTTTATACAAATGATAGTACTGCGAACGTTGATAAACCTGTCGTTAATCAATACATGTGGGCTTCCTATTATTTCTCTCAAAAAGCGAACTCCGGGAATCCTCATGGAGGAGCTTATAACCGAGATGCTCATACATATATTCACGAGTTTGGTCATTTGCTTGGATTAGACGATTACTATTCCTACTATGACAACAACTCTTATGACCCAAGCGGTGGTCAAGAAATGCACTCGCAAAACATCGGTGATGAGAACATTTATTCCAAACTCGCATTAGGTTGGATTGAGCCGTATTATATTAAGACTGATAGTTCAATTACTACGACACTTTATGCCTCATCTTATAGCGGACAATCGAACGCGATTATCATTAATGATAATTGGAACGAAACTCCAATGGATGAATACCTCATTTTAGAGTACTATTCTCCAACCGTTTTAAATGAAAAAGATAGTCAGCAGGATTACGCTGAACACGCCAGAATGTTTAATGCTTCTGGTTTTAGAATGTACCACGTTGATTCTCGTCTTGTAGCGTATACCAAAACTGCAAATCCTGCCTTTGAAAAACGTCTTGATACAATCGATCCAAATTACTACAACTTCATTGGAGCGTCTAACACTCCTAATTATCCATATTCTCGTTTAACTGATCCTTATGAAATTAACAATTTTAAATTGTTACACTTTATCCAATCCGGTGGAGTAAACACTTTCAAATATGGCGATAAAGCTTCAACCGCTGACCTCTTTATGGATGGTGCAACATTTGAAGCAAGTTCAGCATTCTTCACTTACGGAACAAAATTCAACGCTGGAAACGAAGTTGGTTATCGTATTTCCTTTGGAAAATGTGATGCGGAAAACATGTGTGGAACCGTCACAATAACAAAGATTTAGATAAAAAGGAGACTGGCTATGAAAGGAAAAGTCATGCGATTCAACGCCAAAAGAGGATTTGGCTTCATTCGTCTTGATGACTCTAACGAAGACATCTTCTTCTACTATAGCGCCATCGAAATGGAAGGTTTCAAAACCGTGAAGGTGAACCAAGAAGTCGAAGTAGAAGTTGAAAAGTCTGAAAAAGGTTTAAGAGCCACAAAAGTTATTCCTCTTAAATAAGTCTCTTTTCTAATAAGAAAAGGAAGGAACAAAATCCTTTCATTGTCCTTCCAAAAAAAGCCTATTTTTAGGCTTTTTATTTACTTATTTAAACGTCTTATATAAAATATAATCCGGAAATCAGGTAGATTATGTCACTTAAAGCAGGTATTGTCGGACTCCCAAATGTTGGAAAATCAACTCTTTTTAATGCGATTACAAATTCACATGTTGAAGCCGCGAACTATCCATTCGCGACGATTAATCCAAATACTGGGGTCGTTAACGTTCCAGATGAACGATTAACATTTTTAACAAACTTATTTCAACCAAAACGAAGTATTCCAGCAACGTTTGAATTCTATGATATTGCGGGACTAGTTCGTGGAGCATCAAAAGGCGAAGGACTTGGAAACCAATTCCTCGGCCACATTCGCGAATGTGACGCTATTGTGGAAGTCGTCCGCTGTTTTGATTCGAATGAAATTATTCACGTGGAAGAAAGCGTTGATCCAAAACGTGATATTGAGACAATTAATCTTGAGCTAGCGATGGCTGATTTAGCCACAGTTCAAAAACGTTTAGCAGCAGTCGAGACGAAAGCTAGAATCTCGAAAGACAAAGAACTCGTTCATGAGGTCGATGTCTTAAAGAAGATTCTTCCATTCTTGGAGAATGGTGAACCAGCACGTAAAACTCCATTAAGTGACGATGACCGCTTGTTCGCGACGAAACAATACCAGTTATTAACTTTAAAACCGATTATTTACGTCGCGAATGTTTCGGATAGTGACTATGCAGATATTGAATCCTGCAAGTACTATCACGTTGTGAAAGAAATCGCGGAAAGTGAGCACGCCCAAGTTATTCCAATTTCTTGTGAAATTGAATATGAACTCTCCTCCCTTCCAAAGGAAGAAAGAATGGAGTTCTTACAAACATTGGGCGCGTCTGAATCTGGTTTAGACAAGGTGACAAAAGCTGTTTATAAGTTATTAAACTTATCAACGTTCTTTACCTGTGGCGCGGACGAATGTCGTGCCTGGACATTTACAAACGGCATGCTTGCTCCTCAATGTGCAGGAATTATTCACTCGGACTTCGAGAAAGGCTTTATTAAAGCTGAGATTTATTCTTTTGAAGATCTTGTCACTTACAAGTCAGAACTCGCACTTAAAGAAGCAGGCAAATTAAGAATGGAAGGAAAAACATACGTCATGCAAGATGGCGACTGTGTTTTCTTCCGATTCAATGTATAAGGAGGATAAGTAATGTATCGAATTGGTTTTAGTGAAGATATCCATCCAGTGAAGAAGGGAAGAAAACTCTTTTTAGGTGGTGTGGAAATTCCTGGTGCCGATGGACTTGATGGCCATAGCGATGCAGACGTGATTCTCCACGCTGTGTGTGAATCAATCCTTGGTGCGTTAGCACTCGGTGATCTTGGAAAACATTTCCCAGATACCGATCCTAAATACAAAGACATTTCTAGTGTTGTTCTTTTAGAACACGTCTATTCTTTAATGAAAAAAGAAGGTGCAAAAATTGGTAACATCGACATTCAAGTTGCTTGTGCTAAACCAAAACTTGCACCTTATCTACCAAAGATGAGAAAACTTATTTCTCAAAAACTTCATACACGGTTAAATAACGTGTCCATCAAAGCAATGAGTTTCAACAAAGTTGGCCCAATTGGCGAAGGAAAAGCCATCAAGGCCCAAGCCATTGTTTTGTTAGATAAATAATTTATTCTTGTGTATTTAAAATACAACAAGTATAATAACGCCTTAAAAAATGATGAATATTGAACAAAACTTAAAACAAAAAATCGTCTCTGCAGCTAGCGTGCTAGGTGTTGTTTTAACACCGGAAGAAGTGATCATTGAGAAATCCAAAGCAGTTGAACATGGAGATTATGCAACAAATGTTGCATTGAAGAATGCCAACAAGGTCGGTATGAATCCACGTCAATTCGCGGAGAAGATGATCGAAGCGCTTGATAAAGAAGGAATCGACAAAATCGAAATTGCCGGTCCTGGCTTTATTAATTTCTTCATGAAATCTGATGCGATTAACGCTGTCGTAAAGAAAATTATTGCTGAAGGTGATAACTATGGTCGTGGAGAAAAGAAGAATTTCAAGATTAACGTGGAATTCGTTTCTGCTAACCCAACCGGTGATCTCCATTTAGGACACGCTCGCTGTGCGGCAGTGGGTGATTCGATTTGTCGAATCTATGAATTTGCTGGTTATGATGTAACTCGTGAATTCTATGTCAACAATGCTGGTAACCAAATTGCGACCTTAGGTAAATCTTTAGATATCCGTTTGCGCCAACTCAAAGGTGAGAAAGTGGAGATGCCAGAAGACTCCTATCACGCTCACGATATTATTGATATCGCTGAGCAATTTGATAAGGATTTTGCTGGAAAATATGACACTTCTGCTGGTGATTATTTACAAAAACTAACCCAATACGGAATGAAAAAAGAACTCGAGAAAATCGAGAAAGATTTAGCTTTGTTTAGAACCAAATTTGATATTTATTCTTTTGAAACTGATGTCCGCAAGGATAACCATGTCCGAAAGGTTTTAGAATCTAAATTTGCAAAATATTCATATCAACAAGATGGCGCAACGTTCTTAAGAACTACTGACTTCCTTGATGACAAAGATCGCGCGGTAGTGAAATCAGATGGTAGCTACACCTATTTCATGCCAGATATTTGTTATCACTTAATCAAACTCTCCCGTGGTTATGATTTGCTTGTTGATGTCCTTGGAGCTGACCATTATGGTTATATTAACCGTATGAAGTCTGCATTAATGATGCAAGGCTACTCGAAAGAAACATTAGAAGTCGAACTTGTCCAAATTGTTCGTTTAATTAAAGATGGTCAAGAAGTGAAGATGTCCAAGCGTACTGGCGCAGGTATTTCTTTACGCGAACTATGTGAAGACGTCGGAGTTGATGCTGCACGTTACTTCTTTGTGTCTCGTGCTGCTTCTTCTCATCTCGACTTTGACCTCAATTTAGCTCTTGAACAATCTTCATCAAACCCTGTCTACTATGCGCAATACGCACATGCTCGTTTAAGCAAAGTTCTTGAACTCGCGAAAGACATTGAAGTTGATGAAAGCGCCGCAAAACTTGGACAAAAACAAGAAATGGACCTTTTGAAAACTTTAATCGAGTTTCCAAAAACCATTGAAAATGCCGCCAAAAATCGGGGCCCTCATATAATAACAACGTACATTCAGGATTTAGCCAGCAAAATTCATGCTTTCTATACTGAATGTCGTGTTATAGATCGTGAACACTTAGATGTTACAGCGTCACGTTTAGCACTTGCTAAAGCAAGTCGCATTGTGATGAAAAATGCTTTGAATGTCATCGGAGTTAGCGCTCCTGATGCAATGTAGTTAGAAAGAAGGATTTTTTATGTCAAACAAATCACTTATTGATTACGCTTACGAAGTTCTTGAAACTTCCAAAGAACCAGTTGGTTTTAAATCTCTTTTTGATAAAGCTTTAGCTTTATCTGGATTAGAACTTTCTGAAAGTGAAATTCGCCACAAAATGAGTAATTTATATACTCAACTTTCTTTAGATGGCCGTTTCATCATTCTTACCGACAATAATTGGGATTTAAGATCCCGTCATGTCTATGCTCAAGCACACATCGATATCGATGATGCTTATAGCGATGATGAAGGCGAAGAATACGACGCCGAAGAAGCTGAGCTTCTCCGTGAAGAACTTGGCGAAGAAGATGAAAAAGAAGAACCAGAATCTGATGATTTAGATTTTGATCATGTTAAGAGCGGCTCCGATGCCGAGGAAGGCTTTTAATGGGTCGCCCATATTCCAAGATCCTCAAATTAATTAAGCAATTCGACGTGATTACCATCTATGGTCACGTCAATCCAGATTGCGATTCTTTTGGTAGTGAACTTGCCCTGCGTGAACTGCTTAGACTCAACTTCCCAAAGAAGAAAGTCTACGCCCTCGGATATGGACTCGAACATTTATACAAACGTTTAACAACGTATGATGAAGTCGATGATAAAACAATTGAACAAAGTTTAGCGATTATCTGCGACTGTTCAGAAATCTCTCGTATTCCTGATCAACGCATTACAACCGCGAAACAAATTGTGAAAATTGATCACCATATTGAATCTTTACCATTTATAGGTGAGAAATGGGTTGATACTGGTTCAATTGCCTGCTGTCAAATGATTGCCCAAATGGCGTTTGAACAAAAATGGAAAATGAACACTCTTATTGCTGAACTCCTCTATTTAGGAATCTGTACTGACTCTGGTCGTTTCCGCTATGCGCCAACAAACGATAAGACTCATGAAATTGTCGCAAAACTCTATCGTTTAGGTATTAATCCAAAAACAATTTTTGATATTCTTTATCTCTCAGATGAAGCTTATGTCAAATATCAAGCTTTGCTTGTTTCTAAATTTAAACGTACTGAACACAATGTCATTTATTGTTTCGCCGACGTGAATGATTACAAACAATTCGGTCTTGAATTTGATCAAATTAGTAAGAACGTGAACGTCATCGGAAATATTAAAGGATGTCCAATCTGGTGTTTGTTCACCAGAAAAGAAGACGGAACAATTCGCGTTGAATTCCGAAGTAATGGACCAGACATCCAAAAGATTGCTGCGAAGTACGGTGGCGGTGGACACCGCTGCGCTGCTGGTGCTCGACTTGAGAACCAGAAAGACTTCAAGCTCTCGATGCAAATTGTTAACGATCTTGATGAGGTCGCTAAAGAAGCGAGCAAATAAAATGTACGAGAAAGAGTTAAAAGTTGCTTTAGATGCTGTCCATAAAGCGGGCCAAATCATCATGGAGATTTATAACTCCAATGAGCTTGGTGTGGAAATTAAAGAAGACAATTCTCCAGTCACCAAAGCAGATAAAGCAGCAGATAAACTCATCTCAGAAATCCTTCATGAAAACTTTCCAGACTATGGCTTATTAACAGAAGAATCCGTTGATGATAAATCTCGCTTAGAGAAAGACTATGTCTGGATTGTTGATCCAATTGACGGCACAAAAGAATACGTTGCTCATAGCGGCGAATTCACCGTTAATATTGGATTATCTTACAAACATATGCCAGTTTTAGGGGTGATTTTAATCCCTGTTACTGGCGAAATTTATTACGCCACCAAAAACGGTGGCGCTTTCTATTTAAACCATGAATTGCTGGTGAAAATTCATTGTAATGACAAGATTTCTGATGTCACAACTCTGGTGTCTCGCTTCCATTCAAACGAGACTGAACAAGCGATGATTAAGAAACACTCTAATATCATCAAACATCAGAAAGTTGTCGGGGCAACAATCAAGGGTTGCTATATCGCTCATGGCAAAGCCGAAATGTCGTATCGTTTTTCTTCGAACACGAAGGAATGGGATACCTGTGCGATGCAAGCAATCGTTGAAGAGGCCGGAGGATTTATTCTCAAGTTCGACGGCACTCCAATTGTTTATAATCGCATAGACGTCTATAACAAAGATGGATATGTTATTTGTAATCGGAAGGAAAATTTTTTATTATAGAAAATAAGGATAAGGAGAATACTTATGAAAAAATCTTCGTTAACAATTCTTTTATTAGTTCCACTTTTTTTGGGAGCATGTTCTAGTAGTAAAGAACCATTTGCGGTTCCATTAGTTGATGTTTCTAATTTGTCAATCATACTCCCATCTATGCCTAATTATGCGGATTATGCTTCGGCAACTGTTAAAAACGATGGCGAAAATGATATTATCGATATTTATGAAATATCGGATATGCACGCTATGATTGATTATAACACTGAACCAGATAAAGGTTATTTTGGTTTCTTTGGTTTAGCTAATTATATTAAAGAAAAAAGAACCGCTAACGGAGGAACAATCCTTTTATCTAGTGGTGATATGTGGCAAGGTGGCGCTGAATCTAACTTAACCCAAGGCAAAATCGTTGCTGAGGCAATGCGTTATGTTGGCTTTGAATGTATGGCTTTAGGTAACCACGAATTTGACTGGGGAAAAGATGTTATTAAACGTAATGCTGATTACTTTAATGTTGATATGCCACTTCTTGCTGGTAACTTACAGTTAAAGAGCGACAGTTCTAGACCAGAATATGTTGGCGGATCAAAGATTGTTCAACGTGGTCAATATAAAGTCGGCATCATCGGTACTATCGGTGATAAAGTTGAATATTCCATCGGTAAGAGTGTTTTCGCGGACTTTAAATTAGCTAACTCATTTGATTACGCCCAAGAAGAAGCTGCACGATTAAAAAATGCTGAAAATTGTGACGTTGTTGTTTGGGCAACACACGAAGACGCTGAAGCGATCAATGTCCCAAACAATGTTGACGTCATATTTGGTGGTCATGAACATAAATCTTATAACGGAGTTAAAGCCGGTGTTCCATGCATGTCAACCGCTAACTATGGACAAGATATTGCTCACGTAAGTGTTAAACTTAATCCGTCCACTAAACAAGTTGTTGAAGCTACAGGTGAAACAATCTTTGGAAAAGACAGCACTTCATATATGAGTGATGAATCAAACCTAAAAAACTTATTTGATCAATACCGCGTAGAAACAGATAAGGTTAAACAATATCAATTAAATAATGTTTCTGGCAAGTTTGTGAAAAATGCTGAGCTTGCCAACCTCTCTACCAAAGCGATGTTTGAACAATATAAAGATGAAAACACTATTTGGGCCTTACAAAATGGTAATGGTGGTGTTCGTAGTGACATCGAAGGAAAAGTCACCTATGGTGACATTTACTCCGCTTTCCCATTTGATAATGAAATTGTCAAATTTGAAGTTAAAGGTTCTGATTTAGAAAACTTCTGGTATAACTCTAAATACGAAAATCCACGTAATTTAAATATTTATTGTCCAGCAAAAGCTTATAGCGAATACGATAAGTCGAAAACATATAGTATCATAACTACAGACTATGTCTGTACAAATATTCTTCATATGGAAGAAAGTGAGTTTACTCGTTTTGCTGGAACAGTTATTCGTGATTGCGTAGCTAAATATATTTACGACAACAACGGCCTAAACGCTGATGATTTCAAAACTTCATTGAGTGATTTCACCCGTCCAAGATAAGGAGTAGATATGGCAAAGAAAGTTATTAAGAAAGCTGCGAAGAAGCCAGCAAAAAAGGCTCCAACAAAGAAACCAGCTAAAAAAACTGCACCAAAGAAAGAGGTGAAGAAAGCCCCAGCTAAAAAAGCTGCTCCTGAATCAACACGCGTCTATCACGTTGTGAAACGTTCTGATGGAAAATGGGAAGTTAAATTTGCTGGAGGAGAAAAGGCAATCAAACTCTTTGACCGCCAAGACGAAGCCATTGTCTATTCTCGTAAGATGAGCAAGAACCAAAAAGGTGCGATGCTCATCCATAATTCGAAAGGCAAAAACAAAGGCCGAATTAAATCAAAGTAATATCTATATTAAATAAAGAAAACGTCGCTTACTTAGCGGCGTTTTCTTCTTTCTTTGGCATTTCTGATGCAAGCTTCACTCCAATGACTCCTGGAACCTCTTCTTGAAGGATGATTTCAATTCCATCAGAGATGGTGGAGTCAATGAGCATACAGTCCTGACAAGCGCCTTTCATATTGATATAGACAATTCCATCAATAAAATCGACAAATTCAACGTCTCCTCCATCACGATTGATGAATGGACGAACTTTGTCTAAGGTCTGTTGAATAAGGGCGATTGTCTCTTCCATGTGAATAATTATTATTCAGCATTTATTTAAGTGCAAGAAAAATGCAAAGTAAAAATATTCGTGCTAACATATTCAGCATGACGATTAGAAAAAGAAAATCCACGTTTCGATTAACAGTCTCTCATTTCAAGATTCTTGAGACAGTTGATGAACTGAACGAACAACACGATTATCCAACCGCGAAAGGCGTGAATAACATCTTAAGCGGTAAGCCTGATCCAGAAACAAAGAAGTTCATCAACATCAAGACATTTGGAACTCTTTTATCGTTCCCTGGAAGGAAACTTTGTTCTTATATATTAAATATGGTTCGTCGCGGGTACCTCACGTACGTATATGACGAAAAGAGTGATCAAATGTATCTTAAGATTACTGAAAAAGGTAAAGCGGAACTCTTTACATTCAATAAGAAACATAAAACTTCTTATAAGAAGAAAACCCCAACGTTACACGCTGAGGTTGCTCATATTGAATAAATAAAAAAATAATCGGTTCAACGACCGATTATTTATTTTTTAAGTAGGAATAAGATTCTTTCTTTGGAGTGTATGGTTGTTTGCTTTCTTTAATTAAGGCCACAATTGCAGCATATAATGTTCCAACAGTGCTTAACGCAAGTAAGCTGGCTCCAAGATATGGAACCCATAATGCAACAGAAGTTTCAGTGTAGCGAGTATAGAGTTTATCAATCCAACTACCAACACAGAAGAGCATGATCGTGGAGACAAGCATAATAATACCAGCTAAGAGTAGAAGTGCACTGGACTTCTTGTAGAACACGTAACAAACGACTGCGAGAACAAGAAGAACAATAAAGGCAATTCCAGCGCCTGAAACAAGAGCACCTCCATCAACGGCGTGAGCTTGTAAATTACGAGCTTCTTGTGTTCCGCCAAAGATGAATTCATAACCACCCATCGCACCTTTTGTGACTGAACCATTTGGAATCAATTGTGCAAATTGTTCTGGAATGGCGAAGAGCACAAGTGTGAGAACGATGGCCACCAATGAAAATAAAACAACGAATTTCGCTTTATCTTTCATGTCATTCCTCCTTGTTTCTACTTAATAGTGGTTGGGGCGGCTGGGATCGAACCAGCGAATGGCGAGTTCAGAGCCCGCTGCCTTACCGCTTGGCTACGCCCCAATAAATTAAAAGTGGCGTAAATTGGTGCCCGGGACCGGACTTGAACCGGTATGGGATTTGACTCCCGAAGGATTTTAAGTCCTTTGCGTCTACCAATTTCGCCACCTGGGCATTTGGTCTCCCGTAGACGATTTGAACGTCCGACCCCTTGATTAAAAGTCGAGTGCTCTAGCCAGCTGAGCTAACGGGAGATGTTCGCGATTTATAAAAATCGCTTGATTATTATTACACACGTGAATAGTTATTGCTAGAACTTTTTTAATTAAAATAAAAAACACCCAGTAATAGGTGCTTAATTATCCGATTTGGTTGGGGTGGCTGGGATCGAACCAGCGAAATGATAGAGTCAAAGTCTATTGCCTTACCACTTGGCTACACCCCAAGAAATGGTGGGCGAAGGTGGATTTGAACCATCGAACCCGAAGGAATTGATTTACAGTCAACCGCGTTTGGCCACTTCGCTATTCGCCCACATTTATTTGGGATTGGCAGTCGTCTTAGTGGTGGATGTTAAGGGGCTCGAACCCCTGACCCCCGCCGTGTAAAGGCGATGCTCTCCCAACTGAGCTAAACATCCAGTACACTTCGTAAGACGTGCCTAGATAATATATCAAAACGATATATTTGTGTCAATTGAATTAATACCCTTTTTTGCCAAGGAGATGGAACATATTTTTCTTATAGATTTCCACCCCTGGTTGATTGAATGGGTTTACTTTTAGTAAATAAGCCGACATTGCACAGGCTTTCATAAAGAAATAGAAAGCATATCCAAGATGGTATTCATCGAGTTTTTCCATCTCTAAAACAACATTTGGAACTTGGCCTGATTTTTCATGTGCTTCAAGTGTGCCTAGGTAGGCTTGTTCATTCACATAATTAAGTGACTTTCCAGCAAGATAGTTTAATCCATCAAGGTCAGCAGCATCAGATGGGATTTTAACTTCATTTTTTGCATCCTTAATATGGAGGATTGTTTCAAACAAGCACTTTGAACCATCTTGGATAAATTGACCTAAGGAGTGTAGGTCAGTGGAGAAGGTCGCGGATGTCGGGAATAATCCTTGTCCGTCTTTACCTTCAGACTCGCCATAAAGTTGCTTAAACCATTCACCGAGTTGAACAAGTTTTGGTTCATACGAAACAAACAATTCAACCGACTTTTGCTGGAGTTTTTGATCATAACGAATTACCGCATATTTGTAGGCTTCATTGTCAAATAATGAAGGTTTTGCGGTATCTTTTTGTGCTTGAAGAGCACCTTTCATAAGCTCATCAATATCAAGTCCTGCACAGGCAATTGGAAATAGTCCGACAGCAGTGAAAACAGAGTAACGTCCACCAATATCTCCAGGTAGTACAAATGTTGGATATCCTTCTTTTGTCGCTAATGTTTTAAGAGCACCTTTCTCTTTGTCTGTGGTGGCAAAAATGGCTTTACGAGCGCCTTCGACACCTTCTTTTTTCTCGAGTAAATTTCTCAGTAAGCGGAAGGCGATTGATGTTTCAGTGGTGGTGCCACTCTTTGAAATAACATTAACAGCGAACTTCTTGTCTTTGATGTAATCTAAGACTTCGTATGTATAGTCACTTGAGAATGTCTGACCAAAGAAAATAATTTCGAGTTTATCTTTACTATGTAAGCCACGTAAAGCTTCAATTGCAGCTCTAGCGCCTAAATAGGAACCACCGATACCACAAACAACTAAAACATCGAAATTGTCACGAACATACTTCGCATATTTCTTAATCGCTTCGAATTCGACTTTGTCGTAGCTAGAAGGATAATTTAACCAACCAAGGAAGTCGTTTCCTGGACCACTTTTTTCATGAATGATTTTGTGAACTTCATTCACTTCTTTCTCGTATCTTTTGTAGTCGACACCTTTAATAAGGTGTTTATCATTTACTTTGATCATGGCCAATTTCCTCCTTAGCTTGTTTGATCCATTCTGGAAGTTTTTCTTTTAACGCAGTGAAATCAATGTATTTTTGATCAATTGGATTACGCTTCACTTGTGAATTACGGTAAGCGTCTTTTTCTTCTTCAGTAATCTTACTCATTGACACCTTTAAGAACCCATCTGATTCAATATCAATGACTTTGACTTGATATGTTTTTCCAATCTTTAAATATCTATTGATATTTCTAATGAATGTATTCGCAATTTCAGAGATATGAAGAAGACCTAAAGATTCATCGTCAAAAATCATAATCGCTCCAAATGGGCGAATATTAATAATTGTTCCTTCAATAATGTCGTTTACTTGGTAATTCATTTTTGGTTTAAGTAGGCTTCGACTAAAGCAATATCGTCTTTAGTTGTTACTTTTAATGTTTGTTTATCACCCTGGATAAAGCCAATCTCTCCATAAGGATGATACATACTGGCTTCATCTAAGGCTTTTGGATCAAAATGGTCTTTAAAGACTTTTTTAATGACTTCAATACGGAAGGCTTGAGGCGTTTGTATACGGAACAAATCATGTCGATCCACATAGCTATTATTACTCAAAGAGTAAGTAGCATCTTCTTGTAGTAAGAATGGGACAACACATTTACTCTTTTGGAGTTCATCAATCAGGCGAGTAATCAAACCTTCGCGCACAAGAGGACGCGCGCCGTCATGAATAAGGACATAGCCTTTTCCAAAGTTTACCGCGTCAAGTCCATTACGAACGGATTCAGCTCTTGTTTCACCTCCATAAACCATTTTCTTAACCTTGTTAAAACCAAAGTCAGAAACTAGCTTTTGGAGTTCTTGTTCATCTTCTTGTCTAATGACGAGAACAATTTCATCAACAAGTGGATGAGAATCAAATGCCTTAATTGTGTAGGAAACCAATGGTTTTCCGTTCACAGGAAAGAACTGTTTGGCCTGACCAAAACGAGTGGAATTTCCCGCTAAAACAATTACGACAGAAGTATTCATTGTTTCTCGCCGACTTCTTTCTTGAAGATTTTTTCTTCTTGATCACGTAAGACGGCGTTTGTGGCGACGTTATCAATTACAGCCTTAACGATGGTGTCGAGGTGTGAGCCATCTTCATAGTTAGCTAAACAAGCGTAATTGACACGTCCTCCTTTTAGGAGTGTGCGAATTGTATCTTTATTACCTTTGGCAAAGATTGCAATGGATTTTCCTCCGTTATCTTTGACAAGTTGCATACATGGGACATCAGTCATTCCATCACCCATGTAAATCATGTTGCTGTAAGGAACGCGGTGGTCAACACCTTTGGTGTTTACCTTGGCATCATCGGTGACATCAAGAGCACCTTTAGAAATACGAAAGAAATATTGAGTTTTTTGAGTGTAGTTGACGGCGAGCTTTGGCCAAATTGGTTGACCACTCTTTTCGTCGAATAAAAAC
>Ga0247611_10000489_pt1 | contig 80891 bp, 61 predicted proteins | sample 177DNAGHGhighgp2_FD_192422 | JGI IMG/M metagenome (GOLD analysis project Ga0247611, IMG submission 192422) | Sheep rumen microbial communities from Palmerston North, Manawatu-Wanganui, New Zealand - 1770 DNA GHGhigh gp2 | ecosystem: Host-associated > Mammals > Digestive system > Stomach > Rumen... | reverse complement strand
AACAATCTCTACCGCAGGATGGCCTAAGGGCATCTACGCGGTTAAGGCAACAATTGGCAAGGAAGTGTTGCTAGAAAAGGTCATCGTGAAATAGAATTTCCACTATATAATAGAAAATTGTTAATGTTTTGTGCCGTCTTCAATAAATGAGGACGGCACATTATTTTATTGCCCTCACAGCGTGACTGTTACTCTCGACCTTTGGAAGAGTAACCACTTCGGACTGTATGTCACGACTGGTGGCACGATGGAAAAGAGTTTGGACACCAGTCCTTGGCAGTTCTCGCTCAATGGAACCGTTGGAGCCGAATACAAACTGACTAACTTTTCCGGAGTGGTGTGATCTTTTGTCTCAATTTGTTTTTTTTTGAATCAAATATCAATAACCCTTTTGGGGAATTTGATTTATAAGAAAAAAAGTATTATCTTTGTAGCAAAAATACTACAAAAGATGAAAAGGCTGTTTATAATTTCATTCGTTCTATGCGCCACAATGATGGCGGTAACAGCAAGTGCTGAGGACGGACACCTGTTATGGCTGCGCTATCAGCCAGCGAATCAAGCACAAGTGACAACGGGAAAGATGTCGCCTACCATTGAATTGGCTAAACAAGAGTTGGAAACCTACTGGCAGGGCGGTCCGGTGGTACTGAAACGCCAAAAGGGTATGCCCGCCGACGCATACACCATCAAGAGCATGGGCGAAAAGACGCTGATAACCGCGGCGAACGACGCAGGGCTGCTATACGGCGCCTTCCACCTGTTACGCCTGCAGCAGACAGGACTGGCCACCACGGAACTCGACATCAGGGAACAGCCGGCATACGACCTGCGCATACTGAACCACTGGGACAATCCCAATGGCACCATAGAACGTGGATTTGCGGGTAGGAGCATCTTCCTGAATCCCGACCCGGAGCGGATGAAGCTGTACGCCCGTGCCAATGCCTCTATCGGCATCAACGGCACAGTGCTGAACAACGTGAACGCGAAGCCCGAAGCGTTGACGACCGAAAGCCTGCAGAAGGCCAAGGTGATAGCCGATCTGCTGCGTCCCTACGGCATCCGCGTCTATCTGTCCATTAACTTCGCATCACCCATCAAGGTGGGCGGGCTGAAGACTGCCGACCCACTCGATGCCGAGGTCGTTAGCTGGTGGAAGGGCAAGGTGAACGAGATCTATAAGATGATTCCCGACTTCGGCGGATTCCTCGTAAAAGCCAACTCCGAGGGTGAACCAGGGCCGCAGGACTTTGGACGGACACATGCCGACGGTGCCAACATGTTGGGTAAGGTTCTGAAACCGCATAAGGGCATCGTGATGTGGCGCGCCTTCGTATATAAGCCTCAGAGCAGCGACCGTGCGAATCAGGCCTGTGAGGAGTTCGTGCCTCTGGACGGGCAGTTTGTCGACAACGTCATTATCCAGATCAAGAACGGCCCCGTGGACTTCCAGCCTCGCGAGCCCTATAGCCCGCTGTTTACCTCTCTGCAGAAGACGCCGATGATGGTGGAGTTCCAGATTACGCAGGAGTATCTGGGCGCTGCCAACCATCTGGTCTATCTCGCTCCGATGTGGAAGGAATTCTTCGGGAGGGTGAAACCTGCCAGTCTGAAGGCGATGGCCGGTGTGGCCAATATCGGCGACGACACGAACTGGTGCGGTCATCACTTCGCACAGTCCAACTGGTATGCTTTTGGACGACTGGCCTGGAACCCCGCCCTGACATCTAAACAGATTGCTGAGGAATGGCTGGCTCAAACCTTTGATACAAAAGCGGCAGCCAACTCTCCGCTCTTAAGCGTCATGCTGAACAGCCACGAGGCATGCGTCAGCTATATGATGCCGTTGGGCATCCACCATATCTTTGCCGGCGTACACCACTATGGTCCAGAGCCCTGGTATGCTCCTCATGGTGTGAGAGCCGACTGGACCCCACCCTACTACCATCGTGCCGACAGCATCGGACTTGGCTTCGACCGCACACTCACGGGATCGGCTAACGTCAAGCAGTATCCCGAGGAACTCTGCCGTTTGTATAACGACATCAACACCTGTCCCGAGAACCTCTTGGCGTGGTTCCACCATGTGCCGTGGGATCATCGCATGAAGAGCGGACGCACCTTCTGGGACGAGCTGTGCCATAAATACGATGACGGTGTTCGCGAGGCCCGTCACTTCCTGACCGTATGGGACGCCATGCAGCCCTACGTGGACCATCAGCGCTTCGACGAGGTGCAGCGTAAGCTTCGCATCCAGGCTCGCGATGCCGAGTGGTGGCGCGACGCCTGCCTGCTCTACTTCCAGACCTTCTCACACCGTCCCATCCCACAGGACGTAGAGCATCCCGTGCATAACCTCGACGAGATGATGGAGTTCGTCATTCCCATCTCCATGTATGAGAATCCTCCCTACGGATATACCAAGTAATCGGTCAGACGCTTGATGTGCTGCAATAATATTTGCGAAAACTCAATGTTTTAGCATCTCGGGGACTACTGGCATCGCACCATTCTGTGTGCAGACAAAGGCACTTACCTGAACGGCGGTCTTGTGAGCCTCCTGCACGGGCTTGCCATTGATGATACAGGCACAGAAGGAGCCTGTGAATGAGTCACCGGCACCAACGGTGTCAGCCACCTCTACCTTCGGCGTTTCCTGGAACGAGGTCAGACCGTCATCAGTGAAGACATACGAGCCATTGGTGCCGCAAGTGAGCACGAGCATCTTCAGGTGATAGTCCTGTACGATCTTCTCACAGGTCTGACGCATATCCAGTCCGTCGTAGCCGAACATACGGTTTACGACCACCAGCTCCTCGTCGTTGATCTTCAGGATATTGCAGATGCAGAACGAGTCTTCCAGTATTTCCTTCGAATAGAACTGCTGACGCAGGTTGATGTCACAGATACGCAGACAGTCATCGGGCGTAGCGTCGAGGAACTTACGGATATTTTCCCGGCTGACCACATTGCGCTGGGCCAGTGAGCCGAAGCATACGGCACGGGCGTTCCTGGCTATCTCCTCCATCTCAGGCGTGAAAGGGATGTTATCCCATGCCACGTTCTCTTTGATCTCATACGTCGGGATACCGTCGCCCGTCAGCGTCACCTGAACCGTTCCTGTCGGATAAGGTACATGCGGCATCAGATAGTTCAAATTGTGCTCCTTCAGAGCCTCGATGGTTTCTTCGGCGAGAGAATCCTCACCCAGTGCGCTGATAGCGATGGTATTATCACAGCCAAGGAACTGTCCTGCGTGATAGGCGAAGTTGGCAGGTGCACCGCCTAATTTCTTTCCTTCGGGAAGTACATCCCACAATGCCTCTCCGAGGCCTACGATATAACGTTTCATGCTTTTGCTTTAAGTTGTTTGATATAAGTGAACAAATAGATAACGCCGAGGGCCATGATCAGCACGGCACCAGCCTGCCCAAAGGCATCGCTCATAAAGCCCATGAGCAGTGGGAAGACCGTTCCTCCAAATAATCCCATAATCATCAGACCGCTGACCTCGTTTTGTTTTTCGGGCATCGAGGTAAGTGCCTTGGCGAAGCAGATGGAGAAGATGTTCGAATTGCCGTAACCTACGAGGGCGATGGCTGTATAGAGTTCCCATTTCTCAGAACCTGTGAAAAGTAGCAGCATCGAGACGGCCATCATACAGACGCTGATGATAAAGAATGTGCGGTTGTTCATCACACGGAGGAAGAACGAGCCAGTCAGACAGCCGATAGTACGGAAGATGAAGTAGAGGCTGGTGGCAAAGGCCGCATCATTGAGAGTCATACCCAGACGCTCCATCAGGATCTTCGGGGCCGTGGTGTTAGTACCTACGTCAATACCCACATGGCACATAATACCAAAGAACGACAACAGTACGATGGGTGTCCCCAACAGTTTGAAGCACTCTGCAAAGGTTGATGCCTTGCCTTCTATTTTTGGCTCGTCGATAGGCGTCACACCCAACAGAGCCGTAGCTAGCAAACCAACAACGAAATAGATGCCGAACAGAATTCGCCAATCATAGCCAAACGAAGGAATCATCTGCGTGGCACCCCACATGGCCAGATACGGAGCCAGGAACGAGGCGATGGCCTTGATGAACTGTCCGAAGGTCAACGTAGAAGCGAGGTTACCGCCACCCATCACCGTCGATACCAGCGGGTTCAGCGAGGTCTGCATCAGGGCATTGCCGATACCCAGTAGCGAGAACGAAATCAACATGACTGCAAAATTGTTGCCAAAGAGAGGAATCAGGAGTGACAGGACTGTCACGCCGAGCGAGAGCAGCACGGTATTCTTACGACCGATCTTGTTCATCAGCATACCCGTAGGCACACTGAAGATAAGGAACCAGAAGAACACGAGCGAAGGGAAGATATTAGCCGTCGAGTCGTTCAGACCAAGGTCTTCCTTCACGTAATTCGAGGCGATGCCTACCAGATCCACGAAGCCCATGCAGAAGAAGCAGAGCATCACAGGGATCAGGGCCAGTTTGTTAACTTTACTCATATATCAATTATTTGTTAATTTCGTAGATTGTTGATTTACCACCTTTCACCTTAATTATATTATAAGGCTCCGAAGGGAACACGAGGTTCGTCATGACCATCTTACCCTCACTGTCGAAAGCCTCAATGCTGGAGCGGTCGATGAAGAGGCGCAACTGACGAACGTTGCCGAAGGTGGGAGCTGTGGTCACGCAGGGAAAGGCCTCGCTGAAACTTACGTCACCGCTCTTTGTGCGATCCATTGCGAAGGTCTGCTTCTGGGCATCGTAGTACATGGTGACTTCCTCACCTTTGGCATTCGACAGTGTGATGTTGGCCGAGCCTTTCACATCTACCACAATCTCACAGGTCTCCGTCGGTTGCTTCACCTTCTTGCCGCGTAGGACCGACACCTCTTTAGAGGGTGTGCTAGTAAGATAGGTCTCGCCTCCTACGGTTACCAGTCCGAGGTCGCGTGGCAGTCCGTTGGCAGACCGGAACTGGCGTGTGGGCACCTGGTTGGCATACTGCCAGTTACTCATCCATGGCAGAGCCACTATGCGTCCCTCCGGTGCGTTGTGGAATGTGACAGTGGCATAATGATCTTTACCATAGTCCATCCATTTCGTCTCTGAGGGGTTGTCTTCACATGTGAAGCTGCGACCATCGAATGTACCCACGAAATACTGTGTGGCCGAGCCGCCGAAGGGCCCGCCGGGATTGATATTGAGCAGCAACACCCATTTATCGCCGAAGCAGAGCATATCCGGACATTCCCACACACCGTCATGGTTTCCGTATTGGCGGCCAAAGGAACTCTCATACTTCCATTCCTTCAGGTTTGTTGAGCTGTAGAACTGCACTTCCTGTCCCACGGCCAATACAACGATCCATTTCCCTCCATTATTCTCCCCATTCGAGGAAGCCTCATACCAAAACACTTTGGGGTCGCGGAAGTCGGGTGCATTAAAGGTGATGACGGGGTTGCCAGCATACTTGGTGAACGTCTGTCCACCATCAGCACTATAAGCGATGCTCTGTGTCTGAGCGGCACCGGCCGAAGTGTACATGGCAATGACGGCATTGCGGCCGAAGCCAGCTGTATTGTTGCGGTCGACGATGGCACTACCCGAGAATACGGCACCTAACCAGTCTGGTTCGATGGCCAGCGGCTGTGCCTCCCAGTGAATGAGGTCTTTAGAAGTGGAATGGCCCCATGTCATATTCTCCCACTGCGAGCCATAGGGGTTATATTGATAATAAAGGTGCCATAGGCCATCCTTATAAAACATCCCATTGGGGTCGTTCATCCAACCATATAGTGGTGTATGATGATAGGCTGGACGGTACTTTTCACGGTTCGTTGTGTCGAACGTATCGCTGTATTTCATCTCCTTCCAGCAGGCAAAGTCCTTCACGGCTCCTGTTGTCCGTCGGTCACCATGGAAAGTGATGTCGAGTAACTGTGCTTGTTCAATCTCAAGAGGAACATAATAGTCCACTTTGTCCACGGCCAGTCTGACATTCAGACGCTTCACCATCTCATTTCGTCCATCGAGCACGGCAATGTGCGCGTTCTCCTCTTTCTCCTGCACGGGAAGCAACAAGTATTTCTTACCCTGCTCCACAGGCAACATGGCATGGTTTTCGCCAAGCACTTTCGGCTGCACCTGAGCTTGAACTGATGCCGCCATCAGCACCGCAGCCGCGATCGTTGTCATTACCTTTTTCATTCTTTTTCTCATTTTTGATTGAAATCTGCCGCAAAGATACGACAAAAGCCTCACCCCGACGATAAATAATGTTTCATTTACTAAAAAAAATCGTTCATTGCAACATTTTTGCATTCAATGAACGAATATTAAAAACAATTTTGTATCTTTGCACTCAAAACCATATAAGTATGAGACCATTTCTAAAAATTAAAGCTATTCTATTAATAGGGCTTGTAGTATTGCTGACAGCTTGTACCGGCTCCCGTCCCAAATATGTTATCGGTGTTTCACAATGTTCGGAGGACATCTGGCGCGACAAGTTAAACAACGAGTTAAAGATTGGCACATATTTTTATGATGACGTGGAACTCCGTTTCGTCTCTGCCGATGATAGTGACGAGAAACAGATTGAACAGATTAATCAGTTTATCACAGATGGCATCAATCTGCTGATTGTGGCTCCCAACCAAGTGGCAACTGTCTCACCGGCTATTGACAAAGCCTTCGATCAAGGCATCCCTGTGATTGTCTTTGACCGTAAAACCAACTCCCAGAAATTCACTGCCTATATCGGAGCCGACAACTTCGATATGGGACGACTGATGGGTGAGTATATCGCTACAAAACTCAACGGCAAAGGACGTGTATTGGAGATTATGGGTTTGAAAGGCTCATCTTCTGCCATTGAACGCCACAACGGTTTTGAGAGTGCGCTGAAAGCCTATCCAAATATCACTTTGGTTGCTTCTCTTCAAGGCGACTGGACAGAAGAAAGTGCTGTCAAAGCCATCAAGAACTATCAGGGTGATCTGACTAACATTGACTTCGTATTTGGTCAGAACGACCGTATGGCTATCGGTGCAAGGAAGGCCCTCCTGTCTCCTGACTCCTGTCTCCAGACTCCTAAATTCTGTGGTATTGACGGTTTGCCTGGCGAAGGAAACGGCATTGACTGTGTGAGAGATTCCCTCCTCGAAGCATCATACATCTATCCGACCCATGGCGATGAAGTATTACAACTGGCCATGAATATCCTTGAAGGGAAGCCGTATCAGAAGGACAATCCTTTGATGGCAGCCCTCGTAACAAAAGACAATGCCAATGTATTGTTGATGCAGAATGAGGAAATGGTGCGTCAAGGAAACTATCTCAACCAATTACATGAGCGTTCAGATGCCTATTTAAAACAACTTGACAATCAGCAGATAGTGCTGGTACTGGCCATTGCATTTATCTTCCTATTGTTAGTATTAATGATTATTACCTATCGTTACCATCTCCAGAAAGCCCGTATTGCTGAGGAACGTAACAAGATGGAGCGTGAGCAGTTGGACTTTTATACTCAGGTAAGTCATGAACTTCGAACCCCCTTGACACTCATTGAGGGACCATTGTCACAGTTGGCAGAGACCAAGGATCTTCAGCAGGCAGGAGCCGAGGCATCAGGACTCTTTGCCATCATCCAGCGCAATACCCACCAACTGACACAACTTATCAACAAGATGCTAACCGTTCAGGCTACTGGCAGTATCGATGACCTAAATGCAAGCCATCAAGAATCGGCTTTAATAGAGTCTACAACAAAAACTACCGAGGCTGAGCAATCCCTCACTGATAGTCTGTCAACGGTGCTGATTGTTGACGACAATGCCGATATACGTGCTTATCTCCGTACCATCCTTCAAGACAAATATCAAGTCAATGAAGCTGCCAATGGTCAGCAAGGACTTGCTATCGCGAACGAAATTGTGCCAGATCTGATTGTTTCTGACGTAATGATGCCTGTGATGAATGGTCTGGAATTCTGCCAGCGCGTCAAAAGTGGAACCGCCACCAGTCATATTCCAGTGATTTTGCTCACGGCTCGTGCCCTTAGTCAGCATCAGATAGAAGGCTATGAGAGCGGAGCCGATGCTTATATCACCAAACCATTCTCTGCCGATGTACTGCTCGCCCGTATCGGTAATCTCCTGAAGAGCCGTCTTGTACTGAAGACTCTGTTTGTCCAGGAGCACAATAAAGATCATGAGAAAGCGAGCAATACACCTCAGACAATCATAAAAGAAGACGCTTTCCTTCTTAAGTTCCACGATTACATTGAAAAGAACTTATCCGACAGCGACCTCAGTGTCGAGACTATTGGTGCAGAACTAGGGCTCTCACGTGTACAATTATATAGAAAGATGAAAGCCCTCACAGGACAGTCGCCAGTGGAATTGCTGCGCACTGCCCGTCTGCAGAAAGGCCGTGAACTACTTCAGACCACCGGCAAGAACGTGTCGGAGATTGCTTATGAGGTTGGCTTTACCGCCCCCTCATATTTCACAAAATGCTTTAAAGACGAATTCGGAATTAGTCCTTCAGACCTTTAAGTTTGCAAATATCGTTCATTTCGTAGCAAAAATGTTACATTGAAACAAATTTTGCACGTGATGAACGATATTTTTACGCTCTTTACTAAAATAATAACGACCTTTGCGGCAGTTTTTATTCAAACATTACTAATTTAATATTAAACTGTCAACAATGGAACAACTAAAGAAATTGGTTCTGAGTCTTGCACTCATTCTGACGAGTACTATAATGTACGCGCAGACAGAAATCAGTGGAACGGTGGTAGACGCCTCAGGCGAGACGGTCATCGGTGCCACGGTGATGGAGAAGGGAACCTCGAACGGTACAATCACCGACTTCGACGGTAACTTCAAGTTGAAAGTTGAGGCAGGAAAGACGCTGGTCTTCTCCTACATCGGCTACAACACACAGGAACTGCCCGCCAAGGACGGCATGCAGGTGACTATGACCGACAACGCCAAGGAATTGGCAGAGGTGGTGGTCACTGGTTACTCTACTCAGCGTAAGGCCGACCTGACTGGTTCTGTCTCTGTGGTGGAGACCAAAGAACTGAAGTCCTCTTCTGACACAGACCCGATGCGTGCCCTGCAGGGTAAGGTGCCAGGTATGACGATTACCAGTAATGGTTCGCCTGTAGGTGCAGGTACCGTTCGTATTCGTGGTATCGGCTCTTTCAACTCATCTCAGGATCCCCTCTTCGTCATCGACGGTGTGCCTACAACGACTAACCTGAACACTCTGAACATGAACGATATCGAGTCGATGCAGGTGTTGAAGGACGCTGCCTCGGCCTCTATCTACGGATCGCGCGCTGCCAACGGTGTGATCATCATCACCACCCGTAGCGGTAAGAAGGGCGACAAGGTGAAGGTGGACTTCTCTGCCAACCTGACTGCCCAGTTCTACAACAAGCAGACGATGATGGATCTGGCCAACACATCGGAGTATGCCACAGCCATGGCTCAGGCAGCCATGAACGACGGCCTCGACCCCGTGGCTTATGCCTCTAACTACGGTCTGAACCTGAACGCACAGAACGGTGTGCCCATCCAAGCTTACGATCCTGCAACAGGCCAGATGCGCCAGTTTACTGTCAACGGTCTCTATGACGGCTATGTCAACCAGAAGAAGACTATGCGTTTCAGCGACACCGACTGGCTTAAAGAGATCTCCCGTACTGGTTTCTCACAGAGTTACGACCTCTCGCTCTCTAACGCTACCGACAAGTCTTCCGCCCTCTTCTCATTTGGTTATAAGAAGAATGCCGGTATCCTGAAATATACCGACTTCGAGAGTTTCTCAGGCCGTATCAACACCAGTTTCAAGGTGAACAAGATGGTGACAATCGGCGAGAATGCCACTATCACCTACTCTAACCAGGTGGACTGCCAGCCGCTGGAGAATGCTCTGAAGATGGCCCCGACACTGCCTGTATATGAAGAGGATGGCGTGACCTTCTCTGGTCCTGTGGGTGGCATGAGCGACCGCCAGAACCCAATGCGTGAACTCTATCACAACCGCGACAACCGCCTGAAGATGTGGCGTATATTCGGTAACGCCTTTATTAACATCGAGCCTATCAAGGGCTTGCTGCTCCGCTCTAACTTCGGTCTCGACCTGTGGTCGGAGAATATCCACAGCGTAACTTACACCTACCACTCTGACGTGGTGAACAACGATACCCCATCAGCCAATATGGGTGCCAAGACGTCTGTGAAGTGGACCTGGTCAAATACAGCCAACTATAGTTTCAACATCGGTGTAGACCACTCATTCATCCTCTTAGGCGGTATCGAACTGCACAGAGACGTGGAAGATCGCAACAACGCCTATGCCCAGATGTTCGCCCTTGAGAACTACGACTATATGTTCCCCGATGCTGCTACCGGCACCCAGCGCGCCGGAGGTATCCAAGAGGGCTACAACCTCGTATCATTCTTCGGCAAGGTAGACTATAATTTCAAGGATCTGGTGCTCGCTTCGTTCACCATTCGTCATGACGGTTCCAGCCGCTTCGGTGAGAACAACCGCTATGGTAACTTCCCCGCTGCTACGATCGGTTATCGTATCTCTCAGCACCTGAAGCAGCCTTGGATCGACGATATTAAGGTACGTGCCTCTTGGGGACAGACCGGTAATCAGGCTATCTCCAACTACGCCCGCTACGGACTCTATGCTGCCACCTATGGTGGTGAGCGCAATGAGTCGACCGCCTATGACCTGAAATTACAGAACAGCGGTACATTCCCCTCCGGCTTCCGTGCCACACAGGCTCAGAACAATGACCTGAAATGGGAGACAACTGAGCAGTGGAACATCGGTCTCGACTTCCGTTTCCTCGGTAGTTCCATCTACGGTACCTTCGATGCTTATATTAAAAAGGTAAAGGACATGCTCATCAATCCAGCCTATCTCGGTTCGATGGGTGAAGGTGGTGCCTCATGGCTCAACGGTCCTAGCCTCCAGAACTGGGGTATGGAACTTGCTCTCGGTTACCGTCATACCACTGAGTATGGTTTGCATTACAACATCAACGGCAATATCGACTTCTACCGTTCTAAGGTGACCTACCTGCCTGAGACAACGACAGGTTCGTATGTCCACACCGCTAAGGAGAACCTCGTTGAGTCTGGTCGTCCCTACGGATCAATCGTGGGTTATGTCGTCGACGGACTGTTCCAAAACCGTGAGGAAGTGCTGGCTAGCGGTCAGGAGAATGCCCGAGTAGGTGGTCTGAAGTACGCTGATCTCGATGGTAACGGCATTATCAACGAGCAGGACCAGACCTGGATATTCTCGCCTGTACCCAACTTCTCTTGGGGCCTGAATGTCGACCTGAGCTATAAAGACTTCGACTTCAACATGTTCTGGCAGGGCGTTGCCGGTCAGGATGTTTACAACGACCAGAAGTTCCAGACCGACTTCTATAGCATCACCGATGCTGGTTCGAACAAGGGTAACCGCATGCTCGGTGCTTGGACCACAGCCAACACAGGCAGTAGCATTCCCGCTCTGACCACGAACAACACCGGTAACGAAAATCGCACCTCTACCTACTTCGTAGAGAACGGCTCTTATGCTAAACTCCGCCAAGTGCAGATTGGTTATAACCTGCCGAAGAGTTTCCTCAGCAAGTTAAACATGACCAGTGCCCGTGTCTACATCTCTGGTCACAACCTGCTCACCGTGAAGAGCAGCTCACTGACTTGCTCAGATCCTGAGAACCCTCGTTGGATGTATCCTAACAGCACTTCGTTCTCATTTGGCATTCAAACTTCGTTCTAAGGAATTTGATAAGGATTCAAGGATTTTAGGAATTTATTAAATAAGAAAAGATTATGAAAGCAATATATAAAGCAATTTGCGCAGGTCTGATCGTTTGCGGTACGCTGACTTCTTGCAACGATTTCATAGACGTTACGCCCAAGGGCGTCATCAATGAGGATCTGGCCATGAGTCAGCCTGAAGAGATGGTGACTGCAGCCTATGCTAAATTGGGTGACGACTGGTACACCTATCCGTTTAACCTCTGGCCTTATGGCGACGTATCATCTGACGATGCCATGAAGGGCGGTTCGGGTACTACCGATACAAACTACCACCCTGTGGAGGTTTGGTCATCACTGACTGCCTCGACTCCCGACCACATGGACGAGCTCTGGTATCACTTCTATTGTTCCATCAGCCGTTGCAACCGCGCATTAGTGTCACTGGCTAACGATGCTGCGATGGATGCCACAACAAAAGCTATTCGCGAAGGTGAGGTCCGTTTCCTCCGTGCACACTTCTACTTCAAGTTGGTGCAGATGTGGAATCAGGTGCCTTGGATCGACGAGCAAGTTTACTCTGTACACTCTGAGGAGCAGACACGTAACGATGAGTTCACTCACGAAGAACTCATGCAGAAGATCGTGGCTGACTTCAAGGCTGCCTACGATGTGCTGCCTACTACACAGGAAGATGGCGGACGTGCCAACAAGATTGCCGCTGCAGCCTATCTGGCCAAGTGCTACCTGACAATGGCATGGGGCAACGGATATGAGGATAACACCGGTATCAACCACATCAACAAGGATTACATGCAGAAAGTACTTGAGTATACTGCAGTAGTACAGAACTCACAGTACGGCTATCTTGAGGACTTTGGCGACATCTTCCTGCCTGAGTACAAGAACTCCAAGGAGAGCATCTTTGCTGTACAGCACTCTAACTATGAGGACGACAACACCCGTTTCGGCCGTGCCAACTGGAGTAACATGCTGAACGGCTGCTGGGGTATCTGGTCGTGCGGATGGGACTTCCACAAGCCCACACAGAACCTCGTGAACGCCTTCAAGACCAAGGACGGACTACCAATGTTCGATGATTACAACAAGGTGACCGACTATCCTATTAACGGTATTCCTACCGATCAGAAGTGGGATCCACGTCTCTTCCACACCGTAGGTATGCCTACCTTCCCCTACAAATATGAGGAAAACTACACCATGACAACCGACAACTCCCGTACGCCCAACACCTATGGCTACTATACATCTCTGAAGGAGGTGCCACAGCGCAGCAAGGGTGAGGCTTACGACTATCCCTGGCAGGCTTTCCCCATGAATGACTACGTGCTGCGCTTTACCGACGTGATGCTGATGCGTGCAGAGGCCCTCATAGAGCTTGGACAACTCAGTGAAGCTCAAGATATCATCAACGCCATCCGTCAGCGTGCCAAGAACTCAGTAGAGAAGCACATCAGATATGCAGAAAACCAGTGCGAGATCGCCCTCTATCCCGATTCCTATTTCAAGGATAAGGATACAGCCCGCAAGTGCCTGCAGTGGGAGCGCCGCTTGGAGATGGCTATGGAGAGTAGCCGCTTCTTCGACCTGCGTCGCTGGGGTATCGCCTCTCAGACACTGAATGCCTTCTTCGAGACAGAAAAAGATGTGGTCTACAATGGACAGACCTATGCACAGTACTACAAGGATGCCCATTTCACACCAGGCAAGAACGAGTACTTCCCGCTGCCTTACATCCAGCTCTACTATGTACCTGGTCTCTATACCCAGAACAAGGGATATAATTAAATTGATAATTGACAATTGATAATTGATAATTAAGAGTTATGAAAAAGATATCATATATTATATTTGCGATGTTCGCCTTAGTCCTGACCGCTTGTCAGGACAAGGACATCGACCGCGAGGCTATGAAGCTCACTGCCCCCGATGCATCACAGATTACAGGCCAGCTCTCTGGCGACGACTATATCTGGACGTGGCCGGCTCAAAACGGAGATATGCGTATTATCATTTACCGCAACGGTACCATTTCCGGTACCGAGACCGTGAGCGGCAACAGTTTCACCCACAAGAATGTACCCACAAACGTGCCTTTCGAGTACGTGTTCAAAGTCAGTGATGGTGCCAATCTGTCTTCTGGCGTTATCAAGTCTTACACTCGCGAGGGTGCTACCAGCATCAGTGGTGTTCAGATGAGCCAGGTGGACAAGACGGATGGTTACGATGCACTGGTCGTGTGGAATAAGGCTGTCGACGCTTCGAGCATCCTGCTGACAGCCACTAACGGCTCACGTACAATCAACGAAACGCTCTCTGGTTCTGCCACAAGCTATACCATCAACGACGTTGTTTCCGGCGAAACATGGGAGGTGACCCTCGTTGCCAAGAACGACAAGGGTACATCGCTCTCAACAAAGTCATCACTCCGAATCGGTAAGACCGCCATTGGATTCCTGAGCATCTATGCTACTCCCGAGGAACTGATTGAGCTTGGCGATGACGACGAAGCTTCGGCTTGGCTCTGGCTACACGAGACCTATCCTACAGCTCAGTTCGTGAGCTTCAACAACATCAAGAGTGCAGCCGATGTCGAACCATACCGTGTGCTCTTCTGGTTGCGCGACCTTGAGGGTGTCTCTGAGAGTGACGTATGGAACATCCCCGCCAACGTAGAGGCTGCCACACCTATCATCCGCGAGTGGTACAAGAATGGCGGTTCTATGCTGCTCTGGAGCCACGCTACCGTCTATGCCGGACACCTGGGCCGCATCAACCTCGATGAAATGAAGAGCAACGACCATGCCTTCGGCTTCGGTGTGGGCGGTATCAACGAGGATACCTGGAGAATGGCCGTCGAGCTCAACCCCGACCACAAGTTCAAGAAGGATCACTCAACACATCCCATCTACAAGGGACTCGAGGTAGAGACAACTCCTGACACGAAACTCATCGCCTTCAAGGGCCCAGGTTGGACGGAAGACCACAACTGTCTGTATTTCAACCTGCCCAGCCTCTGGACCGGCATTGGCAATACCGAGGAAACCTGCTACGCACAATGCACCCAGACCTACGGAGTCTATCCGCTCGGAACATGGGACAGCCAGATATGGTGGGTCAGCCAGATGAATGTCTGGGAGGCTCAGCAGGGCAAGACCGAGTTCCAGGGAACCCTCCTCTGCATCGGTAACGGCGGTTGCGAGTTCTCTATGAAGAATCGTGACGGAACGCCTGACAAGAGCGCACACCCGAAGAACAATATCTATCAGGACAATGTGCTCACGCTGGCCAAGAACTCTCTGGAATATCTGAAGACCAGATAATTAGTTTACGGTTTACAGCAAACTATGCGAATAATCAAGAAAATATCCTTCATGATGGTAACCGCTCTGGTAGCGGTTACCATTTGGGGTTGTGGAGGGGATGACTCTGAGCCAACACCTACACCGACGCCGACACCGACGCCAACACCAGATCCCACACCTCCGACACCTACGCCAGACAGTTACAACGAGCAATACCGTCCGCAGATCCATTTCACTCCTGCCCAAAACTGGATGAACGATCCTAACGGCATGGTATATGCCAACGGAACGTACCATCTTTTCTACCAGTACAACCCACAGGGAAACGACTGGGGAAACATGTCGTGGGGACACGCCACCTCTACCGACCTGATGCATTGGAAGGAGCAGGCCGTAGCGATGACACGCGACGAACTGGGCGCCATCTTCAGCGGCTCTGCTGTCATTGATAAGGATAACACGGCTGGCTTCGGTGCCAACGCAATGGTGGCCCTCTACACCTCGGCAGGCGAAACAGGCGACGTGGCAGGCAAACAGCAGCAAAGCATTGCCTACTCTACCGACGGTGGAAAGACTTTCACACGCTATACAGGCAATCCTGTCATCAAGAACAACGACGACAACCTACGCGATCCGAAAGTATTCTGGCATGCCGACTCCAAGCAGTGGGTGATGGCTCTGGCCAAAGGATGGGCGAGAGGCGTAGAGTTCTATGGCTCCACTAACTTGACAAGTTGGAACCACTTAAGCACGTTTGTCGTCGATCTGCCTGGCCGTCCCAACTTCCAGTGGGAGTGCCCAGACTTGATTCAAATGGGCAACAAGTGGGTATTGTTGGTCAGCGTTAATCCTGGCGGTCCTATCCTGGGTTCAGGCATGATGTACTTCGTCGGCGACTTCGACGGCAAGGAGTTCAAGGCCGATGCTCTCGACTATCCCCTCTGGCTCGACTATGGCATGGACTGCTATGCAGGTGTGACCTGGAGCAACACGGGTGACCGCAAGATTATGATCGGCTGGATGAACAACTGGACATACGCAGGTGCTGTGCCGTGCTCACCCTGGCGCTCGGCAATGACTCTGCCTCGAGAACTGAAACTTATCGACTATGATGGCAAACCATTATTGGCCAATACCGTTGTTAGTGAAATCGACAAGATAGCAGAGAGTTGGCAGACAGCAGGTACAAGTCTTGATGTCAAAGATGCTTATCAGCTTCGCATTATACTCCAGCTCGATCAGAAATCTACCATCACGCTGAGTAATGGCTCCGATGAGAAGTATGTGCTTGATGTCAGCGCTTCCGATCGCACGGTAACGGCCCACCGTACTTCTGCCACAGGTCAGACCAGTTTCAACGGAACTTTCTCCATCCCGTCGATACAGGCTCCCCTCAATGTATCTGGCAATTCGGTTACGCTCGATATCTTCGTTGACCAGTCGTCGGTAGAGGTCTTTACGGAGAACGGTTCCATGTCTATGACCAATCTCGTATTTCCCCAATCCATCTATAATTGCTTGACCATCTCTGGGGCATCTTATGAAGCCAAAGTGCGTCAACTGAACAGCATATGGTGAAAATAATCGTTCATTGCTAACAAATATGTTACAGTGAACGATTTTTGTATGTCTTTGAAACATATCTTATCGATGGCAAAGGAAAAACACTGTACCTTTGCACCAGATTCATACATAATTGGTTTAAACATCGTTAGTTAAGAGTTAGTTAGATTATTGTTTGGGAGAATGGCGCGGCTCGTGATGAGTCGCGCATTTTTTTGCACACCATATCTGGAGACGTGTGATTCGAAGGTCAGTAGGTCTTGCATATCCACATTTCCAAGAATCGATCAGAAACACTATATGCCTTTATGCGTTCCTCGTTCTGGTAGGTATTAGCAGAAAAAACAAAAAAATTCTCGAAATATTTGGAACTTATCAAAATATTGCTACCTTTGCAGCAGAAAACAGCAGGATTCCTGAATACCGCGCCGGATTGCAGATCCGGAGGGAAGGGTTCAGGAATCCTGTTTCTCGCAGAAATGCGGGTCCTTTATAGCATGATTAATACCTACAACTTCAGAATCTCAATCGTCTTGCCATCTATGCGAATGGCACCGCTCTCCTGAAGTTCGTTGAGGGCACGTTGCAGGGAATACTTCTGGATGCCGAAATGATCGGCCAGTTCCTGACGCGACATGGAAAGCTGAATCGTGTTGGACTGCTGACGACGTCGTTCCTCTTTCAGGAAGAAAATGATTTTGTCGCGGACACTCGACAGGAGCATTCCCACCTTCTTGGTAAGTCCGGCAATCAGGTTCGAGAGGATAAACGTGAAATTCTTCGACAGACGAGGATCAAGTTCGAGCAGCCGCTCAAAGTCTGTCGACAGGATTCGCAACACCTTCGTGTTTGTCGTCGCTTGTACTGTTACGGGGTATCTGCGGTCTTGTGCGAAGAGGAAAGCCGGGGCGAACATGTTGCCTGCATGAAAGGTTGACATACGGATATGGCGGTCGGAGGCGCCATCAAGATAAGCGACGACCTCACCATCTATCAAGATGTTTGCATGGAGGCAATCATCGCCGGCAACAAAAAGGAAGTCGCCTTTGTATAAACGTATCACACGATAACGAACGGTATGCATCAGATCAATGATCTCGTTATCGGTAAGTCCTTCAAAAAGCGGGCACTTGCGAATGCCTTCAAGAGTCTCTATATCCATAATTGATGCAAAGATAGTGCAAATCGAGCGAAAAACATTAAGGATTCTTAAAATTAACAAACTTTTGTATGGTATAATCACATTTGTTACCAGTTTCTATCCCCATTTATGAGTATATTTGCAAACTAAAACCTACAATAATGAATGTTGTTGAAAAAACGAAAGTGGCAATTCGTAAGCTGACAGGACTATTTTCCTATCGACAGAAGGTGGGTTTGCTGGTGATAGCGGGCGTCGTATGCGGCCTCGGTGGATTGTTTATGTATCTGCTCAGGGCGCATACTTATTTTATGGGCGACGACCCGTCGGCCTGCGTCAACTGCCACATCATGACACCTTACTATGCGACATGGAGCCACTCCTCGCACGGACGCATCGACCATCAGTCGAACGGTGCCACCTGCAATGACTGTCATGTGCCCCATCAGAACTTGGCCTTGAAGTATGGTTTCAAGGCGATGGACGGTCTGAAGCACACGGCGTATTTCGTGATGCACTCAGAACGTCAGGCTCCGATGGCTGAGAAGCTGACGGGTCAGGTGGTGATGGACAACTGTATCCGCTGCCACACGCAGCTGAACACAGAGTTTGTGAAGACGGGCCGCATGGGCTACATGCAGCAGCTGGCTCAGGGCGGCAAGGTGTGCTGGGACTGTCATCGCAACGTGCCTCACGGTGGCATGAACTCGCTAATGGCGACGCCGAATGCTGAGGGCGTGACACCGCTACCCCCCTCTCCTGTACCTGATTGGCTACAAGGAATGGTAAAAAAGTAAAAAGGTAAAAAAGTAAAAACAAAAAAAGATATGGCAAAGACGTTAAAGAAATGGCATGGTTGGCTTCTGTTTGGAGGCACAATGGTAGTAGTATTCTTGCTGGGACTGCTCGTTTCGTCGCTGATGGAGCGCAGAGCCGAGGTGGCCAGCGTGTTCAACAACAAGCGAACTGTGTTTGAGGATGAAATCATCGCTCAGAACGAGAAGTTCAAGGCCGACTATCCGCGTGAGTACGAGACCTGGGCGATGACGGAGGACACTACGTTCAAGTCGAAGTACAACTCGTCGCAGGAGGTGGATGTGCTCGAGCAGCGTCCTGAGATGGTGGTGCTGTGGGCAGGCTATGCCTTCTCGCGCCACTACAATACCCCTCGCGGCCATAAGCACGCCCTGGAGGATATGCGCAAGATTCTGCGCACAGGCAACCCTGGCATTACAGTGAAGACAGCCGATGGACGCGACTCTATCGCTGTCGATATGCAGCCCGCTACGTGTTGGACGTGTAAGGGTCCGGATGTGCCTCGCATGATGCGCGAACTGGGTAATGGTAAGGATCAGTTTGATCCTGCCAACTTCTACGCCAAGAAGTGGAGCGAGCTGGGTGCCGAAGAGGTTAACACCATTGGCTGTAGCGACTGTCACGATGCCCGCACGATGGATCTGCGTCCTGCCCGTCCTGCCCTCTACGAGGCCTTTGCCCGTCGTGGCCTGGATGTGAAGAATGCCACCCATCAGGAGATGCGTTCGCTGGTGTGCGCCCAGTGCCACGTGGAGTACTACTTCATCAAGCCCAACGACGAGAAGAATCCTGGCAAGGCCAACTACCTCGTATTCCCGCACGACAAGGGCTTGACCTGCGAGGCTGCCGAGGAATACTACGACGAGATAGGTTTCTACGACTATATCCATCCGCTATCTGGTACCAAGATTCTGAAGGCTCAGCATCCTGGCTGGGAAATGTCGCAGCACGGCATCCACGCCCAGCGCGGTGTCAGCTGTGCCGACTGCCACATGCCGTATAAGCAGGAAGGTGGCGTGAAGTTCTCTGACCATCAGATACAGTCGCCACTGGCCAAGATCGACCGCACCTGCCAGACTTGTCACCGTCAGGATGCCGAGGTGCTGCGCCAGAACGTCTACGATCGTCAGGAGAAGTGCAACGAGGTGCGCAATCGTGCCGAGCAGGAGCTGGCCCGTGCCCACTTCGAGGCTAAGTTCATCATCGACAAGGGTGCTACCGAGGCCGAGATGGCTCCCATCCAGGCCCTGCTGCGCAAGAGTCAGTGGCGCTGGGATTATGCCATCGCCTCGCATGGTGCTACCTTCCATGCACCACAGGAGGTCATTCGCCTGCTCTCACATTCCGTCGATTACGCCCAGCAGGCCCGCTTGCTCATTGCCCGCGTAGCCGCCAAACACGGACATACCGATGCCATCCCCGTGCCCGACTATAGTACCAAGGCAAAGGCTCAGGCCGCTATAGGTCTCGACATGCAGAAGCTGAACGAGAACAAGCAGAAGTTCCTACAGGAAATCGAACCCAAGTGGATTGAGGAAGCGAAGAAGAACGGCAAGCTCATCGAAATCTGATGTGGACATTACCGATACAAATACCGCTTGATACTCATTTTCGGTGTCTTTTCAAAAGGCTCGTCCACAAATACCACTTCATTGATCTTCCTTAATATTCGCTATCTTTGCAAATAAAAATAAGCAAAGGACTCATTATATTCGATTTTGACGGTACACTGGGCGGGAGCCAATCATTTTTGAATATTTTTGCAGAGATATTTTAGTAATTTATGGATTTTATTCGTATCTTTGCACCAAGAAATAATTAACTGATGAGCCGGTTACTACTGGTGTGTTTTTGGTTGGCCGTGAGTCTGACGACTTCGGCCCAGCGGATTCCGCTTAGGATCATGTCGCAGACTCCCGTACAGGGAACGGAGGAGGTGCGCAGTCTGATCTTCGACCCCTACGGACTGATGTGGGTGGGTACGGATCAGGGTGTCAGGTCGTTCGACGGCTATCGTTTCAGGACCTACCGCAGCGATGCCTATTCGCCTGGCATCCTGCCCAACAACTATGTGCGTTCGATGACGGCTGACCATGAGGACGGCCTCTGGATAGGTACCCGTGACGGACTGGTGCATTACGACCGTCGGCGCGGTATCTTCAAGACCTATCACCTGCGGAACGAAAATGCCAGACTGATCAACGCCCTCTTCACCACCAGCGACGGCACCGTGTGGGTCGGCACGAACGCCGGCGTTTCACGCTATGACGCAGAAAAGGACGATTTCACCGGCATCAATATGCCACAGGGGGTCATCTCGTTTGCCGAGGATACTCACGGTAATCTATATATAGGAACGTGGGAGGGCGGACTGCTCCGCCTGGATAAGAAGAGCGGCAATATGGTGGGCTATCCCCGTCTGAGCAACCGTAATACCGTCAGGTCGCTGCTTGTGGACAGTCGGGGACGGCTGTGGATAGGCACCTGGGAGGACGGCATCGTCAGACTGGACCGTCCGGAGAACGAGAAAGACCCCGGCATACACAGGATGAACGAAGGACGACGCGACTTCAGGACGTTCCACCAGTTGGTGGAGGACTCCGTGAGTCACGGCATCTGGGGATGCTGCATCGAAGGACTCACCCGCGTAGACCTCGATGACGAGACGCAGGTGGAGAACTATCCCATCCTGACGTTCTGCTATGACATGGTAACCGACGGGAAGGGTAACCTGTGGGTGGTTACCCGTAACGAGGGCATCGTTCACCTCAGCACCAAACCTTCACCATTTAATTTCTGTCACTTGAACCCTGCGGGACTCGAGCTGCCCGTGAACCGCATACAGACCATCTACACGGATGACGGCAACCGCTTCTGGCTCGGCCTGCAACCATACGGACTGGCGCTCTACGACCGACAGACGGACCAGGTACTATATAACAACCATATCCCGGGCATGGCGCCGTTTACGGGAGAAGAGGGCATCTATGCACGGACGGTGTATGATATAGAAGTGAGAGGTGAGAGGGGAAAAGTGAGAAGTGAGTTGTGGATGGGTACTGATCGGGGCATCATCGTGTGGAAAGAAGGCGAACAAGCTCATTTGCTACCACGGGACACGACACCGTTTATCGGTGACTATGAGGTGAAAGCCTTCCACAGCCTGCACGACGGTACGATGCTGGTAGGTCTGAGTGGCGGTGTGGGCATCGCCCTCTCTGAGACCAAGGGTCGTATGCTCAAGCTGGAGGAGAAAGGACGGAACTTCAGTAACTGTGAGGTGCAGTCGTTCTTCGAGGATCACCAGCACCGCCTATGGATAGCCACAGAAGGTGAGGGCATCATCCGACTGACGGATGGGTTCACCGCCCACCAGTATGCTCCGGCTAGCGGCAACTACCCCATCGACGAGGCAACGGCGGTGTATGAGGACGACGACCACCACCTGTGGGCCATCTCCAACAGCGGAGGACTGTTCCTCTATGACGATGAAACCGACAGTTTTAAGCCTGTGAACCATCTCTATCATCTGGGTATGGGCAGTATCTACTCCATCCAGGGAACAGGCAGCGGACATATCTGGCTCTCGACAGACAAGGGACTGGTGAGACTGATACCATCGAACAAACGGGGTGTGACCACCACCTTTTATAATATAGAAGACGGTATCGAGGCCATACGATTCTCGCCAAACGCCACCTTCAGCTATGGGAAAGAACTATTCTATGGCAGCGCCAAGGGATTCTTCTCGTTCGACCCCTCACGGCTTGGAACAAGCGACTCGAAGGCAGCAAGGCTTGTGGTAACGGAACTGCTGATCGACGACCAGCCCGTAGGGTGGTTGGATTCCTTGCAGCAGAGAAAGATCATCAAATGCCAGCCTTTCTTCACCAAGAGGATCACCATACCGGCGGGCGTCAAGAAGTTCTCCGTGGAATTCGCCCTGCTGACGTACCAAAAACAGGAGGAATGCCGCTATGCCTACCGACTGGAGGGTTACGATCACGACTGGAACATGACTGAGGCCGACGACCGTAGTGCCACCTATCAGAATCTGCCCGAGGGCAGTTACGAGCTGAGACTACAGGCTACCGACAGCTACGGACGCGTAGTGGAACTGCCATACAGCATCAGTGTGAGCGTATTGCCTCCCTGGTATCGCACGTGGTGGGCATATCTGATTTACGCGTTGTTGATCGGGGCTGCGGTCTACGGCATCAGCAAGTGGTATAAAGACCGCGTGAACCGCCGTGCACGGTTGCAGCAGCGTGTCAGCGAACTACTCCATTACCGTGAGATGATGGTGATGAAACAGTTTGAGGGTGCCCGCAAGACCTTGGAGGCCGAGGAACAGCAGCACTCCTCGCCCGATGAACAGTTTATCCAGAAGGCCATTGACTGTGTGAAGCAGCATCTCGACGACAGCGACTACGATCGTGAACAGTTCGCCAGCGACATGTGCGTATCGTCATCTACCTTATATAATAAACTACGGGCACTGACCGGACAGAACGTCACGGCCTTCATCAGCAGCATCCGACTGAAGGAGGCCTGTCGCATCCTGCGCCAGCGTCCTGGTATCACCATCACCGAACTGTCGATGGAGGTGGGATTCAATACCCCGAAGTATTTTACGAAACTCTTTAAGAAGGAGTTCGGCGTCTCGCCCAGCGAGTACCTGACACAGGATCAGGCGTGAATCAGATGTAGTCTTTGAAGGCTACGTCGTATTCAGAGCTTTCGGCCAGTTTGCCGTTGACGAGACAGACGAGTTCTACGGTGGCGCGGAAGCAGATCTTCTCGTCGCTCGCACGGTAGATGTCCTGATAGAACCAATAGCGGAAACCGTCTTTCTTCATGTTCAGGCGCGAGATGAACTCATCGTCGCAGCGAAGGGGCATCTTGTATTGCAGTTTCATGCTGTGGACGACGGCATCGATGCCTTGCTCGTGGAACTTGGCAAAGCTGACGCCCAGACTACGGAGAAAAAGATGGCGGGTGTGTTCGGCATAGTGCAGGTAGTTGGCGTTGTTTACGATGCCTTCAATGTCGCACTCATAGTCGCGCACGGCCATGCGGGTTTCGAAGATATATTTCATTGCTTGTTTATTGTTTATAGATGATTACCTTTGAGGATGGCGAGGAGCTCACTAAAATGGGAGATCTTGATCAGTCGTTCGTGGTCGATGTCATCGTAGTGCTCCAACTGCCAGGTGATATGGAAGGGGATATGGACGGCCCACGCACCAATGGCTAAGGCGGGGGCGATGTCGCTCTTCAGCGAGTTGCCTACCATCAGGAGTTCGGAGGGGTGGATGGCCTGATGCTCGCAGAGGGCAAGGAACTCCCGCTGAGTCTTGTCGGAGGTGATCTCCACGTCGTCGAAATATCGCAGCAGTCCTGAACGACGCAGCTTGTTTTCCTGATCCTGTAGTTCTCCCTTGGTAAAGACGACCATTCTGACGGTATCCCCGTCTGAGAAATATTCGCGTAGTTTCTTGAGCGTCTCCACCACGCCGGGCAGAGGTGTGGCAGGCAGATGGAGCAGAGACTTGCTGTGGCTGAGCAGGTCGGCGAGCTCGGCTGCCGTGAGATGGTCGCCACCCACACGAAGGGCGGTCTCAATGATGCTGATGGTGAAGGCCTTGCAGCCGTAGCCGAGGTCTTCCATATTGGCCGATTCTGTGTCGAAGAGCTCCCGCTTGGGGTTGTCGCAATAGGGCGCGATAAGGCGGTAGAGGTGTTCCTCCACTTCCTCAAAGTGACCTTGACAGTCCCAAAGGGTGTCGTCGGCATCGAAGGCTATCACGCGCAAATGTTCCATCATCAATGTTTACAGTGTGGACATATACCTTTGACGATGAGGTTGACATGGTGACCCGTGAACCCTGGCGGCAAGGCGATTTCCGGCAACGCGACACCATCGAGGCAGTAGGTCTGCTGACAGACCTCACAAATGAAATGGGGATGCTGGTCCTCATCAAAGTCTTCGTTGTCGCTGTGGCACAGCTCATAGCGTGTGCCGTCGACACTTCCTTCGATGGCGTGGACGAGATGGTGTTCACGGAAGAGGGTAAGGGCGCGGAAGACGTTCGACTTGTCGATGGTCACAATCCGTCGTTCCAACTCAGCCAGCGAGAGGGGCTGGGTGGTCGTGGCCAGGGTTCTGGCAACCAGAATGCGGTTGGCGGTGGGTTTCACGCCGTGTGCCTCCAGCAGTTGTATGTATTTGCTTTCGTCCATCGTAATTGTATTTATAATCGTTCTGCCCAGTCGCTTCTGTCGAGGCTTCTGTAGCCGATGGCCTCAGCGATATGGTGACTCTGAATACGTTCCGATCCCTCAAGGTCGGCGATGGTGCGGGCCACCTTCAGGATGCGACTGTAGGCACGTGCTGAGAGCGACAGGCGTTCCATGGCTGTGCGCAGCATATCGAGACTTGCGCTGTCGGGTTCTGCAAACTCATGCAGCATGCGTTCGGTCATCTGGGCATTGCAATACACGCCTTTGTGGTTCTTGTATCGCTGCTCCTGTATCTGACGGGCCTTGATGACGCGTTCGCGGATGGCGGCACTGCTCTCGCCAGGCTGCATCTGGGAGAGTTGTTTGAAGGGTACTACCGGCACCTCAACGTGAAGGTCGATCCTATCGAGAAGCGGGCCGCTGATCTTCGAGAGATAGCGGCTGATCTGTCCAGGGGTGCAGACGCAATGGTGGGTGGGGTCTCCATAATAGCCGCAAGGGCAGGGATTCATCGAGGCAACGAACATGAAGGAACAGGGATACTCCACTGTGTATCGGGCGCGGCTGATGGTGATCTTGCGGTCTTCGAGTGGCTGACGAAGCACTTCCAGCGTCGTCTTGTTGAACTCTGGCAACTCGTCTAGGAAGAGCACGCCATTATGGGCGAGCGACACTTCACCGGGCAGCGCCTTATTGCCGCCACCAGTCATCGCTACCTGCGACACAGTGTGGTGAGGACTGCGGAAGGGGCGCTGGGAGATAAGCGATGTGCCGCTACTGAGCTTCCCTGCCACAGAATGGATCTGGGTGGTTTCCAGGCTCTCTGCCAGTGTCAGCGGCGGTAGGATACTGGGCAACCGCTTAGCCATCATCGACTTACCGCTGCCCGGGGCACCTATCATAATGATGTTATGTCCACCTGCGGCGGCAATCTCGAGGGCGCGCTTGACACCCTCCTGGCCCTTCACGTCGGCGAAATCCAAATCGAAGGAACTCTGCTGTTCATAGAATTCCTTCCTTGTGTCGATGAATGTGGGCTCGTAGTCCTCGCAGCCGTTAAGGAAGCTGATGACATCGGCCAGTCCGTCCATCCCATAGACGTCGAGGTTGTTCACGACTGCTGCCTCCCGAACATTTTCCTTAGGTACGATGAGCCCCTTGAACTTCTCCTTTCTGGCTCGGATGGCTACGGAGAGCACACCGCTGACGGGCTTTAGTTTGCCGTCGAGCCCCAACTCGCCTATCATCATGTAGTCGTTGAGCATCGTGTCGCTGATCTTGCCGTGGGCGGCCAAGATGCCGATGGCCAGGGGCAGGTCGTAGCCGCTGCCCTCCTTACGGAGGTCGGCAGGAGAGAGGTTGATAGTGAGGTCGGCGGTGGGTGGCTTGAAGCCGTTGTTGGCGATGGCGGCACGAATACGGTCGTAACTCTCCTTGACGGCGGTATCGGCCAGTCCGGAGAGGTGGAACTGCACGCCTCGCGTCATGTTTACCTCAATGGTGATGGTGGTGGCTTCGAGGCCCATGACCTCGGCACAGAATGTCTTTACAAGCATAGTATCAGTTTTAGTCAACAATTACGGTTTTTTGTCATCGAGCAATTCCCGAACTTTGATCTGCAGATCATTGGTTGGCTGGGTGTGGACGATAATCTTTCCCTTGCTGTCGGTCATGATGTTATCGGGTACGTACGACAGACCGAGTTTCTGGAGCAACGACATCTCCCACATCTTGCCGTCGCAGACGGTACTCCACTTCACGGAGTCCTGTTCTGTTGTCTTCTTGCAGGCCTTGATATCGGCATCGACACAGATACCAAGCACTTTCAACTTGTCCTTATACTGCTTCTGGAGGAAGGTGAGCTGACGTTGCATAGTAATACTCTCGTAGTTCCACTTCGCCCAGACAAAGATGATGTTGACGGGAGCATTCAGGTCTGACGAACTGACGGTCTTTCCGTTGGTGTCTGTCGCGGTGAAGGAAGGAATGGAGTTGCCGTCCTTCAGACGGTCCAAGCCCTTCATCTTCTCTGCCAGTCCTTTCAGGTACGACTCGTCTGGACGTGCCTGCTGTATCACGGCTACCAGTTCGGCGGCTTTCTTGTAGTCTGGACGGGGTATCTGCGTGAAGTATTTGTTCAGCAGGTAGAGTGCAATGGGTGAGGCGGGCTCCTGACGTATCAGGGCCTCGGCGGCCTGAGTCACTTCTGGGGGTGTCATCCCACTGGTTTTCAGACGGAACTCAGTCATTTTCTCGTTCATCTCAGTGCCACTGACACGAGTCTCTTTCAGGTGTGAGGCATCGCCTTCGATCTCCACTTCCGCACGAGGCTCCCCGAAGACGGGCAACTCAGAGAAGTTGGGGAAGACAAGCGAGAGGGTGACGGGATCCTCCAGCATGATTTCATAACGGAACTGACCCTTGACGACACTGATAGTATCGAGACGATGGGAACCGTTGATGCCATAGATATAAAGTTCTCCCTGATTGAAGCCCTTGAAAGAGCCTTCCAGCAGGAAGGTCTTACGGTCTGGTCCGCAAGAAGAAAGGAAGAAAGAGAAAAGCAGAAGAAGGAAGAGAGCCGCTGAAAAGCGACTTTCTTCCTTCTTCATACGATTTCTTCTGAACATGCCTCTTTTACTTCAGTTCCAGGTCGTAGTCAGCATACTGTGCATACGACGGATCCTTGGCGAGGGCGTTCTGCAGGGCTGCAGCGGCATCGGCCTTGTTGCCGAGGCGAGAAGCGAGGATGGCCTTCAGATACTCTGTGGTAGCATCGGCATTCTTGATGTTCTTCAGCGTGTTTCCGGCTGCGGCATAGTTCTTGTTCAGGATCTGGGCCAGAGCGGCGCTGTTAGAGCAGATCTCACCGAAGTCCTTCTCTGCCTGGGCGAAGTTACCCTTGGCGAGGTTCAGGTTGCCGACGATCTCCGAGATGCCGTTGGCACCCGTAGCGCTGGCGATGTACTTCTCAGCATTTGCGAGGTCGCCGCTCTTCAGGGCCAGCAGTCCGAGGTTGGCCTTGGCCTCTGCCAGGCTGCCGTCAGCACTCAGGGCCTTGTTGGCATACTCGCTGGCAACATCATAGTTACCCTTGGCATACTCGATGAGGGCGATGTTGTTATAGGCACGTGCGTCGTTGGGATAAATCTGCGTAGCGGTCTTGTAGACGGCCTCGGCCTCTGCTGCGTCCTGCTTCTGGGCAGCACCGTAGAGGAGCTCCTCGATGGTGAGCTGTGCGGGATCGGCGGCAATCTGCTGGGCGATCTGCTCGTCGCTACGACCGATGGTCTCGTAGTTGATGGTCATGCGTGAACGGCGCAGCTCGGGCAGGATACCGTCGGCGAGCTCACGGAAGGCCTGAGAGATGTTACGAATCTGCTGCTCACGCTCCTGGGGATCCTTATACATAGAGAGAACGCGCAGGATGACATCCTTGTCCTGGATGTCGCTGGCCTGAACAAGCTGCTGGAAGCCGTCCCAGTCCTCAGCGGTATAGTTGGCATCGACGTTGGCCTCCATCTTCATCTTCTTCAGCTCCTTGCTCAGGTACTGCTCAGTAACCTTCTGGCGCTGTCCGGCGAGCTTGTCGTTCAGCGAGAAGCCACCATCGGGAGAGGCATAGGCAGAAACCTCGATGTTCTCCAGAGCCAGCTTCTCCTGGTCGTTATTGATCTGCTGGAGCAGGTTCACAAACTCCTGCACGGAGTTGTTCTTCAGCTCACTCTTGCGGAGCGTGGCCTGCTGGATGAGGAACTTCACATTGGCCTCCTGCTTCTTCTTCACGATGCGCTGGTAGCTGTCAGTAGCCTGTGAGGGATTGACAGAGGTGAGCGTCTTCTTGTAGAGCTCGGAAGTGGCGATGATGCCCTCGGCCACCTTGACAGCGGGCACGTCGAACTTCTTCTTGCCAATGCCAGCGTCGAAGGTCAAGTACATGTCGGCCTTGTTGCAGTCTGCATAGGGGAAGACAGCCTTCATCGTGTAGTTGCCGCCAACCTTGTAGTTAATGGTCTGTCCGTTGCCGGCAATCTTCTCGCCCTGGAAGGTGGCGGGAGTGCCCTGGACAGTTGTACCGTTGGCATAGCGCAGCTCAGGTGTGACAGTCACAACGGCCTTCTTCTTCATGTACTTCTCGGGGAAGTGGCCATTGATAGTGGCAGGTACAGTGCCCTGCTGGGTCTCCAGTGGATTGGGAGTTACGGTAAAGTTGTCGGCTGTCAAAACACCGAGTTTTGAGCACGACGACAGGAGCATCAGAGATGCTGCTGACAGGAGGATTAAGTTTTTCTTGTTCATCTTGATGATATGTTTAGTGATTGAAATCTTGCTTCGCAAGCGGTGCTAAGAAGCCCGCTTCTTTATGTCATTTCTTGCTGACGCAAGCGGTGCCGCGAGCGGGACTCGAACCCGCACGACCGTTTCGGGTCAAGGGATTTTAAGTCCCTCGTGTCTACCAATTCCACCATTGCGGCCCACCTTTTCGGTTTTCGACCGCAAAGGTACGCCTATTTCTTAAAACCGCCAAACATTTTATCAATTATTTAGATTTCTTTTTAACCACAAGCATATCCTTGCTGCGAATAGCGAACAATTCGAAGAGCTGTTTCAATGTATCATACTCCTCGTTGGTATAAACAATATTGTTAAGTCTGAACCTGTATTGCAATACCAATTCACCACTTTCGTCTTGATCGCAGAGGAGGTCTCCAGAGATACTTTTGTCCTTTGCGGTAATGATAGAGTTCTTGGGCATCTCTTCCAGTTCCCAGCCTTCAGGCAACCTAAGGCGCACGGTCATATTGAACATCTGCTTGAAGGGAAACTCCACGGGTAGCAGACGGTCGGCCTCCAAGAACGGATTGTTGGTAATGGGCACCTCTGGATAGGGGTTGATGTAGATATGGTCGCCAGTCACATCACCATGTCTAATAAAGGTGTACTCTTCCTTGAGTGTTGGAGCCATATCACGATGGTCGGTCATCTTACAGTCTGTAATCTCAATGTTATTTTGTCTCGCTTTGTCGGTCACGAAGGCAATGCTGTCGGATGCCGTTCGGAAAGCCTTACGTTCCTCGGCGGCCATATTGCCCGTATAGAGTACTGAGGCTGTTCCCTTCATCTCTCCCTCGGCTGTAAGGATGGCCTTGATATTGACGAGAGTCTTGCCTTCGCCAACTTTCTGTAGATTTTCCCACTTCCCCTTTGCACTTTTCTGGATAATACGGGCTTGGGCGGTATAGAGATTAGCGGGTAGCACGTTCAGATAGCCGTCAGTACAAGAGGCATCAAGATAGAGCATGGTGCCGTTGTTGGGAATACCGACGATGAACGTATTCAGCTTGTGCAGGCTCGGATAGGTCTGGGGCAACCGTCCGTGGGAGCGAGTGCTCATCACTACGGGTACGGCCTTCACACCTACATCGCCCAACATGTTGATGAGCATCATGTTCAAATCAGCATTTGAGCCATTGCCCTTCTTGATGACTTCGGAGGCAGATCGCGGCAACAGCTCGTATTGGCCATTCCAAGCGACCTTCTGTTTCAATAGTTTGTAGACGGCCATCACCTTCTGTTGCAGGCTAGATATCTCAGCAATACCATTGGCCTCTAACTCATCGCGGAACTTGCTGTGATTGTTCAGCCGCCCGCCGAAGTCAGAATGCGACAGGATGACATCATCCACTTGATCCCACGTCTTTCTGACCTCCTGATAGGGACCGTTAGGAATATTGATACCTTTCAGTTCGGCCGTGACTTTTGTATAATAATCCTTTTCATTCCACACGAAGCGGTCCTTCTTCACAGCCTGCAGGTCGCGACCCACGCAGGTGTAGATATTCGTGTGACAGCTACTCAGGTTCTGCAGATCATTGGTACTCGTCTTAAACTGGATAGTACCCTGTTTCACCTGACTGGCCAATGGCTGCAAGCCCGTGGTTTCCACATTATATATAAATATGACAGGAATGGTGAGTTCGTATTTCGCAAAGGCGACGGGAATCTCGTCCGTAGCGTTCCAGTCGTAGATATGGAAGAAGATGTTACTATGCAGTCGGTACTCATACTCGATGACCGAACCCACCTTCACCTGAGGAATGGCAACCTTAGCCACCATGTAGTCCTCATTGATACGTTCGGTGAACACTCGTTCCTTACCTATCTTGGTCTTCACCACCTTGCCGTTCTCTACGTTGTAGACCGTAGCCTTGAAGTCTTCAATCTGCTCAAGACCGTATTCGTCTTCGGGGTTATAGATATAAGGGATGGTGATGTTGGCATATTCCCTACCTTCTTCCTTCAGTACCTTGATACGTTTTTTGACATCGTAGTCTACAAGGTAATTCAGGAAATCCACCTGATATTTGACCGTTGTCAGATGACAGAGCACCACGGCACTGGCCTCTGGGTCTTTTTCGTAGACGGTCATGTCGATCTCCTCATTACTGGGCTTGCCGAACTTCAAGTTCTGTGCTTGTACACTCAGGCCGATGACGGCTAAGAATAGGGTGATTATCAGTTTCTTCATATCATTGCTTTTTGAGTACAATCTTCTGTCCATAGGCACCTGCTATGGTCTTGATGAACGTCGTTAGCTCCGGGTATTGCAACTTGTCGAAAGTGCCCGACTTCATCAACAGACGGTTCATAATACGGATTTCCTTACCATTGGGCACGACCATGAAGGCAAATGACCCGAAGGGTTTGTCGATAACGAGGTTCTTGGGCATGGCCTCTATCTCATAGCCGTCAGGTATGGTAAGGATGATATCATCCTCGTCAAGATAGCCCATCTCCATGAAGATATCCTCCTGTCGGTCACTATTAGCTACAGGGGCACTATAACCCTGATGGAGGGGACAGACGGGTACAAACAGGCGTTGTCCCGTGGCATTGGCGTATTTTTGACTCTGCACCTCAGCCTGAAGGGTCATTTCGGCCTGCTGTTCACTGATGTCCATCTGACTGATTTCAGCCTGCGGCACCCGCATCATCCTTAACAACACTCGCTGACGATCTTTCTGGTCCATCGTCAGCAAAGGCTTCACTTGCTCATATTGCCAATGACTCGACTTCTGGGTCAGTGTCACCTTGGCCGAACCATCGCCTTCCAAACCAATACACACCTGACTGTACATCCTGTTCAGACTGTCGGCATAGGCGGGTAGCCGTACTAACCTTCCTCCAGACTCACTCACCTCGATGGCATCGTGGCCGGCAATGTCCTCATGCACATAGCCCATCGGCAACTGGGGATTTGTACATTCCAGCCAGAGCGTGTCATCCTGTAAAGGCACCTCGAGAATCACGTGGTTCATCTGCCCCACGCTTGCAAAGTCTTTCAACAGTCGACGATTGACAGTACTGATGGTCGTGTAATATGAGGTAATACCCACCTCTTTCAGCATGGCTCGCATATAGTTCGACAGGCCCTTGCAGTCGCCGAAGCCACTCTTGCACACACTGGCTGCCGACTCAGGACGCTGTCCGCCGATACCCAACAACACGGCCACATATCGGGTTCCCTTCCCTAAGCGGCGATAGAGAGCCTCTACCTTCTCGCGGTCGGTCTTTAAGCCATCGGTCAATTGGTGCAGTTCCTGACAGACGGCCGACGGCAACGCCTCACTGCCGTTGATGAGACTGTATTCCCATTTCCCGTAGTCCTTCCAGCTGCTAAGGCTGCCCTCTGTGCCATAATAGGTGAAGTCCGTGGGTGCAAAATAGCCTATTGGCAGACGCTCCCGCAACTGTCGGGCATAAGGTTCCTTCTTGAGAGCGGACAAGCCGTTGAGTTCAAGGGTCAGGACCTGCGTATATTTTCCACTATCGTCAGTGTTAACCGTCTGACTGATATTCTGCAGGGCATGTCGCACGGCCATGCTTTTCGGAGCCGTCAGTTTATAGACCGCCTTCTTCACGCTGATGTCATAATCGGTCTGTGGGCAGAACATCGGGAACTCTATCAGATTGTCGTGGCTCTCCACTGTCCACTCATAAGTGATGGTGACGGGGTAGACAGGCGGCGTATAGTCGTAGTACATCTGATAGTCATCGATAGCCAGATACTGAGAGTATTCCGTGCGCTTCAGCTCACTCTCCTTGATCTTACGGACTATGCGCCCCGAGCCATCGGTGACCAGTCCTTTGAAATTGGTCAGTCTGTTGTTCTTGCTGCACGAACAGGAGAAATGGGCAAAGCGCTTCCCTTGCTCGTTAAGGATGGTTGTCACCTCCTTCAGGTGGGTGATGGTATGGGTACGGCTGTCGCAGACCACATCAGTCACCGACTCCTCCATCACAGCGTCCTGGGCAAAAGAGGTGAGAAGTGAAAAGTGGCAAATGACTAATAATGAAATGACCTTTCTCATCATACTCCCTACTCTATTCACTTTTCTTGATGGTAATGATGTCCTTGCAACGTTCGGCCAGATTGTCGAAGAATTCCTTCAGATCCTGATATTCTGTATAAGGATAGAACGTCTTGTCAAGGGTTAGCCTGTACTGCATGGTCAGCTGGCCATTGTTCAAATTACAGACGATACGAGCCGTTGCCCCTTCGAGTTTCATGACAATGGGTTTGGGTATTTCCTCCACCGAATAGCCTTCAGGAAGGGTCAGAATCACATTGAGCATTTCAGACTGTCTGTAGTGGAACTCTATTGGCAGTGTGCGTTCATTATCCTTGAACGGTGACTCTCGCACCGGAATGAAGATAAACGGATTCAGATAGATCAAGTCACCGGCGACATCACACTTCTTCGTGAAATCCATCGACTCTTTCATGTTCGGCGAGAATTCGCTCCGTCCTTCAAGGGAATAGCTTTGGATTTCTATGCCGTCGCGCTCCTGCATCTGGTGGATCTGCTCCAAGCTGTCCTTGACCAGTCGCCATGTCTTGCGCAAATTGGCGGCAGCCTCTTCTGTCAGCAGGCTTGTCTTGCGCCCGGAAATAAGTCCTTCGCTGTTCAGTTGTGCCTGGATGGTCGTCGCCTCCTTACCCTGAGCCATCGCCAGCAGGTCTATCCAATAGCCGGTTTTGTTCTTCCTGATGGCCCGTGCCCGACTCACTAACAGCCTTGGAGGCAGCACGTTCAAATAGCCGTCAATGGCCGATCCGTCCATGACCATCATGGTTGAATCGGTCGTGTAAACGCCAACTACAAAGGTATTCAGGTATTTCAGACTGGGGTGTGAGAGAGGCAACATACCGTGATCACGGATACGCAGCATAATGGGTGTCGACTCAATCCCCGCATCCTGAAGCATGTTCATATACAGGAAGTTGATGTCGGCATTGGTGCCCGTTCCTTCTTTCAGGATCTTGGTTGCCGACTTTCCCCAGAAGGCATAATCATTGTTCCAACGCACCTTCTGTGCCAATAGCTGCCACACGGCGGCTGCCCTGGTCTTCTTGTCGGCAATGTCAGGGATGCCGGCAGCGATAATCTCTGCTTTTAGCGGACTGCTCTTCTTGATCCTACGACCAAAGTCATCATCTTCCATCAGCAGTTTGTCGATGTCCTCCCATGTCGTAGTGTAGCTCTTATGTACTGCTCCTGGGATATAGATACCCGACAACTCGGCCGTCACCTTATTGCCATAGTCCTCAGCATGCCAGACAAAGTCATCGTCTTTCAGGGCGGGCAGCTCCCGACCAACGAAGTAACGTTCTTCGGTACTCAGCTTTTCTGTTTCGCCGCTGAAGATCAAAGACATGCTTCCCTTGCTGTCTTTCTTTTCCAGCATGTTCATGCCAGTCTCCTCAATGTTGAACTCGAACCACTCGGGTATCGACAGCTCATAGTCGGTATAGAGCACGGGGATGTCGCGCTGAGCATACCAATCACGGATGTCGCCGTAGTAGTCGCTCTCAATGCGGTATTCATATTCTATCACCGTGCCCACCTTCACCTGAGGTACGCTGAACTTCATAAGCATCTGGTTCTTGTCGAGCCGTTCCACGTTCACCATCGTGCGCTCCATCTTGGTCTTCACCAACTTGCCATCCTCCAGATTGTAGGCGGTTGCCTTCAGGCCTGCCACGAATTCTTTCCTGTTGTGGTTCGACTCATTTTCGAAGTAGGTGATACTCACGTCAGCCACACGCTTGCCTTCGGGTTTCAATACCTTCAGACGGACATGGTAGCGGTAAAACACCCTAAAGTTGCCCTCTATAAATTCGTAGTTCACGCTCGTCTGATGACACAGCACCACGGCGTCGGCATCCTTGTCGGCGGCGTATTCTGTCATGTTTAGTTCCTCGTTGGTAGGCTTCCCCCATTTCAGGTTCGGGGTGACGGACTGTGCCTGTAAAACCTGCAGGCAGCATGTTGTTAACAACAATATTAGAATCTTTTTAGGCCACATAATCACACGGATTTGGTTATCTTTTGACAAAGATACACAATACTATCGTAACAAACCCATCTTTTAAGATATTTAACACTCATTCGTGTTATGACGAGGCTATTTCACGATCATCTTCTTGCTTGTTCCGTCGCTTTGGCGGATGATGTGCAGTCCCTTTCCAAGTGAATGCTGGCGCTGGCCTTGCAGGTTATAGATGCTGTCGCCTGCAGACGTGGGCTGACGGCTAAAGGTTGGCGATAGCGACGTTGCCTCTTTTCCCATGTACTGGCCAATGAAGAAGATGGCACCTGAAGAACGTTCGCTGATGACATAGAGGAACGGACGGTTGGCGTGAAACTCCTTGTGAGGTATCTCTGTTGGGCCCATAGAACTAGCAGCCATTCCGATAATGGTTACAGCGGAGGCTTCCGTGCCTTCCTCGCTAACTTTAATCTTGGCCTTCTGCTTCATCAGCTCGATGAAGAAGCGGCCTTCTGGTTCACAGATGTCAGGGAACTCCGCCTTTTGCCAGTTGAAGGCTGTAGGCATGCCGAGTAGGGCCATGATGGGCTTCAGGTTGACGTCGGTCTCCACCTCAAAGCGAGGCAGTTTCACATCGACTATCGCATTTCCCATCCATTGGAGCTGTTCCCATCTGTTAGACGTCAGTAGCCGACTTCTGTATGTTTCGGTCTCATCGGGGTCTGCCTTCAGTTCCCATAAAAGGTCTTCGACGGTTTTTCCATCGCGTGGCAGCAGAATGGTCATCATGTATGACGTGTTGCCGTAAGGCAGACAGAGGGCCTGATAGTCTTCGGTCTCTGTATAGGGTAGTTCATTTTCCAGGTGCATCATCTCAACGGAGCAGGATTGCTGTGAGTTCTCCAGATAGAAGGTTTCTTCTTTGGTCTCTTCGGGGTCAAACTTCAACGTCCAGACGCCATTGAAATAGATGGCGTTGAGCAGATAGCTGAGGGCTTCTGGATTGAATGTCTGCTTGTCAAGTATGTTCTGTATCATCCCTTCCGTGTGATCGCTGGCCCACTGGTTGATGACGTCCAACGTCTCGCCGTCACGGAAGTCGCGCAGATCCAGTTCGGCATCATAGTAGGTGTTGGCCTTTTCAACGAAGCTTCCCTTCGGTTGAAAGCCCAATGACTGATTGAAGAAGATGGTGTTGGCGATGTTCACCTTCGTCTGCTCGTCGAGCGTGGTGCCTTCGGTGAGCATCTTGTGGCAGAAGGCGTTGATACCATTGGCCCCTGTACTGCCAAAGCCCAGCACTTGGTTAATCTCCTGCAGAGTATTGCCTGCGGCACCGTTGTTCAGCATGCCGAGGGCAAAGGTGATGCTGAGGGGTGAAATGATCTGGCTCTTATAGGGGGCTGTGATGTCGAAGCCATCTGGAGGCATGCATCCTCCATGTCCCACGATGCCGTATTTCATCGTTACTTGCCTGAACAGGTTGAAGGCAAAGTCATTGTTCTGCTTCACCATTGCACGTTCCTCGTTGGTGAGTTCGATTTCTTTCCATTCGTTCTGTGCGGACGAACCGACAGCCATCAGCATGGCCAATGCGGATAATACAAGTCTTCTGATCATAATGCTTTTTATTTAATGTTGATTCTTATGCCTATGGGGATGGAGAAGGCGGCAGGATGTTTCGTGCGATAGGTGTCGAGACCGTCGCCCGTCTTGAAGAAGTAGTGCACACCTGGCTCGGCAAAGAGGCCGATAGCGGGTGTCAGACGATACTCCAGTCCGATGCCCAAACCCACGGACCACTGGACTGAAAGACTGGGGCTCAGCTGGCGGGTGTCAATCTGAAGGCCTTCAACGAAATCCTGCTGGTGGAGGCTGGAGCCTACGGGCACTTCCAACATCGTCTGGGCAGAGCCGTAGACACGCCAACGGCTGGTATTTACAGGATACCACATCACTCGCAGCGGGATGCCAAGATAGTGTAGACGCAACTCTTGTTGCATCCAGGAGTAGGTATTGCCGATCTGGGTCTCAGAGTAGAGCTGGGTGTATTGCAGGCCTGTGCCGAGAGCCAAATTGCTGCCAAGCATCTTGCTCACCTGTAGGGCTACGGTGATGGGCAGGCGGTGGTGGGTGATGGTATCTATCTCTGGGTCGTTCATGTCCTTCTCGCCATAAGGCAAATTAAACGTTGGATGGCTGTTGATGCCGCTGTAAGCCAGTTGGATCACCCAGTCTTCCTGGCGGGTGATAGTTCTTATTGGCACTTCAGGCATCTCGAGGTTTGTTTTTCGAGGCGTGTCTTTTGGATGTGAGGATGGGGCTGGCTGCGACTCTTCACGCACTAAAGTGCTATCCACCTGCCTAGTTTCTGCCACTAAGCTGGCAGGTAACTCGGAGTTTAGCCTAGGTAAACTGTCAGTTTGGGCTAGGTAAACTGTCAGTTTAGGCTGGGTAAACTGTTGGTTAAGTCTGGGTAAGCCATCAGTCTCCTCAGACGTTTCTTCCAGTTTAGGTGCTGGTTCCTGGCCCGAAGGCGGCTGTTGCTGGGCTGTCTCCTGGCCTTCAGACTGCTGCAGGAGGTGCCACAAGCCGATGGGCACGCCGATGGCCATCAGCCCGAGCAACAAGACGACGAGCGAGCGCTTCAGCATTTTCTTGGCCCGGAACAGCTCTGCCGAGGAGGTGTGAGGGTCGATGTTAAGCAGGTTGGCTATCTGCTGATGACTCATCCCTTCGAGCACAGAAAGTCGGAACACGCGACGGTAGCTGTTGGGCAACTGGTCTACGAGTTCCATAATGTCCTCGTAGGTCCCGACAGCCTCCACGGATGTAGGCACGACAGTCGCATCCTTTATGTCATCGAGGGGAACGACGGGCTGTTGTTTGCGATGCTGCAGATAGGCCAGCGACAGGTTAGACGTCACCTTCTGCATCCAGGCCTCAGCCCTTGAGGTGTCCTTTAGCGATCCGATCTTGCTGAATATCAGCAGGAACGCATCATGGAGCAGGTCTTCGGAAGTGTTCTCGTCGGGCACGAAGCGTTGGCATACTTTGAGCAACGGGTCGTGCATCAGCGTGTACAACTCTCCGAACGCCTCGCGGTTACCCTGCTGGCATTGCTCTACGATCTGCCTGACGCGCCCAGTTTCCATGCCCTTTATTTCACAACAATCTTACGACCCCCAACGATATACAACCCTGGCCTCAGTCCTTCTGCCGAGAGTCTGCCATTGGCATATTCTGCCGTTCCCACCCGCTGGCCACTAAGAGAGTAGACGGCCTGCGGATACTGCGAGGTGCTATTGACGGCTGTTATTAGGGAGGGGTTGAATCCTGAGTTAGAATCAAGGGTATATTTGAGCACCTCTGGCAAACCATCAGGGAGATTAATCAAGTTTGTATCGATATGCATGATGGCGGTAAACGGGCGCACTTGCTTGGGCTCGTGATTCAGGTAGAAACAATAATGGTCACAATTCCAGATGTAGGTATCCCTTTCGGCTGTCGTCGTCGTGGTGGAGCCTTCAAAAGAGAAAATGCCATCTTGACTGGTCTGCATCGCCGTTCTGGTACTGGGAATTGTCACGTCTTCTGAGAAGAAGCTTATAGGCGAGGGTATGATATAGTATATCAGATAAGGTTCGTAACTATGAAACGTCGGGGTGGTGACTGGTTCAAAAACCAGATCAGTGCCGTTGCTCCCTTTAAATTGGGCTATACGCAGATATTCGTTTAAGAAGGAACTCTCCTGGTTGGAATCATTGACGTAGGCAAGCCAGCACTGCCGGGCTTCGAAGGGCAGTATGACGGTGCCCGACATGATCTGGCTCATATAAGTATTTGCAGGCCCCATCACCTCGCTGACGGGGGTATAGGTGAAGAGTGCCGTCTTGGCCTTGAAGGGCATCGGACAATAGTAGTCGTCATCGGCATTGATGATGATCTCCTTTGCATCGTAATCGCGGATGATATTTGTCTTCGATGTGAACCCCTGCGGCACGTTGTCGAGGTATCCCAAGAAGTAGAGACAGTTGGGATTGGCTTCCGAGGTGTCGATGGAGAACACGGTGTTCATCTCATATTGTCCGCGCAAGTCTACGGCGAGCGCCTCACAGGGCACCTTCAGCACCTGGCCAGCCTCCACAGGCAAAGGCTTCACGTGGCCGTCGGCCGTCCAATAGGTATTCGTACACGGCTTAACGGTAAAAAGAATCTGGTCAACGTCATTGCCTAAGACATCCAGGCTAATACCGTATTCCTTGCCATCCTCTGGCGTGGCGGTAAACTCAAATTCAAAATCCTTGGTGACGGTCTGCCCGCTCTTCAGCTCAGAGGCTAAGTTGTATAAGTTTTTGTACGCAACGTAAGGACCAAAGAGCTGAGGGCTGACGGCGACCTGAATGCCGCTGCCGCCACCAACCCAAAAGCCACCCCAGGTGAAGATGGTGTTCTCGTCCTCATTGGTGAGCGTTGCCGTTCCTGTAATTCTGAAATGGGCATAGTCGCCATAGAGAATGTTACCATCGTCAGTCCTTTCAAGCATATCCACCCGGAGGTTACCTGTAACCTTGGGGGCGACATTCTCGCCGATGTCAACAGTATAGTCGAACAACCTGGTGCCTGAGCCTACTATCGACAGTTCGAAGCTGTCAGGCTGGATAAAGAAGAACCATATTGTCACATCCTTTGTCTCGCCTGCTTTCACGTCCACCTCGCCTACGTTGAAATCTCCGTAGGTGTCGCTTTCTCCCAGTCTCTTCCCTGTCTTGATGTCTCTCACATCCCACCAGCCTTGGTAGTCCAAAAGGCCTGTGTTCGTCACCTCGACATGCATGCACTGAACCTGCCTTGCCCGACAGCCTCCTTCCATCCAGATCTTGCCGAATGCGAGATGCTCCGGACTGTCCGTCACGTTGGCGCCCATCATCGGCATGATGCCGAATATCAAGCCCACTATCCAACAAATCATCTTCTGTCTCATACCTTATATATTTTAATAGTCAACATTATCTTACTATTTTCCTGATCTTTCCTGCCCGTCGCTCGATGTATACATCGTGGGTGTTGGCATCTTGCCGACGAATGCCGGAGATAGTCCAGATGCCGGCAGGCTTGTCATTTGCCATTTCCTCACTATTCATTTCCCTGATACCCAGCGTCCCGCTGTTGGCATTGGCAAACGTCCATTGCTCCCCCAACTGCTCAGGCCATGAGGCATATTGTGGTGTTTCTTTCGCACGATCATGACTTCAAACTCGTCGTATGGTCTGTCAGGACTCTGCCACGACTGCTCGTCGCCTCTGCAAGCCGTTGCCATGACAAGCCCATTGCGCATGAGGTTGTCTACAAATCCGCCAGAGTAGCATTGTCCCATCAGGACATTGACCGATGCCACTTGAAACTGCCCCAACAGCGAGCCCAGCGTGTAGTCTTCCATCCGCTCGTCATTCCATAGCCAGACGAACGAGTCTGATAAAGAAAGGCACAGTCGTTCCAATAACGCTCATGGTTCGTCAGACGGTTGCGCCCACCGTTAACGATGACGGCATAGAGATGCGTTGTCCCTGTGCCCTGGGCTTGGACTGCCGTCAGCCAGGGGAACCATGATAGGAAGACTATTACTAATGCCAGTTCTCTCATTCGTGGACAATCTTCATGCAAATATAACACTTTTCTTGCCTTGTCTCAATAGTATAGATAGGAAAAAGCCCGAAATACTGCTTCGGGTTAACGTTATTTAAGAGAAAAGTGGGATAACGGGTGCACCCAGGAACGTTGTGTACTCTGTGTTCCTATGACCAGACACTTACCCAGACATCTGTGTCAAAGAGTCATCGATAGATATCTTAATCGTCTGGTTATCAATGCGATAAGGTTGTAAGCTCGTGTCAATAAGCTAAGAGCTCTTGACAAAGGACCTTTTATGTTGTATCTTTGCATCATCAAATCAAAACATTTACGATCATGACAAGAGGAAAATCAATTTGCAATGTGCTGAAGACCATCCGAAAGCAGGTGGCCGATGCCAATGAGATTAAGTATGAACCGCGTGAGTGTCACCATCAGGGTGAGTGCCGGGGTACTTGTCCGGCATGCGAGGCAGAGGTGAGGTATCTTGAGTCCCAGTTGAACATCCGCAGACAGTTGGGGAAGGCTGTTGCCATCATGGGGATTTCTGCAGGACTGTCTGCACTTATCAGTTGTGGTGACAAGGCGAAGAAGGTAGCCACCATGAGTGAAGAACAAAGTAAGCTGACGGTAGGGAAAGTCTTGAGGGAACCAGCAATACAGATTGACGGGGATGTGGAATATCACTCGCCTGTTGATACGGTCATCATTGAGAAAGAACCTTCGAAGGTCAAGAAACGTACGGCTAAAGTCGCCTTCCACGAAACGAATAAAGGCAAGGATCCGATAACGCAAGAATCACTTGATGAAGGCCAGGCTTTTGAGGTGGTAGGCAATGTCGATGAGGAGATTCTACAACAAGAGCCTCCTACAGTAAGAGATATTCAGCCTACACTTATGGGTGATGTTGTTATACAAATGCCGTCTTTCCCTGGTGGCCCGCAAGCATTGCTTAATTATTTGTCAGAACATATTAATTATCCGGAAGGATACGAAGAAACTTGTGTTCAGGGCAGGGTTGTTATCACTTTTGTTGTTGAAAAAGACGGTAGTCTCTCAGACATAACGGTTTTGAAAAGCCTTGAAAAGGCATTTGACGAAGAAGCGTTACGTGCTGTCAAGTCGATGCCGAATTGGATTCCTGGTATGCAAGACGGAGAACCTATCAGAGTAAAATACGCAGTTCCAGTAAACTTCCGCCTAAAATGAAAACACCGCTGATTGGTATCTGCCGCCACCGTCTCGCCACCGATGGGAAGGGTGTAACCACGCTGGTCGCCTTCCACGGTTGTCCGTTGCGCTGTAAGTACTGTTTGAATGCGCAGTGCCTCAGGGAAGACGGTGTATGGCGGAGGATGGATGCTCTGGACATTCTCAATGAGGTGATTGTAGACGATTTGTATTTCAAGGCAACTGCTGGAGGCGTGACGTTTGGAGGAGGGGAGCCACTCCTGCGAAGCGATGAAATCGCCAGTTTCTGCAAACTGATGCCGGCAGAATGGCATATTTCTGTTGAAACATCCTTGAACGTCAGTCTTAGGCATTTGCAGACTGTGGCTCCCTTCGTTCATCATTATTATATAGATGTGAAAGACATGAATCCGGAGATCTATCGCCGTTATACCTCCATCAACAATAGTCGGGTCATTGACAACCTTCATTGGCTTTCAGCCCATGAAGACCCCAAAAAAGTAACTATCCGGCTGCCACATATCTTAGATTACAATACAGAAAAGGATATTGCTGAAAGTCGGAAACAGTTGGAAGTAATGGGATTCAAGGATTTCGACTGCTTCGATTATATCATTCAGGACGAAGCACGCTGATATCCATTTTCTTGTTGAGCCTGCTCTTGGTGCTGCGGACGGCCTGTTCCGAACAGCAGAAAGAGCGGGCCTTCTGCTTATCAGTCTTACCGTAGTATTCCATCACACAGAAGAAAGTCTCCTTGGGCGTCAGCGTCGAAGAGGCCTTTTCAAGAATTGTGGTTAGGTTTGGGTCGATAAGGGGGATAGCCTTGAGCAGAGCCTGTTCCTCGGTCTTCCCCATCTGGCTGATATTCTGGTCGTTGATGATGGCGAACAGGACATCGATACCAGCTTTGGTCTCCTGAATCGTTGGCAATTCATGATGATGTCCGAAAGTATCTGCTGATGGCGTTGTTCCAAGATGTTTAAGCTGTTCTGTTAACTCATGTCTGACGGAAACAATACGTTGTTGGTAGGAACGTGAAAGCATCTTGATACGATGGAGATACCAAAGGGCGACACAACCAAGCAGCAGGAGCAGAAGGATGACTGCAAAAGCATATAGCTGCCGTTTTTGCGCAGCTTTGGTGTGCTCCACCCGCATCTGCACATCCATTACATTCATATAGACATCAGGCGACAGCGTCTGCATCAGCAATTGCAGTTCCTGTTGCTTTCCCTCGCGATAATAAATGTAGCAGAGGAGTGAAAGGGCTCCGCATTCGAGGGTAGAGTCCTGGCTAAGCATAAAGGCACGGTATGCATGTGTCTCGGCTTGTATAAGGGAGTCGGCAAACATCTCCTGCCAGGCCATATCCTGATAGATGGTCGCACTATCGCTATACTTCTTCTGACGGGAAGAAGTCATACCATCCTGCTGACAGCTAGATATCAGGCAGGCGAGTGCCAAAAACCAAAATACCAAATGCTTCATTTCGACTGCAAAGATACAAAAAAGTTTGAAGAATGGTGCTTAGGGGTGTGAATTATTTATGAATCTCTATCCGTCTTTGTGTCAAAAGCACATGCCGAATAGCGTCAAATCACTGAGATTCAATGTTTTGCAATCTTATGGTGTGTCAACCTTGATGGTGGTATTGCAAGATAAGAAAATCTGTTGTATCTTTGCATCGACGTACTTATCATGTCAGTGTTAATCCTTCTGTTTTGAACAGAGCCGCCAAGTGGTGTAAATGTCATCTCACACACTTGACGGCTCCGTTATGTCAGTTCCAGGCGCGGATTATCTGACCATCGAAGCCGGCATTATAGCGGTATAGTTGGTGGCCTCCGCCATCGCTGACGACGGTGCCGTTGTTCACATCGTAGCTGCGGCCGCACTTGGTGCAATGGAGCTGCTGGCCGTTGTTCTGCCACGACAGGGGATAACGGGTGCCGCCGTATTGGTTGAGACAGTTGGGGCATTGGCCTTCATAGGCAATGAAGACGTTGTCGTAGCTGCTGGTGCCGATAATGATGCAGTTGCCAGCTCCGAGGGTGCAGCGCTGCTGGTTCTCGCGGTCGGTGCTGAGGAGGATGTCTTGAGTTGCCCCGTCGTAGTTGCGAGTGGTCTTCAGATGACGGGCGTTATTCCTCATCTCAGCCTCAACCTTACAGAAATGGCCAGGGTTGCCGATAATCGCCGTCAGTTGACAGGGTTGGGGGTGCAGCTGCGTGTCGAAGAGGAAGTAACATTGGTACTCGCGATAGATGACATCCTCGCTATTGCAGGCTGATAAAGACAGAAGAACAAGCAAAGACAGAAGAACAAGCAAACATTTTTTTAAAGACATAAGAACATAAGGACATATTCTTTTTTTGACATAAGAACATAAGAACATATTTTTATTCTTCCTTGACTTTACCATATTAATTCTTATGTCCTTTTGTTCTTATGTCTAAAATTCGTATGTCAAAAAAAGTTTCTATGTCTATCCAAGAAGGGAGGCTTCTGCTGTGGTCATGCGCTCGAAATTGAAACCGTCGAGTGTCTGCTGCATCAGGGCCTCGATCTGTGGGTTGCAAAGGTTGCCGATGGAGCCTTCGTGGGTGTGGTGGATGTCGTGACTGGCCTTGAACGTGCCGGCCTCGATGTCGAGACCCACCTTCTTGTAGGCATCACGGAAGGGCATCCCGTTGGCAGCCAGACGATTGACCTCCTCGACGCTGAACATCGGGTCGTACATCGGATTGTCGAGGATATGTTCGTTTACCTCTATCTTATTAATAATGTAGGCCGCCATCTGCAGACAGTCTTTCAGTTCGCCGAAGGCAGGCAGGAACACCTCCTTGATGATCTGCAGGTCGCGGAAATAACCCACGGGTAGGTTGTTCATGATGAGCATCACCTGCTGGGGCAGCGACTGGAGCTTGTTACACTTGGCGCGAATGAGCTCGAAGACATCGGGATTCTTCTTATGAGGCATGATCGACGAGCCGGTGGTGCACTCCTTGGGGAGTTTCACGAACGAGAAGTTCTGCGAGTTGAAGAGACAGGCATCGAAAGCCATCTTCGCCAGCGTGCCAGCGATGGTGGCGATGGCGAAGCCCACGTTGCGCTCCATCTTGCCGCGACCCATCTGGGCATAGACCACGTTGTAGTCCATCGAGTCGAAGCCCAATAGTTCTGTGGTCATCGTGCGGTTCAGGGGGAACGATGAGCCGTAGCCGGCAGCCGAGCCGAGCGGGTTGCGGTTGGTCATCTTATAGGCGGCCTGCAGGAAGAGCATATCGTCTGTCAGACTTTCGGCATAGGCACCAAACCACAGTCCGAAGCTCGACGGCATAGCTATCTGCAAGTGCGTATAGCCAGGCATGAGCACGTCCTTATACTGGTTGCTCTTCTGGATGAGTTCGTCGAAGAGGCTCTTCACTTCGTCGGCGATCTCCTTCAACTCATGGCGGGTGAAGAGCTTGAGGTCAACGAGCACCTGGTCGTTACGTGAGCGGCCCGAATGGATTTTCTTGCCCATGTCGCCGAGCTTGCGGGTGAGCAGCATCTCCACTTGGGAGTGCACATCCTCCACATCGTCCTCTATCACAAACTCGCCGCGCTCTGCCAGCTGGTAGATGTTCTTCAACTCTGCCAACAGCTGCGCCAGCTCGTCTTTCTCCAACAGTCCGATGCTCTCGAGCATGGTGATATGGGCCATCGAGCCCAGCACGTCGTACTTGGCCAGATAGAGGTCCATCTCGCGATCCCGTCCCACAGTGAACCGCTCAATCTCCTTGTTGATCTCAAAGTTCTTTTCCCAAAGCTTCATAATAATTTGTTTACGGTTTACAGTTTACGGTTTACAGATGATTACATCTGCGGTAGTACAGCCTCCAGTCATATCAACTGTAAACTGTAAACCGTAAACTGTAAACAAGTTATGTATACTGCACTTGCGCCAAGGCGTCGGCAATCTTTTCGACGGCCTCCTGAAGCGGCTTCTCCACCATGCTCTTGATGAACGGGTTGAGATCGGCCTTCACCGTGACCTTCATCTTTGATGAGGCCTCGTCGACGGGCAGCACCTGAATCCACACGTTGAAGGGCACGGGCGACTGCACGGTCTCGAACTTCACGCACTTCGGCTCCTCACGGTCACAGATACGCAACTTCAGTTCGCCAACAGGGGCGACATTGACTCCCACCGTGTCCTCGTCGAACGTTAAATCATTAACTTTGTCCTCCGGAATCCGATCCTGCACCTTCTCCAGATTGCGCAGGTCGCTGATGTTACGATACACGGCCTCCTGCGGGTATGGCACAAACTTGATGCTACTCTCGAACTTACTTTCGCTTCCAAAAAATCCCATAACCTTTTTTGTTTACGGTTTACAGTTTACGGTTTACAGATGATTACATCTGCGGTAGTACAGCCTCCAGTCATATCAACTGTAAACTGTAAACCGTAAACTGTAAACAAATTATTGTTTCCACGTTTCCGGGCTCTTGCGCCATTCGGCGAGCACGGCCTTGTCTTCTTCCTTGATATAGCCCGTCTTGGCGGCCTCCTCGATCACAGCCTCGTAGTTGCTCAGTGTGATCAGTTTCACGCCAGCCTCCTCGAAAGCCTGCTCAGCCACAGGAAAGCCATAGGTAAACGAGGCGACCATGCCGATGACCTCCACACCGTATTCGCGCAGGGCCTTAACAGCCTTCAGCGACGAGCCACCCGTGGAGATCAGGTCTTCCACCACGACCACCTTTGCTCCTTTCTTGATCTCACCTTCCACCTGATTGCCCATGCCGTGATCCTTCGGCTTCGGACGGACATAGCTGTAAGGCAGTCCCAGCTGGTCAGCGACAAGTGCACCTTGAGCGATGGCTCCCGTGGCAACACCTGCAACGGCCTCAGCCTCAGGGAAATTCTCCTGGATGGCGTGACACAGCTCCAGCTTCACGAACGAGCGGAGACTGGGGAACGACAGCGTCTTGCGGTTGTCGGTATAGATAGGCGACTTCCAGCCCGAGGCCCACGTAAACGGGTCGTTCGGCTGCAGCTTGATGGCCTGAATCTCCATCAGCTTTTTGGCGAATTGATTCTTGATTTCCATATTCATTCTCTTAATTTGGCTGCAAAGGTATAAAATCTTATTGTAATAACCAAATTAATTTCAAAAAGTCTCGATAAAAGCATGATTCTCAGATATCATCTTCAACTTTCCACAAACTATTTTTCGCGAAGGAAGAACGGACTCTATTTTCAGATCGTAGAGAGGAAAATAAAAGGAAATCATCATTTTATTTACTATTTTCAGAATTATGTGATAGTGAAGATTATATCTAGAGAAAACAATTGCAAAAAGAGATTAAGCCGTCACTTGATATATTATATTATTGGTTTATAGAAGCTTATATAGTGACGGCTACATATTTAAGCCATCACCAAGCCGTCACATTTCGATAAAAATCGAGCTTCAAATCACGACAAACCGCCTATAAACCATTATTTTAAAGGCAGTTCAGCAACAGCACAAACAGCTTGGACTCATAGTTTAGTCTAAGTAAACTATCAGTTTAGTATAGGGAAACTATTAGTTTAGTCAGTCTAAATTCCAACGAACTAACAAGTAAAGATCCATTTAAAACGTCAAGAACTTTCGCTTTAGACTATGAAAGTGATGGCTTAGTGATGGCTCGAATAACAAGCCGTCACTACTTATCTCTCTGTTATATAGTGTATTAAATATAAAAGTGATGGCTTTGCTTACTTTTTATTATATTACGATTCAGAAATTTGCTATGACATTTTAGATACAAGTCAGATGCCAATCATCTATCATTCTATGGGGGACCCAATTACACTCATGCGACCGTTCCAACAGAAATAAAACCTAAAAAGTGCTAACAAAAAGCCCCGTTCTCAGATAAAAACGCTATCTTTGCACAAACAAATAAAAAGATGAGCAATGACATTCCTGAATCAGTTTCACAAAGAGGCTATGGAGCGTACGATGAGGAAAATCGAAGAATCCAAGAAATCTCCGATGAGCTCCAAAGACTTTGCCGATTACATGAGGCGCAACCTGGAGCTGGCCAAGCAGATAGAGGCAGCTTCGAAATAGAGCAGCGTGTTGCAGAGCAATATGCTAAGTCTGTAGGTATGTGGATCCCTATGGATAAGGTTTTCGATTTGGGAGATCCTGGCCCAAGCGGGAATGAGAATGATACTTATGTATCACATGACACAATCTACAAGGTTAACAATCTTCTTAATGCAGGAGGTATCTGCAGATTGTTGGAGAAAATCTTGTTTCATAATCAATTATTCCCAAACACATCATACAGATTATATGGATTTGCTGGATACGATGGCAGAAGCGTATGTCCAGTTTTAGAACAGGAAAGAGTCTGCGATGCCAGACCTGCAACCCAAATCATGATTGACACATATATGTCTGCATTAGGCTTTGCCAAAGAGAATGATGAGGGCCGATACTCCAATGGCACTTATGTTGTTTGGGACGTTGTCCCTCGCAATGTCTTAGTTGACGCTGATGGCGATATGTATGTCGTCGATGCAGAAATTAAGAGAATCAGTAACGAATAAAAAGAATATTTTTTACTTTTGTATTATAGGATAAATCATAAGCAAATAATGGTACATTAAACATATCAGGAGCTGATAATGGGACAAATATTGATATCTACACATCGTCAGGTATTATGATTGGTTCAGCTAAGTCTTCTAGCGAATCGACATCAATTACCACAGGTCTAAGAAACGGAGAAATCGCCATCGTTAAAATCGGCGACAAAGCAATAAAGGTTATAATGAAATAACTCAAGTGAGATATATTAATTACGACAATGAAGAGATTATTCTTTAGTTTAGTTTTTGCCCTAGCGGCTATGACAGGATGGGCGCAGGGTATTATGGGCAAGTGGATCACAGAAGCCGGCGATGCCCAAGTGGAGATTTATCAGCAGGGTGATAAGATCAACGGTAAGATTGTGTGGTTGCAGCAGGGTCCTGAAACAAAGGATAAGCACAACCCCGACGACAAACTCAAGGAGCGCAAACTGATGGGCGTAAACATCCTGAGTGGTCTTTCCAAATTGAAAGACAAGTGGGAAGGCGGCAAAATATACAACCCGAAGAACGGCAAGACCTACAAGTGCACCATCTGGCTCGAAGGCAACAACCTGAAGGTGAGAGGTTATCTCGGCATCTTCTACGAAACGCAGACTTGGAAACGGAAATGAAGGAAGAGAAATACCGTCTGCTGACGGAGCAGATACGGAGCCTGATCGAGGGCGAGAGGGATATGGTGGCAGTGATGGCCAATGTGGCGGCTGCCATCCATGAAACGATGGGATTCTTCTGGACTGGGTTCTATCGTGTAATGCCTAAAGACGCTTTGTCTGACGGCAGCGGACAAGAGCTGGTGCTGGGGCCGTTCCAAGGGCCTGTGGCCTGTATGCACATCCCCTTTGGACGCGGCGTTTGCGGCGCTGCCTGGCAACGCAAAGAGACGATCGTCGTACCAGATGTCGAGCAGTTTCCTGGTCATATCGCCTGCAGCAGTCTGTCGCGTTCGGAGATTGTCGTTCCCCTATTCTCAAAGGATGGCGAGGTGACGGCTGTGCTCGATATCGACAGCAAGGAACTGGCAACGTTCGACGAGACGGACCGCCGCTATCTGGAAACCATCTGTCGCCTTGTCGATTCAATATAAGGCTGTTAACTCTTGGAAAAGCCGAGGGCAATGACGCTCACTTTGACATTGCCTGCCTTGCAGAGTTCCTGAACGCAGGCGATGACGGTGGCACTTGTGGTGACGACATCGTCGACCATCAGCAGATGCTTGCCCTGAATGGCTGAGGCATCCTTCAGTTCAAAGACACCCTCCACATTCTCGTTGCGCTCCCATCGACCCTTGTTGGTCTGACTCCCCTCAAAGACTTTGCGCCTGACCACCTTATTATAGATAGGCAGGCCGGTAATCTCGCTGATGCCGCGGGCTATTTCCATACTCTGGTTGTAACCACGCTGCCGTTGACGCTTCTTAGCCAACGGTATGGGCACAATTCCATCGATTCCATCGAAGAATCCGGAGGCTTGCAGTTCTTTGGCCATGAGCCTGCCCATTACCTCACCGACCTCAGGATGGTCCTTGTATTTCAGTTCGTAGAGGATGTTGGCCGTCTCAAATATTCTCCGCAGCATCATTAACACCCAGCAACGAAACACCTTCGCGAGTGATGAAGCATCGTTCACGAAGAGTCTGCAAAGAGTAGGTCTTGCCATAATACTTGGCTACCATGCGCAGACATGACGGCCCGCAGTCCATGGCATCGAGTTGCAGGTAGTGGGGGAAACTATCTAATATCATATATTACCTATCGTCGCTTCTTAGGGTTCTTATTGAACCGCCATGATATGCTTAGCATAGCATAGCGTGGGATCGTGTTAGTCCATATTTCAGTCCTTCCTTGGGCATCAAACCGATAGGTATGGTTGCTTATCTGGCCCAGAATGTCGTATGCGTAGAGGGAAAAGAGCAACTTCCCTTTAAGGAGACTCTTCGTGAGGCTGGTATTCCAGACAAGTTCGTTGGTGTTCATCGCGCTGGTATGATAGCCACGGTGAAAGTAGTGATCCAGGTCTGTAGTCATCTGCATTTTCCACGGCAAGTCTATGGTGGCAGAAACTCCCAGACTGAAGTCCACGGCACTAATGCTGGCGAAATCGGTCATGTTGCTGGTTATATGATTCCAGCGGACGCGGGCATGAAAGTCAGCAGAGGCTTTGTCGTTCTGCCTGTAATCCAGTTTCAGTTCATCAACCAAAGCCAATGTCTTCACGACACTGCTTCGGTTCGAGTTGTCATCGTCCACATGAGCAAGATCCACGCTGTGAAGAAACTCCGGTCTTATCTTGTTGTCAAGTGTAAACAGTTTCCTTTTTCCTATCGGTGTTGTGAAGCCAAGGTCTCCGTTTACAAACCAATTCCCGTCAACACTTTCCGGTCGTATTGTTGTGATGCCTGTCTGCTTGTCAAAGACTAGCCCGTATGCCACGGCATGGTTCGTGGTACGGAAATTAAAGTTTGAATGGAATACCCTTTGATTCTGCCATTCACGCTTGAACTCTATCTTTACGTCCAGATGATGGATGTTCTTCAGTTCACCGTTTCCCAGTTTTACTCTCAGCGGATCGCTGTCGTCACGGAAGTCGGTCAGATAGATCAGTTCCGGCATCTCGCTGGAATGATGCACAGTCAGACAGGCCCAATAGCCCAGAGGCATGATCCTAATGAAAAATAATGGCTCGAAGAAAATTGTATGCCTACTGACCTGCTGCTCATTAACCCGAAATCCATCCAGCCTTTGACTGTTCCACTTTAAAGGGAGTTCTATCTTCAACATTCCGTTTAACCCTTCCTGACTGAAGTTATTGGTATACTCTAATCCCAGCGTGTGACTATGAACCGATTTGCGGTACACATAACTGTTCGGCAAGTCAAGCATACTTTTTAGTTCCCTGACAGTGGAAGGGAGGATGTCTATCCGTATACTGTCATTTACAGCCATCTGCTCAAGTCTGAACATCTGTCTGCGGTCTTTGCTGTATTGATAGTCATAATGATAGGACGGGCGAATGGTTTGCCATCCCCAACAATAGGCATAGCCTATTTTTATGCCCGAATTCAAATTCTGCACTGGCATTGTCATATATGTCCTGCGGTAGTCGCGCGGTGTCACCCCGTTCGTATATCGGAGGTCGTAAAGTGAGAAATCAGTCTGTTTCCTGTTTGAATAGTTCAGGTTGGCATTGACAAGTAGCATATCAGCGACAAGTCGGATGCCGTTCTCCATACTCATCTGAAACGAGAAATCGCGAGTGTCACCCTGGCTTTGATTCAGGAGGCTATTCAATAACACTAGACCTTCTGCCGTTTCTGTCTGTTGGGAACCCCAGTTTTGCCCTTTTGCATAGTCTACCGCAAGACGGCTTATGCTATAAAAATCTGCTTTTTGAATCCACAAACTATTATTTGTTTGCCAGTGCTTCTGTTTCTTTTGAGATACATTAAAGGCATGTGCAAAGGCATCCGAGGCTCCCAAGAAGGTCTGGCTATTGGTCTCTGTCTGCTTGTCGGTATCTGTATGGCTATATGAGTTTGATGATTGTATGTACGAATCTTTTGAGAAGTTATGGGTATAGTTGATTCCTACAGACTTCCTGCTCGTCAGTCCCCCCGACTGCATAGCAGCCTTCCATGCCTCATCGAAACCTGAGCGGCGGCTGTCGTTCAGATTATTCACGTTCAAGAATGCTGAAAGGTTTTCCTTTTCACTGAAACGGGTACATAACGATTGGAGATTATATCGGCTGTGGATACCGGCACCAGCGATGATGTTCCCAAGATACCCGACAGCATATTCCTTTTTTAGTCTGACATCCATGACATACGAATAGTCGTCCATATCACGGTTCATCAATTGTGAAGCGGCTCCTTGTTTATTATACACTTTCACTTTGTCAACCGTATAGGCCGGCAGGTTTTCAAGGGCAACCTTCGGATTTCCCTGAAAGAACTCACGCCCGTTGACGAGCAGGCTTTCAACATACCGTCCGTTGACGGTAATCTGTCCGTTGTTGTCGATGCTGGCTCCCGGTAGTTTCCTGATCAGTCCGTCAAGCATCGACCCCTCGACAAGTTTGAAGGCATCGGCATTGTAGATGATTGTGTCACCGCTGTATATCATCTTGATTTTTGTCGCCTTCACCACCACTTCCGGCAACTCTTGTGTTTTACTGACCATCCGAATTGGTTTAAGGATGATGGCGTTTTCACGGTTCGAGCGTAAAGAGAAGTTCATATAGGCTGTCTCATAACCTATACATGTTGCCTTTATGATATATTTCCCAACCCTTTTAATTGAGAATTGATACATTCCTGTGAAATCAGGAAAATCCGGATAGTTCAATGTGGTAGTGGTGTCGATAACCACACTATCTGCGGTCATCAACACCATGCTCACACCAGGTAAGTTCTGGCCTGTAAAACTATCCATAGCATACCCTTGCACGGTATGCTCACGCTCTTTTGCCATTACAGGATTAATGCCCATTATCAATCCCAAGATCAGTATATATCCAAATAATCTCATTTTTGTGAACTGTCAATGGGGGTTAAATAGACTTCTATCTGCTGAGACTTCTCATCATCGCGTAGTGTCATCTCAGCATAGGCTGTTTCGTATCCATCGGCTTCTATTTTAAAGAAATAGTGTGGGCGGTGTTGCACTTCACAATAATAGCGATATACCATATAGGCTGCCCATGGCCTTTGCGGGAAGGGGTCGAACAAGTCCACCACCTCCCCCTTATCGTCTGTCGTTGTCACTCTCGCCTTATTGAGTGATTTCTTCGTTTTAGCATCATAGACCCAAATTCCCAGAAGTCGGGAGTCCGAGATAACCAATGCCTTCAATTCCTCATTCGACATCCAGTGAATCCACCCCCATGGATTCACGCAGAGTCCTGATTCATCGCTGGTGGCACGGACAACATAGGTGATACTATCTTCGCGGGTGACTCCGATTAACTCTGAAAGATGGTTTGCGAATGTATGACAGGCATAATAGTACTGGCAAGTGTCTTTCTTCACCAGACGTTGGTCTTTGCACGTTTGTTTCCCGTAGACGGTCCCCTTTTCTCGTCCGGCCAGAACCATGCATTCGCGTAAGAAATTGAACCGCATAGCATCTTTATCGACAACCCTCAGTAATTCCATCTTCGTAAGTGCATTTTCTGCCGGTGCAGGTGTCGTCATGAAGAGGGGTTTGGGGCCTCCTTCGTGATAACGGCGGTATTGGATCTTGACATCTTTGTCTCCCATACATATTATATCGTAGCGGCCTTTGAGTTGGTACCATAGCGACAACTCCTCATCAGCAGGACTTGAACCGGGAGCAATCTTCTTAGGCAATTCAAATGCAAGATTCCTGCTATAGCGCAGTAGCAGAAGGTTACGGTCGTATTTCAGGAAGGCATAGGCAGACGTGTCGTTTCCTTCTGGACTGAATTTCACGATATAGCGTCCTCGCAAATCATCCTCCTCGTCTTTCAATTCGCTATACTGTTGCAGAGATGAGAAATGTGATAACTGTTCAATGATGTGCTTAGTCACTTGGCGCAGCCTTTCGTCATCACCATTTAATGATACAGCCACCTGTCGGTAGTTCCTACTGGAGGAACATTTCGCTTTGTCGCCGAAATGATCACTCACGTATTGTATCAGACTGTTTATACACACATGATATGCCGGTTTAGGAGCATTGCGTAATTCTTCCATTTCTATATCAAAGATACTGTCGGTTTTCACGCGGTAGTTCTGTGCCAATACGGGGTGCAACAAAAACATCCCAAAGGTTAAAATGATAAGTATTCGTTTCATACGCTTATTTGTTGTTTTGAGGATTTGTTACTAATATCTGTTGTTCTATCTGGTCAATGTTTGCAATGATGCCTGCCACTTCAGCTGCAAGGTCAATAACCGGTATGTCGGCAGGCGATGCTGAGGATGGCCCTGCATTGGCGGCTTGTGATCTTTCCCGCTCCTTCTTGTTGGGTTTAGGGATTGTAGTATGTTTAACAGCCGACTTAGGGGGGGGCGTATTTGTGATAGCCGGTGGCAGAATGGGCTGCCGAATGGGTTGAATAGGTTGAACGGACTTTACTGTTTCCGCAAGTGTCTCTTGAGGATTATGTTCGGGTTTCCTGTCTTTGGGAAGCAGTGACCAGAGGAAGAAGCCTAATACTAATAGGAGGCCTGCGGCTATTCCCATTAACCAGCGATGACTACGGCCTGTATTAGTAGTCCGTATGGCTGATATTATATTCTGCTTCAGGTCTTCAGGCATGTCTATCGCCTCTTTTCTTGCCAGAGAGATGATTGCGTGGCGCTCTGCCCTCAGGTCTTCTGGACAGTCGTCGGAGAGTAGAAGATTGACAAGCCTGCGCTCCTCGTCTATTGTGATATCACCGAGGTAGAACTGATTGAGTAAAAGTCTGGTTTCTTCCTTATTCATCGTCGTGTTTCCTTTTCATTATTAAGTAATATGTTCTTTAGCATGACACGTGCCCTTGAAAGTGTAGAGCGGACGTTGGCATCCGTCTCGCCAAGTATCTCTGCAATCTGTTGAGAAGTCATCTGACTGAGGTAGAACATCGTCACCATGCTACGCGCTTTAGGCGGCAGTTGTGCGATGGCCCTTCTAAGTCGTAAGCGGTCTTCTATGAATAACAATTCATGCTGTTCTGTCTCTAAGTCGTCCGTTTTGTTGCCTATAAACTCGATGCTTGTCATGTTGCGGCGCGAACGAATCATGTTAAGGCAGACATTGCGCAATGTCTTAACGAAGAACCCCTTAGCCTGTTCCATCGCTATGACCCTGCCTGCCTGTCTCCAGAGTCTCAGGTATGTTTCCTGTACGGCATCCTCTGCATCCGTTTTACTTCCGAGCAAGGCAAGCGCCTCACGGAAGAGCATTTGTTGGAGCGGCAGAAAACGCTGTAAGAATTGTTCTGTATTCGTTCTATGCATTACCTTGTATCGTTATCTGTAATAACAACACATCAACACTCTAAATGTTGCAACAAACAGCATTATTTTTTCATTTGGTTTGCTGAAAGTTCTGCTAACTCTTGGCGAAGCCGAGGGCAAGGACACTTACTTTGACATTGCCGGCCTTGCAGAGTTCCTGGACGCAGGCGATGACGGTGGCACCTGTGGTGACGACATCGTCGACCATAAGCAGATGCTTGCCCTGAATGGCTGAGGCATCCTTCAGTTCAAAGACACCCTCCACGTTCTCGTTGCGCTCCCATCGGCCCTTGTTGGTCTGGCTCCCCTCAAAGACCTTACGCCTGACCACCTTATTATATATAGGCAGGCCGGTAATCTCGCTGATGCCACGGGCTATCTCCAGACTCTGGTTGTAACCACGCTGCCGTTGACGCTTCTTAGCCAACGGTATGGGCACAATTCCATCGATTCCATCGAAGAATCCGGAGGCTTGCAGTTCTTTGGCCATGAGCCTGCCCATTACCTCACCGACCTCAGGATGGTCCTTGTATTTCAGTTCGTAGAGGATGTTGGCCGTCTCAAATATTCTCCGCAGCATCATTAACACCCAGCAACGAAACACCTTCGCGAGTGATGAAGCATCGTTCACGAAGAGTCTGCAAAGAGTAGGTCTTGCCATAATACTTGGCTACCATGCGCAGACATGACGGCCCGCAGTCCATGGCATCGAGTTGCAGGTAGTGGGGGAAACTATCTAATATCATATATTACCTATCGTCGCTTCTTAGGGTTCTTATTGAACCGCCATGATATGCTTAGCATAGCATAGCGTGGGATCGTGTTAGTCCATATTTCAGTCCTTCCTTGGGCATCAAACCGATAGGTATGGTTGCTTATCTGGCCCAGAATGTCGTATGCGTAGAGGGAAAAGAGCAACTTCCCTTTAAGGAGACTCTTCGTGAGGCTGGTATTCCAGACAAGTTCGTTGGTGTTCATCGCGCTGGTATGATAGCCACGGTGAAAGTAGTGATCCAGGTCTGTAGTCATCTGCATTTTCCACGGCAAGTCTATGGTGGCAGAAACTCCCAGACTGAAGTCCACGGCACTAATGCTGGCGAAATCGGTCATGTTGCTGGTTATATGATTCCAGCGGACGCGGGCATGAAAGTCAGCAGAGGCTTTGTCGTTCTGCCTGTAATCCAGTTTCAGTTCATCAACCAAAGCCAATGTCTTCACGACACTGCTTCGGTTCGAGTTGTCATCGTCCACATGAGCAAGATCCACGCTGTGAAGAAACTCCGGTCTTATCTTGTTGTCAAGTGTAAACAGTTTCCTTTTTCCTATCGGTGTTGTGAAGCCAAGGTCTCCGTTTACAAACCAATTCCCGTCAACACTTTCCGGTCGTATTGTTGTGATGCCTGTCTGCTTGTCAAAGACTAGCCCGTATGCCACGGCATGGTTCGTGGTACGGAAATTAAAGTTTGAATGGAATACCCTTTGATTCTGCCATTCACGCTTGAACTCTATCTTTACGTCCAGATGATGGATGTTCTTCAGTTCACCGTTTCCCAGTTTTACTCTCAGCGGATCGCTGTCGTCACGGAAGTCGGTCAGATAGATCAGTTCCGGCATCTCGCTGGAATGATGCACAGTCAGACAGGCCCAATAGCCCAGAGGCATGATCCTAATGAAAAATAATGGCTCGAAGAAAATTGTATGCCTACTGACCTGCTGCTCATTAACCCGAAATCCATCCAGCCTTTGACTGTTCCACTTTAAAGGGAGTTCTATCTTCAACATTCCGTTTAACCCTTCCTGACTGAAGTTATTGGTATACTCTAATCCCAGCGTGTGACTATGAACCGATTTGCGGTACACATAACTGTTCGGCAAGTCAAGCATACTTTTTAGTTCCCTGACAGTGGAAGGGAGGATGTCTATCCGTATACTGTCATTTACAGCCATCTGCTCAAGTCTGAACATCTGTCTGCGGTCTTTGCTGTATTGATAGTCATAATGATAGGACGGGCGAATGGTTTGCCATCCCCAACAATAGGCATAGCCTATTTTTATGCCCGAATTCAAATTCTGCACTGGCATTGTCATATATGTCCTGCGGTAGTCGCGCGGTGTCACCCCGTTCGTATATCGGAGGTCGTAAAGTGAGAAATCAGTCTGTTTCCTGTTTGAATAGTTCAGGTTGGCATTGACAAGTAGCATATCAGCGACAAGTCGGATGCCGTTCTCCATACTCATCTGAAACGAGAAATCGCGAGTGTCACCCTGGCTTTGATTCAGGAGGCTATTCAATAACACTAGACCTTCTGCCGTTTCTGTCTGTTGGGAACCCCAGTTTTGCCCTTTTGCATAGTCTACCGCAAGACGGCTTATGCTATAAAAATCTGCTTTTTGAATCCACAAACTATTATTTGTTTGCCAGTGCTTCTGTTTCTTTTGAGATACATTAAAGGCATGTGCAAAGGCATCCGAGGCTCCCAAGAAGGTCTGGCTATTGGTCTCTGTCTGCTTGTCGGTATCTGTATGGCTATATGAGTTTGATGATTGTATGTACGAATCTTTTGAGAAGTTATGGGTATAGTTGATTCCTACAGACTTCCTGCTCGTCAGTCCCCCCGACTGCATAGCAGCCTTCCATGCCTCATCGAAACCTGAGCGGCGGCTGTCGTTCAGATTATTCACGTTCAAGAATGCTGAAAGGTTTTCCTTTTCACTGAAACGGGTACATAACGATTGGAGATTATATCGGCTGTGGATACCGGCACCAGCGATGATGTTCCCAAGATACCCGACAGCATATTCCTTTTTTAGTCTGACATCCATGACATACGAATAGTCGTCCATATCACGGTTCATCAATTGTGAAGCGGCTCCTTGTTTATTATACACTTTCACTTTGTCAACCGTATAGGCCGGCAGGTTTTCAAGGGCAACCTTCGGATTTCCCTGAAAGAACTCACGCCCGTTGACGAGCAGGCTTTCAACATACCGTCCGTTGACGGTAATCTGTCCGTTGTTGTCGATGCTGGCTCCCGGTAGTTTCCTGATCAGTCCGTCAAGCATCGACCCCTCGACAAGTTTGAAGGCATCGGCATTGTAGATGATTGTGTCACCGCTGTATATCATCTTGATTTTTGTCGCCTTCACCACCACTTCCGGCAACTCTTGTGTTTTACTGACCATCCGAATTGGTTTAAGGATGATGGCGTTTTCACGGTTCGAGCGTAAAGAGAAGTTCATATAGGCTGTCTCATAACCTATACATGTTGCCTTTATGATATATTTCCCAACCCTTTTAATTGAGAATTGATACATTCCTGTGAAATCAGGAAAATCCGGATAGTTCAATGTGGTAGTGGTGTCGATAACCACACTATCTGCGGTCATCAACACCATGCTCACACCAGGTAAGTTCTGGCCTGTAAAACTATCCATAGCATACCCTTGCACGGTATGCTCACGCTCTTTTGCCATTACAGGATTAATGCCCATTATCAATCCCAAGATCAGTATATATCCAAATAATCTCATTTTTGTGAACTGTCAATGGGGGTTAAATAGACTTCTATCTGCTGAGACTTCTCATCATCGCGTAGTGTCATCTCAGCATAGGCTGTTTCGTATCCATCGGCTTCTATTTTAAAGAAATAGTGTGGGCGGTGTTGCACTTCACAATAATAGCGATATACCATATAGGCTGCCCATGGCCTTTGCGGGAAGGGGTCGAACAAGTCCACCACCTCCCCCTTATCGTCTGTCGTTGTCACTCTCGCCTTATTGAGTGATTTCTTCGTTTTAGCATCATAGACCCAAATTCCCAGAAGTCGGGAGTCCGAGATAACCAATGCCTTCAATTCCTCATTCGACATCCAGTGAATCCACCCCCATGGATTCACGCAGAGTCCTGATTCATCGCTGGTGGCACGGACAACATAGGTGATACTATCTTCGCGGGTGACTCCGATTAACTCTGAAAGATGGTTTGCGAATGTATGACAGGCATAATAGTACTGGCAAGTGTCTTTCTTCACCAGACGTTGGTCTTTGCACGTTTGTTTCCCGTAGACGGTCCCCTTTTCTCGTCCGGCCAGAACCATGCATTCGCGTAAGAAATTGAACCGCATAGCATCTTTATCGACAACCCTCAGTAATTCCATCTTCGTAAGTGCATTTTCTGCCGGTGCAGGTGTCGTCATGAAGAGGGGTTTGGGGCCTCCTTCGTGATAACGGCGGTATTGGATCTTGACATCTTTGTCTCCCATACATATTATATCGTAGCGGCCTTTGAGTTGGTACCATAGCGACAACTCCTCATCAGCAGGACTTGAACCGGGAGCAATCTTCTTAGGCAATTCAAATGCAAGATTCCTGCTATAGCGCAGTAGCAGAAGGTTACGGTCGTATTTCAGGAAGGCATAGGCAGACGTGTCGTTTCCTTCTGGACTGAATTTCACGATATAGCGTCCTCGCAAATCATCCTCCTCGTCTTTCAATTCGCTATACTGTTGCAGAGATGAGAAATGTGATAACTGTTCAATGATGTGCTTAGTCACTTGGCGCAGCCTTTCGTCATCACCATTTAATGATACAGCCACCTGTCGGTAGTTCCTACTGGAGGAACATTTCGCTTTGTCGCCGAAATGATCACTCACGTATTGTATCAGACTGTTTATACACACATGATATGCCGGTTTAGGAGCATTGCGTAATTCTTCCATTTCTATATCAAAGATACTGTCGGTTTTCACGCGGTAGTTCTGTGCCAATACGGGGTGCAACAAAAACATCCCAAAGGTTAAAATGATAAGTATTCGTTTCATACGCTTATTTGTTGTTTTGAGGATTTGTTACTAATATCTGTTGTTCTATCTGGTCAATGTTTGCAATGATGCCTGCCACTTCAGCTGCAAGGTCAATAACCGGTATGTCGGCAGGCGATGCTGAGGATGGCCCTGCATTGGCGGCTTGTGATCTTTCCCGCTCCTTCTTGTTGGGTTTAGGGATTGTAGTATGTTTAACAGCCGACTTAGGGGGGGGCGTATTTGTGATAGCCGGTGGCAGAATGGGCTGCCGAATGGGTTGAATAGGTTGAACGGACTTTACTGTTTCCGCAAGTGTCTCTTGAGGATTATGTTCGGGTTTCCTGTCTTTGGGAAGCAGTGACCAGAGGAAGAAGCCTAATACTAATAGGAGGCCTGCGGCTATTCCCATTAACCAGCGATGACTACGGCCTGTATTAGTAGTCCGTATGGCTGATATTATATTCTGCTTCAGGTCTTCAGGCATGTCTATCGCCTCTTTTCTTGCCAGAGAGATGATTGCGTGGCGCTCTGCCCTCAGGTCTTCTGGACAGTCGTCGGAGAGTAGAAGATTGACAAGCCTGCGCTCCTCGTCTATTGTGATATCACCGAGGTAGAACTGATTGAGTAAAAGTCTGGTTTCTTCCTTATTCATCGTCGTGTTTCCTTTTCATTATTAAGTAATATGTTCTTTAGCATGACACGTGCCCTTGAAAGTGTAGAGCGGACGTTGGCATCCGTCTCGCCAAGTATCTCTGCAATCTGTTGAGAAGTCATCTGACTGAGGTAGAACATCGTCACCATGCTACGCGCTTTAGGCGGCAGTTGTGCGATGGCCCTTCTAAGTCGTAAGCGGTCTTCTATGAATAACAATTCATGCTGTTCTGTCTCTAAGTCGTCCGTTTTGTTGCCTATAAACTCGATGCTTGTCATGTTGCGGCGCGAACGAATCATGTTAAGGCAGACATTGCGCAATGTCTTAACGAAGAACCCCTTAGCCTGTTCCATCGCTATGACCCTGCCTGCCTGTCTCCAGAGTCTCAGGTATGTTTCCTGTACGGCATCCTCTGCATCCGTTTTACTTCCGAGCAAGGCAAGCGCCTCACGGAAGAGCATTTGTTGGAGCGGCAGAAAACGCTGTAAGAATTGTTCTGTATTCGTTCTATGCATTACCTTGTATCGTTATCTGTAATAACAACACATCAACACTCTAAATGTTGCAACAAACAGCATTATTTTTTCATTTGGTTTGCTGAAAGTTCTGCTAACTCTTGGCGAAGCCGAGGGCAAGGACACTTACTTTGACATTGCCGGCCTTGCAGAGTTCCTGGACGCAGGCGATGACGGTGGCACCTGTGGTGACGACATCGTCGACCATAAGCAGATGCTTGCCCTGAATGGCTGAGGCATCCTTCAGTTCAAAGACACCCTCCACGTTCTCGTTGCGCTCCCATCGGCCCTTGTTGGTCTGGCTCCCCTCAAAGACCTTACGCCTGACCACCTTATTATATATAGGCAGGCCGGTAATCTCGCTGATGCCACGGGCTATCTCCAGACTCTGGTTGTAACCACGCTGCCGTTGACGCTTCTTAGCCAACGGTATGGGCACAATTCCATCGATTCCATCGAAGAATCCGGAGGCTTGCAGTTCTTTGGCCATGAGCCTGCCCATCACCTCGCCGACCTCAGGATGATCCTTGTATTTCAGTTCGTAGAGGATGTTGGCCGTCTCAGCGTGCGACTCATAGTAAAAGAGGGCTGTGGCGCGCTCGATCGGTATCTGATGCCAGAACAACTTGGCCATCTCGTTCTCGTAAGGGTCTTGATGGAAATCTGTCCGAGGCAGGTGCAGGTTACATTTGGTGCAGATGACGTCCTCGCTGACGGTCAGCCGCTGGCCGCATACCACGCAGAGCCGTGGAGAGATCAAGTCGAGCAGTCTGTGCCAGAAACTAACCACCATGAGGATTTGCAATTACTGTTTAGTCTTCGTCTTCTTCGTCGATATCGATGTCATCCACATCCAGACATTGGCGGATGATGTCGAATCCGAAACCACGACCAAGGGCGAAGCGCACAAGTTTCTGCCGCAGTTCATAATCGCTCATAGCGCGGATGCTCTTCCGCTTCTGTTTCAGCAGGGGTCGCAGAACGTCAAGGTATTCTTTTTCGTCGATTTCATCGAGCACGCGCTGCTGGATTTCCGAGTCGATGTGCTTCAGCCAGAGGGCTTGCTGCACCTTACGGCGACCCCATTTGTTATAGCGGATCTTGTCTTTCACGAAGGCACGGGCATAGCGCTCGTCGTCAATGTAGCGTTCCTTGACAAGTCGTGCAACGATGCGGTTTTGTGCCGTTTCATCGAGTTCCCAGCGTCGCATCTTGTCGCGCATCTCCTGCTGGCAATGTTCAGCTTGGGCACAAAGGGCAGCCAGTTGGAGGTAGGCTTCTTGTTCTGTGATGGCTTTTTTCATATCTTAGTGGCTTTAAGGAATCTCTGTTTGCCAAACTGGTCCTGGCGGATCTCAATGTCGATGAAACCAAGGCAATGCAGATGGTTACTCACATCCTCAGCAGTCAACGGGTTCAGCTCGAACCAGAGCTGTCCTCCTGCGTGGAGGCTCTGCCAAGCATAGTCGCCGATGCGCTGGTAGAATACGATGGGATTCTCCTCTGGGGCGAATAGCGCTAACGACGGCTCATAACTAAGCACATTTTCTGCCATTCCATCGCGCTCCTTCGGCTGGATATAAGGAGGATTGCTCACGATGAGGGAGTATTTCGAAGAATGAGGAATGTTTAAGATGTCTTCTTTCTTAAAACAGACATTTGCACCAAGAGAGATGGCGTTCTCTTGTGCTATGCGGAGGGCTTCGTCGCTGATGTCCCAGGCCGTCACATGGGCATCTGGCTGTTCGAGGGCGAGCGTGATGGCGATGCAGCCGCTGCCTGTCCCGATATCAAGGATTTCGCACAAAGGGGACTGTCCCTTTTGTGAGATTATCCAACGACAGAGTTCCTCGGTTTCCGGCCTTGGAATCAGCACGCCAGGAGCCACGCGAAACTGTCGTCCACAGAAGTCAGCTACACCTATAATATATTGTATGGGCTCGCCATTCTCCAGCCGAAGCATCATTTTTTCCAGTTCCGTTTGGTCGTTTGCCGATAATTCCGTAACTTTGCCCCCAAGAACGTCAGCCCACGACAGCCCATAGCGCTCGTCGAGTAACAGCCTGACGATGGCTTTTGCCTCGCCTGGCTCGTAGAGTGGGGTTAGTCTGTGCCAGAGTTCTTCATATGTCATAGTGGGTGCAAAGATAGTGCAAATCGAGTGAAATGCAAAATAATTTGCGAATTATTTTCATTTTCGAGATGCTGCCTATCTTCGAGACAAAGTCTCAAAGATACAAATTAAAATTAAGGATTAAGAGTATTTATGACTGACGACGAAAAATACATGCGACGCTGCATACAGCTGGCCAAGAACGGACGGCAGAATGCAAAGCCCAATCCGATGGTGGGGGCAGTGATTGTGAGTGCTGACGGAAGGATTATCGGCGAAGGGTATCATGTGCGTTGCGGCGAGGGCCATGCCGAGGTGAATGCCTTTGCCTCTGTGAGCCAGGAGGATGAGGCGCTGCTGAAGGAGGCTACGATGTATGTCTCGCTGGAACCATGTTCGCACTATGGCAAGACACCCCCATGTGCCGACCTAATCATTAGGAAGGGTGTGCGACGGGTGGTCGTAGGCTGTATCGATGAATTCGCTGAGGTACAGGGTCGTGGTATCAAGAAACTCCAGAATGCCGGCATCGCCGTTAAGGTGGGTGTCTTGGAGAAGGAATGCAAAGAGCTGAACCGTCGCTTCTTCACATTCCATCGGGAGAAACGCCCCTATATCATCCTGAAATGGGCGCAGACGGCGAATGGTTTTATCGATGACCAGTACAAACCTGTGCAGATTTCCAACGACTTCACGAAGATGCTCTCTCATAAACTCCGGGCTGAGGAAGATGCCATCCTTGTGGGACGTGTTACCAATGAGCGCGACCATCCTCAACTCACCGTCCGTGACTGGCATGGACAGAACCCCAAGCGTCTTGTCATCGACCATGCACACCCATTGAACCTTGAGAGTCTGCATGCCCATAACATCCAGTCGCTCATTGTCGAAGGTGGTGCAGAGACACTCCGTTCTTTCCTTGTGCAGAATTTGTGGGACGAGATACGTGTAGAGACGAATACCACGATGACGGTGTCAGGTGGTACCCGTGCCCCACAGATACCTGCGAATGTAGAGGTAATTCGTTCTGAATCCTACGACAATCAGATGATTATTACTTACGCCCGAAATCGGCAGGCACCTCGCCCCATTTCTGGGTCTCCCACTTGATGATGGGATTGCGGAAGTTATGTGTCTGTAACCAGTACTCGGCACGGGCGATGATCTGGAAGAGGGGTTCGGTCTGCGGCGTGCGCTCGAGTTTGGTCTTGCACTTGCGCTTCGTGACCCAGAGGATGGCGTTATAGGAGTCGCTGTAGATGGTCTTGTTGTGCAGTCCCTGATTCCAGCAGAGGGCAAGTGCATGGACAATGGCGAGGAATTCACCTATATTATTTGTGCCGTGTACGGGTCCGTAATGGAACACCTGATAGCCCGTCTGCAGGTCGATGGCCTGATACTCCATCGGTCCGGGATTGCCCGAACAGGCAGCATCCACCGCCCAAGCATCTGCCCGTACCTCAGGTGGCAAAGGCAATACCGTGTCGCTACGATAATCTGGCGGATTTTGCATCTTCTTTTGCATCGGGCGATTCTATTTTTGCATCGGACTATACGGACTGTCTCGGACTTTTTGTCCGCACAAGTCCGTATAGTCCGATGCTTATTTACATACGCTCAGGGACTTCAATGCCCAGCAGGCCCATACCGTTCTTGATGATTTTTGCCACGTTCTTGGCCAGCACGATGCGGAAGAGCTTCTTCTGCTCGTCAGGCTCGTTGAGAATCGAGTAATCGTGGTAGAACTGGTTGAACACCTTAGTCAGTTCATAGCAGTAGTTAGCGATGCCTGAGGGTGAATAGTCCTTACCAGCCTGTTCTACGGCAGCGCCAAACTCGTTCATCTTCTGAATCAGTTCCACCTCTTTTTCATTGAGAGCGATAGAATCCTTTGGAAGAGCCTGTGTGCCCTCTGCCTTGCGGAGAATACTGCGGATTCGGGCATAAGTGTATTGGATAAAGGGGCCTGTATTACCGTTGAAATCGATACTTTCCTCTGGGTTGAAGAGCATGTTCTTGCGGGCATCGACTTTCAGGATAAAGTATTTCAACGCTCCCATACCCACGATACGGGCAATCTCACGGCGCTCCTCTTCGGTCATATCGTCGAACTTGCCCAGTTCCATCGAGGTCTTATAGGCGTCTTCCACCATCAGCTCCATCAGGTCATCGGCATCGACAACGGTTCCCTCACGCGACTTCATCTTACCATTAGGCAGCTCCACCATACCGTAGGAGAAGTGCGTCAGCTCCTTGCCCCACTTGAAACCTAAACGGTCGAGCAGGATGGAGAGCACTTGGAAGTGGTAGTTCTGCTCATTGCCCACGACGTAGATCATCTTGTCGATGGGATAGTCCTGGAAACGCATCTCGGCAGTGCCGATATCCTGGGTCATATAGACGCTGGTGCCATCGCTACGGAGCAGCAGTTTCTGGTCCAAGCCCTCGTTGGTGAGGTCTGCCCAAACGGAGTTGTCTTCATGACGCTCGAAGAGTCCCTTGGCGAGGCCCTCCTCCACCTTGGCCTTGCCCTTGAGGTAGGTCTGACTCTCATAATAGATTTTATCGAACGATACACCCATCTTCTTGTAGGTCTCGTCGAAGCCGGCATACACCCAATTGTTCATCTTCTCCCACAAGGCGCGCACCTCGGGGTCGCCTTGTTCCCATTTCACCAACATCTCATGGGCTTCCTTGATGAGCGGCGCCTCCTGTTTGGCCTTTTCCTCGTCCATCCCTTGGGCTACTAATTCCTTGATTTCATCGCGATAATGCTTGTCGAAAGCCACGTAGTAGTCGCCGATGAGGTGGTCGCCTTTCTTGCCGCTCGACTCGGGGGTCTCACCGTTACCCCACTTCAGCCAGGCCAGCATCGACTTACAGATATGGATACCGCGGTCGTTCACGATATTGGTCTTCACCACCTTGTTGCCATTGGCCTCCATAATCTGTGCGAGTGACCAGCCTAACAGGTTGTTACGTACATGACCGAGGTGGAGGGGTTTGTTGGTGTTGGGCGATGAATACTCGATCATCACGAGGGGCGAGTCCTCCGTAGCCTGCTTCATACCGAAGTGCTCGTCTTGATCGATGGCCTTCAGCAGTTCTGCCCAGGCCCCGTCTCCGATACAGAGGTTCAGGAAACCCTTCACCACATTGAACTTCTCAATGGCAGGACAATTCTGTACCAGATATTCGCCAATCTCCTGGGCTGTCTGCTCAGGCGACTTACGTGCAGCCTTTACAAATGGAAAAACTACCAACGTGAGGTTTCCCTCGAACTCACTTCTCGTCTTCTGCAGCTGCAGCATCTTTTCGGATGCTTCCATCCCGTAGAGGGCCTTCACGGCCTCGCCTGCAGCCTTGCTGATCAATGCTTCTATATTCATCTTCTTCGAATTTTGGGTGCAAAGTTACGAATAAGTGAGAAGAAAACCAAATAAATTTGTAACTTTGCAGCGAAAATGAACGTCCGAGACCGTCAGATTCTGCAAATCGCCTTGCCGAGCATCGTGTCGAACATCACGGTGCCGCTGTTGGGACTTGTCGATGTGGCCATCGTGGGTCACATGGGCAGCGCCGTCTATATTGGGGCCGTAGCGGTAGGCTCGATGATTTTCAACCTCGTCTACTGGCTCTTCGGTTTCCTGCGGATGGGAACGAGTGGCATGACCTCGCAAGCCCTCGGCAGGCGTGACTTCACGGAGGTCGCCAGTCTGCTGGCCCGTTCCTTGTCGATGGCTTTGGGCATTGCCTTGTTGTTCATCGTGTTCCAGGGGCCGATGAAATGGGCGGCTTTTGCGCTGATAGGGCCTACGGCAGATGTCGCCCCCTATGCTTCCACTTATTTCGACATTGTCATCTGGGGTGCACCTGCCTCACTGGGACTATCTGGTCTGATGGGCTGGTATATCGGACTGCAGAACACCCGTATCCCGATGGTCATCTCCATCGGACAGAATATTGTGAACATTCTGGCCTCGCTGACACTCGTCTATGGCTTCGGTATGAAGATAGAAGGTGTTGCCTTGGGCACAGTTATCGCGCAATATGCCGGTTTCATCGTGGCTCTGGGGCTGTTGGTGCATTATTACGAACGATTGTTCCGGTATTTCCGAAAACAACGGGTATTCCGGAATATCCGGCAGTTCTTCCATGTCAATCGCGACATTTTCCTCCGCACACTCTGTCTGGTGGCGGTGAACCTCTTCTTTACGTCGGCAGGAGCGCGTCAGGGGGCGGTTATTCTTTCCGTCAACACGGTGATGATGCAGCTCTATCTCTTCTTCTCCTATTTCATGGATGGTTTTGCCTACGCCGGAGAAGCACTGGGCGGCAAGGCATACGGGGCTAAGAATGCCATAGCTTTCCATGAAACGCTTCACAGACTCTGGATGTGGACACTGATCGTTACAACGGCTTATACATTATTATATGTCTGCTGTGGCGGATGGATAGTCAGTATCCTGACGGACGAGTCTCAGGTGATTGAAGCCTCTCAAGCATATCTCTGGTGGACATGGCTGATACCTGTTGCAGGTTGTGTCGCATTTATTTGGGATGGCATCTTCATTGGTGTTACTGCCACCCGTGGCATGCTCGTTTCATCGTTTTTGTCTGCCCTGGTCTTCTTTAGCGTTTATGGACTGACGGTGGGGTTTTGGGGTAATCACGGACTGTGGTTAGCACAAGTCGTCTACCTCGCCATGAGGGGCATTTTGCAAACAATATGGTACCGATTAAGAATCTTTAACGGTATTTGATGCAAGGTTTCCTTGGTTCAGCAGTTATATAGAAAAGAACGTATTAAAAGAAAGCAATATGAAAGTAAGATTCTATCGTTGGTACAATGCCGTGTTGACAGCTTTGCTGTCGATGCTTGGCTATTCTTGTTCGTCAGATGATATTATGGATGAGTATGGTGTGCCTGTTGAGTATGCCAGTTACGTGGTCAAGGGCACCATAACGGATGAGGCTGGCACGCCGATTCAAGACATCAGGGTATCAGCTCCTTATGGATCACAGTTTGACAGCCAATATGCGCAGATAGTGCAGACCGATGCCCAAGGCACCTTTACGTTGAACGAGTTCTCAACATTGAGAGGAGTCGAGATTCTCGTTGAGGATATTGACGGCGAGGCCAATGGCGGTGAATTCCAAAGCGATATCATTAGCGTAGAGACATTGCCAAAGACGCAAGTGGAAAAGGGCGAACGTTGGTATGAGGGAAAGTTTGAGGCAACAGCCAACATCAAGTTGAAGAAGAAATGAAGTCTGCACCCCTGACCCTCAAGAAGAAGCTGGCCCTTGAACTGTGGCGGCAACAGAACAAGATGGCCGTAGAGGAACACCCTCTGCGGCAACTGTTCTGGGAGTGCACGCTACGCTGCGACCTGAAGTGCCGGCATTGTGGCAGCGACTGCAAGATGCAGGATGCCAAGAAGGATATGCCCAAGGAAGATTTCTTCCGAGTGCTCGATGGAATCGCGAAAAAGACGGATCCTCATAAGGTGTTTGTCATCATCTCCGGAGGCGAACCCCTAATGCGACAAGACATTGAACAATGTGGAGCGGGCATCTACCAACGTGGCTTCCCCTGGGGTATGGTAACCAACGCCCTCCATCTTACGCCACAACGCTTTCAGGGCCTTATGAAGGCTGGCCTCCGTTCAATGACTATCAGCCTCGACGGACTGGAGGAAGACCATAACTGGATGCGCGGCAACGATAAGAGTTTCCAGATGGTGAGTCAGGCCATCGATATGCTTGTAGCCACTGAGGGCTTCTTATTCGACATCGTCACCTGCGTCACCCGCCGCAACTACAAAAAGCTCGATGAAATCAAAGAGTTTTTGATTTCTAAGGGGGTCAAACGCTGGCGGCTTTTTACAGTCTTTCCTGTAGGCCGTGCTGCCCTCGACCCCATGATGCGACTGACGAACGAGGAGTTCCGAGGGGTGTTCGACTATATCAAGAAGGTACGCGAAGAGGGCAGGATACGTGCTGACTACGGTTGCGAGGGATTCCTCGGCAACTATGAGGGCGAGGTGCGTAACCGTCTGTTCTCCTGTCAAGCTGGCGTCAGCGTGGGTTCCGTGATGGCCGACGGTTCTATTGCCGCCTGTGCCAGCATCCGGGCCGACTACAATCAGGGGAATATTTACGAAGATGATTTCATGGATGTCTGGGAGAATCGTTACCAGCAATACCGCAACCGCAAGTGGATGAAAAAGGACGAGTGTGCCTCATGCAGCTACTTCCGCTACTGTCAGGGCAACGGCATGCATCTTCGCGACGGTAACGGCAAACTGCTCTTCTGCCATCTCCGCCGCCTCCGTGAGACGGATTAGAAAGAAACAAACTATTTACAGAGTCTGCAGCCGGCACACTTGTTGAGCTCGCCTCGGAAGCGCTTCTCCACGAGATAGTGGAGACGGTCGCGGAGAGGCTCGAGCTGCATGTGGTCGATGACCTCGTTGATGAAGGCATTCTGCAGCAGCAGCTTGGCTTCTTCAAGTGAGATGCCGCGCTGGCGCATATAGAAAAGAGCTGCATCGTTCAGCTGGCCTACAGTCGAACCGTGGGCGCACTTCACGTCGTCTGCATAGATCTCGAGCATCGGCTGGGTGTACATGCGGGCTTCCTTCGTAGCCGTCAGGTTCTGATTCGTCATCTGCGACGTGGTCTTCTGGGCTCCATGCCCCACCAGTACACGGCCTGCGAAGGCCCCTACAGCCTGATCGTCGAGTACATATTTATACAGCTCGTTCGAGGTGCAATGAGATACTTTATGGGTAATCAGCGTGTTGTTGTCCACGTGCTGCTGCTTGTCGGCAATCACGCAGCCATAGCATTGGCACTCTGCTCCCTCGCCTGAGAAAGTCAGATCGAGCTTGTTACGTGTGACACCATTGTGCAGGGTGATGACATTGTGGTTCACCCGGCTATTGGCCTGCTGTTCGATATAGACATTGCTCACGCGGATATTCTTGTGGTGGGTCTCCTCGAGACAATAGAGATCCAAAGAAGCATTCTCGCCGACGTAGGCCTCGATGACCTGTGTGGCAAGGAAGTTCTTGTCGTCGGCCGCATGGTCGCAGAAAAGCATCTTCACTTCGGCACCCTCCTCGAGGATGATGAGCACGCGGCGGTTGACCATCAGGTCGGGCACCTGCCGCTGGGCATTCTGAGGCGTGGCCTTCAGGATGTTGATGACCTGGATGGCACGATCGACCTTCACGTTCTTAGGTACATAGACCAGCAGGCCGTCTTGGGCCAGCATGGTGTTCAGGGCAGTCACGGCATCGTCGCTGGTCTTGGCCTGTTTTGCGTAATATTTCTCGATGAAATCGGGATGTTCGCGTAACGAACCTACGATGAATCCCTCTGGGAGATGTGCGTTAGGCAGTGCCTTGTTGTAGAAGGAGTCGTTGACTACGAAATAGAGACTCGTGGAGAGGTTGGGCACATCGCAGCGGAAGGCCTCGTAAGGGTCGACGGGTATCTCCAGACGGTTGAGGTTCACACCATAGTCAGGCGCAAAGAGCTTCTGCATGTCGGTGTATTTATACCGCTCCACCTTTTTAGACGGGAAGCCCTGAGCCTTAAAATCCTCGAAGGCCTGATCGCGAACGGCATTCATCGCCTCTGGCGCATGATCGAAGATCATCTGCCGAGCCTGCTCGTAGAGTTCTATGTATTGCTGTTCTGAGTTCATTCCTCTCCTATCTCCTCTTTTATCCAGTCATAGCCGTGCTCCTGAATCTGCTTGGCCAGTTCTGGCCCGCCAGTCTTGACGATGCGACCCTTATAGAGCACGTGGACGAACTGCGGACGGATCATCTCCAGCAGACGGTCGTAGTGGGTGATGACGATGCAGGAGGTCTCCGTCGTCTGGAGCTTGTTCACACCTTCGGCCACGATGCGCATTGCATCGACATCCAGTCCGGAGTCGGTCTCATCGAGGATACTCAGCTTCGGCTCGAGCATGGCCATCTGGAAGATCTCGTTGCGCTTCTTCTCGCCACCGCTAAAACCTTCGTTCACAGAGCGGTTCGCCAGCTTCGAGTCAAGCTCCACGATCTTACGCTTCTCACGCTGAAGCTTCAGGAACTCTGCCGCATTCATCGGCTCCAAACCCTGATACTTGCGCTTCTCGTTGATGGCGGCCTTCATGAAGTTGGTCATCGACACCCCAGGAATCTCCACGGGATACTGGAACGAGAGGAACAGTCCCTCGTGGGCCCTGTCCTCGGGCTTCATCTCCAGCAGGTTCTTGCCGTTGAAGTAAGCCTCGCCCTCCGTCACCTCGTAGAGCGGATTGCCCACGAGCACGGCACTCAGCGTTGACTTACCCGAGCCGTTAGGCCCCATGATGGCATGCGTCTCACCGTCGTTGATCACGAGGTCGATGCCCTTCAATATCTCTTTCTCGCCGATCCTGGCATGTAAATTCTTGACTTCTAACATATAAGCGTTATTTGGTGTGCAAAGGTAGTCTTTTATTTCCATAATGCCAAACTTTTCGCCGAAAAACATGCCTTGATTTGAATGCAAAAACACACAAAAGGTCTGAAAAACACAAGACAATGCCACAGATTTATCAATCAATGCCTTTGATTTAATAAACATTGTCTTTGTTTTAACAGACATTGACGCTGTTTTAGCTTTAAGACGGCACTCCCTACACTTTAGGATAGCCCTTCAGGACCTTTTACACGGCATGTACTTCCATCTGTTACAGCGAAACATTTCTGCCACTTTGTTTGGAAATCTCGGAAAGTCTTCGTATCTTTGCCAAATGAATATGCACGACTACCCAGACAGGATGTCGCCTGAGCAGGCACGGGCGTTTCGCGATGCCGTGCTGAACATCGTCAGCCAGATACCTCGCGGACGAGTGACTACCTATGGACATATCGCAGCCTTGGCAGGCTGGCCCAGTCATTCGCGGATGGTTGGTCGCACTTTGAGATATACGCCTGGGGCAGAGTCACTTCCCTGTCATCGTGTGGTCAATAAAGAAGGCCGCACAGCCCCAGGCTGGAGTCGTCAGCGTCCACTCTTAGAGAACGAAGGCGTCCGTTTCAAGCCTAATGGTCATGTGGATATGTCTCGCCATCTTTGGGAGCCGGAGATAGAGTTATAGAAAAAATATGATGAAACAGATGGAAATCGTATCAGCGATGAAAAGGAATATGCGATGGTTGATGGGTGCGTTGCTCATCTGTGGATTATGGATGTTCGTGGCGTGTGCCAACGAGGATAGCGCATTGGAGACTGCTCCCTACTATGCCGTCTGCGTCACCCCAGCCATCCATCACACAATGGGCGGTCTGAGCGTGAATACTGATACGCAGGTGCTGAAGGCCGATGGAACGCCCATCCCTGGACTCTATGCTGCAGGCGAGGTGACTGGTGGGCTGCATGGTGCCAATCGTCTGGGTGGAAATGGTGTGGCAGATATCGTGGTCAATGGTCGCTTGGCGGGTATTGCTGCAGCGCAGAAAGCTTTAAAGTAAGGAAGGAGGGCGTATGAAAATCATCGTAGCAATTGATTCGTTTAAGGGTTGTCTGACATCGGCTGAGGCTAATCAGGCGGCAAGCGAGGGTGTTTATGCAAAGATGCCTGATGCGCAGGTGGTGCAAGTGCCTGTCAGCGATGGCGGCGAGGGATTCTTGGAGGCTTTCCATGCAGCGATGGGTGGCAAGATAGTAGAGGTCAACGTGAAGGATCCGCTGATGCGAACGATTGTGGCGCAGTATCTCATACAGGGCGATACGGCTGTGATAGAGATCGCCAAGGCCAGTGGGCTGACGCTGCTATCGCCAGAGGAGCGCAATCCGATGGTGGCCACGAGCTACGGCACGGGCCAGTTAGTGGTGGATGCCGTAAGACGAGGTTGCAAACATATCATCGTAGGACTTGGCGGGAGTGCTACCAGCGACTGCGGCATAGGTATGCTGCGGGCGATAATCAATAGTTTTTCGAAGGGAGGCAATTGGGATGATGTGCGTGAATTGGATGACGTTAGTTTCACGATAGCAACGGATGTCACCAATCCGCTTTGTGGTGAACAAGGTGCGGCACATGTGTTCGCGCCTCAGAAAGGGGCATCACCAGATATGGTGTTTGCTCTCGATGCTCGTGCCAAACGGTTTGCGGAGGCATCAGCCAAGCATCTGGGACGCGACTGTCAAAACATGCCTGGTGCAGGCGCAGCAGGCGGCTTGGGCTATGCTTTCCTGCAATACATGAATGCCGACTGTTGCTCTGGCATCGACCTTCTGCTGGATACCATCCATTTCGACGACCTGCTGCAAGACGCAGATCTTGTAATCACTGGCGAGGGCTCTGCTGACCGTCAGACACTGATGGGAAAACTTCCCTTCGGCATCCTCCAACGGGCCCAAAAGCATAACGTCCCCGTCATGCTGATAGCTGGCCGAATCGCCGACAAACAACTCCTCCTCGATGCAGGCTTCTCTCGTGTCACCAGCATCAATCCTCCCGGCTTACCCCTCAAAATCGCTCTGCAACCCGCAACCGCGAAGGAAAATATAAGGAATACGATCCTGGAACTTACAATATAGAGAAATGGACACAAATGATGCCCATATCGCACGGCTGAATTATCCTACTGTTCCTTCTAATGAAACACTTAAAAGCTTCTGGGCCTCGACGGCAAACTCCATCGGGAGCTTCTGCAGCACCTCCTTGGCGTAGCCGTTGACGATGAGCGAGACGGCCTGCTCGGTAGGGATGCCGCGCTGGTTGCAGTAGAAGAGCTGATCTTCGGAGATCTTCGAGGTGGTAGCCTCGTGCTCGAAGATGGCGGTGTCGTTGTGGACGTCCATGTAGGGGAAGGTATGGGCGCCACAGTCGGAACCCAGGAGCAGCGAGTCGCAGGAGGAGTAGTTGCGGGCATTATCGGCTGTGGCAGCAGCGCGAACAAGACCGCGATAACTATTCTGGCTATGACCAGCAGAGATACCCTTAGAGATAATGGTACTCTTCGTATTCTTTCCGATGTGAATCATCTTCGTACCCGTATCGGCCTCCTGATAGTTGTTCGTCACAGCGACGGAATAGAATTCTGCCTGCGAGTTGTCACCTCTCAGGATGCAGGAAGGGTATTTCCAGGTAATAGCCGAGCCCGTCTCTACTTGTGTCCAGGAGAGCTTGGAGTCGATGCCACGCAGGTCGCCACGCTTCGTGACCAGATTGAGCACACCACCCTTGCCGTTCTCATCGCCAGGATACCAGTTCTGGACGGTGGAGTACTTCACTTCTGCACGATTCATGACGATGATCTCCACGATGGCGGCATGGAGTTGGTTCTCGTCGCGCATCGGAGCCGTGCAGCCTTCGAGATAAGACACGTAGGCATCGTCGTCGGCAATGATGAGCGTGCGCTCGAACTGTCCTGTATTGCGGGCATTGATGCGGAAATAGCTGCTGAGCTCCATCGGACAGCGCACACCCTTGGGGATATAGACGAACGAGCCGTCGGAGAATACGGCAGAGTTGAGTGCTGCGAAGAAGTTGTCGCGATAAGGCACGACTGTGCCCAGATACTGGCGCACCAGGTCGGGATGCTCCTTGATGGCATCGCCGATGGAGCAGAAGATGACACCCTTCTCGCGGAGCTTCTCCTTGAAGGTGGTCTTCACGCTGACAGAGTCCATGATGGCATCGACGGCGGTGTTGCCGCTCAGGGCCAGGCGCTCCTCAAGGGGGATGCCTAGTTTATCGAAAGTCTTTTCGAGCTGAGGGTCGATCTTGCCATCGCCCTTGGGCTTATTGGCCATAGGGTCGGCGTAGTAGGAGATGGCCTGATAGTCGATGGGAGGCACATGTACATGCCCCCATTTGGGCTCCGTCTGCTCCTGCCAGTAGCGGAAGGCCTTCAGGCGGAAGTCGAGCATCCACTCGGGCTCGCCTTTCTTGGCAGAGATGAGACGGACAATATCCTCATTGAGGCCTACCGGAATGATCTCCGTATGCACATCGGTCGTGAAGCCGAACTCGTATTTCTGCTCGGCTACCTGACGGACATATTCATTTTTGGTTTCAGACACAGATTCCTTTTTTGTTTTAGACATAAGAACAAAAGAACAGATTTATCTCACTCCGCATTCCTCATAAATTTGATGGCCAGCATGGTGAGGTCATCGCTCTGCTCTGCCTCATCTACGAAACGGTGCACGGCATCGGTCATCTTGCGGACAATCGTTGTGGGCATCACCTGATTCTCTGCCAGGCATGCTGCAGCCACACGGATAATACGGTCGTCGCCAAACTGGGCATGCATGCTGTCCTCAGCCTCGTTGAGGCCGTCGGTATAGAGGAAGATGGTGTCCTTTGGCCCAAGCTGCTTCTCCTGGCAGGTAAATACCCAGCCGTCCATCACGCCAACAGGCAGGTTCGGATCGCAAGGCAGCAGGCTGATGCCAGTGCCAATGTACAACGGCGAGTTGTGCCCTGCGTTACAATATCGGAGAAGACCTGTCTGAAGGTCGAGCACGCCCAGGAAGAGCGTCACGAACATATTGGTGTCATTGTCATCAGCCATCGTGTCGTTGAGGGCCTTGACAATCAAATGCGGTTCAGTCACGTGGGAGGAGATGTTGCGGAACAGCGAGCGCGTCATGGCCATGACCAATGAAGCAGGCACACCCTTGCCCGAGACATCGCCAATGCAAAAGATGAGTTTCTCGTCGCGGATGTAGAAGTCGAACAGGTCGCCACCCACATCCTTGGCAGGCTTCAGTGTTCCAAAGATGTCAATGTCATCGCGCTCAGGATAAGGTGGGAAGGTCTTCGGCAACATCGACATCTGGATGTCGTGCGCAATCTTCAACTCGTTTTCGATGGCAGCCTTCGAGGCCGTCGTCTCCTTGAGCTCTTCCACGTAATGTGTCAGCGAATGTTGCATCGACTCGAAGGAGTCGCGCAGCTGGCGTATCTCATCGTTGTGCTTGATCTGTGGCAACGGCGTTGAGAAGTTTCCCTTGGCCACCTCGCTGGCAGAGACTGCCAGGTGGCTCAGAGGCTTAGTAGCCCGCTTGATGATTCTACGACCGACAATACGTGTCACCAGCAGGGCTAAGGCAATCAGCACGAGCATAATCACGCCCAAGCCTTTAGAAATAGGATCCACCATGATAATGGGTACGACAGAGGCGATGCTCCAACCGGTATGCTCGATAGGCTCATAGAACATATAGACAGACCAGAAATCGCTGTCGAAGAATTTGAACGACGTGATGATGTCGGTATTCTTCTCGCTGTAGGCACCTCTCCTGCCTGCCACCATCAAATGGCCTAAGTGATCGTCGATGGAGTCTTTCGTCGTCTTGGCAAGGTCGAAATAGTTCTTCCTGATAATGAAGTCCTTGTCGGGATGGGCGATGTACGTTCCTTCCTGGTCGATGATAAATTTCTTCGTCACACCCCGCCAGTCAATGTTTAACAGAAGATTGTCATTCTTATGACGACTCTCGGAAGAGTGACGGAATTCAACACGGACGCTGTCATTATCAGAATACGTGAAGCCGAACACTCTTTTGGAAAGCCAGCTCAAAGACAAATCCGCCCCAAGGATGGCGACCGTCTTGCCCTGCTTGTCATGGATGGGCATCATGCATGAGACCAGCGGCGTAATGGAGTCGGAAGCGTCGAAGAACGGCTTCGACCAATAGCTGCTATCCGCCTTCAGAGCCTCCGTAAACCATTCTTCCTTCAGGTAGTCATGACTGGCACTGCCGATAATGCGCTTCTCGATCTTCCCGTCATCGCCTCTGACAGCATAAGGACAGAACCAACGGCCCTTCTGCGGATAGTAACCATCCACAAAGCTGACCCCACAGCTGCGGATCGCCGGATTCTGGGCAACCACCTTGCTCATGATATCGGCCAGTTTGTCAGGCTGTCCCAGATTCTCCTGAATCTCGTCCACACGATTGCCTGTGGCGGTATATACTTCTGTGAGAACCCGTCCCACGCTCGCTTTGGCCGACAGCAAAGAACTCTTGTGCAGGCTGGCTTCCTCCATCAAAACGATGTTCTTGGCAAGCACAAAAATCCAGTACGAGACGAAAACCATCACGATGAACTGTGTGAAGGCTATCCACCTCGTCAGGCGCTTGGCAAAGGAACGGAACTTGGGCTTCAAACTTCTGTCTATAACTTCTGTTCTACCTCAATCTCTGTGAAGGTCTCAATGATATCACCGACCTGGATATCGTTGAAGTTCACCAGTGAGATACCACACTCCAGGCCTGTTGCCACTTCCTTGGCATCGTCCTTGTAGCGCTTCAGGGCATCGATAGGAGCCGTGTGGATCACGATACCGTCGCGGATGACGCGGGCCTTGTCCTTGTTGTGTACCTTACCGTCGGTCACCAGACCACCGGCTACGGTACCCACCTTCGAGATCTTGAACACCTGCTTCACCTCGATCTCACCAGAGACAATCTCCTTCTTCACCTTGTCGAGCATACCCTGCATCGTGGACTTCACCTCGTCGATGGCATCATAGATGATAGAATATGTGTTGATCTCGACGCCCTCGCGCTCAGCGGCACGACGGGCATCGGCAGAAGGACGCACCTGGAAGCCGACGATGATGGCATCGGAAGCCGAAGCCAGCATGACGTCATTCTCGGAGATCTGACCTACGGCCTTGGCAATCACGTTCACCTGAACCTTCTCAGTTGAGAGCTTGATGAACGAATCGGAGAGAGCCTCGATGGATCCGTCGGTATCACCCTTGACGATGATGTTCAGCTCATGGAACTCACCCTTGGCGATACGGCGCGAGAGTTCGTCGAGACCCAGAGTCTTCGATGTGCGCAGGCTCTGTTCGCGCTGCAGCTGCACACGCTTATTGGTAATGTCACGCGCCTCCTGCTCAGTCTCCATGATGTGGAACGAGTCGCCAGCAGTCGGAGCGCCGTTGAGTCCCAGTATGATAGCGGGCTCGGCAGGGCCAGCCTGCTCGATGCGCTGGTTGCGCTCGTTGAACATGGCCTTGATGCGGCCGTAGCTGGTGCCAGCCACCACCACGTCGCCCACCTTCAGCGTACCGTTTGATACGAGTACGGTGGATACGTAGCCGCGACCTTTATCGAGCGATGACTCGATGACCGATCCCGTAGCCTTGCGGTTCGGATTTGCCTTCAGGTCGAGCATCTCGGCCTCGAGCAGCACCTTCTCCAGCAGTTCGTCGACACCAACACCCTTCTTGGCGGAGATTTCCTGACACTGGTACTTACCTCCCCAGTCCTCAACGAGCAGGTTCATGTTGGCCAGGTCCTCACGAATCTTGTCGGGGTTGGCACCCGGCTTATCAATCTTGTTGATGGCAAACACCATCGGCACGTTGGCTGCCTGGGCATGGGCGATGGCCTCCTTTGTGGTGGGCATCACGGAGTCGTCGGCAGCGATGATGATGATGGCAATATCCGTCACCTGGGCACCACGGGCACGCATGGCAGTAAAGGCCTCGTGACCAGGAGTGTCGAGGAAGGTGATCTGACGGCCATCCTTCAGTTTCACGTTGTAGGCACCGATATGCTGGGTGATGCCACCGGCCTCACCGGCAATGACATTCGTGTTGCGGATGAAGTCGAGCAGCGAGGTCTTACCATGGTCTACATGACCCATCACCGTCACAATCGGAGCGCGGTTTACCAGATCGTTCTCGTCATCCTCCTCTTCGGTGATGGCGTTCTGAACCTCAGCACTGACATATTCCGTCGTGAAGCCGAACTCCTCGGCCACAATATTGATGGTCTCGGCGTCCAGACGCTGGTTAATCGACACCATGATGCCAATGCTCATACAGGTACCGATGACCTGGTTGACGCCAACATTCATCATCGTGGCGAGCTCAGAAACCGTCACAAACTCCGTCAGCTTCAGCACCTTGCTCTGTGCTGCCTCCTGAGCCATCTCCTCGTTCATGCGCTCAGCCACAGCATCGCGCTTCTCACGACGGTACTTAGCACCCTTCTTGTTCTGGTTCTTCGACGTCAGACGGGCCAGTGTCTCCTTTACCTGACGGGCTACAGCCTCGTCGTCCACCTCCAGAGGCTTCACGGGACGGTTCTTTTTCTTGTTCTTACCGCCACCCTGCTGGTTATTGTCCTGGAAGTTCTGGTTGCCGCCCTTGTTCTTATTCTTCTTATTATTATTGTTCTGGCTCTTGTCCTGATTGACGGCAGCTTCAATATCCACGCGCTCCTTACCACCACGGATACGCTCGCGCTTCTTCTTCTCACCATTGCCGCCGTGAAGCTGGGCCTGTTTCTCCTCACGCTCTTTCTTACGTTCCTCCTTTGTCTTTTTCTTCGGACGCGTACTCTGGTTGAGAGAGTCGAGGTCGATCTTACCGACAACATTGAGGTTGGGTACAGCCTTCTGCTCTGTCTTCAGCTTATATACCTCAGGCTCTTTAGCTGCCGACGGCTGTGCCTCCGGCTCTTCCTGAGCCTGGGATGTTTCAGGAACAGCCTCAATAACGGGCTCAACCTTGGATTCCGCCTTGGGTTCAGGCTTCGGCTCGGGCTCGGGCTTGGCCTCGGGTTTGGGTTCGGGCGCCTCTACCTTCTTCTCCACAACAGGCTGGGACGCAGGCTTCTCTTTCGGAGCAGGCTTACCCACCTGACTCAGATCTATCTTCCCCAGTGGTGTGAACGTCTGCCGAGGTTCTTCCTTCGTTTCTATGACGACAGGCTCCGGCTTGGTTTCTTTCTTGACCTTCTCCTTTTCTTTCTTCTTTGGGAACATCATCCCTGCCTGGGCCTTCACATCCTTGTCACCCCTGAATTCCTTGACCAATGCTTCATACTGCTCGTCATTGATCTTGGTGTTCATGTTGGCATCGTCCTTGATCTCACCCAGACTCTTCTTGTTCTTCAGATAGTCGACTGCCGTCTGAAGACCAATATTCAGTTCCGTTAATACTTTATTTAATCTGACTCCCATTCTATTTCTTTTTTTGTTTACGGTTTACAGTTTACGGTTTACAGTTGATTACTTCTATAATCAGAACGGCTTGCCAGCATATCATCTGTAAACTGTAAACCGTCAACTGTAAACTATGAACTTTATTCGAACTC